>Ga0116170_10003403_pt1 | contig 14895 bp, 10 predicted proteins | sample AD_JPNHW1_MetaG_FD_89797 | JGI IMG/M metagenome (GOLD analysis project Ga0116170, IMG submission 89797) | Active sludge microbial communities of municipal wastewater-treating anaerobic digesters from Japan - AD_JPNHW1_MetaG | ecosystem: Engineered > Bioreactor > Anaerobic > Digestate | place...
GCTTTTTTAACTTTCTTCGGCTTTTCTACGGCTTTTTCAGTTTCATCGGGAACGATCTCTTCGATATTTTCTTTTGCGGGTTCTTTAACGATCTGCTCTTCGGCCGTTTTTTCTTCGGTTGCTACTTCTTTTTTAGCGGTTTCAGTTTTTTTTACTTCGGCTTTTTTTCCGGCTATTCTTGCCTTACATTCTTCGCATGCGTTTAAAATCGATGCCGCGATGCACTTATCGCAAAGTTCGGCGTATGATTTACCCTTGCAGTATTCGCAGTTTTCGTTTGAATAAATAACGGCTTTGGCTTTGCAAACTTCGCATAAAAGTTTTGTGTCTTTTATTGGTTTTGATCTCATGCCGGATGTGCTGCCGGAGGACGTTCCGAGTTTGTTGTCGAGGACTTCGTTTATAAGGCCGCCATCCATATTTTTATAATTTGTGACATCCTTGACCGTCTCGGAATCCTGACTTTCAAGGTTTCTTGCTCTTGTCGAAGGCTTGTCCATGTTAAATTTCATTCCCGCGCCGAAAAATGATGCTTTGGCGTCCTGCATATCGTCCTGTGAAAAGGCTGCGTTCGGGAATATAAATAATGCCGTGATTATAAAAGCTAATATTGTTACCGGGGTCTTTTTCATAAAATTTTCACCTCATGGAATTTTTAACTGATTATACAATAATTTTAGATTAAAGTCAATCGGCGTGAAAGAAGCTTCAAAAATTATTGATATTAGCGGGGAATCGAATTTCGTTTAAATGAAAATAAAAAAGCAAAAAAATAAAACATCCCCGGCTTTTGTTAAAGCGGAGGATGTTTTATTTTTATTGGTTATTATGTTATTAAATTAGCTTGAGTATTAGAAGCTGCCCCAGAATGAATTGAGCTTCTTTATTCTTTTTTTTGCGTCTTCAGCGATCGACGTGTTCGGGAAGTTGTCGACGACCTTCTGATAAGCGGCTTTAGCGGCGTCTTTGTTCTTCATTTTTTCGAAGCACTCGCCCTGCTTGAAGAATGCTTCGGGTAAGCGCTGGCTTCTCGGGAAGTTAGCTACCCAGAAGTTGAGCATATCCATCGATTTGTCGTAGTATTTTTTAGCGCCGATACCTATGAAACCGCCGGTCTTAACTTCAAGGAGCATTGAAGCTATGTTAAGAACGGTGTCTTCTTTCATTGTTTCAGGATTGTTAAGGTAATGTATTATAAATATTGCGAGTGATGTTTCATAATCGCCTTTTTTCATGAACGTGTGACCGGCATACCAGAAAGCTTTGTTTCTGAAACCGTTCGGAACTCCGACCGCTTCTTCGATCATTACTATGTTGAATCTTAAAAGCGCGGTAGTATAATCGCCGCGGTTCAACGCGTCGAGGCCGGTCGCGAACTGTTCTTCGATAGAGAGCATGTGGTTTCCATTATTGTAGTGGATGACCATGTCGCCTTTTCTCTGACCTTCCTGGAATCCCGCCTGATAAGCCGCGGGGTATGTTTTTCTGCTGCCGTCGCGGATGCCTTCGTTTCTGCCGGTATTTCTGCCGTTCATGAGGCCGTCGTTATAGCCGGTAGAGAAATAATTAGGCATGCGGCTGTCTGATTTAGCGCCGGACGCGGTTCCGAGATCGACTGCAAGCGCCCTTACGCCTGTGGGGAAATTAAGCTTGTTTATGAGGTCTGCGAGTTTTTCCTGGGTATAAGTATAATTTTGAAATCTTGATATGAATTTTGAATAGCCTTCGCTTTCTCCATTTCTGCGACCTTCATTTTCACCCTGGCTCAGGCCTATGTTAAAACCGTTCTGATATTCCTGGCGGTATCCTTCGTTATATCCCTGCTGATAGCCCGCGCGATAGTTAGGGTCGTTGTGATAGTCGTAATTCGGGCTGTTAGGGTCGTTCGGGTTATTTGGATTGTTAGGGCCGGGACCGTTGGGGCCAGGGCCGTTGGGATGATTTGGGTTTATTGGAGGCATAGGAGGAATGGGAGGTGTCGGAGGCATTGGAGGAGTTACCTGGCCTCCAGTAGCGGGAGAATTCGGATACATATCACCGGTCTGGTGATATGTCGAGCCGTCCGGAGCCTGATGCGAGTGGCCGGGGTGCGTCGGGTCCCAGTGTTTAGTCGTGGATTCTTCCGAAATGGTTACTTTAAGGTCTTCGGCTGCGTAAACGGCTGAAAAACCTGCGGTGAGTCCTAAAGCAAGGGCGATAGCAAGAAATTTTTTCATTATTGATGTTTCCCCCTTTATTGAATTTTGGTTTTTTAAATTAATGTGAATTAATTATACCAAATTTTTAAGCTTTTGGCAAATTTATCGGCTTAAAAAGTTTATAAGCTTAAATTATTAGTGGTATGCCGCGAAAATTTTAATATTAAAAATGGATAATTAAAGAGAACATTATCCAGATTACTAGAAAAGTTTGGTCGCGCTAAAAATCGATATTTTGAAACATACTGGTATAACACACAGGAGTGTCGTTCAAATTTAACCGTTTTTATTGACAAAGCCCTTTTCATAAATTATAATTGACGTATCAACTTAATTCCAGATGTGATTTTTATTTAATTATAAAGGGGATGACGCTATGAAAAATTTATTGTTAAAGCGTGCCGCGCTTTTATTTTTTGTTATATTTTTGATCGCATTTTCCGCCGGCGCGGCATTTTGTGATAATAACGTCCGTGCGGCTTATGAGAAATATATTAAAAGCTATAACGATTTTAAAGGCGCTATAGACCAGAATTTAGACGCCGACAGCATAAAAGCATACGCCGAAAAATATAAAGCCGATCTTGAAATTTATCAGAAGTTAGTCGGCGGAGAAAAGCCTGAAATTTCGGGCGCAAAAGCTCCCGCGAACTATGATCGGATATCGGAAGAAACAGCGGTAACGGCCGGCGCCGAAGGAGCGTCGGAAGCTCCGCGAAAAAGCGAGACCCCTTTTGAAAAAGCGATAATCGATCTTCATTGCGGCGATAAAGCTAAAATAGATAAAGCCATGGAAGTTTTTCAAAATGTTATCAATGTTTCTAAAAATCCGACGGAAGTAATTCGCGCTAAATATGAGCTTGCTAACGCTTATATGACTAAAAATGATTTTAACAAAGCTGAAGAGTTATATAAAAATGTCGCGGAAAACAAAGACGCGACGGGTGAGAACGCCAAAAAAGCACTTGAAACTTTGAATTATCTTAAAACAAAGACGGAACTTGCCGCGGCGACTCAAGCCGCGAAAAACACGGCAATTGAAAAGAGCGCGGCTTATGGCAAAATTTCGTGGCGCGATCCTTTTACGAAAGTTTCAGCTAAAATTTCGCAATTGACGTCCGCGTTTAAATACAGAAAATCGCTGGCCAATCTTCGAGAACAGGCTAAAGACGGCGACGCCGGATTTATAGGCGTGACCAAGTCCCTTGTAGTGGATCTTTTCAAAAACCGCGCTAAAATTGACGCTGGCGATGAAAAAGATAACGCTCTTTTTACGAACGACGTCGTATGGAAAAACAGGCAGCGCGTAGCCGCTCTCGTCAATAAAAGCGGCGGAATCTATAAAGTGTGTAACGTAAGATGGGGTTTTACGGGTACCGAATCGGGCGACGAAGATAAGATACTTGCAAAGTGGAGAACCGTTACCGTCGATACGAACGGCGTAACAGAAGCATATTTCGTTATGAAACCTTTCGCGCCTGAATGGATAGCGGGTCACAGTTTTTTCATGTTCGAATTCGATCGGGACCATCCGGTCGTTACCGAATATGGTGAAAAATCATACGGATTTATCGTATCGCTGGAAGCGCACCTTAAAGAAGGGCAGAAATATAGTTTTACCGGAAGTTTTGGCGTAGTTTATCTAATGCTTTCAAAAGAAGATTACATCCAGATCTGCGCCGTTAATAAAAGCCGTCTGATACCATATAAAATGAAGCTTTCTGACGAACAGAAAAAAAACCTTTTAGTGCGCGCGATAGAAGAAGCTTTAAAAGAACGCGGTATGGAGCGTTATGAACTTTTTGAAAACAACTGCACGAACGTTCTCTTTGAAATGCTCAACACGGTCATTCCGAAAGATCAGCGGTTCCGCGAATGGATAGTTAAAAACATACTCTATAACAAAACGCTCGCGCTTCCGAAAACCGCGCCAAAAATACTAAAAAAACACGGACTTGTGGCTGAAGTAATGCCGACGATCCTGCCGGACGCTAAAAACGCCGTGGATCCTGCCGGAAAACCCCTCGCGGGCGAGGAGTTGGCGGCAGCCCAAAAATCTCTTGAAATGATAGTTGCGAAGGCCGACCGGGTCAAGTCGGAAGTCCTGGCGGCCATCGATAACGGCGTGCTCGATAAATCTAAAATAAAAAAAATGTTCTACGACGAAGAATCCGACACGGTTTTTACCCTGAATATTCCCGGAGCGATACCCGATGAAGACGCTAAGAGCGCGTTTTCGATCGACGAGGCGGAATTCGTGGAAAATATGGCCGCGATAAATTCAAAAGACGGCCTGAAAAAATATGTCGGCGGTTTGTTCGATGCCTATATGAAAGCGCTTTCAAACAGAATGCTCGTGAACGGACCGGATATAACTCAATATTTAATGGATAGCCTCGAAGAGTTGGGAAAAGAGGTTAAACAATAGAAAACATGAAATTTAAAGCCGCTATATTTGATCTGGATGGAACCCTTTTAAACACCATAGATGATCTGGCCGATTCGATGAATTTTGTTCTTGAAAAATGCGGATATCCGGGTCATACGGTTGAAGCGTATAAATATTTCGTCGGCGATGGAATGGAAAAACTTGTCCGGCGTTCGCTTCCTGAAAATTTCAGGGAAGCGAAAAATATAAAAAGATGTCTTGAAATGATGATGAAGGAATACGGGCTTCGCTGGGCCGATAAAACAAAGCCATATGATGGAATCGCCGATATGCTTTCCGCTCTTTCGCTTCTTAACGTCAAACTATCGGTTCTTTCAAATAAACCGGACGGTTTTACAAAAATGATGATTGAAAAGTTTTTCCCGGAAATTCGATTTGAACATGTGAACGGGGCGTCGGAACATTTCGCTAAAAAGCCGGACCCGTCGGCGGCGATCGATATTGCGCAAAAAACGGGCTTTTTACCCGAAGAGGTTTTGTATGCGGGTGACACGGCAATAGACATGAAAACGGCTTTGGGAGCGCGAATGTATGCGACAGGGGTATTGTGGGGGTTCCGTAAAAAGGATGAACTATTAAAAGCCGGGGCAATGAAAATAATTGAAAAACCTGAAGAGTTGATAGGTTTTTTCAGATAAGCGCATGTTGAACGATCTTGCCGTATATCAACAATTTCTAAGTTTCGGGGTTGAATATATCGATCGGTATGCGTTCCAACAATGAATGAAAGACCTTTTCGGCTATTAAAATAGCGTCTTTCGCTTCCGCGGCGTTTGATTTGAAATCGGCGGCCTTTGAATAAGGCTTCATCAGAATTACTTTAAAAATGGTTTTTTTCAGCATGGGCTCGATCTCAATGCAGATATCGGCCATCTGCTTGATGTCCATATTCTGGACCGTGTCTTTCCTTCTGAAGATTAAAAAAGCCCTTAAAGCGTTCGCGATAGCGGTTTCGCAATGGTAAATAACGTCTTCATAAACAGGCGCTTCGGAAAGAAAAACTATTCCGGCCGCGCGAAGTTCGATCGCGGAGGCGGAAAGCGACTTTTTTATTTTAGATACTAACTGATTGTCTTTTGTCATATTTATCACGCACCTATTATTTAGTTTACCTCAATTTCAATTTTTTTTCAAGATGGCATTATATTCGGCGTGGCAATATGTGGTAAAATATTGTTTATAATGAACTGAATGTCTTTGAAAGCTTTGGAATTGATTTTAGTCCGAATATATGGTAAAATTATAATCACAAAAAAAAATTTGGGAGTTGACCTTATGAAATTTTACAGGCTTTTACTTTTATCCGTTGTCATGATTGTGATTTTTACATCCGTAGCGTTCGCGGCTGACGGCAAGAGCGGAAGAATAAGCATTGCCGGAACTAATTATAATATCGAATATAAAAATGCGCAAAGTGCTTTAAATGATTTTCAAAAAATGGTTGGACACGTCGAAACGATGATGAAAAACAAGAAGATCAATGACAAAGATCGTAAATATTTAATCGACGCTTTCGATATAGAGCTTGATACGGCTAACGAATCGGCTTCGGAGATATCGGCGCTTCAAAAACAGATAGAAGACCAAAAGACCAATCTTATGGGTCTTAAAGTAAAAGTCGACATGCTTATAAAAAAACTTTCTACATATACAGGTAAACATCCTAAAAATTTCAAAAAAACGCCAAGGCCGGCTGCCATTAAGAATCCCGGAGAATTCGCGGATGAATCCATAAAAAAATTGTATGAAGCAGTTAATGTGCTCAACGATATCGATTATGCGATTAATAATTTTATGATAGATAGAAAGGCAAAGCCTCAGATCGAAGCAGAATTGAAAAATCAATCCACCAATATTTCAGTTTTACTTGAAACGGTCCGCGTCAAGAATGCGGAAATCGAAACAGGCACTAAAAATATTACGATTATAAGAGTTAAACTTGCCGAGTTGCTTCAGAATTTGACGAACTATCAGCCGCCCAAAAAAGAGCGCGATGAATACAAGCCGAAAATGTTAAAAAAATAATTTTTAAAAATATATGAAACAAAAATAATTTTTTTTAGTATAATAAGTTAAGCCGTCGAATACGGTATAAATTTGTATCTTCATAGATAAATAAATTTTTAAAGAGGGGGAAATGTTTTTATGAAAAAAATGACATTATTAACAATCGCTTTAGCCATTCTGGCTTTTTCTCCACTCAGTTATGCGCTTGCCCAGACAACAGGTAATACTCAGACCACTGTTGAAGAACAACTCAGGGATTGGGCAAGGGTAAAAACTCCATGGGTGTTCACTGCGCCGGCAGCCTCGGCCTCGGCCGCAGCCGCGGCGACGACTTCCACTACTGCAACGACTTCGACGGCCGTCGGTTCGTCTTCAGCGGCTGCCGCCGGTACTTCAGAATGTACCGTTCAAAAACATTTGAATAATCTCAATGCGGTAACGGACCTTTATCGTGGCCTTGTAAACGCTGAGCCTGATTCAAAAATATTGAATTTTCTCGCCAGCTCATTAGACAGCGGCGCTTTAACGATCGATCAGGTGAAATTAGCCGTAATGTCTTCCGATGAATATAAAGCCGCTCATCCAAATGGTACTGAAACGGCAACAACAACTGATACAACAGCTGTCGCGCTTCAGCAAAATTCTACAACTAATCCCGCGGATCCCGCGACGACCGAACTTGTGCCGATAAACAATACAGCGGCAACAACGACGCCTGCTGCAACTACAACAGCTACGACTACGGATAGTTCCACGGCTGCCGCCGCCACGACACCCGCGGCTACAACCACGGACAGCACGGCTACGACAGCCGCTTCGACGGCACCCGCTGCAACGGCAACAACTACGACCGCGGATAGTTCCACGGCTGCCGCCGCCACGACTACTTCATCATCCGCTGCGGCGCCTGCGGCTACTACGACCACGTCTTCAAGCATAGCTGACATAGGAAATCAAATTACAAGCGGTACCGTTGCCGCAACGGGCGATAGTTCCACAGCGGCTGCGTCCTCGGTCGCCAGTTCAAGCGAAGTTGTCGCGGCTGCGACAGCCGCCGCGAATGTTCCTACCGCGGAAGCGCTTATGGCGATAGAAAAAACCCGCGCGCTTTGCAAAAAGAGAGTCGAACGGGTAGCCGGCGCGGCATTGAAATTTATTCAGGAAAAGAAAGCTACCGAAAAGTTCAACACGAGAAAACTTGTAAGCTGTGGTTATCTCGTCAAGGATGAAATTTTTTGCCCGGAATGCGAGAAAGCTGGAAAAACATTTAATATGACCATAACTTCAAGACATGTCGTCGTCAGATGTTCAGACCACTATTTGATAGCTACCAGAGTAATACCTGCAGCTACGACGGAAGAGAATAAAGTCGAGTCGAAACCGGGCGATTTCGCGAGAAATGCAGGAAATTTCGTCGGCGATGCTTATGAAAAAGCAGGATATGCGGTAGCTGGAAAGATAGGCCAGAATCTCGCCGGTCTTCCAGCCGCTGGCGCCAGAATTGCAGGCGAAGTAATAGGTTTTGAGGTTGACGCGGCTGCCGCGATTGGAAATTTCGTAGCGAAGGCAGCCGGAACCGTTGTTAAGGCTGAACTTGGTTTAGTACAGGGCGGCCTCAATATTATAAAGAGCGGCGCCGGTTTTATAGCGGACGGCATCGGCAGCCTCAGAAGTAAACTTCCCACGTTCTAAAAAATCGGACGTTGAATTTTAATATATAGAAAAAGCAATGGCGGGTTAAAGTCCCGCCATTGTTATTTAAAAAACAACTTTAAATTGAGATTTTATCAAATTATAAGTAATACCGGTACAAGTTCAAATAAATTGTAATTGCAAAAAATTTTGAAACATTTAAAATATTATGTTATAATATTTTAAAATGCTGACTGACCGGGAGGCAATAAAATGGGCGTATCTGAAGTTTTAAACGCGTATAAGATGAATTTCGCGCCGTTCGTGCGGCCTTATTATCACCAGCCGCTTGTCGTTGACAAGGCGGAAGGCGTTTATGTGTGGGATCTTGCCGGGAAGCGCTATCTTGACGGTTATGCCGCCGGGGCTACGACTTCTTTTGGCCACTGCAACAGGCAGATAAACGACGCGGTGAAAGTTCAGATGGATAGATACGGGCATATTTCACATATATATGAATCCGAACTTATCGCCAATTATTCGGCCAGGCTTCTTGATAAATGCGGGAAATATTATTCAAAACTCTTTTTTGTAAATTCGGGGTTTGAAGCGGTCGATCTTGCCGTCATGGTGGCGCGCATATTCTGCGATTCGGATACGGTTTTCACTTTTTCGGAAGGCTATCACGGCGGGCCATTTCTTTCAAAATTTGACGCCGGCCTTGACGCATTACATCCGAAAGCCCAGCGTAACGACAATATAGTGTATATCACGAATCCTGAATGTTTCAATTGCGTGGAACATTGTAACGAAAAAGAACACGCCGTTTGCATCGAAGGCGCCCGCGACAAATTTGAGAAGATAAACGCGAAAGGAAAGAGGCCGATACTTCTTTTGGAGCCGGTTCTGGGGGTTGGAGGCATATTGACGCCGCCGGTCCATTACTTCAAATATCTCGCCGAAATGATAGAGGAATACAAAGTTCTATTGATATGCGACGAAATCCAGACCGGATTCGGCAGATGCGGAACCAATTATTTCGGGTTTCAGAAGTTCGGGATCCAGCCGTACATAATATGCATGGGAAAATCCATGGCCAACGGTTATTCTTTAGGCGCGGTAGTTTTCGCCGACAGCTTATCCCATTCTTTAAAAGATATGCTTCATTTCAGTACCTTTGGCGGCACGCCTATATCCATAGCCGCCGCGAATGAAGTTCTAAACATTCTTGAAAAAAGCGATATTCTTGGAACCGTCGAAACGACCGGGAAATATTTTTGCGAAAAACTGAAAAATGATCTTGACGGCGTGGCCTCTATAACGGAAATAAGAGGCGTCGGATTTTTTATAGGTATAGAATTCGAAACGAGCGAAAAAGCTTGCGAAGTTTTAAACGATTGCCGTCGTGAAGGGTTTCTAGCCGGTATCGGAGGCCGCAAGCGGAACGTTTTACGAATCCAGCCGGCTCTTACTTTTTCAAAAGAGAACTGCGACGAGGCTACGGCCATTCTTAAAAGGGTTTTAACGGAAGCGTAACAGCCGTCGCGGCGATTTCTGACGTCAATCAGAATTATCGCGCCCGCGATAAATTTTAATATATAAAGATTTTTAGATTATTTGATAAAGGTGCAATATGGCAAAAATGAAACTAATAATTATAATAGTTGTTTTATTGGTTATTAGTTTTTGTCGCGACCTTTTAAAGCTTTCCGTTGATCAAACCGCCAAAAATTCCCCCATTATAATATCGTGCAGCCGCTGGCCGGGCTTTATGCCCCTCGTCATCGGCGTCGAACGCGGCATTTTCAAAAAAGAAGGCGTCGATGTCGAATATCGTTATTCGGAGAACATCCGCCAAAGCATGTTGGATTTTGCGGCTGATAAATATGACGGAGGCTGTTTCAAGCTTGGGACAGTCATATCGGGATGCGCGCTGGACAGGGATATGAAAATAGTATTGATCACGGATTTTTCCAATGGCGCCGACGCGATAGTCTCGGCCCGCGAAATAAAAGATTTCAAGGAGCTTAAAGGGAAACGCGTGGCTTTCAGGTTTGGAAGTTACGCCGAAGTCGCAGTCGATCTGCTGTTTAAAAATAAAAAAATGAAACCGTCGGATTCGGTTATCATGAACTGGGCCGATGAAACGAGCGCCTGTGAATTGCTGAAAAAAGGCCTTGTGGATGCATTGTTTATAAGGGAACCTTATGTTTCCGAGTTGACCGGCCAGGGATATAATATATTGGCGTCTAGCGCTGAAATCCCAAATTTGGTGCCAGAAGTGGTGGCGTTTCGAAACCGGACGGCCTATACCAGGCCGGAAGATATAAAAAAATTCATTAAAGGATGGTTCGCGGCGTGCGAATTTTTAAAAAATAAACCTTCGGAATCAGCCGAGATATTATCTGAACACTTAAATTTACCGCCTTCCGATCTTTCACTTAAAAGTATCGATCTGTTGGATCATTCGGGAAATTTCAAGGCGTTCGATAAATCTAACGCGGATAATTCGTTATATCGTTGCGCGCGTCTCTATGCCGAATATTTTTTGAAAACGGGTATTTTAAAAGAGCCGCTTGATATAGATAAATTGATCGTCAGTGAATTTATTGATATAAAGTGATTAAAATGGGATTTTTTTCAATAAAAAGTAAATTGATAATGGCATTTTTATTCGTTGCGATAATTCCGCTTTCGATATTGTCTTTTCAGAATTTGAAGGAATACAGGGCGGAACTTTTCGGCATCTCATCTCAAAAACTCATCGCGGGAGCGCAATTCACTTCAGGAAGACTGAACGCGTTCATAATCGATAACTTAAATGATATAAACACCGAATCGCAATTTCCTAGTTATCGCGAATTCATCCTTGGCGATGAGCGGTTCAGGTCATCAATTGCGCCTCATTTGCTGTCGATAATGCGAATACTTGAACGCCGCGAATATCAGCTATATATCCGGTCATATTTCATAATAGATTTAAAAGGCATTGTCGTATTGTCCATTGATCCGGCAAATATCGGAAGGAACCTTTCATCATGTGAATTTTTTAAAAAGACGGTTCAAGAAAATTATTCGGTTTTTACCATTGAAGCCGCCGGCAAGTCCGATGTAAATGGCGTCTTTTTCAGCGCGCCCGTTCGCGATGAAGCCGGCGTTCCCGTGGGCGTCGGATGTATTCAGTACAATTTTTCAATACTTTCAAGGCTCATATCGGAAGGCAATCGTCTGGGCGGCGAAGGCACGTTCGCTCTGCTTCTGGATAGCGCTGGCGAATTGATCGCAAGTAGTGGATTTTTGGAAGCCGGACACTTTAAAATAGACAATAAAGAATTGAACGTGTCGTCGCTTTTGGCGTCGCCGTTATCGATAGATGGCATAAGATATTTCGGCGTAACGTCAGGCGAAATTGTACAGAAAAAATGGATGATTAAATATATTCAGCCGGCGGACCTTTATCTAAAATCCGTTCAGGCCCACTTTAATTTCATGTTAATGTTCAACGGCGTCGTGGCTATTATAATCACCATGCTCGCTTATTTTACAGGCAAAAAGATAACCGCGCCAGTTGTTGAATTGACGGATGCCGTTTCGAAACTTTCGCTCGACGGGCTTGACACGGAGATAAAGGTTAAAAGTGACGATGAAATAGGAGTGCTGGCTGTATCGTTCAATCAAATGGCGAAAAGATTGAAAGTCGCTTTCGATGAAAGAAAAAAAGTTGAGAATGAGATAATTGCGGCCAAAGATGCCGCTGAAAAAGCAAGCAAAATAAAAAGCCAGTTTCTGGCGAATATGAGCCATGAGCTCCGAACGCCGATGAACGGCATAATTGGTTTTAACCAGATGCTTCAATACACGGACCCGACGGTGCGGCAAAAAGAATTTATAGATCTGATAAAAACTTCCTCCGAGCACCTGCTTGAAATCATAAGCGATATACTTGACATTTCAAAGATCGAATCCGGAAAACTATGCCTGGTGAACGATGAGTTCGATTTACGTCAGCTTGTCGATCAAACCATTGATTTTTTCAAGCCGCATTTTTCTAAAAAATCCATAAGTCTCGTCCTGAATTATTCCGTGCCGATCAATAGCATGTTTATTGGCGACCGGGTCCGCGTAAAACAAATATTAATGAATCTTTTGTCGAATTCGCTGAAATTCACTCATAGCGGCTCGGTCGAACTGTCAGTTATGGAATTAAAGTCTCAAAATGAATCGTCAATGGTACGCTTTATCATATCTGACACCGGCATCGGAATAAGCGAAGACAAGATATCGGAAATATTCAATATGTTTTATCAGATCGACGGCACGACGACCAAATCATATCAAGGCACCGGCATCGGGCTTTCTATAGTGAAAGAGCTTGTCGGCCTTATGAACGGAAATATTCACGTGGAAAGCAAAATAAATTCCGGAAGCAAATTCATGATCGATATTCAATTGGCGCCTTCGAACCTGAAACATCAAAATGACTTAGCGGCTGACGTGTTTGACATGTCAAAAGCTCTCGACGGCGTTAAAATGAAAGTGCTTCTTGTTGACGACGATAAAACGAGCCATTTTCTCATGAGCTATCTTCTTCAAAATACCGCATGCACTCTTGAAACGGCCGAAAACGGCCGCGAGGGTCTGGAAAAACTTTTGAACGCCGAATTTGATATCGTTTTGATGGATATTCAGATGCCTGAAATAGACGGCGTCGGCGTCATAAAAACGATCCGCGGGCGCGAATCGGCCGGAGTAAAACACCTTCCGATTATAGTCATTTCCGCTTACGCCACATCGGAAGACGTTGAAAAATTCCTTGCGTCCGGCGCCGACGATTATATATCCAAACCCATTGATTTCGATATATTTTTCACCAAACTGAAAACATTCTTCAAAGCGGGCCATGGGAACGGTATTTAAATATGACATTTCGAGTAAGGGCCCTTATTTATCTCTTTATTTTTTTACTGTTTATAATGCAGATTCGTTTCGGCATTTTTTATAAGCGAAAGTTTTCTCCAAGATCCGCCGCTGAAATATCAGCCGCGGTCGGAGACCTTTCAAAACTCGATATCAAACTAATGAAAACGTTTATGCCTGGCGTCGATTTTAAGCCGATAACGGCGTCCGATATTTCGGGCGAAGGCGCATGGCTTGCCAATCACTACGAACCGGGCCAGACATTCAAAGAGTACGAAGCGTCATCGCCTAACGTTCCAGATAAGGCGAGATGCAAAATATACCTTCAACCGCTGGAACTGTTCACCGGTGAGTCTTTGATATTACTCGATAAATTAAAGATGTTCACCCGGATTTTTTTCGTCATGCCGGTTGAAATTTTAAAGCCGCTGGAATTAAAGTCGAGATCTAGAATAAACAACCATACGAAAAAACTTCAGTTATTGACCGGAGACCTGCTTTCTAAAATGGAGCGCAATGTTCCGCCTGACGCTTACTGCGTTCTTGGAATAACGATGACCGATCTCTATCCGAATTACATGTGGAATTTCGTTTTCGGGCAGGCCATGCTTTCAAGGCGGGTGGGCGTATATAGTCTCGCTCGCTATGATCCGTTTTTCTTCGGCAAAAAAAGAGAGCCCGGCTGGGATACGCTTTTTTTGAACAGAAGCATCAAAGTGCTGGCGCATGAGGCGATTCACATGTTCGGCGTTTATCATTGCGTGCATTATAAATGTCTCATGAACGGATCTAATTCAATGGATGAGAGCGATTCGGCTCCGATGTTTTTATGTCCGGTGTGCCTCAGAAAACTGCATTATGCGGCTAAATTCGATCCGGCCGAACGCTACCGGAAACTTATGGCTTTTTATAATGAAAATTCGATGAGTTCGGAAGTTTTGTGGATAAAGAAAAGGCTTGAATTCATAGAAGCGAAATAGTTCGCAATTGGTTTATAAATACTTTGCGTTTGTATTTTAAACGTTATCATTGAAAAAAAGCATGATATATGATAAAATTAATCCACAATTTAGTGATCCGTCAACGGATTGGCTAATGTTCTGAACCGAAGTTATAGCCGTTTATATAAATATAATGGAGGAAAAATTAATGTTGACCATCAAGGACATTATTTTAGAATCGGAGCCTATAGGTCTTTCAGAAAAGATGATCGCATTTGTACCAGGCGGATCGGTAGAGATTGAAACCGCTGAAAAATACGATATAGGAAAAAAATATTATCTGGGTATGGAGCTTGTTACCGGCGATATTTGCGAGATCACGGGTGAGATATCCGAAAAGCTTTCATCTGATGGTATTAATAAATTAGTTTTTAAGATAACCGATTGCGACGAAAAATTCGCCGCGTTACTTTCGCAGACTATAAATGCCGGCGATAATTCATTGCCGGCTGATGGTAAAGAACAGCCGGTATGGGCATATGGCGTGCGTCAGACCAACGGTTCATACGCCGTCATAGTAAATTCACCGGCCGGCTTGCTTAATGCGGAACAGCTGAAAGCATTATCTGAAATAACAGCGAAAGGTTTCGGCGTCGCTAAGCTCACTCACGCCCAGCGCGTAATTCTTTTGATAAAACCGGAACAATTAGAAGAAGTTGAAGCAATATTAAAAAAAGTGAATCTTAGAAAA
>Ga0116170_10003404_pt1 | contig 14893 bp, 12 predicted proteins | sample AD_JPNHW1_MetaG_FD_89797 | JGI IMG/M metagenome (GOLD analysis project Ga0116170, IMG submission 89797) | Active sludge microbial communities of municipal wastewater-treating anaerobic digesters from Japan - AD_JPNHW1_MetaG | ecosystem: Engineered > Bioreactor > Anaerobic > Digestate | place...
GCCGGACGCGAAAAAGCGCTGGCTAAACTGTTGCCAATGCAACGCAGCGACTTCGAAGGAATTTTCGAAGCAATGGAAGGCTACGGCGTAACCATCCGCTTGCTCGACCCACCATTACACGAATTTGTACCTCACGAAGAAGCCAACCAAAAAGAAATGGCTGCTGAAATGGGTATTTCTGTTGAACAGGTAAAACACAAAGTTGAATCGTTACATGAATTCAACCCGATGTTGGGTCACCGTGGTTGCCGTTTGGGAATCACTTATCCAGAAATTACAGCCATGCAGGCCCGTGCCATTATCGAAGCTGCCATGAATCTGAAAGCCAAAGGTATTGATGCTCGTCCTGAAATTATGGTTCCACTTGTAGGTACTATCGCCGAACTGAAAAATCAGGCTGAAATCATCCGTAGCACTGCCGAAAAAGTATTTGCTGAAAAAGGCGGACGCATCGACTATCTGGTAGGTACTATGATCGAAATTCCACGTGCAGCGTTAACTGCAGACCATATTGCTACTGAAGCCGACTTCTTCTCGTTCGGTACAAATGACTTAACCCAGATGACTTTAGGTTACTCACGCGACGACGCTGGCAAATTCTTGCCTGAATACATTAATAAAGGTATCTTCAAACAAGACCCATTCCAGGTATTGGATCAGAATGGAGTCGGTTTGTTGGTTGAAATTGGTGTAAACCGTGGTCGTGCAACAAAACCTGAATTAAAAGTGGGTATTTGCGGCGAACATGGTGGCGAACCAAGTTCAGTTGAATTCTGCGACAAAGTAGGAATGAACTATGTAAGCTGTTCACCATTCCGCGTACCTATTGCACGTTTGGCTGCTGCTCAGGCAAACATCAAACACAGCAAAAAATAAGAAAGCAAAGGGAAGCATTTCCAATTGCATATTGAAAAGAAATAGTTTTATCGGGGGCAGTCATAAAAAAGATTGCCCCTTTCTTTTTGCTCCCTTTTGACTTTATTAAGATAACACTATCAAACCGGTTCGTTACTATTAAACTTTGGCAGTTTCACCGGTGTAAAGTATTTTTACCTCAGAAAAAATATTTAAATGAAACAAACATGTTGCCATTGACCAAAAACAACAATGGGAAAAATTTTAAAACAACATGTGAGTTCCATCAGACAATTAAAAAACAAATTTTCACTGATGAAAATATCTGGTTTTTCATTTGTTCGGAATGCTCAGAAATACGATTACCCAATCGTAGAAGCCATTACATCGATACTTCCGATATGCGATGACTTTATTTTGGCGGTTGGAAAATCTGACGACAATACGCTGGATCTCGTGAAAAGCATCAGCTCGCCGAAAATAAAAATCATTGAAACCGTGTGGGACGACACTCTTAGAGAGGGAGGCCGGGTTTTGGCAGTAGAAACAGATAAAGCTTTTAAGGCCATTCCGGATGATTCTGACTGGGCGTTTTACATACAGGGCGATGAGGTCGTTCATGAAAAGTATCTCGACACCATTTACAACGAGATGCTCAGATGGAAGGATAATCCAGAGGTGGACGGACTGCTGTTCAACTACCAGCATTTTTTTGGTTCATACGATTACGTCGGAATATCAACAAAATGGTACAGAAATGAGATTCGAGTCATCAGGAACAACAAAAAAATATACTCATACCGCGACGCTCAGGGTTTCAGGAAAGATGACAACCGGAAGCTCAGTGTAAAACCGGTTAATGCCTGTATTTACCATTACGGATGGGTTAAACATCCCAAATCAATGCAATCGAAGCTGGAAAGCAACAGCCGTTTTTATTTCAACGATCAGTGGATTGATAACAATATTGCAAAAAAAGAAGAATTTGACTATTCTGAGATCGATGCTTTGTCGCTTTTTGGTGAAAAACATCCCAAAGTGATGGAAGAAAGAATTCAGAAGAAAAACTGGAAATTTGATTATGATCTGTCAACAAACAAATTGTCGCTGAAACATCGGGTTAAATTGTTTATGAAGAATAAACTAGGGATTTACATCGGTTATAAAAATTACAAGGTTATTTGACTACAGAAAGATATTTGGCTGAGACAATCTATCTGATTTCAAAACACAAAGTGGCATTATTTCTTATTAAACCTATCTTTGCCAACTCGAACACTAATTTATGTTCTCGAAAAACAGAAAATTAAAGTATTTATAATGATTGCATTTGGAGTTGCCCTGATAGGAATTATTGCCGGAGTTATGTCCGGACTATTTGGAATTGGCGGAGGAATTGTTATAGTTCCAACCTTGATCGCATTTTTGGGTATGGATATTCTCGATGCCAATGCCACGTCGCTGGCGGCTATGTTGCTTCCGGTTGGAATATTGGGGGTAATTAGCTATTGCAAAGCAGGATATATAAAAATAAAGGATTCGCTGTGGATTTCGCTCGGACTGCTTGTTGGCTCTTATTTTGGAGCCGAACTCGCTCTTTCGGTTGATGTTCATCTTCTGGCTAAATTTTACGCCGCTTTTCTGTTATATGTAGCTGTGAGCTATATAAATATTCCCGCGCTTTTTGGAATAAAAAAGGAAGAAAAAAGCAAAGAAGAAGTCAAAACAAAAGAACATTCACTTCTGGAATTTTCTGTTTTGGGTCTTTTCGCCGGAATAATAGCCGGTATGTTTGGAAAAGGTGGCGGAATTGTTATTGTTCCGATGTTGACCAAGTTTTTCAAATACCAGCCTAAAGCAGCAACCGCTACCTCGCTAGCCGCTCTGCAACTGCCCGTGGGTTTGCCAAGTGTTATTGTTTATGCCGAAAGTGGACATTTAAATTTATCATACGCAGCATTGGTTGCAGGAGGAATTGTTGCAGGGGTTTTAGTCGGATCAAAAATGGCGATAAAATTACCAACGGCAACGTTCAAAAAAATATATGCCCTGTTCCTGGTCTGCGTTGCAATTTTCATGGTTGTTAAATACCTATAACCTACACAAGAGACGAACTCAATTAAAAGTACCTGTTCCTGAAAACGGAAAAACGAATTATCGCCTGCTCCGAACCCATATTTTTTGCTTATCGATCGAAATTTTTGCCGGAACAGCCAACTGGCCAGGCTCGCCATCGAAATGAAAATAAGGAGTATTTGCCATTTCAAGTTCTGCTGCTTTTGCTTTGTAACAATCGACAAATGGCAGGCGCGGAATTAGCTTTGAAAAAAGAGCGATTGCAAAAAACGGCATCCAGATTTTGGCAAACTTTCGAACAATTACAATGTCAATCATTCCATCGGTCATGCTTGCTCCGGGCGCAATAAAAGCATTATTTCCAAACTGCGAAGCATTGGCAAAAGTGATCAGGAAAACTGGCTTTTCAATAAGTTCACCATCAATCTTTAGTTTCACGTTAACTGGCTTGAAAGTGATGCTTTCCTGAACTACCAGCTGAACGTATTTCATAAAACCACGAGATGATGCTTTACTCATTTTGTCGGCAATAAGTGCATCGAAACCAATTCCGCTCGTGCACAAAAATCGTTGATTATTCAGCATGCAAACATCAAGATGAAGCGTGTTGCCTTCGATCAGGGTTTTTGCACTCTTTTTCATACTCATCGGGATTCCCAGTTCTCTGGCCAGTCCATTCCCCGACCCCATCGGAATAATTCCCATCGGAGTATCTGTTCCGACTAAACCCAAGGCCGTTTCATTCACTGTTCCGTCGCCACCAACAGCTACAACCAAATCAAAACCATCGGCTGAAGCTTGCAACGCCAGTTCGGTGGCATGCCCGGGATATTTTGTAAACGAATATTCGACAGACTTTCCGTTCCTTCTCAGGAATGGAATGACCTGGCCGACGGCCTTTGCAGCCTCTTTATGGCCGGCAAACTCATTTATTATCAGGAAAATTCGCTCTGTTTTTGTTTGAGTCATTCTTGATTTGATATTTGAGGCGCTAAATTGCACCTCCAAAATTTAACGTGCAATAAAATCGTCGTGTAGAATCTGCATATATGCTTTAGGAAAAACAAAATCGTTGTCTGTCCTGCCCTGCGGCTTTCGTACAAAATTCCGGGAACTCTGATCAAAATAGTATTCGCCGTCAGGCGTTACATATCCCCATCCAGAATCGAGCATATAAAAAGCAAACGGGTGCGAAATAAAGAAATCTTTTGCAAATTTCGATGAATCGGCCTCCCAACCTAACTGGTGAACAAGAGAAACACCAAAATCAACTTGTTGCGTAATTGTTTCCACACGGCGAAGCGAATCCACAATCCCACCCGACCAGATCAACGGAATGCGATACGAAGCAGTTTCGGTAATATCAGTAGGACCCGGAGAAAGCGTTCCATGATCAGCAGTAACAATAAAAAGGGTGTTTTTCCACGAAGGTAAATTTCTGAATCCTTCAATAAATCTCCCCAGGCAACTATCGGTATAAGCCACCGAATTCAAATATTTGTCGTCAACCGAATTCCCTTTGATTTTTGAAAACGGCACATCGTACGGAGGATGGCTGCTAACGGTATAGATGGTTTTCATGAAAGGTTCTTTCTCCGACTTTAAATCTTCAAGAGCTTTCTCGAACAAATAACCATCCGGAACACCCCATTTGCTCATTCGCCCCAATTTGGCCGGAAAATCTGATTTGGTAACTATCCTTGCACATTTACTTTGCAGTACAAAAGTTTTCAGATTGTAGAAATTGATGTCTCCGCCATAGTAAAACGATGTATTGTAATTGTGCCGGTTAAAATATTCGGGAAGTAACGTTAAACTCCTCGATTTTTCAGGATTAACCATGATTGAAGTACTCAATAATGAGGGGTAGCCACCTAAAATTGCCGAAATTCCGCGATCTGACCGGTTACCTGTCGAATAAAAATTTGTAAAAACAGTACTTTTTGTGCAGAGCGAATCCAGGTTTGGACAAATTCCATGTCTTCCACCCAATGGGGCAATTACTTTATTCGAAAAACTTTCAAGTATAATCAGAACCACATTGGGCTGCCTTTGCTGATCAAGTTTAATGAGCTGAGGTCGGTTAACCGGGGTATTACTGCCCATATACTGATTAAAAGCTTTTTCGCTCTCGTCGCGGCTCATATACAAACAAGGATTTGCCAGCCGTTTCCGTTTTTCTACTGATTTGGCAAAATTCCATAAGTAGTTACTTGCTGCCTGGTTAACGTACAGCTTCTGACTAAAAGCTACCGAACTCAGGTTTAACGGAGAAGTGTCGAGCCCTCCACGAATAGGTATTATTAATGTGGCTACAATAAATAACTGAACAGGCATAGTTCTCCATGTCCCCTTTTCTTTGTTGGCAATACCTTCAGGAAAAGCTTTTACAAAAACATACCTGAATACAAAAACGGTTATTCCGATTAATACGATAGCTGAAAGTATGTCGAATACCGATATCGATGCGCTCATGGCAACCGGATCGTCAATATAATTAAAAGCAGTAATATTTACTCTCGTTCCCCAATGCGGATAAAGCCCAATATCGAGCACAGCCAAAAAAGAAGCAATAACCAAAAATACCAGAGTATATATGTATATGAACCGATTAACAATGTTTAATGGTATTATTTTCAAAAGCGCAAATAACAATCCCGGTAATAAAACCAGATAGCAGGCGGTTGAAACATCCATTTTTAGTCCATATCCGAATATTCCAAACAGCTCTGTAAAAGAGAGTTGCTTTGTTTGACTGAAATTGGAGATTAAAAAAAGAATTTTTGCAAACCAGAAAAAGATTAACCAATAAAGGAAATATTTCAAAAGACGAGGTAGCTGTTTTAAAAAAAAGGTCATAAACATGATGGTGTCATCCGTTAAAAGTGTGCAAATATAAAAAAACATAAACCTTGTTAATCTTGTACGCCAATCTTTTACGACGTTGCAGGACATTATAACGATTTATTTGGCCAAGTGTGTGTGATTGTGGTAATAAAAAAGATGGACTTCCGTCCAAACACGGAATACCTGCAGCAAAAAAAATACCTCGCCAATTTCAACAAACTAAATTATATTCTATAAAAAAATAGAATTATACATTTTAATACAATAAATAAGAATAAACAATCTTTTTTCTACTATATGAAATAGAATAAAATCTTTTTGTATTTATATCATCAAATATTAGGAATAATTGATATTCAGACTGTTATTTTAAATTTTTGAGAATACATTTTTGCTATTTATGAAAACAAGCCCATATTTTTCGACATAATTTGTATTTTTTTTGCTTTTTTGAGCATACACCCCTATTTTTAAAACAATATTGTTTGTTAATTTATCTTTAATTTCAAAACACCCCCATTTATAATAAAACCTTCAGAATAAAAAATACATACTTTTGATCAAGCGTTCAAACAAACAAGGGGTATAATTCTAAAAGCACAAAATTTTCATATCATACCCCTTTCAAAATATCAACTCAAACAGAAATTTTGAAATCTATAATGTTAAACCCTAAAATTTAAGTAACATGAAAAAGAAAATTACCCTTTTCGTTTTTACGCTTTTAGCAATTTGCACCTTAAAAGTAAACGCTCAGTGGTCAACCGGAGCTGATTTGGTTAGCAGCTATGTATGGAGAGGCTCAAAGGCCGGAGCATTCAGTATTCAGCCAACCGTAAAATACACCAGCGGAGTTTTCACCGTTGGCGCATGGGGATCGGGCGATTTAACTACCGGTGCTCCCGAAGAAGCCGACCTTTATGCAACTCTTGCTTTCAAATCGGGACTTTCATTAGGATTAACTGATTACCACTACAACTCTACCAAATATTTTGGTGACGCAGCTCATGCAATGGAAGCAAATTTAGGTTACACCGTCGGCGGTCTTAGCCTGAGCGGAAATTACATCTTCAACGAAGCATCGGGCTCGCTTGGAGACGACAAATATTTTGAAGTTGGATATCAATTCCCTGCGGTAAAATTATTTGCCGGCGCTGGCGACGGATGGTACACAAACGACGGTTCTTTCCAGGTATGCAATCTTGGCATCTCCACAACAAAATCAATTAAATTCTCAGAAAGCTTCTCACTTCCCTTTACAGGCTCTGTAATCTTCAACCCCAATAAAGAACAGGTATTTTACGTAGTAGCTGTATCATTTTAATCAAAAATCAACCAAATACGACAAATCATGAAAAAAATTGAAGCCATTATCAGGACTTCCAAATTCCAGGATGTGAAGGAAGCCCTACAAAAAATCGACATCGACTTTTTTACATACACCGATGTCATTGGAGTAGGTAACGAGATAAAGAAATCAAACAAATCGTACCGTGGTACAGTTTACGACACCTCTTTTATTTCCAGACAGGAGCTAACTATTGTAGTTCGCGACGTGAATGTACAAAAGACAATCGAATGTATTCTCGAAGCTGCTTATACCGGCGAAGTTGGTGATGGACGTATTTTCGTCACAAGCATCGACGAAGCATGGAAAATCAGAACTCGTCAATCAGGAGAAGATTCACTTAAGGGAGAAGACGGCAAATAATTATTTAACCACGATTCAAAAAAAGAACATATATGAAAAAATCGATAATACTTTTGATATGTGTAATACTAACGCTAGCAAGCACTTTAGTATTCAACACCACTGCATTTGCTAAAGATGTTGATCCGTCAGGAGTTAACACAGGTAACAAGTCAGAAATTGTTGCTGCAGACGCCAAAGCAGGAGCAACAATTGGCGAGGTTGCCGATTTAGTAGGACACAACAAAGTTGCAATAAACATGATGTGGGTTCTCATAACAGGGTTCCTGGTAATGTTTATGCAGGCAGGCTTTGCCATGGTTGAAGCTGGCATGACACGAGCAAAAAACGTAGCCCACACCATGGCTATGAACTTTTTGATTTACCCATTGGGAATGATTGGATTTTTCATTTGTGGTTTCGCTTTCATGTTTGGCGGTGTCGGAACTCTGGGAACACTCGGCGGATATGACGGTCTCAACAATGAAGTAACAATTAACCTGTTCGGCCACTCATTTGGTCTCTTTGGCGGCAAAGGCTTCTTCCTTTCTGGCACTTACGATGTAGCAGTGTTCGCTCTTTTCCTTTTCCAGATGGTATTCATGGACACAACCGCCACAATTCCTACCGGCTCAATGGCTGAACGCTGGAAATACTCGTCATTCTTCATTTACGGTTTAGCTGTAGGCACCATCATCTACCCAATCTACGGAAACTGGGTATGGGGCGGCGGCTGGTTAGCACAGCTTGGGTCACAATTCGGTCTCGGACATGGACATGTTGACTTTGCTGGTTCATCAGTAGTTCACCTCACCGGTGGCGTGCTGGCGTTGGTTGGCGCAAAAATTTTAGGACCACGTATTGGAAAATACAACCGCGATGGATCAGCAAATGCAATTCCTGGTCACAATATTCCAATGGCAATTGTTGGTACGTTTATCCTTGCATTCGGTTGGTTCGGCTTTAACCCCGGATCGACTCTAGCTGGCGGCGATCTTCGTATTTCGGTTGTTGCGGTTAATACAATGATTGCTTCTGCGACCGGAGCTTTGGCATCAACGCTTTACATGTGGCTTGTAAAAACAAAGAAGCCCGATCCGACTATGATGATCAATGGCATGCTAGCCGGGTTAGTTGCAATTACTGCACCTTGCGCATTTGTATCTGTTGGAAGTGCAGCCATAATCGGATTAATCTCTGGTATTCTTGTAATTGAAGCAGCATTCTTCATCGAGCTAAAATTAAGAGTTGACGACCCTGTTGGCGCTATTGCCGTACACGGAGTAAATGGAGCATGGGGATGTTTAGCTCTTGGTTTGTTTGCCGATGGAACCTACGGCGATGGATGGAATGGCGTTGCAGGTAAAGTAACAGGTTTATTCTACGGAAATGCCGGGCAGTTCTTCGCAGAATTCATTGGAGTAGCTACTAACATCATTTATGTCGGGTTAATTGGATGGCTGGTTTTCAAACTTACTGATAAACTTGTTGGGAACCGCGTTAGTGCAACCGACGAATTACAAGGTCTTGACATTCCAGAAATGGGAGTTGAGGGATATGCCGGAGTTAAACTTGACAAAAACTCTGAGACACCACTTTCAAGATAAGTTATTTTCTTCGACAATTAAATTTGTTGTATTCAAAAGAGGGGACTGTTGGGGGACAGTTCTCTCTTTCTTTTTATATATTATACATACGGGGCATAAGTCAGAAAATAAATATATTTTTAAAACAACCCCTACATTAAATATACACTAATATTAAATATTTGTATTTTTTATCAAACACACCACCTTTTTTATTGGCCTTATATCAAATATTAATATTTTTGAATTAAATCAAATTCTAAAAAAAAGTGTTAGTTCAGGAACCACCCATTTCTGGACTTTTTGTTAAAACAAAAATTTAATTGTTATGAAGAAAATTGAAGCCATCGTTAGAAAAACGAAGTTTGAAGAAGTGCGTGCAGCTCTTCACGAAGCAGATATTGATTTCCTTTCCTGGTGGGAAGTAAAAGGACAAGGTACTGCACGACAGGGACTCATTTTCAGAGGTATTGCATACGATGTTAATGCCGTAGCCCGTATCTACATTTCATTTGTAGTACGCGACATCAACGTTGAAAAATCGCTTAAAGCAATACTCGACTCTGCATACACCGGTGAAAGTGGTGATGGCAGAATATTCGTCAGCGACATCAATCAATCCATCCGTATTCGGACAAAAGACAGCGGCGACGAGTCTCTCTACGACAGATAATCCATTCTTCAAATCAAAAATTGACTTTTATGAAAACCAAATTCAAATACATTGGGTTGGCTATTTTAGGTTTAATGGCACCCACGTTCATTTTTGCACAAGAGGCGGCAACAACGGCAGCTGCAACTCCTGCCCCATTTATCAGCGCAGGCAATACGGCCTGGATGATTGTTGCTACTGCTTTGGTAATGTTGATGACGATTCCGGGGCTGGCATTGTTTTATGGAGGCCTCGTTCGTCAAAAAAATGTTTTAAATATACTGATGCAGTGTTTTATTCTCACGGCCGCCATTACAATTGAATGGGTATTTTTTGGATACAGTTTGTCGTTCGGATCATCAACCGGAGCTCTGGCTCCCTTCATTGGTGGTTTTAACTGGGCTTTTTTAAATGGCATTAATATTACCGATGTTAGTCCCTATTATATTTCACAGGCAACCGAACGTATTCCTCATATTTTGTTTGTTCTGTTCCAGTGTATGTTTGCTGTGATTACTCCGGCTCTTATCATTGGTGCTTATGCAGAACGAATTAAATTCAAAGGCTTCCTTATTTTCTCAATACTTTGGTCAATTCTGGTTTACAATCCGGTTGCACACTGGGTGTGGTCGGCTGATGGCTGGCTATTTAAACTTGGCGCTTTAGATTTTGCAGGAGGAACTGTTGTTCACATCAATGCAGGTATCTCTGCGTTGGTTATGACATTAATGATTGGCGTTCGCAGAAACTACAACAATCACCCAACAGCGCCTCATAATATTCCGTTGGTAGTAATTGGTGCGGCATTATTGTGGTTTGGCTGGTTTGGATTCAATGCAGGCAGCGGTTTGGCTGCCGATGGATTGGCTGTAAGTGCATTTCTTGCCACTCACCTCGCTACTGCAGTGGCTGCATTCACATGGGCATTGCTCGATTGGAAACTTAACGGAAAGCCAACAACAATTGGCATTTGTACCGGGGCTGTAGCTGGTCTTGTAGCAATTACACCTGCCGCAGGGTTCGTAGGTGTTCTTGGCTCAGTTGCAATTGGTATTGTGGTATCTGTTGTCTGCTTCTTTATGGTGTCGGTAGTAAAACACAAATTCGGATACGACGATTCTCTCGATGCGTTTGGAGTACATGGCATCGGCGGTATTATTGGCGCTATCCTGACCGGAGTATTTGCTTCTCCGGCCATACAGTCGTCCTACAGTGGTTTGTTGTATGGAAATGCAAAGCAACTTGGAATACAGTTGATCGCCACCGTTGTTACAATGGCTTTTTCTGCATTAATGACTTATATTCTTTATAAAGTTGTTGACAGCCTTGTAGGAATTCGCGCAAATCAGAAAGAAGAAATTGCAGGTTTGGATATTTCTCAGCACAACGAAATGGCGTTATCTGAAGATTAATCAGTGCAACGTCCGATTCAAACCTTATATACGTTTAGTTTTAGTTCGATTCATATGTAGTCTGCTCCAGTTTCAAATTTCTGGAGCATCCCGAGAGACCTGTTGGGGGACAGGTCTCTCTTTTTTTTTATATTAACACCAGATTGGTAAGCAAATCAATGTAAATATTAAACCCTTCTTCTATTTCTGAAACCAGAATATACTCGTTTGCGGTGTGCGAACGAGCGCTGTCTCCCGGGCCAATTTTTATAGAAGGATATGGAATTACAGCCTGATCTGAAGTTGTTGGTGAACCGTAATAACTCAAGCCCAAGGCAATTCCACGTTGAACAATTGGATGAGTTACCGGAATACCAGAAGAATTTAAACGAAGAGATCTGGGTACGACATCAGAATCAACGAGCTCGCTGATAATTTTAAAAGCCCTTTGATTAGAGTAGTATTCGTTGGTTCTCACATCAACCACAAAAGAACACTGATCGGGAACCACATTGTGCTGCGTTCCGGCATTAATTACCGTGACCGACATTTTAACTGCCCCCAAAACATGAGAAACCTTTTCGAATTTGTAACTGCGTATTTTTTCGATATCGGCAATGGCTTTATAGATCGCATTCTCGCCCTCCTCTCGGGCTGCGTGGCCTGACTTTCCGTGCGAAGTGCAATCCAAAACCATCAATCCTTTTTCAGCAATAGCCATTTGCATTTTTGTTGGTTCGCCAACAATCGCCAAATCCAGCTTTCCCAACTCAGGCAAAATGCTTTCCAGTCCGTTTGTTCCCGAAATTTCCTCTTCCGCCGAAGCAGCATATATAAGATTAAACGGCAGATTCTCTGCTTCATAAAAATGAACAAAAACGGCCAAAAGTGTTACCAGTGCTCCCCCTGCGTCGTTACTTCCCAAACCATATAAAATACCATCTTCGATGTCTGCAGAAAATGGATCGCGTGTGTAGCCACTGGCTGGTTTTACAGTGTCGATGTGCGAGTTCAGCAAAATTACGGGAAGACCGTCTTTCCAGAACTTATTTTTCACCCAGGTATTATTCACCTGTACCGAATAAGGAATGCCTAATTCGGTAAAAAAGTTTCGAATTATTTGTGCTGCTTCCTGCTCGTTGCGGCTAAGTGACGAAACAGAAATCAGAGATCTTAGCAGGTTTATATACTTTTCCATGAGATTTTACATTTCTATACAACAACAAAAATCAAAAAAAAAAGGAACTAACCAGCGCAATATTTCAAAAATGGTCAATATTTAATCCGATTGTAATTTACTTAAAAAAACGATTTTTATTTCGGGATCGCCCTACTTTACTCAAAATGAATTGATAGCTGACTCTCAGGAAAAGTAATTTTCAGTAATATCAATTTTTTATTTTGACGTAAAAAGCCAAATCGGTATTTTTACCTCGATCAACTAAAATTTAATAAATTATAAAATTCAATTAATGGAAAATCAAGCAAAAAAAGGCGTTTCAAGACGCCAGTTTCTTGGTACGGCTGCATTGGGTGTTGCCGGAGTTGCTCTGTTCTCGCCACTAACATCATGTACTCCAAAACCTGTTGATACTGACCTCAGATTAGGTTTTATCGGAATGGGACGCCAGTCGATGTTTTTATTGAGTGGATTCATTCAAATTCCGGGAGTTAAAGTTGTTGCCGGATGTGATGTTTATGGAGTGAAACGTAAACGTTTTGAAAAAAGAGTAAATGGCTATTACAAGAAAAACGGAAAAGAAGTTGAAGTAAAAACATACGAAAAATTCGAAGAATTACTTGCTCGTCCGGATATCAACGCGGTTGTAATTGCTGTTCCTGACCACTCGCACGCACGCATTGCCATTGCGGCATGTAAAGCTGGTAAAGATGTATATCTCGAAAAACCGATGACTTTCACCATTAAAGAAGGGCAGGAACTGCGTCGTGTTGTTCGTGAAACAAATCGTATTTTGGCAATTGGCAGCCAACAACGTTCTGATCCAAACTTCCAGCATGCAGTGCAATTGGTGCAATCGGGAGCTCTTGGACAAATAGAAAAAGTTCATGCTTATGTAGGTGCACCGCCACGTCCGTTCGATTTGCCCGTTCAACCTGTTCCTGCCGACTTGAACTGGGATTTGTGGCAAGGATCGCTTCCGAATGCCGTTCCTTTTAACAACGAACTCGATCCACCTATCACTGTTGATCCCGATAAAGACGAAGATACCTGGGGCGCATGGCGCTGGTACAAAGGCATTGGTGGCGGCTTCACAACCGACTGGGGCGCTCACATGTTCGACATTGCACAATGGGGATTGGGAATGGATAAAAATGGACCGGTTGAAATTTCGCCTATTGCTGACGGAACCCAGTATATGCAATTCAAATATGCCAATGGCGTAATAATGACTTCTGAACCTTTTGACGAAAAGAATACCAAAGGTGTAAAATTTATTGGTAAAGATGGTTGGATTGAAGTTGCCCGCGGCTATTTCAATGCTTCAGACCCAAAATTTGTACCGGCAAAAGAAGAAAAGAAAGATGACGTTCCTTACGAAAACAAAATACCACACCAGGTAAACTTTATTGATGCTGTTCGCGAACGCAAAGACCCGGTTGTTCCGGTTGAAATTGGCCATAGCAGTTGTACCGTTTGCAACCTTGGAAACATTGCCTGCGAATTGAAACGTACGATTAAATGGGATCCAACAAAAGAAGTATTTGTTGACGATGCTGATGGCGCCGCAACAAAACTGATGCACTACGAATACCGCACCGGATACAAGCTTGTATAACCTGTATTTTCCCTATAATTGCAAAGCAAGTGTCCAGTTTAAAACCTGGGTACTTGCTTTTTTATTTCCATTTTGGTTCGAAAGGCACTCTTTCACCATCTGCTGTTGTGTACTCTTCCAGCGAATTTTCTTTCGACTGCACAACCATGTAAATCATAGTCTCGTCCGAGTCGTTTCTGATGCCTCTTTTGCCTGCCGGCGCTACCCTGACAACACTCCCCTCTTTAATTGCGAAACAGTCATCATCAACCTGGAAAAATCCATATCCTTTCAGAATAATATAGGTCTCTTCATTTTTCCGGTGAATATGGAAATAAGGTTGTTCGGTTTGAGGAGGCAGCATATTAAACGATATCTCGGTACCTGTAGAATTTGTTGTTTCTTTCAGAAATACTTTCCCTTCAATCAGATTTTTTCTGACCGGATGAATCAAATTGTATTCCATCAATTCGTTAAGATTTCCAAGATTCACGGCTGTGTAATTGTCGTTTTCTGATAATTTTTCAATTTGCTTCATAAACCTTTTTTTTGATGTTTTACAAAACTCTGTAAAATCAACAAAAAAACAAAACTGTAACTGTTAAGTCTCCTGAAGAAGCGCAATGAATACCAGCAAAAGAACGAATATACCAGCCCACATACATTAAATCTTCATGAAGCATTTTTCGTTGTTTGGTCTGAAGTAGCTGAAAACTTTCAGGCTTAAAAACTTTGCTAATTTTGTCAACTCAAAAATTGCATCGCATGGAACTTAAAATATATCCCGAAGCCAAGGCTTTGATCTTTGATTTAGACGGCACTCTCTCCGACTCGCTGCCGGTGCACATTGTTAGCTGGCATGCCGTGTGCAAAAGATTGAACTGCACTTTCGACGAACGTATTATGGTTGAAATGACTGGTGCGCCAACAATAAGCTTTGCTGAACGGATTGTACGTGAACAACATTTAAATATAGATCCGGAGGAATTGGTAGCCCTTAAACAAAAAGAATTCTGGAA
>Ga0116170_10003406_pt1 | contig 14889 bp, 12 predicted proteins | sample AD_JPNHW1_MetaG_FD_89797 | JGI IMG/M metagenome (GOLD analysis project Ga0116170, IMG submission 89797) | Active sludge microbial communities of municipal wastewater-treating anaerobic digesters from Japan - AD_JPNHW1_MetaG | ecosystem: Engineered > Bioreactor > Anaerobic > Digestate | place...
ATAAAAGCTGCGGCACAAATAGGTGTTAAATACCTTACCATTTATGCTTTTTCAACAGAAAATTGGAACAGGCCAAAATATGAAGTAGATGCATTGATGACTCTTTTGGTTAATGTGATCAAAAATGAGACACAAGAGTTGGACAAAAACAATGTCCGACTAAGGATTATTGGCGATAGAAATTCCCTTCCACCCAAAGTGAGAAAAGAGACCGATCAGATGGTTGAAAAATTATCAAAAAACACCGGGTTGACAGTCGTAATGGCACTTAGCTACAGTTCGCGATGGGAAATCATAAATGCTGTTAAATCGATTACAGACGATGTTAAAAAAGGAAAAATAGACACAGAAGATATTTCACAAGAACTCTTTGATAACTATCTTGCGACCTCAGAAATCCCAGATCCTGAACTGTTGATCAGAACAAGTGGAGAAGCAAGAATTAGTAATTTTTTATTATGGCAAATAGCTTATACGGAACTGTATTTCACATCAGTTTTGTGGCCCGATTTTTCAGATGAAGATTTTTATGAAGCTATTTGCAATTATCAACAAAGAGAACGCCGTTTTGGCAAAACAAGTGAGCAAATAAACAACCTAATTTGAAGTAATGTTTAAGAAACTTTCGTTAACAGCCTTTCTGGTATTGACAATTTTAAACCTTTGGTCACAATTACCCGACAGCACTAACTTTTCTATTTACTATTCGAGTCCTAAAAAATACACTATACAATCAATTGATATTGTTGGTGTTAAATATCTCGATAAAGAGATGTTGAGAGAATATTCAGGCCTTAGTGTTGGCGATGAAATAATAATTCCGGGCGATAAAATTACTGACGTAATTAAGAAGTACTGGAAACAAGGGCTCTTTTCCGATGTAAAAGTAAATGCTACAAAAATTATTGACGATAAAGTATACCTTGAGATCTTTCTTCGTGAACGCCCTCGCCTATCCAAGATAAACTACAATGGTGTAAAAAAATCGGAACTGGAAGATATCAAAGAGAAAGTACTGCTTCTTGAAGGTGGTCAAATTGTAGATGCTCAGCTTGTTAATGCAAAGAGGATTATTGCGGGTATCTTTAAGGAAAAAGGATTTTTAAATACCGAAGTTAATATTGTACAACGCGATGACCCGGATAAGGAAAATTCAATAATACTTGACATCAATATTGATAAAAAAGAAAAGGTTAAAATTGATGAGCTAGTCTTTCATGGTGTTGAAAAAGTAAGTGTTTCAAAGCTTGAAAAAGCAATGAAAAAAACCAATGATAAAAAGCTGAAGAACTTCTTCCTGTCGAAAAAATACCAAGAAGATTTATATGCTGAAGACAAAATCAACGTGATTAACAAATACAACGAATTAGGCTATCGCGATGCCATTATCACCAAAGATACCGTAATTCAAAAAGAGAATAACAATGTAAAGATTGAGCTCTGGATTGATGAAGGTAACAAGTATTTTATCCGAAATGTATCTTGGGTTGGTAATACCATTTACCCTGCGCCTTACCTCGACAGCTATTTTGGAATTCAAAAAGGGGATGTTTATAATCAAAAACAATTGGATAAACGATTAACTGGCGATGACGATGCCGTTGGTAGTTTATATTTAGATAACGGCTATCTGTTCTTCCTTGTAAATCCTATTGAAACAAACATTGAAAATGATTCAATTGATTTGGAAATGAGAATTTCTGAAGGAAAACAGGCAACGATCGATCGTGTTATTATCCAAGGAAATACTAAAACACATGAGCAAATAGCCCGTCGAGAATTATATACTTTACCTGGTGATTTGTTCAGTAAAAAAATCTTAATGCGTTCATATCGTCAGTTAGCACAATTAGGCCATTTCGATCAGGAACGCATTGGTATAGACCCAATTCCAGATCAGGAAAACGGAACGGTTGACATTAAGTATAGTTTGATTGAACGCGCTAACGATCAGGTTGAATTATCTGGTGGTTGGGGTATGGGTATGTTTGTTGGATCAGTTGGCTTGAAATTTACAAATTTTTCTGCCCAGAATATTTTTAACAAATATGCTTGGAAACCACTACCAACCGGCGATGGACAAACACTTAGCCTCCGTGCTCAAACCAATGGAAAATATTACCAACAGTATAGTTTTAGTTTTATGGAACCTTGGTTTGGAGGTAAAAAGCCAAATAACTTTTCGTTGTCGTTTTATTATTCAAAATTGACTAAAACCGATGCTTCGTACAGTTATTATAACCCATCATCAAGCTATGGCGGTTATGGGTATAACAACTACGGTTATTCATCTTATGGTTCATCTTCATCTTCTTCTAGTGCCAATATTACAGCTTATCAAGTAACCTATGGTTTATCTGTTGGTTATGGTTACCGTTTAAACTGGCCCGATGATTTTTTTACGCTATACCATGAGTTGTCGTTACAACACTATAAATTATTGGAGTGGCCTTATTATTTCCTTAGTACAGGTGACATTAATGACTTTAGTATAAAAACAGCCTTGAGCAGAAATTCAATTGACAATCCGCTCTATTCACGTCGAGGCTCTTCTTTCAGCCTTTCTGTTGAAGCAACCCTGCCTTATTCGTTGATTAATGGAAGAGACTATAGCGAATCAAGTTTGAGTGATAAAAAGCGTTACAATTATCTTGAATACCATAAATGGTTGTTTAATGCAAAATGGTTTACTCCTCTCGACCGTGCTGAGAAGTTTGTTTTGCACACAAAATATGAATTTGGATTGCTTGGATACTATAATCAATATCGTAAATCACCTCTCGAAGGATTTAAAATGGGAGGTGACGGTATGTCTGGATATGACATTTACGGATCAGATAATATTGCTTTGAGAGGTTATGCTAACGGAAGTATTACATCGACTTCAGGAGGTGGTAGTGCTGCAAATATCTACTCAAAAGCTACTGTTGAACTTCGATACCCTATCACTTTATCAGAATCGGCTAATATTTATGCCCTTACATTTTTGGAAGCAGGTAATAGCTGGTACGATTTCAAGAGCTTCAATATTTTCGATTTGAAACGTTCGGCCGGTGTTGGTGTTCGGTTTTGGTTGCCTATGTTTGGTTTGTTAGGTATTGACTGGGGGTATGGTTTTGATAAACCAAACAACGGTACGTCATCATCAGCTAAAAGCCAGTTCCATTTCGTTATTGGACAGCAATTCTAATAATTGGTACGATAGTTGTTTTTAATAAGGCTTAAATAGTAAAAACTTAAAATATGAAACGATTCGCAATTACACTTGTAGCAGTTCTTGCAATTTCATTTGCAAGCTACGCTCAAAAATATGCTTTTGTTGATACCGAATACATTCTTGAAAACATCCCAGCCTACAAAGCTGCTCAGGAACAATTAGACCAGCTTTCTGGTCAATATCAGAAAGAGTTGGAAACTGTTCAGGCCGAATTGGAACAGATGTACAATGATTTCAGATCAGAATCGGTACTCCTTTCAGACGAAATGAAGCGTAAACGTGAGGATGTTATTGTTACTAAAGAAAAAGAATACCGTACTCTTCAACAGAAATATTTTGGTCGCGAAGGTGAGCTGTACAAAAAACGTCAAGGTTTGGTTAAACCAATTCAGGATGATATTTACAATACAGTAAAAACAATTGCAACCGAAGGTAACTATTCTGTGATCTTCGATAAAGCAGGTAGTTTATCAATGCTTTATACCGATCCAAAATTCAATTTGAGCGATCAGGTTCTTGACAAAATGGGATATAAAAAATAGAGAATCGCAGATTTTTATACAACTTTAATTTTATATTTGCGATCGACTAAACAAATGGAATTAATTCGAAATAGAAAAATTTTAAAATAACAACGATGAAAAAAGTTTTTATAGTACTTATTGTTCTTTTTGCCGGAATGGCAAATTTTGCTCAAGCCCAAACACCAAAGTTTGGACATATTGATATTTCACAGTTAATTCAGATTATGCCTGAAAGAACAACTGCTGTTACTGAGATGGAAAAAACAGCGAAAGAATTGGAAGATATGCTTGGAACAATGCAAACTGAACTTCAGACAATGTTTAAAGAATATACAGACAAAAGGGCTACTATGTCTGATTTAGTTCGTCAGGCTAAAGAAGAAGATATTCAGGCTAAACAACAACGTATTGAAACATTCAGAACTCAATCTGAACAACAATTACAACAAAAACAACAGGATTTGATGAAACCTATTGTTGAAAAAGCAGACAGTGCTATCGAAGTTGTTGCTAAAGAACAAGGTTTGATCTATGTTTTTGATATTAGTTCACGTGTTGTTGTTTACAAATCGAACCAAAGTGTTGATGTTTTTCCTCTTGTGAAGAAAAAACTCGGTATCGAAAAGTAAGACTTTAAAAATATAAATGAAGAGTCGTTTGATATTTCAAGCGACTCTTTTTATTTTCGGATAATCGTAATAACCACACTTATTATCAGCTTTATGGAAAGAAATCATCCCATTGGTATTTTCGATTCTGGTTACGGAGGCCTAACCATTCTTAAGGAAATCAGAAAGATACTGCCACAATACGACTATGTTTATTTAGGCGATAATGCCCGTAATCCATACGGTACACGTTCTTTCAATGTTGTGTATGAATATACGCTTGAAGCGGTAAAGAAGCTTTTTGAGATGGATTGCGAGCTCGTTGTTCTTGCTTGTAATACGGCATCGGCAAAAGCATTGCGAACAATTCAGCAAAACGATTTACCCAAAATTGCACCAAATAAAAGAGTACTTGGTGTTATCAGGCCAACAGCCGAATCGGTCATAAACATTACTCAGAACAACCATGTTGGCGTTTTGGGTACAAATGGTACTGTTTCGTCACAATCGTATGTTATTGAATTGGATAAACTATCGGGAGGTAAAATAGTTACTACGCAGGAAGCTTGCCCTATGTGGGTTCCAATTGTCGAGAATAATGAAATTGGGACAATGGGGGCCAACTATTTTGTAGAGAAGAATATCACTAATTTATTGAATGCCGATACAGATATCGATACCGTTATTTTGGGATGTACGCATTATCCTCTTCTTTCCGATACGATAAAAAAGTATCTTCCGCAATCGATAAAGATTGTTGAACAGGGAGCAATTGTTGCCGATAAACTTGCTGATTATCTGCAACGCCATTCCGAAATTGAACGACGTTGCTCGATGGGCAATTCAATTGTTTATTATACTACCGAACAATCAAAAAACTTTGAAGAGATGGCATCTCTCTTTTTGAAAGAAAAAATTTGTGCCGAAACAATTCACTTTTGATTAAGACCTAATTGATCCTTCGTGGTCTTTTCGGCTTTTTTTCGTCCGAAGTTGTTTCGCTATTTACTCCCGGAGTAAATTTTCTCTTCGGATTTTCACTTCCATTGCCTGAAATGAACTGTCTTTCCTGTTCAGCTCTTTTCTCAACAGATGAGATGCGTTTGCCTTTATTTTCTAACTTTTCAGTATGTTGAGTCTTTTTATTCAGATCTTCAGTTAATGAAATTCTACCAATCCCTTCTTTTCGCTCTTCTGGCGAAATTCTTCGTTGTCCGGCCCTTCTGTCGGTAGATGAAAATTGTCGTCTTTCACTACTTCTTTCAGAAGAAAAACGTCCTTCTCTTTTTTCGTTACGTTCTCCAGCTGAGAATCGTCGTTCTGGCCTTTCCCGTTTATCATCAGATGAGAACCTATGCGGTTGATCATCTCTGCGTTCAACTGGCCTGATTCGCCGACCATTAACCTCATTTTTTTCACCGGAAGGGAAACGTCTTCCCTGCTCTCCTTTTCTATCGTCAGAAGAGAACCGCCGAGTTTGCGATGTCCGGTTTTCACGTGTATAGTTAGTTTGCTCCGAATTTTTCCTGTCGGCATTGAAGTTCGACCGTTTAGGAGAATCAACACTAACATCTCTTCTCGCGCCGCTATACAGTTCATAAGAACGAAGTTCGCATTCCAGAGAGCCATTAATCAATTCAATCCGGTCGGTAAAACGCAGTCCAATATTTCTAAAACCTTCTTCCGAATTACTGAATACCCAAACATTGAACCCTACAAAATTTTTCTTCAAAGTATCTCCAATCATTGAGAAAAGGGTTTCTGTAGAGTTATCGTTTCCTCGTTGCGCTGAAAGAGGTGTGAAAATTATAAACCCTTTATTTTCATTTGGTTTAATCGATGAAAAATCGGATACTGAAAATTGAATATCCTTTTTCAAACCGGCATTTTTTGCATTTTCGATGGCTAATTTCACATTACCCGAAGAGATGTCTGACGCAAATATTTGGTGATCAAAAGGAATTTCATAATCGGAATTATAGATTGAGTCGAAAAGGGTTTCATCAAAATCTTTCCAGTTTTCGAATCCAAACGATTTTCGGAATATGCCAGGTGGAATTTTACGTGCAATAAGAGCCGCTTCGATTGCCATTGTACCGATGCCGCACATTGGGTCAAAGAAATCGCATTGACCTTTCCATCCTGCAATTTTAAGAATCCCGGCAACCAACACTTCACAAACAGGAGCATCTTGGCCATTTCGGTATCCTCTTTTATGCAATGATTCTCCAGAACTGTCGAGTGATAGTGACACTTCGTCAGCAGTTGCATGGACATAAATTCGTATGTCGGGATTTTCGTTATTAACAGATGGGCGTTTGCCTGTTGCTGTTTTAAAATGATCGACAATTGCATCTTTTGTTTTGAGACTAACAATCATTGAACTATTGAAGGCTTCGGAATCGACAGAACTGCTAACCGTAAATGTTTTCTGAACATCGAAATAATTTGACCATTCGATTCCACGCGCACAATTGTAAAGATCTGTAGCACTTTTTACTTTTTTCTCTTTGATAATCAGCAATATTCTCAGTGCAGTACGGCAACAAAAATTCGCTTTATAGAGAATCTCTTTTGATCCTGAAAATCTAACTTCTCGAACAGCAACTTCAACATCGGTTGCTCCAATTTCAATTAACTCTTCTTTTAAAATCTCTTCTAAACCAGCGAATGTTTTCGCTATCATCTGTAATTTTTCTAAAGCCATAATATTTAAATTCCACCTCCGTCATTAAAACTTGCATTTCGCACTTTAAACTGAACAACTTTCGAATTGGGGGGCAAGTCGTTTGTAACCCAAACATTACCACCAATTATAGAACCTTTTCCAATTGTAATTCGGCCTAAAATGGTTGCCTGGGCATATATAATTACGTTGTCTTCAATAATTGGATGGCGGGGAACGCCTTTTATTGGATTTCCTTTTTCGTCGAGGGCAAAACTTTTTGCTCCTAACGTAACTCCTTGATATAGTTTTACATTATTCCCAATAATACAAGTAGCTCCAATAACTGTTCCTGTGCCATGGTCGATTGTAAAATATTCGCCAATTTTTGCTTCGGGGTTAATGTCGATACCTGTCTCGGAATGAGCCATTTCGGTAATAATGCGAGGAATAAGTGGCACACCAAGTTCAACTAGTTTATGAGCGATCCGATAGCTGGAAATTGCTCTGATTGCCGGGTAGCAGAAAATGATTTCGCCACGGCCCAGTGCCGCAGGATCGCCAATATAAGTTGCTTCAACATCGTAGGAAAGCAATCTTCTTAATGTTGGGAGATAGGCAATAAATTCGGCTGCCAATATCCTTGCTTTTTGGGTGTTTACTACAAGTTTTGTTTCCAGGTCGAGCTTATCGGTGCACGCGAAACAAAGCCCTGCCAATATTTGCTCACTCAGTAAATCGAATACTTCATCAACATAAACGCCCATATAGTATTTTATGGCGATTGGGTCGAGTGTTGTGTTGCCAAAATATCCAGGAAAGAGAATTTCTCGAACCTTGGTTACAAATATTTCCATTTTCACAACAGAAGGCATAGGCTCTCCTATTTGATGCTTGTGGCATACATTTCCGAAAGAATCGCTTTCCGAAAGCTGGTTTACAGATTCTCGCAATATTTCGGATTGGTCTTGTTCGCTATAAATTGACATCGTTGTTGAATAATGGTGTACTTAAGTAACGTTCTCCGGTATCGCAAATAATAGTAACAATTGTTTTTCCTTTATTTTCAGATCTTTTTGCTATTTCTAAAGCGGCATAAACATTAGCTCCTGAAGAAATTCCAGCCAGAATTCCTTCTTCTGTAGCTAGTTTACGGGCAAATTCGAAAGCAGCTTCATTTTCAACAGGGAATACTTCATCAAGTAGTTCTTTTCTTAAAACTTTAGGAATAAAACCTGCGCCAATTCCCTGAATTTTGTGTAATCCAGATGGTTTGCCTGAGAGCACGGCAGAATCGGCCGGTTCGACAGCCACAGAATATGCCGATGGTTTTACCGATTTAAGAAAATCAGCAACACCAGTAATTGTTCCTCCAGTACCAGCTCCGGCAACAAAAATATCAACTTTGCCTTCAGTGTCTTCCCATATTTCTACAGCAGTTGTTTTTTTATGAAATTCAGCGTTGGCTTCATTTTCAAACTGCATTGGGATATATGAGTTTTTGTTTTCTGCAGCGAGTTCATTTGCCTTTTGAATTGAACCTTTCATACCTTCAATGGCAGGCGATAGGTATAATTCAGCGCCATAGGCTTTTAAAATAATTCGTCGTTCAACAGAAACGCTTTCGGGCATTACAATAATGAGTTTATATCCTTTTACGGCACAAAGCATTGCAAGTCCTATTCCGGTATTTCCACTGGTTGGTTCAATGATAATGGTGTCTTTATTAACAAGTCCTTTCTTTTCAGCAGCTTCGATCATAGCAAAAGCTAGCCGGTCTTTTACAGAGCCACCCGGGTTCATTGATTCAAGCTTCACATAGACTTCGGCATCAATTCCTTCAGTCAATTTTCTGAGTTTGACCAATGGTGTTTTACCTATTAGTTGAGAAATGTCATTTACTTTGTTCATAATGTAATATGTTGAAAGAATATTGATTAAAGGAAAGCATTATTGGATGCAACAGATTAATATCTTGCAGCCATTGCTGTTTTCACGACTTTAAATTGTACATGTAATTTTCATAAAAAGAATTGTAATTGGCAAATAATCAAAGTTGGAAAAACAAAATTCGAATAAAAATAATCATATAGAAAAGTTTGATCTATTTATGGAATTAATTGATCTACAAAATGTATTGCATTTTTAATTCGCTCCTCGCCTTCTCCACTTACAATTTTGAAATTGAAGCCATATTTCTTTAGGTGATCGATATAGATATTCTGCAGGATTTGCCTGTTTTCGCCCCCATTCTCCCTTACCGGATCAAAAATCCAGGGTAAATCAATATCGCAAACTAGAAAAAGATCAATGCTACTATTTTTGATATATGAATCTAACCATTCAGGGCGTTTTTTATAAACAAAATCGAACCATACCTTTGTAATAATCAACCAAGTATCAAAAAAAACAGGTGATTTGTTAGACAAGATATTTTGCTCTATTTCAATTTGCTTTCTGGCAATAAATTCAACGTCGTTGTAGGTATATGGTTGTTTTAGACTTTCAACATACGATCGCGAAAATTCAGGAACACTAATTGAATGATAATGATTTGCCAAAGCTTCAGAAAGGGTGCTTTTCCCTGTCGATTCGGCTCCGGTAATGACCACTTTTAATTGTTTGTCAGGCATTAATCTTCTTTAATTCTTTTTTCCACTCAAAATAGCCCCAAACAGCTGATCCTAAATAAATTAGATAAAGAATTGCTGTTGGGTACAGATCTCTGCTAAAATAGATTATTACAGAAACGAAGTTTACAGCAATCCAAACAATCCAACATTCAAGGTTTTTCTTGGCAACCATCCATGTTCCGACAATGCTAAATGCAGTCATAAATGAATCGCCTAAAACTACTGGTGAGTCGGTAAACTGTTGGAGGATAAAAAAAATGATCCCCCAAAGAACTAACGAAATCGGTACTAAATAGAAGTATTGATGTTTTTTTAAGTTTGAAACTTTAAGTTCTTCTTCTTCTTCTTCTTTGCTTTTTGTTCCTTTTGACCAAGTTATCCATCCATATGCGCTAACAAAAACATAATAGAACTGCAACGTCATTCCAGCATAAAATTTGGAATCAAAAAAAACGTAGATGTAAAGGATAGCAGTTAAAAGACAAAACAACCAAGTTAAAATGTTTTGTTTAACCGATGTAATAACATATAGAATGCCAAAAACAAACCCCAGAACCTCTATCCAATTTTGAATTAGCCAAGCAATTATCTCTTCAGTCATTCTACTTTCCTTTAAGAATAGAGTCGTATTCCGATGGATTGTTTAGTATTTGAACCGCTCTTTTGATTTCATTATCTTCAGAGTTAATGATCTCGTAAAATTCGCTTGAGTTCCAAAGGTCGCGCGCAATTATAGCTTTCAGATGTCTTTTTGCATGTTCTTTAAGCATTGTAATCGACTCATTATCTTTAGGTACCTCTTTCTTCTCACCTTCATTCCAAAGATCTTCAAGTAGTTTGTCCGACACTTCAAATTCTTTTTTGAATGTTGAAAAAAGAGGGTAATTCTTCATCAATTCCTTTCGATTTTTATCGACATAGTTAATAACAAACTGATTGATGATATTTTTTCTAATCAATTGATTATAGTATTTATAGTATGACGAAGTGTCGATCGGAATAAAGATGTCGGGAATTACACCACCACCACCATAAACAGTTCTGTTATTGATGAGTGTTTTGTATTTCAACGAATCGTTTACAACAATACTGTCTTTGCTGAATAATTCACCATTCGTAGCTCGGTCATACAATTCATTTTTATATTCTTCGGCACCATCTTTGTAAGGGCGTTGAATACATCGTCCGCTTGGAGTGTAATAATGAGCTGTTGTGAGTCGAACCATAGATCCATCGGTAAGATAATAAGGTTGTTGAACCAAACCTTTTCCAAAAGATCGGCGTCCTAAAATTACACCTCTATCCCAGTCTTGTACTGCACCCGAAACAATTTCGCTTGCCGAAGCAGAACCGCCATCAATGAGAACAACTAGTTTTCCTTTTTCGAATATACCATCAGGAACAGAAGTATATTCTTTTTTTGAACTTCTTAATCCTTCAGTGTAAACAATCATTCTACCCGATTCAAGAAAATGGTCAGCAATTTCATATGCAGCGGTTAAGAAACCTCCTCCATTTCCTCGTAGGTCCAGAATGAGATTTTCGAGTTTAGAATTATTTTTCAGTTTATTAACTGCTGTAACAAATTCATCAGTCGATGTTGATGCAAAACGGTTTAGCTTTATATAGCCAGTTTTATTGTCGAGCATATAAGATGCATCTAAGCTGTAAATTGGAATTTTGTCCCGAACAATATCAAACTCAAGTAAATCGGTTTCGCTTTCGCGTAAAATTTTAAGTTCTACAATTGAGCCTTTGGGCCCTCTAAGTTTTTTGAACACCTCTTGGTTTGTAATTCCTTTACCTGCGACCATTTCATTATCAATATAAATGATACGGTCGCCAGCCTGTAACCCCACTTTTTCTGATGGACCACCAGGAATAATTTGTAAAACCATTAGGGTATCGCGAAGAATACTAAATGAGATGCCAATACCATCAAAACTTCCTTGTAAAGGTTCGTTCATTTCATCAACTTCATCCTTCGAAATATAAACAGAATGAGGATCGAGTTCATTCAAAAGATTTGTAATAGCCACTTCTGTAAGCTTTTCAAGATTTGTCGAGTCGACATAATAGCTTTCGACAAGCCGCAGCAAACGGCCAAATTTTGCAGTTTGATTTTGCTGATCTTGTGCAAAAACGCCAGCAAAAGGTACTATCAAAAGTATGGAGAAAAGAATAAACCTCAATTTCATTTCAGAACAAATTAAAAACATCAACTATAATATTGGGCAAAAAAACCTAACAATTATTCCCATTCAATTGTTGCAGGTGGTTTTGAACTGATATCGTAAACAACACGGTTAATACCTCGTACTTTGTTTATTATGTCGTTTGAAACTTTAGCTAAAAATTCATAAGGAAGATGCACCCAATCGGCAGTCATTCCGTCCGTAGAAATTACTGCGCGCAGAGCTACTACATTTTCATAAGTACGCTCGTCGCCCATTACACCAACCGATTGAACCGGAAGGAGCATCACTCCTGCCTGCCATACATCATCGTATAAATTCCATTCGTGTAACGCATTAATAAAAATTGCATCGGCTTCTTGAAGTATGCGTACCTTTTCGGGAGTGATGTCGCTCAGAATTCTGATTCCTAAGCCTGGACCTGGGAAAGGATGGCGTCCTAACAATTTAGGACTGATACCTAATTCGTGTCCAACTCGCCGAACTTCATCTTTAAAAAGTGATTTAAGAGGTTCAACAACTTTAAGGTTCATTTTTTCGGGTAATCCGCCTACATTGTGATGCGATTTGATTGTTGCTGAAGGTCCATTTACTGAAACAGACTCGATTACATCGGGGTAAATTGTCCCTTGAGCAAGCCACTTAACATCTTGAATTTTGTGGGCTTCTTCGTCAAAAACTTCGATAAAGTCGCGGCCAATGATTTTCCGTTTCTGTTCTGGTTCACGAATGCCTTTTAAATCATTCCAGAACTTTTTACTGGCATCAACGCCAATTACATTTAATCCCATGCCCTTGTATTGTTCAAGAACATTTTGAAATTCATCTTTTCTCAACAATCCATTGTCGACAAAAATGCAGGTAAGGTTTTTGCCAATTGCATGATGAAGCAACACACCTGCAACGGTTGAATCAACTCCACCAGAAAGTCCAAGAACTACCCTGTCGTTTCCTAATTGGTTTTTCAGGTCTTTAATTGTAGTCTCGATGAACGAAGCCGGAGTCCACGACTGTTGGCAGCCACAGATGTTTACAACAAAGTTATAAAGTAGTTGCTTTCCTTCTGTCGTGTGATAAACCTCAGGATGAAATTGAATTGCATAAGTAGGTTCACCTTCAATTTTATATGCTGCGTATTTGACATCGTCGGTACTGGCAATAACATCATAGTTTTCAGGTATTGATTTTATTGTATCGCCATGCGACATCCAAACTTGAGTGTCAATTGATATACCGGAGAACAAATCGTTCTTATGATCGATATATTTTAAAATTGCTCTTCCATATTCACGTGTATTTGAATGAGCAACTTCTCCACCAAAAAAGTGTGCTAGGTATTGAGCTCCATAACAAACACCGAGTAACGGAAGATTTCCTTTTATACCAGATAGATCGATACGAGGACCCTTTTCATCTCTGACAGAGAAAGGACTACCAGAAAGAATAACACCTTTAACACTTTCATCGATAGCCGGGAAGTGGTTAAAAGGGTGAATTTCGCAATATACATTCAATTCACGAACTCTGCGACCAATAAGCTGAGTGTATTGTGAACCAAAATCAAGAATCAGAATTTTTTCCTGCATGTTTATCATTTATTAAGTGTGCAAAGATAACCTGATTGGGTAAATATAAAAAAAGGATGAACCCTAATCGAGTGCATCCTTAAAAAAATCTTTATTGTGGTAGTTTATTTTGAACCGTAAACTTGTTGTTCTGTATAAAAACCGTCGGCAATAACCGTTTCGCGAATGTTATCTTTGGTTACAGCCACAGGTTTTAATAGAATAGTAGGAACGTCTTTCCTCCCATTGTTTATTTTACCAGTGGCGTTAGTTATTTTTTTATTTTTAGCCAGATTTTCAGCCAAATCTACAGATGCACCAGCAATTTGTTTTATTGATTTATATACCGTTAATGACATTTTCTCATTTTTTACCGCTTTTATGGCATCAATTTCTGCATCTTGGCCGGTAAGTATCACATCTCCTTCATAATTCAATTCGTCCATAGCTTTTCGAGCCCCCATTGCAAGTCCATCATAACTTGTAATAATAGCATCTACTTTTTTGCTTGTGAGCGACAAAACATTTTTAGTGATATGGTAGGCATTTTCGTTTGACCAATCTTCAACGAAGGTTTTATAAACAATGTTGATTTTGCCGTTATCAATCGATGGCTTAAGGAGCTTTTCTTGAGCATCTTTAATGAAAATAGCATTTACATCGCCTGGATCGCCCCATAGTAATATGTAATTTCCTTCTGGTTTATGTTGGAGGGCATAATCAATCATCAAGCTACCAATTTGTGCTCCTTCAAATGTAACTAAATAATCGAGGTCCGAATTTTTAATTAATCGGTCGTATCCAATAACTGGGACATCATAATCATGAGCATTGCGCACAATAGCAGCGGCGGTATTTCCATTTGCTGCAACAACAATTAACACATCAACACCTAATTCGAGAAGTTCTGTTGCTTGTTTTAATTGAAGATTTTCATCGTTGTTTGCAATACGTGTAACAACTTCAATACCTTTTTCTTTAGCAGCTTTTTCTACATATGATTGATCTACAGGCCATCTAGAACCTTCTCCGGCAGGGATTAATAAGCCAATCTTGGTTTTGCTTGAGCTGTTACATGAAAAAAAGAAAGGCACAAGCATTATTAATAAGATAATGACAAGTTGTATTTTTGGGAAACGAAAATTCTTCATAATAAGAAGTGTTATTTATTTAACAATTTTGCTCAGTAATAAATTTGAAAAAAACTAGGATAAAAATAGTCATTTTAGGAAATAAACTTTCCAAAACTATCTATAAAATCAATTGGAAATCATTTTTATATTAGTCAATATTTTCATAGTTTTAGCATCAATTAACCAAGATCAATTATTTTCGCCTATTAAACCTTTATTTTTCTTTTTTTATTGTTTAAATGTGAGTGATTTTTTAAATTAAGTTATCTTATAATTATATAATGATGAGCGTAAATGGAGCATCTTCTAATCGGAAAATCGCAATTCAAAATTGGGCAGATTTAAAGAT
>Ga0116170_10003407_pt1 | contig 14887 bp, 12 predicted proteins | sample AD_JPNHW1_MetaG_FD_89797 | JGI IMG/M metagenome (GOLD analysis project Ga0116170, IMG submission 89797) | Active sludge microbial communities of municipal wastewater-treating anaerobic digesters from Japan - AD_JPNHW1_MetaG | ecosystem: Engineered > Bioreactor > Anaerobic > Digestate | place...
CCGATTCACCAACTATACCGAGAGTTTCACCTTTATATACATCAAAAGTGACTCCATCAACTGCTTTCAATGTCAGAGGGGGCCCGCCTTTTTCTTTTTTAATTTCAAAATGTTTTTTAAGATTCTTTACTTCCAGTATCTTTTCCATTGCTGTTCCTTTACATTTTTAGTGAAAACTCCCTCCCCCTTGATGGGGGAGGGAGATAAAAATAATTACTTAAACTCTATCTCTCCGGCAAAATGGCACCAGACGGTATGCTCATTTCCGAAATCTTTTACTGAAGGGAATTCCTTTTTACATATTTCCTGTGCATATTTGCATCTGCTGTTAAACGGACAGCCATCCCCGATTTCAAGCAGGCTCGGCACATTGCCGTCAATCGCCTCAAGCCTCCCTGAATGCTTATACTTTTCATTTGACGGCATAGAATTGAGAAGACCGACAGTATACGGATGAAGAGGCTTCTCGAAAATCGTATAAACATCCCCGGCCTCAACTTTTCTTCCAGCATACATGACAGCAACACGGCTGGCCATCTCTGCGACTACACCCATATCATGAGTTATAAGCAGAAGCGACATACGTATCTTCTGCTGCAGTTCCTTCATCAGATCGAGTATCTGCGCCTGTATGGTAACATCAAGCGCGGTTGTAGGCTCATCGGCAATCATAAGCCCGGGATTCGGAGATGAAAGAGCCATAGCAATCATTACTCTCTGCCTCATGCCGCCTGAAAGCTGATGCGGATAAGATTTCACCCTCTTCTCCGGTGCTGGAATTTTCACAAGATCAAGCATCTCTACCGCTTTCCGGAGCGCCTCTTTCTTTTTGTACCCGTAGTGAGTAATAAAAACTTCCGCTATCTGGTCACCGATTCTGAACACAGGATTGAGTGAAGACATAGGTTCCTGAAAAATCATGGAAATCCTGTCACCCCGGATACCCTGCATCTCTTTGTCCGTGAGTTTAAGAAGATCTCTCCCCTCAAGTATAATTTCGCCTGAATCTATTTTACCCGGCGGTTCTGGGATAAGCCTTAAGATAGAGGCGGCGGTAACAGACTTTCCGCATCCCGACTCTCCGACAAGCGCCAGAGTCTCGCCCTTATTCACCCAGAGATCGAGCTCCCTTACAGCTCTGACCACACCTTTCTGCGTATAGAACGAAACATTTAAACCTTTTATATCAAGTAACCTGTTATTTTCCATTTAATATATCTCCCAAGTCAGTCCTTTAATCTCGGATCAAGAACGTCTCTTATTCCGTCACCCAGCAGATTAAATCCAAGTACAGCAAGAAGTATGGCGATACCGGGGAACGTAACGATCCACCATGCATTGGAGATAAACTCTCTTGATGAAGCAATCATGAGGCCCCATTCAGGAGTGGGGGGTTGAGCTCCAAGCCCGAGAAAAGATAGCGCGGCAGATTCGATTATTGCCCCGCCGATACCTAGTGTCGCCTGTACAATAATCGGAGCAAGGCAATTTGGAAGTATGGACATAAATATAAGTTCGGAATTGCTTACGCCTAGCGATCTTTCCGCTTCGACATATTCCGATGATTTTTCCGCCAGAACTGATGCCCTCATTACCCTGGCATATTGCGGCAGCCTGGCTATACCTATTGCTATCATGGCATTTAAAAGAGTCGGCCCCAGAAGCGCCACAATTACTATTGTCAAAAGGATGTAGGGGAACGCCAGCATTATATCTGTCACTCCCATTGCGAACCTGTCGAACCACCCGCCGTAAAAACCGGAAAGAAGCCCGATGATTGATCCGAATATCAGAGAAATTGCCACGGAGAAAAATCCTATAACAATAGATATCCTTGCGCCGTATATTATTCTCGAAAGGAGATCCCTTCCGAAATCATCTGTTCCCAGAATGTGCCCTCCCGTAAATGGAGCCAGTTTTCTAAAACCGATATCCTGGGCCAGCGGGTCAAATGGTGAGATAAGCGGAGCAAAAACCGCGATCAGTATAAACAGAACTATCATATAAAGCCCGAACATCGCTGACCTGTTTTTCCTGAGAGAAATCCAGTTTTCATACCAGATCGAATCAATTGCTCCGGTCCCGTCTCTTTTAAACAATATTTTTTTTAAACTAAAATTCATCGTATATAACCTTATTCTTTTATTCTGTACGTATCTTGGGATTGATGACCGAATAAAGCAGGTCTACAAAAAGGTTTATAACCACAAAGCAGGTGGATATTACAATTATCCCGCCCTGCACTGCCGGAAAATCCCTCGCTTCAATCGCATGGTATAGCCACTTCCCGATACCGGGCCAGGCAAAAATTGTTTCAGTCAGTATGGCCCCGGAGAGAAGCATTCCAAACTGCAGCCCTATTACAGTCACAACGGGAAGAAGCGCGTTACGGAGAGCGTATTTAAAAATAACTTTTCTTTCAGACATTCCAGTAGCTCTTGCAGTCTTAATATAATCCTGTTTTAGAACTTCAAGCATTGAGCTCCTGGTTATACGCGCGATAATCGCAAGAGGAATCGTGCCCAGGGTCACTGCGGGAAGAATCAGATGGACTAATGCCGACCCTAGCACCTTCGGATCACCTTTAGTGAAAAGATGTATGAAACCGTCTATAACATAAAAATTAGTTATAGGCGTAAAATAATATCTTATATCCATCCGCCCTCCCGTGGGAAGAAGATTAAGGTTTACAGAAAATATGATTATAAGAACAAGCCCCAGCCAGAACACAGGCGTGGAAACACCGAAAAGAGCTCCGACCATTGATGCATAGTCAACGAAAGAATACCTCTTCGTAGCAGAGATCACACCGATAAAAACTCCCAGCACTATGGAAAGAAACATGGCAAAAAGAGTCAGCTCTATAGTTGCCGGAAACCTTGCCGCAATTTCATCCGTTACTTTCTGCCCCGTTTTTATAGACTTGCCGAAATCAAGCTGCACTATCCGTTTCAGATAAAGAACATACTGCTCGCTCATAGGCTTATCCAGCCCCATTTCAGCTTTAAGATTTTCAACAGCTTCTTTATTTGCTCTTTCTCCAAGCATTACCCTTACCGGGTCACCGGGCGAGAGAGCAAGCATAAAGAACACCAGTGTAATAACACCAAAAAGAGTCGGAATAAGCAGACCGAGTCTTTTAAAAATAAACCTGTACATATTAAACTCCGGAGAAAGTTGTTTTTAAGTGATATGTGTACCCCCGCCTGAGGCGGAGGTACACATATCACTTAAATAAAAGGGATGTTTTTAAAAAAGCGATGGCAGAAAAAATTTTCTGCCATCGCTGATTCAGTATTACTTTTTAATCCAGACCTGTCTGAATTCGCGTTTTCCAAGAGGGGAAAGTTTAAAATCCATAACTGATTTTTTCATCGGTTCTATTACGATTGAATGAGCAACCGGTACCCATGGTGCATCTTCATGGAATATAACCTGAGCTTCTTTATAAAGTGCAGTTCTCTTATCTTTATCAAAAGTCTCTTTTGCCTGCTTAATTTTTTTGTTAAATTCAGGATTTTTCCAGAAGGCATAATTCTGGGCAGGTATCCTTGCTGCGTCTTCAGAAAGAAGAACATAAAGGAAGTTATCCGGATCTCCATTATCTCCCGTCCAGCCTATCAGGCACATGTCATGCGCGCCAGCTGCAATTTTATCAAGATATGTTCCCCACTCATAGGAAACGATATTAACTTTAATTCCCACTTCCTTGAGCTGAGACTGCATAATTTCAGCAACTTTCCGTGCATTAGGATTATATGGCCTTGATACAGGCATCGCCCATAAAGTTGTCTCAAATCCGTTTTCAAGCCCTGCTTTTTTAAGAAGCTCTTTCGCCATTTTGGGATCAAATTTATAATCTGTTACAGAATCATTATAAGACCACATTATTGGAGGGAGAGGATTTTTTGCAGGCACACCCATATTTCCATAAACAGCTTTTATAATGTCAGCTTTATTAATTGCATGGTTTACCGCCTGACGGACAAGTTTATTATCAAAAGGTTTCTTAGTCTGATTCATCGCAAGATAACCTACATTAAGCCCGGGCTGATCAACAATTTTAAGATTTGAATCGGATTTAATATTTTCGATATCTTCAGGAGACGGATAATCAATAATATCAACTTCACCCTTTTTAAGAGCAAGGTATCTTGCTGTTGTTTCAGGTATAACTTTCAGGATAAGTCTGTCGAGGAAAGCTTTCTCTCTCCAGTAATCATCATTTCTTTCAAGGATAATAGAATCATCTTTTATCCACTGAACAAATTTAAAAGGGCCTGTACCGACAGGATTATTTTTAAAGTTTTCTTTATATTTTGAAGCAGCAGTCGGAGATACTATTGCAGCAAACTGCATTGCAAGGTTTGCAAGAAATGGAGCTTCTTTTTTAAGAAGAGTAATTTTTACTTTATAATCATCTACTTTTACTATATCCTTTATGATGCTGTCCATCCCCATAGCCTGCCAGTACTGCCATGGACCGTATTTGTAAGCCGGATGATTTTTTTTGAACTGCCGCGCAATGGAGAAAACAACCGCATCAGCATTCATATCTGTACCATCATGAAACTTGATTCCTTTTCTCAGGAAGAATGTAAACTCAAGACCGTTTGCAGACATGTCCCATTTTTCAGCAAGACCGGGAACGACATCAGTTGTTCCGTTTACAAACTCAACAAGATTTTCGTATACGTTATCAGCAATATAAAATGAATCCCCGTCTGTTTCTCTTGCGGGATCAAGGCCTACAGCATCGGCAGCACGCCCGAATACAAGGACTCCGCCTGTTTTGTCTCCGCCTTTACCACACGAAGTAACGGATAATAGCATAAGAGCTGAAAGAAGCAAAGCAAGTAAAAGACTTACTCTTTTCATAGATAACTCCTTCATTAATAATTATTTTTTACAGCAGAATATATAAAGCTGTTTTTATACTTTTATAAACCGGGATTACACATTTTTATTATAATCCAGCAGATAAATATAGAAGAAAACTTAAATGCTTAAAACCGGTTTAGAGGCAGTATACCTCTCTTATTATATATTTATAAATAAAATATTAGCAAGTTTTTTTTACAAAAAGTTAGTTATGTATCAGTAACTGATTAAAAATTACAGGCATTAATAATTCCGGCCGCGCCGGCAGGTGGATGAAATCCGGTTTATCATCATCTGCATGTATCAATTTAGAGTGAAAAGAACTGATGAAGTGTTAAACTCCCGATTTTCGTTTTTTTTAGTTTTTTTATTGCCATAATTTATATTTTGGATCAATTATCCAATAGTTAAAGATAAAGTGATATTGAAAATTTAACAAAAAAGACAAGTGAAACACTTACTTCGGCAGTCTAACCCGAAGAATTGAAGCGTGTTAAAAATGCGATGTATTGAGCCTGCCGAACCGGCGTGGAGCTGAATGATTCTATAATCGCTATAAATAAATTTAAGAACCACTTTATCAGTAATATAATCCGGTTTTAAAACTCATAAAAACTATGTAATTTATACATATACAACTAATCCGCCTGGTGAGGTATGGTCATGGATGACTTTCTGATTTTAGATGGCATCTCTAAAAGTTTCGGGAAAAACAAAGTTCTTGATAACATATCCCTCTCGGTAAAAAAAGGCGAGATATTCTCTTTCCTGGGGCCAAGCGGATGCGGCAAAACAACTCTGCTCAGAATCTGCGCGGGATTTGAAGAACCTGATTCAGGCCGTGTAATTTTAAATGGTGTGGACATCACAAAGCTGAGCCCCAACAGGCGGCAGGTAAATACTGTTTTTCAGAACTATGCCCTGTTCCCCAATCTGAATGTTTTTGAAAATATCGCATTCGGGCTCCGCATTTCAGGCGTTAAAGAATCCGAAATTAAAGATGAAGTCCACAAATTTCTTGAACTCATACAGCTTACAGACCATGCCGCAAAAAGGCCGGATAAACTCAGCGGCGGGCAGAAACAGAGAGTAGCCATCGCACGCGCCCTCATCAACAAACCGAATGTACTCCTCCTTGACGAACCCCTTGCCGCGCTAGACCTCAAGCTCCGGCAGAGGATGCTTGTCGACCTTGACAATATACATGATGAGGTAGGGATTACGTTTTTATACGTCACTCATGACCAGAGCGAAGCGATGAGTTTAAGCGACAATATCGCAGTAATTAACGAAGGTATCGTCGAACAGGTCGGCACACCCACACAAATTTATGAAGCTCCACGAACAAGTTTCGTCGCCGCGTTCATCGGGGATACGAATTTCTTCGAAGGTGATGTTATTGAAGTTGATGAGCCATACAGTAAACTGCGGATTGACGGATTCACAGATGTGCTGGTCTACAACGATAAAAAAATTAAAAACGGCGATAAAGTCTACATAAGCATAAGGCCGGAGAAGTTTACACTTTCCATAGAGAAACCCGACCTCTCTGAAAAATATAATTTCGTAAAAGGAAAAGTTGAAGAGATAATTTATCTCGGGTACCACACAAAGTACTGGGTACGAGTAAATGAATTTCTTGTTGAAACGAAACGGCTTCACGACAGGTACATGCTTGATGAAAAAATGATTACCTGGGGCGACGAGATATGGCTTTCATGGCACGCTGACTATTGCTACATGCTTGAGCAGTACAATTATGAGGATGAGGCCCTGCTGACACTTCCCGATGAAGAGATAATGGCCGAACTGGAAAGTGAAGCCGCCGAAGAAGAATAGCGGAGAACAAGTGAGAGTGATAAAGAATAATGCAGAGTAACAGGCGAAGGAAAAATGAAGTTCTTCTCACCCTCCCCTCAATGGGGTGGCTTATATTATTTTTCGTTATACCCACAATTCTTGTAATAGCAATGGCATTCCGCAACTCTGACCCATACGGCGGCATAGGGGACCAGTGGACATTAGACACAATTCGGGACCTGAGGAATCCGAACTATCCGTCAATAATATGGCGTACTCTGTGGCTTAGCGTAGTTTCTACAATAATATGTATTGTAACGGCGATTCCGGCGAGCTACTACATTTCAAGGATCAGAAAAAAATTTCAGGATATTATACTTCTTCTGATAATAGTTCCGTTCTGGATAAATTTTCTTATAAGAATATTCGCGTGGAAAGTTTTTCTTCATCCGGAAGGATTATTCAAACAGATACTTGTGACTCTCCACATTGCAAGCCCCGATGCCCTGCTTCTTTACAGGCCGGAGGCCGTACTGGTTGTTATTGTTTACTCATATCTTCCGTTCGCGCTTCTTCCTATATATGCAGCAGCGGAAAAGTTCGACTTTCACCTCATGGAAGCCGCATATGACCTGGGAGCCAACAGGTTACAGGCTTTTCTGAGAGTATACCTTCCGGGCATCAGAATGGGTCTTCTTACCGCAATAATAGTTGTATTTATCCCGGCACTCGGTTCGTATGTTATACCGGATATAGTAGGCGGCCCTTCTTCCGAGATGATAGGGAATAAAATAGCCCAGAGAACTTTCATAGACCGGAATCTTCCCCACGCCAGTGCTTTATCGGCACTGCTTACATTTGCGGTTATTCTGCCGGCTGCCATTGCCCTGACGAGAAAATTTTTTAAAGAAAAAAATTCCGCATCTTTAGGGATATGAGCAATGAAAAAAAGCCGGTTCCCTTTATATATTACAATTGCCATTCTGATATTTTTTTATCTCCCGATTATTATAGTTTTCGCCCAATCGTTCAATGCTTCACGTTTCGGAGGAGCGTGGAAAGGATTTACTTTGAGCTGGTACTGGAAACTTTTCTCAGATAAAAACATCTGGCATGCCCTGACCAACACTCTTATAATAGCGGTAAGCTCCACCTTTGTTTCAGTTATCCTCGGGACTCTGGCGGCATTTGCGCTTTACAAATATAAAACAAAACTTCAGATAAGCCATAACATCCTGATTTATTTTCCACTGGTAATACCTGATATACTTATGGGAATAAGCCTGCTTCTCTTTTTCGTATCTCTTAATATCGGTCTTGGACTTGTGACAATATTTCTTGCTCATGTCACTTTCAGCATGAGCTATGTCGCCATGGTGGTACTGGGCCGATTCCAGGATTTTGATTACTCGATCATGGAAGCCGCACTTGATCTCGGCGCGACATGGAGAACTGCCGTGCGCAAGATAATGATTCCATATCTTATGCCCGGGATCGCCGCCGGCGGTCTTCTTGCTTTTACACTGTCGCTTGATGATTTTGTAATTACATTTTTTGTATCGGGGCCCGATTCTACGACTCTCCCCCTTTACATATACAGCATGATGAGGCACGGATCACCATCTGTGATAAATGCTCTCTCTGTTCTTATGGTAGCGTTCACATTTATTATTGTATTTTTAAGTAAAAAACTTCTGGAGGCGAAGGAATGAAAAAATTTATTTTTGCAGTGATATCCATCCTGCTTGTATCACTCTCCGCTGCTTCATGCAGCAAGGGGAAAGAGACTCTTCATATTTATAACTGGGCGGATTACATGAACCCGGCTGTAATAACAAAATTTGAACAGAAATACAACTGCACAGTCGTAATGAACTATTTCGATTCCAATGAAGCACTGTATGCAAAACTAAAAGCAGGAGCTTCCGGATATGACATACTCTTTCCTTCCGGGTACATGGCGAAAATCATGTATGAACAGAAAATGATTAAAGAGATAGACCACTCTAAATTAAAAAACATTAAAAATCTTGATATGCCGTTTATAAAAAAAGCTCTCGACCCTGAACTGAAATACAGCGTGCCGTATATGGTAACATACTGCGGTATAGCCTACAATAAAAAGAAAGTAAAAAACTTCAGGCCATCCTGGTCGATGTACGACAGAACCGATATTGCCGGGCGTATGACCCTGCTCAATGACCTGAGAGAGGTAATAGGCGCCGCCCTGAAGTTCAATGGTTATAAATACAACACAGTTAACGACACTGAACTTGCAAAAGCAAAAGAGACAGTAATCAGATGGAAAAAAAATATTGCTAAATTTGATGTGGACGAAGCCAAACGCGGATTATCTTCAGGAGAGTTTTTCCTTATACAGGTCTATAATGGTGACGCGATACAGCTGATGAGTGAAAATCCGGATATCGCTTTTGCTCTGCCTGAAGAAGGCACTTCGATAAGTCAGGATGATTTTGTCATACCGGAAAGTTCCAAGAACACTGATCTTGCATATAAGTTTATAGATTTTCTTCTGGAACCGGAAAATGCAAAAGATAATATGGAATTTGTTTATTACCTCTCACCGAATCTTGAAGCACAAAAACTTATGAGTAAAGAATTTATGACCGATCCGGCAATAAATCCTCCGGCAAGCGTGCTGAAAAAATGTGATTACCTGATGGATCTTGGAGAAAACAATATGAAATACTCTGAATTGTGGGATAAAATAAAGTCAGAGAAATAACCGCTGGTCTACCCTCTCCCGACCCCGGTCAGGAGAGGGTTTTAATCTTTTCTCTTAATTTTATAAAATACTGCACAGACAAATAGTAATACAATCAGGGTACCGGCTGTCATTTAATCCGCCCTCTCCTCTTCAGCCCGGATCCGGACTCAAAACAAAAATCAACAGCATAACAGACCGATGAATATTAAACAGAAATAATAAATAAATTGACTGCACCAGGTTATATATGTATACATGAGCATTATAAATTCCATCTTTATGCTCAAGTATAAAATCGGAGCATTTTATTCTATTATGAAATTAAACCTGAAAAGAAAGATTATTATCTACTCATTAATCACTAATCTGATAATTACAATATCATTAGGTGGAACTCTTTATAAATATGCAGGTGAATTATATTATCAGGCGTTTATCAGCAGCAAAGAATCTCTGGCAAGATCAATTGCTCTCTCCATTGATGGAGAAAAACATAAAACTTTTACTTCGCTGAACTCAGCCGGCAGCAAAGAATATCAGAAATACCTGAAATACCTGAACACTATAAGACTTAATGAAAAATATATAAGCTATCTTTTTACAATAAGCTACGACCGGAAAAACAACAAGCTCACATACATCGTCGATTCAGATATCAATCCGACAGATATAATATGGATTACAACAGAATTTTTCGGTCTCGCGCTTTCTATCGGGAAGAATAATGAAATTGCCATTAAATATAACGAAACTATCTACACAGAAGATTTTGATATACTTGTTGGAGATTCTAAAATCCCGCTGAGAATCGGTAAGGATGGAATTCTTACTCTAGGCGGCAGGAAACTGGCCGGAATCGTTTCCAGATCTCCCCTAACGCTGGAAGCTTCCGGAAAAAAACTCAGCATCAATGACCGCGAACTTTTTTCAGAAATATTTATAAATGATAAACCGGTTGAATTATACTGCTCATTCACGGCAAAGAACGAGTCGCAGAGTATGCCCGGCGAGCTTTATGCCGAGTCTAAGGATGTTGTTGAACGATGCAAACAGATAATTGACAGCCAGCAGGATACTATTGTCCGGAGAGATTCTCAGACAAGTATTTACGGGAAAAATATTACAACTGTTTACAGTGTGATTAAAGACAGTAAAGGTGCTGCAAACGGTCTTGTCGTTGTTGAAATTTTTCAGGGAGAAGTTTCAAATTTCAAGAGAGCAGTTGCTTTAATCTCTCTGATTGTATCATTTTTAGCTTTTATCTTTATAGTAATTCTTACTTTAATATTTGCTGAATATATAATCATTCCCATAAAAAAACTCACGAAGGGCACACAAAAAGTCGGTGAAGGGAACCTGGATTATACAATAAATACAAATAGAACTGATGAATTCGGCATACTGGCAGACACCTTTAACAGCATGGTGAGCAATCTTAAAAAAGCACACATCGAAATAACTTCGGCGAATAAGGAGCTGAGTAATTATAAAAATAATCTCGAACTCATTGTAGAAGAGAGAACTAAAGAATTAAAAAAAACTAATATGGAACTGAGCAGCGCGATCTCTGAAGTAAAACATCTCAAGGGCCTCCTTCCGATATGCTCATCATGTAAAAAAATCCGCGACGATAACGGTTACTGGAGCCAGCTTGAAAGCTATATAAGCACACATTCCCAGGCGGAATTTACTCACAGTATCTGCCCGGTCTGTGCGAAAAAACTGTATCCGGATATATAAACGAATAAACAAATTATTTATTAAAATCTGCTTCTTTCTGTAAATCATACAATTTCTAAAACTGCTTTTAATATATATCTAAAGTCCATGAATATTTTTTACTGAAATTGGATTGACACGTATTAGGCGCTTCTTATTTTGAAAATGTAATAAATCTTAATAATTTTTAGTGAAAAATCTTTAATTTTATTTATCCATTCTAACCGCAGAGAAGAATAACATATTTAAAGAATTCACAAAAACTTTATACATGGAGAAACCGGTGAAAGAGATACGAAAATCCAACAAACTTGATAATGTTTTTTATGATATACGCGGACCAATTGTTCAGGAGGCGGCGCGTCTTGAACGTGAAGGTCATTCAATTATAAAACTGAATACAGGTAATCCTTCTGCTTTCGGCCTTTACGCTCCTGATGAAATAATACAGGATGTTATTGTGAATCTTCGTGCCGCCGAAGCATACGGTGATTCAAAAGGCCTATTTGCCGCCCGCAAAGCTATTATGCAGGATTGCCAGCTTAAAGGTATCAATGGAGTCCGAATTGAAGATATCATTGTCGGCAATGGTGTCAGTGAACTTATAGTTATGACCATGCAGGGCCTTCTCAACAACGGTGACGAGGTACTTGTCCCAATGCCCGATTACCCTCTCTGGACCGGGGCAGCAAATCTCGCCGGAGGAAAGGCCGTACATTATCTTTGTGATGAATCCAGCCTCTGGTATCCGGATATTGAAGACATCGAGAGTAAGATTACTCCTAGGACTCGGGCCATAGTAATAATCAACCCTAATAATCCTACAGGTGCTGTTTACCCGAAAGAGATTGTAGAAAAAATTGTAAATATTGCAGTTAAAAACCAGCTGATAGTACTCGCCGATGAAATTTATGACAGAGTTATGTATGACGGAATAAAGCATACACCTGCGGCTTCTCTTTCAGATGAAACTCTTTTCATCACGATGAACGGCCTTTCAAAATCACACCGTCTCTGCGGGTTCCGTGTCGGCTGGATGGTGTTGAGCGGCAAAAAAGATGATGCGAAAGATTTTATTGAAGGCCTTGGAATACTCGCATCCATGAGGCTCTGTTCAAACATGCCGGCCCAGTACGCGATCCAGACTGCAATCGGAGGCTATCAGAGTATTTATGAATTAACATCTCCCGGCGGACGATTATGTGAACAGAGAAATTTTTCCTACGAACTGTTTAATTCAATACCCGGAATATCATGCGTTAAACCGTTAGGCGGAATGTACCTTTTCCCGAAAATAGATCTCAATAAAATTCCGGTAAAAGACGACGCACTGTTTGTTCTCGATTTTCTGAAACAGAAAAAAGTTATGCTTGTACAGGGAACAGGATTCAACTGGCCGAATCCAGATCATTTCCGTGTTGTATTTCTCCCGAATATTGAGGAGTTGAAACTGGTTGCACAGCGTTTGGCGGAATTTGTAGAAGGGTATTCACAGGAATAGAATTACTTAATTTTTGCTTCTCAATATATAGGAGTAACAGCAGAAAATATTATTTGTATTCTCTGCTGTTCCGGAATCCCGCTGCTCAATTTAAAATTCCCGGCAATGACTCCATCAAAGCTAATAAATATCCGGGCCGGACGTGCAGGATTCTCTGTGGTCCTGTGGGGCCTTTATCCGGGTTTATGCTTCATTATTGTTTTGGGCAGATAATCATAGTCACCAGGAGGGACTGTCCAATATTTATCTCTCTCAAGACGCTGCGCTTCCGCTGCCTGAAATGATATACTATCCATTCCCGAATTCAAAATCAGGTAAGATTCTTGACAAACTTTCTCCCGCGAATTAAATTAATTTCTACACTGCTCAACGGATTAGAATCGAAATTGAAAGGTATAAACTTATGAAAAAAATAATCACCACTGAAAATGCACCGAAAGCAATAGGACCATACAGCCAGGCTGTTGAAGCTAACGGCATGCTCTTCCTCTCCGGACAGCTGGCAATAGACCCGACAACATCAAAACTTGTTGAAGGCGGCATAAAGGAACAGACCGAACAGGTTTTTAAAAACATTCAGGCAATTTTGACGGTTGCGGGATATTCATTCGACAATGTGGTAAAATCAACCTGCTTATTAGCTGATATCTCTGATTTTGGTCCGATGAATGAAGTCTACAGCAAATACTATTCAAAAGAATTTCCCGCAAGAGCGGCTTACGCTGTTAAAGGTTTACCTTTAGGAGCATTGATTGAAATAGAAACTATCGCAGTAAAATAAATGCTGTATAAACAGTTTTATCATCCATACCCGGTTAATGAATGATAAAATTTGCTGCTTGACTTATCGGATGTATCCTGCCAGCACTGAAATATCGATTTCTCCCCAGGCCGTAACCGGGGCGAGGCCGCGTGATTACATACATGTCATCGCAGCAGTGTACCTGTGAAATTATCGATCAATAAAAATTAAGGATTAAAAAATGTCAGAAATATTCAATACAGTCATTGACAGGAAAAATACCGGATCGGAGAAATGGGATAAAGTCGATCAGCTTTTCGGAGGAGAGAACCTTCTCCCGCTGTGGATTGCCGACATGGATTTCCGCACTCCTCCTGAAGTTATTGATGCCCTGTCGCAAAAAGCTGAACACGGAATATTCGGATATACTTCATACATGGATTCGACATATAGCTCAGTTATAAACTGGTTTTCACGAAGGCACGGCTGGAAAATTGAAAAAGAGTGGATACTCTTCTCTCCAGGCGTAGTTCCGGCGATAAATATCCTGATTCAGACATTTACCGAACTCTGCGATGGAATAATAATCCAGAGACCGGTGTATCATCCATTCTCGCGGGTAATTGAAAATAACAGGAGAAGAGTTCTCAACAATCCGCTCCGGCAGAATAAAAACGGAAGTTATGAAATTGACTTCGATAATTTAATAGAACAGGCAAAGAAACCTGCGGCAAAGATGATGATTTTGTGTACACCCCACAATCCTGCGGGAAGAGTATGGAGAGAGGATGAACTCAGGGAGATAATCAGAATCTGTGATGAAAATAATATACTGCTTGTTTCGGATGAAATACACTGTGATCTTGTCTTCAACGGCCACAGGCATATCCCTCTTCATACTATCGCAGAAGGTTATAGCGACAACATTATAACCTGCACCGCCCCGAGCAAAACATTTAATCTTGCCGGAGTCCAGATTTCGAACATCATAGTTCCGGATAAAGTAAAAAGAAACCAGTTTAAAAACTCGCTCATGAAAGCGGGAATGCTTGATCCGAACAGTTTTGCTCCTGTAGCGATGGAGGCTGCGTACAATCACGGCGGGCAGTGGCTGGACAATCTGTTGATCTATATAAATGAAAATTTTCAGTTTATGAAAATGTTTATGTCGAACGAACTGAGCGATGCCGTAGTTACGGATCTGCAGGGAACATACCTCGCGTGGGTTGATTTCAGGAAGTATAACCTGAGCACTAAGGAACTGGATGATCTCTTTATAAAAAAAGCAGGAGTAGCTCCGAGCCCCGGTTATATATTCGGTGCCGAAGGTGCGGGATTTGCTAGATTCAACCTGGCATGTCCGAGGTCACTTCTGGAAGACGGATTGAAAAGAATTGCTTCCGCTTTCGGAAATTTAAAATAGGAGGTCAGCTCCCTCCGAAAAATTCAGACACGGATTTTATTTTATCGGCAAAAATCATTGAAAATGATATGTCGGTGAGTTTATAAGCGCCTC
>Ga0116170_10003408_pt1 | contig 14885 bp, 11 predicted proteins | sample AD_JPNHW1_MetaG_FD_89797 | JGI IMG/M metagenome (GOLD analysis project Ga0116170, IMG submission 89797) | Active sludge microbial communities of municipal wastewater-treating anaerobic digesters from Japan - AD_JPNHW1_MetaG | ecosystem: Engineered > Bioreactor > Anaerobic > Digestate | place...
AGGCCGCCGATGGCATTCCCGGGAGCGTCCTGGCCGGCGATAAACCTGGCTGACTCCACCCGAAGGTCGGGGTAGGTGCTGCCCTGGACGATGGGGAAGAGCGCCTGCGTATAGCCGTGGGGGCATTCGGTTTCGGCGAAGCGGGTCAGACAGCGCCCGAGCCAGTGGTGGGTACGCTTCAGCGATTTCTTCGCATAGGTTTTGTCGCACGGGTAGGGGGTGCATTCATCGAACGCCATGATGATGTCGGCGCCCAGGCTGCGCTGCACATCCACCGCCTTTTCGGGGGTGAAGACATGCTTTGAACCGTCGATGTGCGACTGGAATACCACCCCGTCGTCGGTGAACTTGCGGATGTCGCCCAGCGAATAGATCTGGTAGCCGCCGCTGTCGGTGAGGATCGGCCGGTCCCACCCGTTGAAACGGTGCAGTCCGCCGGCGGCCGCCACCGTTTCAGTGCCGGGCCGGAGGTAGAGGTGGTAGGTGTTGGAGAGCATGATCTGCGCTCCGACCTCATCGCGGAGGTCTTTCACATGCATCGCCTTGATGGTGCCTGCGGTGCCGACCGGCATGAAGAAGGGCGAATCGATGGTCCCGTGATCGGTAATCAGCTTCCCTGCACGGGCGCCTGAGCCCGCATCACGGTGGGAGATCTCGAATTTCACTGCGTCTTGATAGGGTTGAAGGCGCAAAGGTAAGGCTTCTTTTCCACCTCCCGTTTATTTTATTCACAATCGCGGTTTTTGTAAGAAGAGAATTGATAATTTTGCCGTTAAATCACCCTGTTTGTGAATGATTGATTTCCTGTTCAATACTCAACCACTACCCCTAACATTGCTCGGCATGTTCGCCCTGGCCTTCCTGGTTCAGGTCCTCTTTTACTGGGTGGTGTTCTACCGCCTGGCCCGCCACCGGCCGGCCGGAACGGAAGGAAAGCTCCCCGGGGTGTCGGTGGTGATCTGTGCCCATAACGAATTCCACCACCTGCAGGAGACGCTGCCGGCGATCCTGGCCCAGGACTACCCCGAATTCGAGGTGTTGGTGGTGGACCATTCCTCCGACGACGACACACCCTTTCTCCTGGCCAGGCTGGAGGAGGAATATCCACACCTGAGCACGCTGACGATCAAGGAGGACCTGAACTTCTTCCAGGGCAAGAAATTCCCCCTCTCGATCGGGATCCGTTCGGCCAAACACCCGCTGGTGCTGCTGACCGACGCCGACTGCCGTCCCGCTTCGAAGGACTGGATCCGCCACATGGCTTCGGGATACCGGCCCGGCAAGGAGATCGTGCTGGGCTTCAGCCCTTACACGCGCTTCAAAGGGTTCCTGAACCGGCTGATCCGGTTCGACACGGCCCACATCGGCCTTCAGTATCTTTCTTACGCCCTGGCGGGAATGCCCTACATGGGGGTAGGGCGGAACCTCTCGTACCGGAAGAAGATCTTTTACGAAAACCAGGGTTTCATCTCGCATTACCGGATCCGGTCGGGCGACGACGACCTCTTCATCAACCGGGTGGCGCGGCGCTCGAATACCGCCATCATGGTGAACCCGGGGAGTTTCACCTTCTCCGATCCCAAACGGACGTTCGGAACCTGGATCACCCAGAAACGGCGGCACCTTTCCACCGGGCACCTTTACAGGTTCAAACACAAATTCATGCTGGGGCTGTACTCCTCGAGCATGGTTGTCTTTTATGTGCTTCTGGTTCTGCTTCCCGCTCTTAACTGGTCGCCTGTTCCGGTTGCGACCCTGTTTATCCTCCGGTTGCTCTCGCAGTACATCGTCTTTTCCGGCACCTTCCGGAAGCTGGAAAGCAGCGACCTGGTGCCCCTCGTCCCGGTATTTGAGCTGTCGCTGATGATGGTGAATGCCGGCGTTGCACTCGCCAACCTGATCCAAAAGCCGACACGATGGAAATAGCCCTGCATCTCACCGAGAAAGCGCAGCGCGACTTCAGGCTGGTGCAGGCGGCCCGCGATCGAGGCGATCAGCTCGCCTATGCGGAACTGCTGAACAAATACCGCGATTCGCTCTATTTCATGATGCTGAAGATGACCAGCAATCCCACCGATGCGGAAGACCTCACCATCGAGGCCTTTGGTAAGGCATTCAAGAACATCTCGCAGTACACGCCCGATTACGCCTTCAGCACCTGGCTGTTCCGGATTGCAGCCAACAACTGCATCGATTTTCTTCGCAAGAGCAACCGCATTCCGTTTGCTGATACTTACTTCGACGACGACGAAGAGGCCACCGACCTGCCGCGCAACATCGCTTCTACGGCGCCCGATCCCGAGGAACGGGTGATCGAGAAGCAAAAGATCGTCCTGATGCATGAGGTGGTGGAGAAGCTCAAACCTCACTACCGGACAATGATCGAACTGCGGTATTTCAAAGAGTGGTCGTACGAGGAGATCGCCGACGAGCTGGATTTGCCCCTGGGCACGGTGAAAGCACAGCTTTTCCGGGCGAGGGAGTTCCTGTACCAGATTCTGAAGCCGGTGGAGGAGAGGATATAGAGGGTGACGGGTGACGAGTGACAAGTGATGAGTGAAGGGTGAAGGGTGATGAGTGAAGGGTTCTTGTAAATAAAATGAGCATTATGGAGTTTAGGGATAGTATTTTACAGGGGATCCCGGCGGTGTTGCCGGAGCCGCAGCCATGGGATGAAAAGGTCAATCATGCTCCGGTGCGGAAGGACATTCTTTCGCCGAAGGAGAAAGAACTGGCGCTGCGCAATGCCCTGCGGTATTTCGATCCGGTCCATCACCCGGTCCTGGCGCCGGAATTCGCCGGCGAACTGAAACGGTTCGGCCGCATCTATATGCACCGGTTCCGGCCGGCCTATGCCATGTACGCCCGTCCGATCGACATGTACCCCTGCCGTTCGAAGCAGGCGGCCGCGATCATGCTGATGATCCAGAACAACCTTGACCCGGCCGTGGCGCAGCATCCCCACGAACTCATCACCTACGGAGGAAACGGGGCCGTATTCCAGAACTGGGCGCAGTACCTGCTCACCATGAAATATCTCGCCACCATGACCGACGAGCAGACCCTCGTGATGTATTCGGGACACCCGATGGGGTTGTTCCCGTCGCACAAAGAGGCCCCGCGCGTGGTGGTGACCAACGGGATGATGATCCCCAATTATTCCGGTCCCGACACCTGGGAACGGTTCAACGCGCTGGGAGTGACGCAGTATGGCCAGATGACAGCCGGATCGTATATGTACATCGGCCCCCAGGGCATTGTTCACGGTACGACCATCACCATTCTCAATGCAGCCCGCAAAGTTACGGCCGATTCGATCGGTGGGACCGTCTTCGTCTCTTCCGGGTTGGGAGGGATGTCGGGGGCACAGGCCAAGGCGGCGGTCATTGCAGGTGCGGTGGCGGTGGTGGCCGAGATCAATCCCAAGGTGGTCAGGAAACGTCATGAGCAGGGATGGGTCGATGAGGTATATACCGACCTTGACGAACTGGTAAAGAGAATGATGCATGCGGTATGCAACCGGGAGCCCGTCTCCCTGGCCTACCAGGGCAACGTGGTCGACCTGTGGGAATATTTCGCCGAAAACCGCCTGCAGATCGAACTGGGTTCCGACCAGACCTCCCTGCACAACCCGTGGGCCGGAGGTTACTATCCGGCCGGTCTCACCCTCGAAGAGTCGAATGAGATGATGGTGAAGGATCCGGCGAATTTCAGGAAAGCCGTGCAGGCTTCGCTGCGGCGCCAGGCCGACGCCATCAATGCGATGACGGCCAACGGCATGTATTTCTGGGACTACGGCAACGCTTTCCTGCTGGAGGCTTCGCGTGCCGGGGCCGCTGTGGTCAACCCCGACGGCACGTTCCGTTATCCATCGTACGTGCAGGACATTATGGGGCCGCTCTTTTTCGATTACGGTTTCGGTCCTTTCCGCTGGGTATGCACCTCGGGCAAGCCCGAAGATCTGGAAGTCACCGACGGGATCGCAGTGCGTGTGCTCGAAGAGATCGCAGCTTCAGCGCCGAAGGAGATCGAGATGCAGATGCGCGATAACATCCACTGGATCCGCGAAGCAGGAAAGAATAAGCTGGTGGTGGGCTCCCAGGCCCGCATCCTCTATGCCGACTGCGAGGGCCGGACCCGCATTGCACGGGCCTTCAACGAGGCCATCGGGAAAGGAGAGATCTCCGGCCCGGTGGTGCTTGGACGTGACCATCACGACGTATCCGGCACCGATTCGCCGTACCGCGAAACTTCGAACATCTACGACGGGTCGAGCTATACGGCCGATATGGCGGTGCAGAATGTGATCGGTGACGGGTTCCGCGGTGCGACATGGGTTTCGATCCACAACGGAGGCGGCGTTGGCTGGGGCGAGGTGATCAACGGCGGTTTCGGGATGCTGCTCGATGGCACGCCGGAGGCCAATCGCCGGCTGTCCCTGATGCTTCACTGGGATGTGAACAATGGAATCGCCCGCCGGGCCTGGGCCCGCAACGATGAAGCCATTTTCGCTATCCAGCGGGCCATGGAGGCGGAGCCACGGCTGCAGGTCACCTTACCGAATCTTGTCGATGGAAAACTGACCGGCGACTTGTTTTATACCGAATCTTAACGGGTTTGCAAATTCTTGCAAACCTCATCAGCCGAAGATTATCTTCAGAAGCGACTTGCTGATCAGAAGTTCTTTTCCTTCAGCACCATTACGCCGATATCGGTGGGACTGACCGGGTTGGCCACTTCGTAACGGACAATGCCGGCCCGGTTGTTGATCCAAAACCAGGAAGTACGAATGTTCTTCACGTTGCTGCGGTACACGGGTTCGGTGATCTCAAATTTGGCGCAGGTGAAGGTGCCTGCCGGCGTGACCACAATTGCGGCCGTATCCACTTTCTTCACTGTGACCGTATCGGGGGCGAGGTAGGAGTGATAGGTCACCCCGAATTTGGCGCTGATCGGGAAGGAAACCGGCTTGTCAGCCACAGAGGAATCGAGCTGGATGGTGAACATCGCGGGTGTAACGGTCCACTTAATGGCGGACATCCCCGTCCAGTTGCAGGTCTGTACATTCATGCCGGCAAAGTAGTAATCCATTCCACCGGAGAGGATTGTTTTTTCCAGCGTACAACTGTCTGCATCGTCGAGGGTGATCTTGTACCCCCACTTCCGGTTGTTGCCGCCGAAGTTGTAATAACGGATCGAATCGGTCTGTACCTGGCGTGTGTTGAGGGTGCCTGTCCAGTTCACGAATTCGCCTCCGATATCACCGCATTCGTTGCCGGTGAGCCGGATATCGATCTTCCCTTCTGCGGAAAACACCGCAAACCCCGACAGGCTCCAGCGTTGACAGAATGGATTCTCGGGATCGTTGTTCTCCACGTTGAAATAGAAGGTCCCGTCGACAAACTGGAATTCGTGGAAGACGCGGGTTTCCTTCATGAAGAAGATGCCCGACAGGGTACTGCCTCCCGCGTCGGAATAGATGACAACGGTGCCTGACTCTTTGAGCAGTTTATTTTCTTTAAAAGTCGTGATGCTGCCTTCCCAGGTCCCGATGAAATCCTGCAGAGTTTTTGAGGCGGGATCGAACCCTTTTTTCTTGCAACCGGCGAACGGCATCAGCATCAGCAGGCCGATGGCGATGAGGAAATACTTTTTCATGGATGTATAACGGTACTTATTCGTATAACGTATATTCGTATTTAAGAACGTAGTGGCGGCTCAAACGCCGTCCCTGCCCGTCGATGAACACCTCGACCTCCCCTGTACGGCCGTCGGGGTTGTAGGTTCTCCTGACCGACATCACGACGTTGCCTTCTTCGTCGAGATCTTCTTCCAGCACCGGCTGACCCTGGTCATTGTGGGCTACCCTTGTTCCGGCAGGTTTCAACGGGCTGAGGTCAGGCTCTTCCAGCGGATCGCCTTCGCTGTCGGTGACCTCATGGGCCACCAGTACGTCGTTGTTCCACTCCATGGTCTCCACCTGCTCAACCTCTCCGTCATCGCCGGTGGTGACAATCCGGGTGAGCCGCCCCTGGTCGTCGTATTCGTAAACACTGGTATCGACAGATCCGTCGAGGTAGCGTTTCAGGGTTTTTGCCATCCTTCCCTGCTCATCCCAGAGATGGTCTTTCTCTTCCGCCACCTCGTTCTCATCCGGCGAATAGGTTTCGTGCACCAGCCGGCCTGCGTCATCGTACCCGAATTCGGTCATCTCCTCGAACTGCCCTTCCCGGTTGTACCGGATCTCTTTCAGGAGCCTTCCTTCTGCGTCGAATTCGCTGTACTGGTTGCGGTGGCCGCGGATGTCGATCTCTTCGTCGTTTACATTGCGGATGATATAATCGTACTGGGTAATGGTAACTGAACGGGGATGCTTTTCCATATGGGGTGGCTGGCAGACAATCGTTAACAAAGTAAATGAAAAAAACGGTTGGATTCAACGTGGAAACTATATTTAACAGGAATGATATCTTTTTTCAGACATCATTGCTTTTTCCCGTTTGAAGTAGTACATTTGATTTGCCATAATTCCAGGGAATCTCAAACAAGGGAAAGCCATGAAAACCAAAGCTGTTTTCCTGATAATCGCTGCAACGATGACGCTGAGCGCCTGCAACCACAAATCAAAAATCGCCTACCCGGTTGCCCGGCAGGTCGATACGGTCGATAATTATTTCGGGACGCGGATTGCCGATCCCTACCGCTGGCTGGAGAACGACACTTCAGCCGAAACCGCCGAATGGGTCAAGGCGGAGAATGCCGTGACCGAAACGTACCTCAGCCAGATCCCTTACCGGGATAAGATCCGCGAGCGGTTGACGAAAATATGGAACTACCCCCGCTTCGGAGTGCCGTTCCGGGAAGGTCCCTACTATTTTTTCTTCAAGAACGACGGTTTGCAGAATCAATCGGTACTCTATGTCAGGAAAGGGCTCGATGGTGAGCCGCGCCTGCTGCTCGATCCGAACAAACTATCCGACGACGGTACGATCGCGCTGGCGGGCACGGATGTGTCGCATGATGGGAAATACCTTGCGTACAGCATTGCCCGCAGCGGTTCCGATTGGAACGAAGTGCATGTGATGGAGATCGAGACAGGAAAGGTGCTCGATGACACACTGAAATGGGTGAAATTTTCGGGCATGGCGTGGCAGAACGACGGTTTTTATTACAGCCGGTATGATGCACCGGCTAAAGGAACTGAATTTCAGAAAAAAAATGAGTTTCACAAGGTTTATTACCATGTGGCAGGAACGTCCCAGGATCGGGACAAACTGATCTACCAGAACCTGCAGTACCCGCAGCGCTCCTATGGCGCATCGGTGACCGACGACCAGCGTTTCCTGTTGCTTTACGAATCGGAATCCACGTATGGTACGGCACTGTGGTACCGCGATCTGTCGAACCCCAACATGCCTTTCCGGCCGTTGGCAGAAGGATTCGACTACGAATACAGCGTAGTTGACAACATCGGCGACAAACTGCTGGTGGTGACCAATTACAAAGCTCCGAAAAAGAAACTTGTCCTGATGGATCCGGCTGATGCGGCGCCGGCGAAATGGAAGACGATCATCCCCGAACGCGACGATGTGCTGGAATCGGTGAGCCTCTCCGGTGGATTGATCTTATCCGAATACATGCAGAATGCAGCATCCAAGGCATTCATTTACACGCTCGACGGGAAGTTCCTTCATGAAATGAACCTACCCGGTATCGGTACCCTGGGCGGTTTTCGGGGAAAGAAATCCGATATGACCGCTTTCTATGGATTCAGTTCATTTACCATCCCGACAACCATCTATAAGTACGATATTTCGCAGAACACATCGGAGGTTTACAACCGGCCGGAAATCGATTTCAATCCCGCGGATTACGAGGTGAAACAGGTTTTCTACCTGAGCAAAGACCGGAATACAATCCCGATGTTCATTGTGCACCGCAAAGGTCTTGTCCTCGACGGCAACAATCCCACCCTCCTTTACGGTTATGGCGGATTCAACGTGAGCCTGACGCCTAATTTCAGCGTCAGCCGGTTGCTCTTTCTCGAAAACGGCGGGATCTATGCGGTAGCGAATCTCCGGGGCGGTGGGGAGTATGGTGAAGAGTGGCACAAGGCAGGGACCCGCGAACGCAAACAAAATGTGTTCGATGACTTTATCGCCGCAGCCGAATTTCTCATCGCCGAAAAATATACCTCCCCGGAAAAGCTTGCGATCATGGGCGGGTCAAACGGCGGACTGCTGGTGGGAGCCTGCATGACGCAGCGGCCCGGGCTGTTCCGCGTCGCGATCCCGCAGGTAGGGGTGATGGATATGCTCCGCTACCACAAATTTACCATCGGATGGGCCTGGGCCAGCGATTACGGTACGAGCGAGACGAAAGAAGGATTCGATTACCTGGTGAAATATTCACCGCTGCACAATATCCATGATACCGTTGATTATCCCGCCACCCTGGCTTTCACCGCCGATCATGACGACCGGGTGGTACCTGCCCATACCTTCAAATTCATGGCTACCCTGCAGGCGAAGTACAAAGGGAAGAACCCGGTGCTGGTGCGCATCGACACCAAAGCCGGACATGGTGGGGGAAAACCCCTGACCAAGCAGATCGACGAGTCGACCGACTTATGGTCGTTCGTGTTTTACAACCTCGGAATGAAATTTGAGTGAACTGTTTTCCGGCGTTTCTTTCATGGATAGAATGTGCGGATCGTCCCGGTTTCCAGCCTTGCCTTCAGCCAGCCATCGATCCGGCCACGGTCGGCGGGAGTGATTTTTTTGCTTCCGGCCTTCAGCACCACCAGGGCGACAGTATCCGGGAATGGATTACCGGCCATGTACTCCAGGGTGACTGAAAAACTGCAGGTGGTGATCTGGGGGTAGAAACTGCGGATCTCCGCCAGCAATTCTCTCCCGATAATGGAACGGCCGCGGAGACTGTCGGTCCGTTGTTCGGTGCTTTTCAGGACCCTGTTCAGGCGGTCGATCTCCTCCCGGAGCCGCAGCGTTTCAGCGTTGTGCTTTCCACTTTCACCAATGTCAAGTCCTTGCCGGATCGTAATACCTTCCTTCGACAACCCGAAGTTCGCTGCCCGGCTGATGATCCTTTCCTTTTGGTTCTCTGACAGCGGCATGCCACCGTACACCAGCGTGATAGCCGACCGGTCGGGGTTCACCTCGCTTTTCAGCAGGTAATTTCCTTCGACCGCGCTGACATCCGCGAGGAACAGATCAGCATTACGGCTGAATCGTTCATTCCGGACCATCAGATATCCAAAATAGATGCTGGGCAGCATGACCAGTAGGATCACTACTGAAATCCAGCGATTGATGCGTTTTTTACCAGAGTCATCGAGCGGAGTACTAAGCGGGAAATTCAAGGCCCGCGAGATCAAAACCGATGCCAGGGCGATAAAGACGGTGTTGATCGTAAAGAGATAAAAGGCTCCGAAAAAGAAGTCGAACTGTGCCGTTGCCAGGCCATATCCTGCTGTGCAAAGCGGAGGCATGAGTGCCGTAGCGATCGCCACGCCCGGGATAACATTACCTTTTTGCCTGCTGCTGATGGCAACAATTCCTGCAAGTCCTCCGAAAAGGGCGATGAGTACATCGTAGATGGTGGGAGTTGTACGGGCCAGGAGTTCTGAATGTGCGGTCGATACCGGGCTCAGCGCAAAGTAAATCGTGGAGGCCGAAAGACTGGCTGCCACTGCAAACAGAAAGTTGCGCAGAGCCTGGCGGAACAACCCGAAATCGTAGGTCGCGAGGCTGAATCCGATACCGTTGATGGGGCCCATCAGGGGCGAGATCAGCATGGCGCCGATGATCACCCCCGGGGAATTCATGTTCAGACCGACCGAGGCGATAATGATGGCGAAGACTAAAATCCAGAGGTTGGTTCCCTTGAAAATGCTCCCTTTGGCTATGGTGTCGCGGATCTGATCGTAGTCGTCGAGTTCCGGTTCGAGGTTGAATGCATGCAGGATCTTCCGCAGCAGGTATTTGTCTTTCATGGCCTGATCTTTCGTCAAAAATAGTTCAAAAATATTTTTTTTCCAGACGCAACCCTCCTTTTATCTGCCCGGTCAGGTCTATCTGAACCGGCACCTGCGGGCATTTTCGACAATCGTCCATCAAGGGCGCCGGCCGAAAAAGTTATTAACAACCGTATCACCTTTTAACATTTTGGAGGATTAAGCGATGGAATTCAAAGAAAGAATGAAGCATTACACCGACGACGAGCTGATCGAAGGGCTACGGGGGCGCGAAACCCGCTGTATCGATTACCTGTACCGGGAGTATTTCCCGGTGGTCCGTCACCATGTACAACACAATTCGGGAACGGTAACCGACGCGGAGGATTTGTTCCAGGATGCACTCGTAGCCCTCTATCACTGGAGTACTTCAGCCGCGTACCATTTGAATTGCAGCCTGAAGACCTACTTTATGGGGATCGTTAAAAACCTGTGGCGACAGCGGCTCGATACCAAGTACCGGCTGTGCTATTCCGCGAACCTCGAGGTACATGAAGATCGGGCGGGTTATTCCACCTTCAATGATACGGTTGATGCCGACGAACTGGAGAAGGAGCGGATATTTTTCAAGCACCTGATGAATATGCCCGATGACTGCCGGCGGCTGTTGCAGCTATTCTGCCTGAAAGTCTCCCTGAAGGAGATCGCCCGGCTCCTGCGTTACAGCGACGACGAGTATGTGAAAACACGCAAATACCTGTGCAAACGAATGCTCCGGAAACGGATCATGAAAGATCCTGAAGGAAAACAATACGTATCCTATGAAAGACCCTGAAATACCCCACTGGTGGATTGACCGGTACAACGCGGGAGAACTCGGTGATGAAGAACTGAAGATCTTCCGCAAAAAGCTGCAGGAGGATCAGCTCCTTCAGGCAGAAACGGAACTTGATGCCCGGCTCGACCGGTTCCTTTCCGATCCCGGTCTCCTTGACCTGATGGATAAAATCCGCAGGCGACCGGCACGGTTGAAAATTCGACGGCGATGGAACCGGCTGCTGGCGGCTGCCGTCGTTTTTCCGGTCGCGTTGACGGCCCTGGCGCTCGGACTCTGGTTCGGATATGGGCCGGATGCCACCGGCCGTGCAATCCGGCTGTCATCGCATTCAAAGACCTGGAAAACAACTCGGTATCCCTCACTCACGATCGGATTCGAACGGAAAGGGAAACACGTTCGTCTTGACATTCCTGTATGGACTGACCCATCAGGACGGGCAACCAGGGAAAGGGCCGGTGAAAAGACGCCGGTTTACCGGCTCCTTCTGGCGGATGCCACGGGAAAACCCACGAGGGAGTGGAAGGTCAGCGACGACCGTAAAATCATCGTGCCGGCAACAGGATTACGTCCCGGCGTGTACCTCTGGCAGTTTTCAGCAAACGGCAGAATTACGCTGGCAGGCAAGGTGGTGCTGTTGCCCGGGTAGGAGGGTTTGGAGTCGGCAGTCGGCAGTCTCCAGTCCGCAGTCAGCGGTCGGCAGTCCGCAGTACACGCTGTTACTTTGTTACTCCGTCACCAGCTTTACCTCACCCCCCGACCCCCTCTCCGCACCGGAGAGGGGGAGATTCATCCCCCGTCACCTCCGTCACTTCACGGCAATGGTCTCGATCTCGATCAGGGCGCCGAGGGGCAGTTTCACCACCGCATAGGCGGCGCGGGCAGGCGGATCAGTGGGGTAGTATTTGCCGTAAACGGCATTCATGGCGGCGAAATTGTCCATGTCGTTCAGCAGGCAGGTCGATTTAACCACATTGGAATAGTCATATCCGGCGGCACGCAGGATTGCGCCGATGTTCTTCATCACCTGCTCGGTCTGCTCGGTAATTCCTCCTTCGGCGAATTTGCCGGTGACGGGATCGATCGGGATCTGGCCGGAGATAAACAACATGCCGTTGGCTTCAACCGCCTGGCTGTACGGACCAATAGCCTTTGGCGCGTCGGGGGTGGAAATGATGGATTTCATTTTATGGTTTTAATTTTGGTTATGCAATACGAACAGTCATTAGTCACATGTCACTAGTCACATGTCACTTTAATAGGCATAATCCCTGAAATCCTTCTTCTTGTTGAGCTTCAGGTCTTGCAGGATGGAGGCTTTCGCATTGATGGTGAAGGTCCAGCTTTGCTGCCCTCCCTTGGGGATCCAGTTGAAACTCATCTCCCAGCAGTGGAGGTCGCGGTACACCTGCACCGAGGTGTAGGAGAGCTGGTTGGACACGAAATCCCATCCCGAGGTAAGCGACACTTTCCATTTGGGGGTGATGTTGAGTTGCCCGTTGAAGCTGAAGGTCTGGGTGATCTGTTCGACCCGTTTCTTTACTGCGCTGTTGTAGGGTTTGCCGTAATGGAAGTTGTAGTTGAGGGAGAAACTCCAGGGGATGTCGAAATCGACGTACTGGTCGTAATTCTCCAGCAGGTCGATCCTCTCCTGCGGGGTGCCTTTGGTGGGCTGCTTCTTGCCTTTGACCTTGTCGGATGAGAGCGAATAGGAGAGCCCGGCATCCCAGGTGGTGTTGTCGAGCCGGAAAAGCTTGCGGTGTGCCTCCCATTCGGTGGTGTTTGTGAGCCTGCCTTTGGAGTCGCGGTGGTACAGGCTCAGCGAACTGGCGTATTGAATGGTGAGCCCCCTGACGATCGAACTGCGGCCGGTGATCGAGATTGGCGACCAGTTGACCGAATCTTTCGCAAGGTCGTACGAGCAGCGGATGCTCAGGTCGTCGATCAGCGCGATCTTGCGAATCCCGGTGACGGTATCTTTCCGATTCTGAACTTTGATTTCCAGGTTGTTGCTGATGCCGAAAGCGATGGTCCCGGATTTGGCGGAAGGAGGTGAACCATAGATGGAACCTTCGAAAATGGAGTACCGCGGGGAGGCTTCGTTGGTGTCGTTGTCGATCCTCCGGTAATAACCGAGCCCGGGCGCTCCCCAGTTGGGGGTGAAGTAGAACGAGACCGACGGGGTGACCATGTGCCGGATGGCGCGCAGCAAGCCCTTTCTGAACTGGTACATCCCGTAAAGACGCGTGTTGATCGACGACGACATGCTGAAATCGAAGGCATTGACGAACCCCGACACCGTGCGTGACTTATAACCGGGCAGCAGGGTATCGCTTCCCTCGACCAGCGTGTCGGCCTGGAAATATTTCCGGGTCGAATTGAGGTACATCCGGTCGGTGATACTGAGGGAATTGGACCAGTTGAAAAACTTGAGTACGCGAAAGGTTCCGCTGATCGGAACGACGTGCTTCATACCGTTGCGCATCGAATCGAGCCACTGCCCCTTGAGGAACTTGTTTTCGTCGGTACTGTAGCGGTTCTCAGCGTCCATGTTGTATTTCATGCTGATTTGCTCGTACCAGCGGATCTTTCCTGCGGGATTCGCCCGGCGGAAGGGATAGAACTGGTTGACCGAGAAGGAGAGCTGCGGCAGCGTGACATACACCGATTTGGTGAGCGTGTTCTGGCTGTGGCTGAAGTTCAGGTTCAGGTAGTACTTGCCGGCGAAACTGGTGGCGTAGTTGATGCTCGACTGGAAGGTGTTCGACAGGTACGACTGGGCGCTGGAGGCAAGGTTGTACTTGTTGAAGGTGGCACTGACGATGTTGACATTGGCCGAGAAACTGCTGTGGGGGCGTGCTTTCGGGTCCTGGCTGTGGTACCATCGCAACGAGAAATCCTTTTTCTTGGAATAATCGGGAGAATCGGCAGCCCCGAACACGTTGACCGCGTAACTGAAACTGAATGAACCGTTGTAATGGTAGCGTTTGTTGTACCGGAGAGTGGGTTTGAAGGCCCAGCTTCCCCGGGTGTACACATCGGCCAGCAGGGTCAGGTCCATATACGGGCCTGCCGCCCAGTAGTACCCGAAGTTTTCAAACCGGAACCCGCGGTCGGCCGATTCCCCGTAAGCGGGCAGCAGGATCCCCGACCGTTGTCCCGACCGGTTCGGGAAAAATCCGAAGGGGATGAAGAGGGGGGTGGGGACCTCCGCGATGTCGAGGTAGGCCGGCCCCGTGATCACTCTCTTTCCCGGGATGACCTTCCCGCGGCTGAAGCGGAAAGCAAAATGGGGATTCTCTTCGCGGTCGCAGGTTGTGTAAGAGCCCGATTTGATGTAGGTGATGTTGTTCTCCATCTTCTTGATCACGGTTCCGTGCAAGTAGCCTTCGTCCTGCTTGGTGAAGACGGTGTTGATAAACCCGCGCTTGGTGGTATAATTGTAGTTGATCGCCTTCGATTTAAAACTTTGCGTGCCGTCGGAGAATACCGGGTTGCCCTGGACTTTGCCGGCCGAATCCTTCGCTCCGGTGGCGAAGAGCTGATTTTTCGTGAAATCGATCTCGACGTAATCCGCCTGGAGATTGATCTCCTGGTATTTGATGTGGGCGTCTTTATACAGGAATACCTTCTGACCTTTCACCTCGAACCTCAGCGAATCGGCGGAGTTGTAATCGACCGTTGCCTCCAGCTGTTGCTTTTTTTTCTGCCGGGCCGTGGTATCCTGCGCGGTTGCAGGAAGGAAGGGCAGGAGGAGCAATACCGGCAGGAGCAGCGGGCGGAAAGACCTTGTTAATATTTCCGTTAACAATTTAATTTCTGAGCGCTGGGGTGAATGATTATCTTTGTTTGCCTGAAGAATCAGAATAACGTGCGAAAACCGCCGTTATTCTTCGGGTTTCAAAACTACTCAAAAATCCTGAAACGGGGTTTGATTTTAAGATACGTTAACAGTGTTCGTTACGGGGCAGGCATCTGCGGATGCATCCTGTTGGCCCTGTTCCTGGTGTGGCTCCCGGTCTCGCTGGTTGCCGGCCGTACAGGCGGTATCCGTACGGTCGTCATCGATGCCGG
>Ga0116170_10003409_pt1 | contig 14882 bp, 8 predicted proteins | sample AD_JPNHW1_MetaG_FD_89797 | JGI IMG/M metagenome (GOLD analysis project Ga0116170, IMG submission 89797) | Active sludge microbial communities of municipal wastewater-treating anaerobic digesters from Japan - AD_JPNHW1_MetaG | ecosystem: Engineered > Bioreactor > Anaerobic > Digestate | place...
CACCGCAGATGGCTGCATGCCAGCAAAAAGGGCAAATCTTCGCTTCAGCTTCGGGGATTCTGTTGACACTCAGCCCACAAGTCGTCTACTGTAGCCGCAATACTTTAGTGAGCGATTGTTCACACGTGAGATGCGAGACTCAAGGGGAAAAGGACTTATGGGACGTTATTACCGCGCGCTTCTGCTCGTGCCGCTCTGCGGCGTTTCGCTGGCGGCCGACATCCACGTTTCGCCGGCCGGCTCGGATGAGCAGCCGGGGACGCCCGACAAGCCCGTCCAGACGCTGGAGAAAGCCCGCGCCATGGCCCAGGCGCTCCGCAAAGCCAACTCGAATGAGGCCGTGAATCTGCTCCTGCATCCCGGCATCCACCCCATCCGCAAAACGGTCGCGTTCAAGGCGGAAGACTCCGGCACATCCAACGCGCCGCTGAGCATCCTCGGCTGGCGCGACCCGGCGGCGCCGGACGCGCGGCCGCTTCTCGTCGGCGGCGCGGTCGTCACCGGCTGGAAGCCCGGCGCCTTCAACGGCCGCACGGACGTTTTCGAGGCCGACCTGAAGCCGCTGGCGCTCGCCGCCCCCTTCAAGCAGGTTTACCTGAACGGCCGGCGCCTGACCTGGGCCCGCTACCCGAACGAGGACCCGCGCCACCCCTACGCCGGCGGCTGGGCCTACATGGACGGCGTCCGCCCGCCCATGTACAAAGACATCCCCGGCGAGCGCACCGACACGGTGGTCCTGCGGCCGCAAGACGCGCGTGCGTGGTCGCGGCCGCAGGAGGGCGAGATCTGCATCTTCCCGCGCTACAACTGGTGGAACCGCATCGAGAAGATCAAGGGCTACGATCCCGCCGCGCGCACCTTCACGCTCGAGAAGAAGATGCAGTACGCGGCGCGGCCGGAGGACCGCTTCTGCGTCATGGGGATGCGCGAAGAGCTGGACGCGCCCGGCGAGTGGTTCGAGGACGTGGAGAACCAGAAGCTCTACCTGATCCCGCCGGCCGGGGCCGACCTGAGCCGCGACGTGGTGACCGTGCCGACAGTGAACGAGATCCTGTCGTTCAGCAAGGCGAAGTTCGTCCGCGTCCGCGGGCTCGAGCTGACCTGCGCCGAGCAGTGCGCGCTGCGGTTCAACGAGTGCGAGGAGGTCACGGCCGAGAAGTGCCTGATCCACGACCTCGGATACTTCGGCGGGGCCGCCGTCGAACTGAACCGCGGCACGCGCGGCACGGTGCGCGGCTGCGACATCTGGAACATCGGCGGCCACGGCGTCTCGGTCAGCGGCGGCGATCAGGTCAAGCTGGAGCGCTGCGGGCACGCCGTCGAGAACTGCTACATCCACCACGTGGGGCAGTTCAACCGCCACGGCATCGGCGTGATGCTCGGCGGCGTCGGCATCCGCGTCTCGCACTGCCTGATCCACGACATGCCGCGCTGCGGCATCTTCCACGGCGGCGCGCTGAACACGCTGGAGTACAACCGCATCCGCCACTGCAACCTGGAGATGGAGGACACGGGCTGCACCTACACCGGCGGCTGGACCGGCGGCTGGCAGACCATCCGCTACAACCACTGCACCGACAGCATCGGCTTCAACAACCACGGCAAGTTCTTCGTCTTCGCCTGGGGCATCTACCTCGACGAGAGCGGCTGCGGCAACGACGTCTACGGCAACATCGTGGAGCGCTGCCAGGTCGGCGCCATGCACCTGCACAACGCGCGCGAGAACCACATCTACAACAACGTCTTCGCCGACAACGCCGGGCCCGAGGGCAAGACCCACCAGCTTTCGCTGCAGACCTGGAACAACGCCACCAACGGCGTCTTCCTGAGTGACCGCCAACCCAAAATGCTCAAGGAGTACGAGCGGCTGATGGCCAACCCCGCCTGGGCCTCGATGCGCGGCATGCAGGTGTCCCCCGCCGACCCGTTCCTGCCGGACGGCACCATCATGCGCGGCAACCGGATCACGCGGAACATCTTCTACTACCCCGGCCAGCCGGCCTCGCGCTACATCAGCGAGAACGGCGTGAACCTTCAGTACAACACGATCGACTCCAACACGGTCTGGAACGGCGGGGCCGCGCCCATCAAGACGGGCCGGCAGGCCTTCAAGAAGGCCGTCACCAACCTGACCGCCCTGATCCCGAACGGGGATTTCTCGCGCCGCCTCACGCCTGAGGAGATCGCCAAAGACCCGAACAACACCGTCGCAGCCGAGTGGCGCTGGTACCACAAGACCTTCCCCGACCTGCAGGCGGCGATCGTCGCGTCAGGGAACAAGAACGCCCTGCGCCTTCCCGGCGCGTTCAACAAGGACCAGAAGTACATCAGGAACACCTGCGTCCGGTCGACGCCCTTCGCGCTGACGCCCGGCAAAAGCTACCGCCTCTCCTTCCGGCTGCGGCATCAGGACGCGACCGGCGAGCTGACCGCCCGTTTCGTCAGCGAGAACCAAGGCCTTTGGAAGGCCTTCGGCGCGCGGAACTTCCTGAAGCGTTCGGACATGTCGGACGTCATCACGGCGACCGAAGGGATCGAGTGCCAGACCGGATTCTACCTGCCGAAGTCCGGCGACGCCGGTTACGACGCTCGCGTGGCCGCGCTCTCGATCCAGTTCCAGTTCAACTCCAGCCAGGGCTGGGCCGAGATCAGCGACCTGCGCCTGGATGAGACGGAGGCGGCGTCGGAGTGGGAGTCTTGGCAGATGGCGGGCGCGGACGCGCACTCCGTCGTGGCGGATCCGCTCTTCGTCGACGCGGCGCACGGGGATTTCACGCTCAAGCCCGACTCGCCCGCGTTGAAGCTCGGTTTCGAGCCCATCCCCTTCCGCGAGATCGGCCTCTATCAGGACGACGCCCGCGCGACCTGGCCGATCCGGGAGGCCGAGGGCGCGCGCGAGCACGCGGAGTGGCTCGAGTCCGTTCCCCTGCCCGGACAGTAAGCAGAGACTCACTCACCCCCGGTACGGTTTTAGTTGTCGCTTCGACGCGCTCTCGACGTCCGGCAGGGCGGGTTCCCCGAAACCGCCGAGAACAGCAAATCAGGAGACCGCCATGAAACTTTGCGCCTTTCTCTCTCTTCTCCTCTCCTCTGCCGTCTGGGCGTCGGATGTCGCGATCACCGCCTTCGGCGGCAACGGGACGCTGACTTGGACCAACGCCCAGCTGCCCGCCGTCTGTCATGTGGAATGGGCGTCTTCCCCGACCTCCGGCTGGCGCCGTTCCTGGGAGAACCTCACCGGCATCCTGATGACGAACGCCTCGCTGTCTGTGGCCGTACCCATGTTCTACCGCGTCGTCTGCGAGCCCGTCGCACTGGCCGACGACCTCGCCCTGTACCTGCCCTTCGGAGGCGATACCGAAGACCACTCCACCAACGGCACCGACGGCGTCAATGCGGGTGCCACCCTCACGCAGGACCGGCTGGGTCAAGCGTCGAGCGCCTATGCCTTCAACGGCTCCGGCACGCAAATCTACGTTCCGGACGCCTCAGCCCTGGATGTCACCAACCTCACGTTAGCGTTCTGGTTCAAGGTGTCGTCGCACGCCACGGTGAGCGAGCTGGTCAACAAGTTCGGCGGCAGCGGCAACATCTCCTACGGCACGGAGATCCAAGATTCCGACAGGAAAATTCGCTTTCGGATCTGCACCGACGGCTCGAACCCGAGCGACTGCGCCTCGTCCACCGCCATCGCCACCGGCGTGTGGCACCATTTCGCTGGCACCTACGACGGCCTCACGATGCGCGTTTACATCAACGGCGAGCTCGAGAACTCCCTTGCCAAGCCGGGGAACATCTTCAACTCGACGGAACCGCTCCGCATCGGCACTTATGGTTATTACCCCTGGTGGTTTTGCGGCAGCATCGACGAGGTGGCCGTCTGGAACCGCGCACTGAGCGAAACGGAAATCCGGGCGCTCGTCCTCAACGGCGGAAGGCCCTGAACCGCAGCAGCGACAGACGCCCCTCGAACACACGGCAAAACGGGGTTGACTCCCTTCCCTCTTCGCTTTTACTATTTGGCTGTTATTCAAATGCAAAACGATCTTCCGTTTTGCCGGGAAGTGATAAGTTTGGGTGGCATTTCTTCGCAACACAAGGGGCTTCGCCATGAGAATCATCGTGCCGGCCACGGTTTCGCTGTTGTGCGCGCTGTCGGGGATGGCGCAGGGATTGAGAACGGCCGGAACACTGCTGGTCGACATTTCCGCCGAGGCGCTGACCGGGAACGACGGCGACGCCGTCGCGCAGTGGCCGAACAGCGGATCGCTGGGCGGGAACTTCTCGGCGCTGACGGGGAACACAGGCGCCACCTTCACCAACAGTCTTCTCGGCAAAAAGGCCGTGCTCTTCAGCGGCACAACGCAGAGCGTCCTGACCAACTGCGTCGCGCCTTCCTCCCTCACCGGCGGCAACCCGTGGACCGTCGAAGCTTGGATATGGGCGCCTTCCTTGCGCCCATCCTCTTCCGTCTACCTGTCGTGGACGCAGGACCGCGGCGGCGGCAGTTACGAAGACAAGGTGCGGATGATGCTCCGGTACGATTCCTCGACGATCGCCGTTGACCACAAAGGCTGCTCCGTTTCTTTCGGCTACGGCGTTCCCGTAGCCGGCGCGTGGCATCACATTGTCGCCGCTCACTCGGCGCTCGGCCCCGAGCATCTTTATGTCGACGGCAACTTGAGCGGCGCCGCCGCCGAAGACCTCAAGCTGGAATCGGGCAAGCCGCTCGCGCTCGGCGGCGTGCTGCAGCTCAACACCGCGGCGTACACGAACGTGTTCAGCGGCGCCGTTTCCCGCATCCGCATCCACACGGGAACGCTCTCCGAACAGGACGCGCGCCACAACTATCTCGAGGAGGCCTGGGCCTACAACGCGGCGAACAGCACGGCCTGGACCGGCGGCGCAGGCAACTGGAACGACACGGCGAACTGGACGAACGGCACCGTGGGCGGCCCCGGCAAGGCGGTCCGCGTCGTGTCCGGCGCGATCGCGGTGACCAACAACGTGACTGCCAGCGCGCTGAGCGCGCTGGACATCATGGCCGGGAGCATCGGGCTTTCAGCAAGCGCGTCGCGGCTCGACACCCGATCGCCGTTCTTCCTCGGGCGAGGCGCCGCGAACGCGGCGGCGCTGAATCTGGACCGCGGATCGATGACGGTCTCGTCCGGCACCGGCCCGGCCTTTCTGGACATGGGCATGGAGGGCGCGGCGGGCACGCTGACGGTCGGCGGAACCGAGAGCGCGTCGACGCTGTCCGCCTCGCGCATCCGGATTTTCGCGGGCAGCGGCAACTCCGACATCCAGGTCAAGAGCAACGCGGTGCTGGAACTGGACGGCGTGCTGGCCGAAGCCGTGACGAACGTCTCCATGGGGGCCGCCGGCGGAACGCTGCGCAACAAAGCAGGCTCCACGATGGGATACCTGCACAACGTCCCCCAAGTCAAGATCGGCGCGGGCGGTCTCATCTTCGACGCCGTCACCAATTCGGCGATGGCCGTCTCCTCCGTCCTGACGCACGATCCCGCCGCTCCCGCGCAAGACGGCGGAATCCGCAAGATCAGCCCGGGGACGCTGATCCTCAGCGGCGCCAACACCTACGCGGGCGAGACCTCCGTCGAGGCCGGCTCGCTGGTTCTGGCCCCGCGCCTCCTGGACGGGCTCGTCTATCGGCTCGACGCCTCGTCGAACGCGCTCTCGACCCTCACGTTCGACGGCACCGGCTCGAACGTCGTCTCCTGGGCGGACGCGAACGGCTCGGGGATCCTCTTCACCAGCAACAAGACCGAGAAGTGCCCGGCCTACGACGCCAGCCTGTTCGGCGGACGCGGCGGCCTGCGCTTCAGCCGCGACCCGACCATCTGCCGCCTCGCGGCGGACCGTTCCAGCCGCGTACAGTCCGTCTTCGCGGTCTTCTCGGCCGCCGGCGGCAACTCCATCGGCGGGTTCTGGGGCCAGTCGGGGGGCGACTACGGCATCCGTTTCAATTCGACGTCCGTCCAATACGCCGGCAACGGCAACGATTTCGCTTCGTCCGGGTGGATGTACGTCAACGGCGCCGACGGGACCTCCTTCACGCAGGGGCAGCCCGCCGTGCTGACGGCGATCGCCGGCGCGGCCCAGACGTGGCTGACAGCGATCGGAGACTATTGGGCCAGCACGAACTACCGGCGCGTCTACAAAGGGGACATCGCCGAGGTCTTGGCCTACGACCGTCGGCTCGACGACCTCGAGCGGAAAGCGGTGGAACAGCACCTGATGGCGAAGTGGCTCGGCACGGTTCCCGCGCCCGACTTCAGCGCCCCGCTGCTGCCCTCCAACTCGGTCTTGAACATCCGGTCCGGAGCCTCCGTGGAACTGGGCGGGTCGTCCGTCCGGCTCGCCGCCCTCAACGGCTCGGGCAGCATCGGCAACCGGAGCGTGTTTCCCGCCGCGCTGACGTTCGGCGCGGGCGGCCTGTACGCCGGAGCCATCACCGGCAACGTGTCGATCGTCAAAACCGGCAGCGGACGCGCCACGCTCTCGGGGCCCAACACGTTCACGGGAACCGCGACCATCGAGGCGGGCACCCTCATGCTGGCCTCGGGCGTCACCGCCATCACGGGGCTCGTCTACCGCCTCGACGCCTCGCAGACCAACACGCTCACCACCCTCGCCGACGGCTCGAACGTGACGGCCTGGGCGGACGCGGGAGGTTCCGGATACACGTTCGCAACGACGAACGACATCCACTGCCCCGTTTACGACCGCGCGCTCTTCAACGGCCGCGGCGGCCTCCGCTTCGGCCTCGGCTCGCGCAAGCGGATGTGCGGTTCGGCCGTGACGAACGCGCAGACCGTCTTCGCGGTGAACATGATCCGCGACACCCTGAACGACAATGGCGGCTTCTGGGGCACAGACGCGGCCGACAAAGGCCTGCGCATCGGCGGGACGACGTGGTATTTCCCGGGCAACGGAGATGATTTCCACTACGTCGGAGCAGGCGGCCTCGTCGGCGTCAACGGCGTCGCTTCGAACGCCAACGTGACGGTCGGCCAACCCCACCTCGTCACCTCGGTCAGCGGCTCGCCGCAGAGTTTCAAGCCCGCGATCGGCGACTACTGGTGCTCGCCGTCATGGCCGGGCCGGTACTACCGCGGCGAGGTGGCCGAAATCCTGGTGTATGAGCGCCGCCTGACCGACCTCGAGCGACAGATCGTGGAAGCGTCCCTGATGGCCAAGTGGTTCCCAACGACAGGCGGCGGAGCCGTTGTCCCGCAGACCGCGACGGTGTCCGTCGCCGCGGGAGCGGCGCTGGACCTCGCGGGCGGCGCCGTCACGATCGCATCCCTGTCGGGGGGCGGCTCGGTCTCGAACGGCCTGTTGACCGTCACGGGCGACGTCGCGCCCGACGGCAACCTGAACCTGCCGGCGGCGCCGGCCCTGACGGGGAGGCTCACGCTGGACGTGGCGGCGAACGGGGCCTGCGACAGCATCTCCGTCGCAGGCGCGATCGACGTGTCCGGGCTCGCGCTGCTCCTGAACCTGCCGCAGTCTGTTCCCTCCGTGGCCTCCTACACCTTGGTTTCGGCGCCCGGAGGCGTGGCGGGAAAATTCGCGAGCGCAGCGGTTGCCGGGCCGTGGAATCTGATCTACGAGCCCGCGGCCGTACGGCTCGTCTATTGCGCAGGCACCCTGCTCATGCTCCATTAAGCGGCCGCGAAGCGGAGCCGGTCCCCGACAGCCGCCGCTTTCGTCGCGCGCCGCAGGCTGAGAACGCCTGGTCGGGCGACGGAAGGGGCCGTTAGACTTTCAGCGCATGGAGATACGCGCTGCTGGGCTTCAGAAGGTCCAGGCCCATCTCCACGAAGTAGTTCTTCACGCCCGCGGCCTTGGCCTCGGAAAACAGCTCCTTCCAGTCCACGACGCCCTGCCCGACCGGCACGGACTTCTTCTGTTCCGAGGAGTAGTCGGCGAGGTGCAGGGAGAGGAAGCGGCCGGGGTATTTCCGGAAATAGGTCACGGCCTTGTAGCCGATGTTGACCACCGCCACCTGGAACTGCATCTTGACCAGCTCCGGATCGAGCGTGCTCATCAGCTCGTCGTAGATGAGCGTGTCGCCGATCTTCGCGAACTCGAAGTGGTGGTTGTGGAAACCTAGCTGGAGCCCCGCCTTTTTGACGCGCTCGCCCATCCGGTTGCACTCCGCCGCCGCCTTGCGCCAGTCGTCCATCGTCGCCTCCTTCTTGAGCCAGAAGCCGGAGACGACCATCTGCGTCAGCCCCAGATCTTTGGCGTAGGCGATGCGCTCGTCCAGATGCCCCTGCAGTTCGACGAACGAATAATGGCAGCTCTCGCAACTCAGGCCGGCCGCGCGGATCGCCTCGCGCATCTGCTGCCCCGTGAGCTTGGTCAGAGGCTCCCAACTCTTGCCGTAGCCGGGCGGCGAGCACATCTCGATCGACTGATAGCCCATGCCGGCCAGCTGGCGGAGCGTTCCCGCGAGATCCTTGCCGATGGTGTCCCGCACGATATACGTCTGGACGCCGACCGGCATCTCGAGCGGGTTGGCGCGGGCCACTCCCGGCCTGCCGCACGCGAGCAACGCCGCGCCCGCGGCCAGCGAACCCCTGCTCAAAAAGCTTCTTCTTGTCATCGTCGTCATCGTTCCATCCCCTTCCTTTCACTTAGCCGGTCTTGTCCGGACGGTTCAGATCTCCCAGCCCTTGCGATACTCGCGGGTCAGAAATTTCTCCGCCTCCGGCAGGTTGGTGATCTTCATGTTGGCGGAATCCCACAACAGGCGCTTGCCGCCGAGCCGCAGGGAAATCGCGCCGAGGTTCATGGCCTCCGAAATCGGGCCGGCGAGCAGGAAACTGCCGCAGGTCGGCGCGCCGCCTTGAAAGGCTTTGACCCAATCGACGTTCACCGGCTGGGGCGCGGGCAGGCCGCCCTGCTTCTCGCCGGAGAGGATGCGGGGTTTCTCGCCCCTGAACCCGGCCAGAATCTTGCCCTTCTCGCCGACGAACATCATGCCCTCCGCCGGAAGTTCGCCGTTCTCGCGCTCCAGCTCCTCCGGCGTCCGAGGCCGAATCCCGCCGTCGTACCAGAAAAGGTTCAGCTCGGGACGGCTTCCCTTGGCGGCGAACTTGAAGCGGATCGTGGACGCGACGGGGAACGAGAAATCGTTCTGGATCTTGACGCTGACATTGTCCTTGAGCGTGCACACGTGGCTCGGGGTCGACTCGACCAGCACCGGCGCGTCGAGGTCGAACTCGGAAAACACGCGGCACAGGCTATAATGGCCCATGTCCGCCATCGCCCCGCCGCCGAACTCGTACCAGCCGCGGAACACCGCATGCGTGTAGTTCGGGTGGTAGGGCCGGTCCACCGAGGGGCCCAGCCACAGGTTCCAGTCGAAGTCCTTCGGCACCGGCGGCGTACCGGCGGGCAGCGTCGGGTACTGGGGCCAGACCGGGCGGTTCGTCCAGTTGTGGATTTCGAGCAGCTTCCCGATCGCCCCGGCGCGGATCAGCTGGGCCGAGATCGAAACGTCGCCGCCCGCGCTCGCGGGGATGAAGTGGGTGGCGGCCCGGGTCTCGCGAGCGACCTCCATCACCCGGCGGGCCTCTTTCAGGCGGTTGGCAAGCGGCTTGTGCAACATCACGCTTTTGCCGGCCTTCATGGCGGCGATCGCGATCGTCGCGTGCAGGTGGTCCGGCGTCATGATCTTGACCGCGTCGAGCCCCTTCTCCTTCTCCAGCATCTCCCGGAAGTCCGCATATCGCGCGCAGGCCTTGAACTTGTCCGCGCTCCGCTTGTTGGCGTAGTACAGATCCACCATCTCGGCGCCGACATCGCGCCCTCCCGGAATCGCCTGCCCGGACCGCCAGTCGGGCTTCCCGATGGCCTTGCCGATGCTTTTCCGCAACCCGTCGCGCGACCAGTCGACGTAATCGTCGCTGTCCTTGTTCGGATCGCACACCGCCACGACCTGCACCTCGGGAATGGCCAGCAGCCCCGCCATCTCCCTCAGGCCCTGCGTGCCGCAACCGATGAGGGCCACCGTGAGTTTGCTGTTCGGTTTGACTGGGTCGCCCCCTCCCAGCGCAAAACTTGGAACGATATTGAAGGCAGCCGCCGAAGCGCCGGCGGATTTCAGGAAAGATCGCCGATTCATTGCATTTCCCCCATGATTAACAAATATTCCGCATCACGTTGTGATCCGACGAAAGGCATTTTACAGAAACGGCCTCAGCCTTGCCACACGAAAACTGACCGGCCTTCCCCCTCCTGGCCAGACGTTCTGCCGTCCGCCTCTTCCGCGCTTCGGGTCAAGGCCGGTGCAATCGGCTGTGGCGGTGTCCGTAGCAGCCGTAGATCAGCAGCCCGATGGCCATCCAGACCACCAGCCGGATCCACGTGCTGCGCGGCAGGGCCGACATCTGGGCGAGCGAGAGCAGCGCGCCAAGGATCGGCACCACCGGCACCCACGGCGTCCGGAAAGGCCTCGGATAGTCGGGCCGCGTGCGGCGCAGCACGAGGATGCCGATGCTCACCATCGTGAACGCCAGCAGCGCGCCGATCGACACCAGTTCGCTGATGAACCCGATCGGGAATAGCCCTGCGATCACCACGGCGACCGCGCCGGTCACCAGCGTCGTCACGTGCGGCGTCTTGAACCGCGGGTGGACGCGCGCGAAGACGGGCATCAGAAGCCCGTCATGGGCCATGGAGTAGAAAATGCGTGCCTGGCCCATGAGAAGCACCATGATCACGGAGTTCAGCCCGGCAATGGCGCCGGCTTTGACCAGCGGCCGCAGCCAGTGCAGGGCCGGCCCCGCCGCGTCGATCCCGACGGCGATGGGGTCGGGCACGCCCAGCTTCGCGTAAGGCACCAGCCCGGTCAGCACCAGCGAGACCGCGACATAGAGCACGGAGCAGACCGCCAGCGACAGGAGAATCCCGACGGGCATGTCGCGCTGCGGATTGTTCGCCTCCTGCGCCGCCGTGGACACGGCATCGAAGCCGATGTAGGCGAAGAACACCACGGCCGAGCCGCGCAGCAGGCCGCTCCAGCCGAACTGGCCGAACACGCCGGTGTTCGGCGGCATGAACGGATGCCAGTTCGCGCGCTGAACGAAGCCGGCGCAGCAGCCGATGAACACCAGAATGACGGCCAGTTTCACCGCCACGATCGCGTTGTTGAAGTTCGCGGACTCGCGGATGCCCACCACCAGGAAGCCGATCATCAGCGCCACGATGAACACGGCCGGCAGATTCAGGATGCCGCCGGTCGCATGCAGCCCGGTCAAGGGGTCGTACGCCAGCGGCGCGCTCGCCAGCGACGGCGGCAGAACCAGCCCAAAGTCCTTGAGGAAGCTGACGACGTAAGCCGACCAGCCCACGGCCACGGCCGAGGCGCCGAACAGGTATTCGAGGATCAGGTCCCAGCCGATGATCCAGGCGAAGACCTCCCCGAGCGTGGCATAGGCGTAGGTATAGGCGCTGCCGGCCACCGGGATCATGGACGCGAACTCGGCGTAGCAGAGTCCGGCGAAGGCGCAAACGATGCCGGAGAACATGAACGACAGCGAGATCGCAGGTCCCGCATAGTTGGCCGCCGCCTGGCCGGTCAGCACAAAAATGCCGGCGCCGATCACGCAGCCGATGCCGAGCAGCGTCAGGTGCATCGGCCCCAGCACCCGTTTGAGCTGATGGCCGGAGGAGAGATCCGCGAGCATGCAATCACGCGATTTGGTTCTGAAGAAGTTTCTCATCTAATCCCTCTCGTTCAAGGCGCAAGCTCACGGGGGCACAAAAATTCTCGCACGCTTATCGTAAAGCAGGAATTATGGGGAAGACGGGCGACAAGAGTCAATCCCGTTCGCGCGATACGGGCGGCAGCCGGAGGGTCTTCACGGGAGCCTCAAATGCGAGGCGTTTCTCGCCCCTGCGGAAACCCGCTTGCTTCCGCGCTCTTCTGAACGGCATAATACGCTTTATAAGCACCCGTCGAAAGCGGAGGTCCTTATGCCGCAACAGGCGCTAAGCAGCGAGAGTTCCTCCCCCAGCCAACCTTCGCCTCCTCTAACCTTGGCAACTTTCGTCGCCATGGTGACTGTGTACTTTTTCTCGTACTTTCAACGCACGGCCGTTCCAGGGACGATTTTCAACGAGTTGCAGGCCGACTTCGGGTTGAGCGCCTACGCCGTCGCGCTGATGGGGTCGATCTTCACGTGGATCTACGGCGGCATGCAGCTCGTCGTGGGATTTCTGGCAGACCGCTACGGCGGCACCCGAACATTCCTCTGCGGCAGCGTGGCCATGCTGGCGGGTGCGGCGTGGTTTCCGCTGGCCCACACGACCGGGACGGCGTTCGGCGCGCGCGCGCTCACCGGTATGGGCGCCAGCTTCATGTATCTGAGCATCATCAAAGAGCTTGGCCGGCTCTTCGGATATCGCCATTTCACGACCTGGCTGGGGGTGCTGATCGCCGTGGGATACAGTGGCGGAATAACGGCGACGCTCCCGTTCGAGCGGGCCTCCGCGACGTTCGGCTGGCGACACGTTCTGCTGGCCGTCGCGGCGCTGATGGCCGCCGCAACGGCGGTTTCCGGGCTGATCTTGCGTCGACTGGGGGCCAAGACGCCCACCGCGCGGTCGATATCGCTGACCGATCTGGGCGTGCTCTTCAGCCAGCGGCGCTGCTGGCCGCTGCTGGTCAGCAGCGCCATCGCGTTCCCGCTGCTCTTCGTCATCCAGACGGTGCTCGGAAAAAAGTTTCTCCAGGATTACGGGGGGGTGAGCTCGCCGACCGCAGCGACCTTCATTCTGGTCATGGCCACGGTCAGCACCGCCAGTGTCATGCTCGGCGGCTTCTTGCCGCGTCGGCTGGGGAACAGGCGCAAACCGTGGATGTTGACCAGCGCGCTCGCGGTCCTCGCCGCCACCAGCTGCCTCCTGGGCGGAACGCTGATGGGTGCACCGGGCTGGCTGTTCCTGCTCGCCTACGCGCTTCTGGCCATCTCCAGCGTCGCGGTGCCGTCGAACACCGCGACGATGAGAGAGCTGAACCGGCCCGAGGTGACGGCCTTGGCCATTTCCGTCATCAACGGCCTATCCTACATCGGCAGCGGCATCATCAGTCAGGCGGGCGGATGGATCCTGGGTCGCTACCACGGCGCCGCGACCCTCACCGCCTCCGGAGCCATCTATCCGCCGGCGGCGTATATCGCGCTCTGCGGATTCCTCGTCGCGATGGCCGCGCTGAACCTGATCGCCGTTTGTCTGGTGCCGGAAACCCGGGGCCAGCCGCTCACCCCGCCGGCACGCCCGATCAAGCCGTCCGACCGGCTCGATGTCACCGGCGCCAGGCCGTGACCCGACCGGCCTTTCTGTCTCGCCGCCCCGGGGCACAAAGGGAAGCGCGCCTCACACCTTGAGCAGATGCCCTTCGCGCAGGCGCACACGCTGCACCACGATGCCCAGATCCTCTTCATAGCGGCGGGCCAGGCGCGTCTCCGCCTCGGTGAACAGCGTGACCGCGACGCCCGAAGCGCCGGCGCGGGCGGTGCGCCCCACGCGGTGCAGATACGCCTTGCTGAGCGTGGGCGCATCCAGGTTGAAGATATGCGTAACCCCGGGGATGTCGAGCCCGCGCGCCGCGACATCCGACGCGATCAGGACGGTCGCGCGTCCGTTGCGGAAGTCGTCCATCGCCCGCTGGCGGTCCTTCTTGTCGAACGCCCCGTGCAGCTGCGCGACGGAGATGTGGTGATAGGCCAGCTTGGCGGCCACGATCTCCGCCGTCTCCGTCTGATGGACAAAAACGATCGAGCGCGCGGGCTGCAGCGCGTGCAGCAGGCTGCGCAGCACATCCGGCTTGTCCCGCTCTTCACAGACGAGCCCGAGGTGCTCAATGTTCGGGTTCATCGGCATCGCGGCGGTCTGCAACAAGACCAGGTCTGGCGCAAGCGAGGCGATGACGGCCGCGCTCTCCGGCTGCTGCGTGGCGGACACGAACACCAGCTGCCGGTCGCGCGGCAGGAAGTGCAGCAGCTCTTGAATGCCCGGCAGACTCTCCTCGGCCAGCAAGCGGTCCGCCTCATCGACAACCAGGCATTTCACCTGGTGCGCCTTGAGCTTGCCGAGCTGGATCAGCTCGCGGATGCGGCCGGGCGACCCGACCACGATCTGCGGTTTCTTCTTGAGCTTCTCGATCTGCCGGTCGATCAGCGTCCCGCCGATCAGCAGCAGCGTTTGGACCGGGAATCCCGAGTTCACCGCCAGATCGCAGCATTGGCGCTGAATCTGGAGCGCCAGCTCGTGCGTGGGCGCGACGACCACCAACTGCGTCGCCGCCAACTTCGGGTCGATGCGGCAGAAGAGCGGCAACAGGTAGGCCAAGGTCTTGCCCGTGCCGGTTTCGGCGTTCAGATACGCGTCCTTGCCCCCGAGCAGCACGGGGTAGGCCACGGCTTGGATCGGGGTCGGTTCGGTAATCTTTTGTTTTGCCAGCGCCGCGATCAGGTCCGGGCGCGTACCGATGTCGGAAAAGGTCATAGAATGTCTCGAAATTACGGATTGTCCTTCCGGAATGGAAAGACAGTATGACACGTTTCTCCGACCTATGCACGGATGGAATAGAACCGCCCCCGCCCACGCGCGCCGCAGGGGGCGGCTTTTTGGGCAACCTCCGTCAGAAGAACGCGGGGAGGCATTTACTTCCCGAGGCGCCCATCCGTTTCCGCCAGCGTGAAACGCGTGCTGACGACCGAGTGCTTACGCGCGTCGTTCCAATACTTGATGTAGGTCGTCGCCACGATCGTGCCGTCCGGCAAGAGCTCCACGCCGGGATAGCCGCAGTCCCCGCCCGCGTAGCTGTGCAGGAGTTTGATGCG
>Ga0116170_10003410_pt1 | contig 14877 bp, 15 predicted proteins | sample AD_JPNHW1_MetaG_FD_89797 | JGI IMG/M metagenome (GOLD analysis project Ga0116170, IMG submission 89797) | Active sludge microbial communities of municipal wastewater-treating anaerobic digesters from Japan - AD_JPNHW1_MetaG | ecosystem: Engineered > Bioreactor > Anaerobic > Digestate | place...
ATACTGCGGGTCGGCGCCCATGGCGGCGAAGTCGCTCAGTACGCGGGCGGCGGCTTTCCAGCCGATCTGTCCGGGATCGGTGCCGGGCGTGAAGTGGACGCCGCTGATGAGCGGGTCGGTGGTGAGGACGAGATCATAGTTCGCGTCGAGCGGCAGGACGGCGCAGTCGTCGCCGACGGCTTTCAGGTTTGCAGTCAATGCCTTGATGGCGTTATGTTCTCCGACGTCTTTCAGTGTTTTCATGCACATTGAGTCTAGTTCAGGAGCGTTTTATGAACAAGAAGGTTTTGGTCACCGGCGGAAGCGGGTTCCTCGGCATTAATATGATCCGCTACCTGCTCCGTCAGGGCGTAACCGACATCACCGTGCTGGATCTCGTGGAGTTTGATTATCCGGAACGGGACCGGATTAATGCGGTGGTCGGCGACATCCGTAATGCCGGAACCGTCCGCGAGGTGATGAAGGGCGTGAACTGGGTCGTTCACACGGCGGCGGCCCTGCCCCTGTATACGAAAGAAGAAATTTTTTCCACCGACATTGAAGGCACCCGTATTCTGCTGGCGGCGGCGGAAAAGGAAAAGGTTGAACGGTTCGTGCATATCTCGTCGACCGCCGTTTACGGGATTCCGGATCATCACCCGCTGTTTGAAACCGACCCGATGATCGGCGTCGGCCCGTACGGCCACGCCAAGATCGAAGCGGAAAAGGTCTGTCTGGAATACCGCGCCAAAGGAATGTGCGTGCCGATCATCCGCCCGAAGTCGTTCGTCGGCCCGGAACGGCTGGGCGTGTTCGCCCTGTTCTACGACTGGGCAAAAGACGGCAAGAATTTCCCGATGATCGGAAGCGGCAATAACCGCTACCAGCTGCTCGCCGTCGAAGACCTCTGTGAAGCGATCTGGCTCTGTCTCACCAAAGACGAGGCGGCGGTGAATGATATCTTCAACGTCGGAGCAACGGACTTTACGACGATGAAAGAGGACTATCAGGCGGTGCTTGACCGCGCCGGCTTCGGCAAGAAAGTAATCGGCACTCCGGCCCGGCCGTTGATCTGGGCGCTGCGCATTCTTGAGTTCTTCAAGCTCTCGCCGCTCTATAAGTGGGTCTACGAAACCGCCTGCGAAGATTCGTTCGTCTCGACCGACAAGATCGCGCAGAAGCTGAATTTCCATCCGAAGTTTTCCAATAAGCAGGCGCTGGTTTGCAACTATGAGTGGTACCTCGCCAACCTGCATACCTTCGAAGGGAAAGGCGGAATCTCGCACCGCGTACCGTGGAGTCAGGGCATTCTGAAATTCTTCAAACTGTTCTTCTGATTATGAAAAAGTTCTTTTTTATCATCGCCTGCGCACTGCTGCTCGCCGGATGCGGCCAGAAGAGCGGCGCACAGCTCGACACGGCAGACGAAAAAGACAGTCACGTCCGCAAGGGGCTTGAACTGCTTCAACAGAAAAACTGGGACGCAGCCATCGGGCAGTTCGAAACAGCGCTGGCAAAAAAGCCGGAACTCGGCCGACCCGATCTGGAACTGGCGATGATTTATCACCAGCACGAAAAGAATTATGCCCGCGCGATTTACCACTATGAACGCTATCTGGAAAAACGTCCGCTCACCGAAAAACGCGCGCTGATTCAGGACTGGATCCGTCAGGCGAAAATTTCGCTGTCCGGAGAGGCCGGCATATCCGGCGGTGATGTTTCGGAAGAACTGGTACGGCTGACACGCGAAAACAATATGCTCCGCAAGCAGCTCGAGACCGCCGGCGGAGCTGCTCCGGCAGCGGTCGCCAATGTGAAAACCCTTCTGACCCAGCCACCGGCAGCCCGGCCTGCGACGGCTCCGGCTGCAGCGCCTGTTGCCGTCAAAGCAGCGGACCCGGTAAAAGCAGCCCGCACCTATCAGGTCCGCCCCGGCGATACCCTTGGCCGGATCGCCGGATCGGTTTACGGCGACACAGGGAAATGGAAAAAAATCTACGATGCCAACCGCGACAAAATGAAAAGCGAAACCGACATAAAGGTCGGCCAGACGCTTACCATTCCCGGTCTGTAGCAGAGCCGTGTTTTACCGCATCCTGTTTATATTCGCTATATTTCTCGGTTTGGACTATATTTCCGGCGGTTTGATGAGGTCTTTTTGATCGGACCATCACTCGGAACCACAGGAACATTTAACCGGGGAGCGTCGATTATGAGCAACTACCGTTCTCGTTCTGCATCTTGGATCATTTCATTTCTCGCAGCGACATCACTGGGCAGTCACCAGTTGTCGGCACAGGATATCTCTACGACTCCTCCGGCAACACCGGCTCAGGAGCAGCCCGAAGTTTTGAGCCGAGGTCCGGTGCATGAGGCTTTTGCCGAACCGGTCACCCTGCAGACTCAGGCGGGGCTGATTGTTCCGCAGCAGCCGCCGGCCAATATTCAGGAAGTTCCGCCGGCAGAAAAACCGCAAGGGTCTCAGTATGTCTGGATTCCGGGATACTGGTCCTGGGATGCGGACCGGTCGGGTTACATCTGGGTCAGCGCCTGCTGGCGTGCAGCTCCGCCGAATATGTCCTGGGTGCCGGGGTACTGGATGCAGGTCTCCGGCGGCTGGGAATGGGTTGCCGGTTACTGGGCGGCGGCCAACACCCGGGAGATTGTATATCTGCCCGCCCCGCCGACAGTCGAAGATCTGGAGCCGGTTACTCTTCAGCCGTCTCCGGACATGATCTGGGTTCCGCCCTGCATGTACTGGTCTGAAGGCCGGTATATCCGGCGGGCCGGCTACTGGCTGACTGCGCAGCCGAACTGGGTCTGGGTGCCGTCGCACTACATTATGACCCCTCGCGGTTATATCTTCGCCGAAGGACACTGGGACTACGCGCTGGAACGCCGCGGCGTTTTGTTTGCGCCGGTTTATTTTCCGCCGGCAGTTTACGGGCGGGTCGGATTTACGTTTTCGCCCAGCATCGTTATCGACGTGGGGCTGTTGCAGGTCAGCCTGTTCGCCTACCCGCGCTACTGCCACTATTACTTCGGCGATTACTACGACAGCGTCTACCTGAACATCGGTATTTTCCCGTGGTTTGAATGCCGCCGGTACCACACCTGGTACGACCCGATCTACGAACATGACCGCTGGAGACATCATGCCGAACCGCGCTGGGAAGAGCATGAGCGGAATGAATACCGCCGGCGCTGCGACGACAGAAATCTCCGTCCGGCGCATACGTTCCGCGAACAGGAATCCCGGCTGTCCAGACTGCCCGAACCGCAACGCCAGGCTTCTCAGCTGGTTCAGCCCATAGCGTCTGTCGCCAGCCGGAAGACCCCGATGAAATACGAACGGATCGACGCCGATGCGCGGCAGAAGATATCCCAACAGTCAACCGCAGTGCATACCTACAGCGACAACCGGAACCGCTGGGAATCTCCGGCGGCAACATCCAGAACGACTCAGCCGACTGCGGAACACCGAACCACCACCGGCACCCAGCCGATTGAACGCAAACAAACTGTCCGGCCGGTTGAAGAACGAAAAACCGCCGTGTCGCCGACGACTCAAACGGTTCAGCCGGACCAACAACTCAGACCGGTTGAACGCAGACAGACCGTTCAGCCTGCTGAAGAGCATAAAACCGACGCCGTACCAACGATTGAACACAGGCAAACGGTTCAGTCTCAACGCGGAAACACGGTAAGCCCGGATTTACAACGTGACCGCACATTCACCCCGGCCCGTGAAACTCAGGTATCCAGACCGGAACGTATACAGGTTCCGGCTTCGCCGGTTATTGGAAATTCCGGCAGGCAAAGCATCTTCCAGCGGGGCCCGCCGACATATCCCTTTGACGAATCCACGGATCATGACTGGGATAAACGGCGGAAGTAGAACGGCACTGAATTTGGCCTGCAAGTGATAATGAAAACCGTGAAATTCAAAACAACGTGGGGCCCGATCACGCTGACGCTGGACGGTGACGGCAAAGCGGTTGAGCTGAATTTGCCTCCGCTCAAAACCGAACCGTGCAGAAAATTTGCCTTTCTGGACAATGCAGTGGATTTTCAAATGGTTGAAAAAATGTTCCCGAAGAGTAGCGTCCTCGGAAGCACACCGTTCCAGCAAGCGGTCTGGGATGCGCTAGAGAAAATTCCGCGCGGACAGACGCGCACGTATGGCGAGATCGCCGCAGCGATCGGACGCCCGAAAGCGGTACGCGCTGTCGGTACCGCCTGCGGAGCAAATCCGCTGCCGGTTTTTATTCCCTGTCACCGTGTCACCGCCAAAAACGGACTCGGCGGTTTCGGCAGCGGCCTCCCGTGGAAAGTTCTGCTTTTAAAATCGGAAGGGGCCTTGTGAACAAACAGTCGACGCCTTACCTTTGCCACATCTTCATCTGCTCGAATATCCGGGAAAATCATCCCGCAAACCCCGGCTGCGGAACAAAGGGCGGCGGCGCACTGAAGAGTAAACTTAAGGCCGCGGTAAAAGAACGCGGCTGGACGGGCAAGGTACGGGTTTCAACAACCGGATGTCTCGGTCTTTGCACGAAAGGCCCGAATATCCTGCTTCACCCGCAAGGCACCTGGTTTTCGGGTGTTACGGAGGCGGATATTGACAGCATTCTGGAAACTGCCGGAAACTTTATCAGTTAGGCTTTCCGGTTCGCGCTGCGCGGCTGGAAGGGTTTGCGGAACGCTTCGTCGAAATCATATCCATTGGCAAAATCAGCGCGGCTGTCTTTGTCGGTTTTTCCGAGCAATCCGGTCTCCACCATGTTGAAAACAATTTCGCCGACGTCTTCGGTTCTCATAATCCCCCACCTGTTAAGAACCGTCTTAGTCATCGGTCCGAATTCAGCCAGGGCGAATTCACGAATGCCGTCGAGCAGTTCCTGCCCGCTGACATGGCGGGGCGTTTCAAGGCGGCGAACGGTGTAATCGAGTCCGGCACGGACAAACGTATAGGCCTCGACCGTATAGCGCGAGTCACGATCCAGAATACCCTGTAAAAGTTCTTCGGCGTTCGGGTGCTTCATCCGGCCAGCCCTTCGCGGATTTGTCCGGCAAGTTTTTCCATTTCAGCAGGGCTGTCATATTTCTTGGCCGCCCAGTTCCAGTGGTGCCCGTCGCCTTCAAAACGCGGGATGACATGAAAATGAATATGCGGCACCACCTGTCCGGCGGCTTTGCCGTTGTTCTGGATAATGTTGACGCCGTCGGCCCCCAACCCTTTGATCTGTGCGGCGGCAATGCGTTTCGCGACAAGCATTAGCTTGGCGACAACCTCATCGGGCGTTTCAGTGACCGGATCGTAGCAGGTTTTCGGAATAACCAGCGTGTGCCCTTTGATGACAGGACCAATATCCATGAACGCAAGCGTGTCGCTGTCTTCATAGACAATGGTTGCCGGGATTTCGCGGTTTACGATTTTTTCAAAAATGTTCATGGGAGCAGTGTAACCGCACCCGCCGGTTTTTCCAATATCCAGAAAAATAAAAACACCCCGGAACCCGGGGCGTTTCCTGCCGCCTGCCGGGCAGACTTACGAGAACAATACCCGGCGCAAAAGGCAGGCAGCCAGCCCGCCGAAACTGAGTATGGCAACTGTCGCCGGCTCCGGCACAGCTTCTACCGTGAAGGAGTTAAGACTCCAGCCGTTTCCTCCACCCTCATTTACAGCGATTACCTTGAAATAGGATCCTTGGCTCAGAATTGAATCAACCGTGTAGGTGCCGCTGGCGGTAAAATTAACAAGACTTCCGTCAGCAACCTGATAAGCACCGGTTTCAACATTTCCGCCGGTAAAGCTGGAAACCGTAATTGACTTGATCGTTACCGCCCGGTTGAACGAAACCCACAGGGCTTCCTGTCCGTTATTGGTATCAAAGAGGGCCGTATCATCACCGCTGCCCGCAGCATTGATGCCGAATTCCGACACCGTCGAATTAAGCTGACTCCCTGAGCTGTAGTTTCCGTTTAAATAAGCAGACAGGGAAGCTTCAAGGGTCAGCCCGCCGGTGTTGGTATAAACTCCGACTGAAAATCCGTCCCAGGATTCGCCGTTTTTATTGATCATGTTGAACGTGAACAACTCAGCGTAACCGCTGTTCAGCACCATACCCGCAAACAATATGATAACCGCTTTTTTCATTTTCTCCCCTCATTAATGGGTAAGTTATTTTCGCGGCATGTTACTCTTTAATGTTCTTATGTTAAGCGGTTTCTTTAAAAATTCATTGCAAAATCACCACCGTGTGAAGGGGTGGCGGGCCAGCACCGCGTTGGTATACCGCGGATCAAACGTGACTTCAGCCCCCAGCCACGCCGGTTTACTGAAGGACTGATCTTCGCTTTGGAGTTCGATTTCAGCTACGATCAAACCCTCGTTGAGCCCTGAAAATTCGTCGATTTCCCAGGTCATTCCCCCGGCTTCAAGCGTGTACCGTTTTTTTGAGACCAGCCGGTCGCCGCAGAGATTTTCAATTATGTATTCCGCATCAGCGGCAGGAATTTCATATTCGAATTCAGGTCGGGATATGTTCGCCGTCGGCCCTTTAATGGTCAAAAACCCCTTTTCTCCCAGCAGGCGGGCGCGAACCGTGGCGCCGTCCGGCCCTGAGGTTATATAACCCTGACAGCAGATTTTTCCGGCTCCGGCACGGACACGCCAGCCATCGCCGACCACTAGAAATTTGCGTTCGATTTCCTGCTGCATGAACTAATCCTTGCTTTCCGGCCGTTCTTTGGTGATTTTTAGCGGAACCAGATTTTAAGGAAAGGAATAAAATGAAACCTGCTTTGATTGTTGCACTGGATGTATCAGCCGCACGGGAGATGGAAGAGGTTCTCAGCCGGCTGCCGGATACTATTGAATGGTATAAAGTAGGCCTTGAACTCTTCTGCGCTGAAGGCCCGTCCATTCTCGATCCGTTGAAAAAAAGGAAGAAAAAAATATTCCTGGATCTCAAGCTGCACGATATCCCCCGCACCGTTGCCAACGCTGTGAAAACCGCCGCCAGCCACGGTGTAAATCTGATGACCGTTCATGCCATCGGCGGCCGGGCAATGCTGGAGGCTGCCGCCGAAGCGGCGCGCGAGTGCCCTAATCCGCCGAAGCTGGTGGCCGTCACTACGCTGACCAGCCTGTCTCAGGATGATTTTATTGATCTGGGCATCACCCGCAGCGTATCCGATCAGGCCCTGGCGCTCGGGAAACTGGCGATCAGTTCAGGAATCGATGGTTTGGTGACCAGCGCCCATGAAGCCGGCGTGTTACGCCGGAATTTTCCGGAGGCTTTACTGGTAACACCGGGAATTCGTATGCCCGACGGCGAGATCGGCGACCAAAAACGCGTGGCGACACCTGCTTTTGCCGTACAGCAGGGAGCCACTCATCTGGTCGTAGGCCGCCCGATTCTGCAAGCTAAAGATCCTGCAGCCGCAGCAGACGCGATCTTTGCCGACATAAAAAGCGCTCCGTGATTACGGAGCGCTTTTCGTAATATTTTCAGAGAAAATATCCGTCGAAGTCCGGAGAAATTTCCCTACTTCTTTTCAGCCAAGGTCAATTTCTTGCCGGACTGGAGCCACTGCTGAAGAACAATCTTGCAGTACTTGCTCTTGGAAATATGCATTGAGTCTGCACGCTTTTCCAAATCTTCCGCCATTCCCCTCGGCATATTAATACCGATGGTCTTGGTTCCTTTTCCAATGGGGTTTGTTGCCATACACCTGCCTCCTTTTCTATTGTTTAACTATTATAATAAAATCTTAGAAAAAGCAAACTGAAACACCGGGCGAAACAGACGAAAAGATGACCTGCCGAACCGGCTATTTAATCTCTTTGTGGTCTGTCCGCCAAAGAGACTGTCGTTTGATGCTGAATAGAAGCCTCCGCCCGTCTACGGGCGGAGGTTCATCTCCGGTTAATAACGGTAATGCTCCGGCTTGAAAGGCCCGGACTGCGAAATACCAAGATATTTAGCCTGGGCGCGGGAAAGCTTCTCAAGTTTCACGCCGACTTTTTCCAGGTGCAGCCGCGCTACCTCCTCGTCGAGATTCTTCGGCAAGGTGTAAACACCGACCGGATACTTACCGGGGTTGCAGTAGAGCTCCATCTGAGCCAGAACCTGATTGGTAAAGCTGTTAGACATCACAAAACTCGGATGGCCCGTGGCGCAACCGAGGTTCACCAGACGGCCTTCAGCCAGCAAAAGGATACTCTTTTTGTTCGGGAAGGTGATCTTGTCGACCTGCGGTTTGATGTTGGTCCATTTATATTTCTTCAGCTTCTCAACCTGAATTTCGCTGTCGAAATGGCCGATATTGCAGACAATGGCCATGTCTTTCATCTTACGCATGTGCGCTTCTGTAATGACGTCGCAGCATCCGGTCGTGGTGACAAACAGGTCGCCGATCAAACAGGCATCGTTCATTGTCATCACTTCATAGCCTTCCATCGAAGCCTGCAACGCGCAGATAGGATCGATTTCCGTAACGACAACCCGCGCGCCCTGTCCTTTGAGCGACTGGCAGGAGCCTTTACCCACATCACCGTAACCGGCGACCACAGCGACCTTGCCTGAAAGCATGACGTCGGTGGCGCGCATAATACCGTCCACCAGCGAGTGGCGGCATCCGTAGAGATTATCAAACTTCGACTTGGTCACTGAATCATTCACATTGAACGCCGGGAAGAGCAGCTCGCCGCGTTCCATCATCTGGTAGAGCCGGTGAACGCCTGTGGTGGTTTCTTCGCTGACGCCGATAATGCCTTTGGCGATGCGCGAAAACCGTTTCGGATCTTTCTTCAGCGCGGTTTTCAGCTGAGCCAGCAGAATTTTTTCCTCATGGCTGCCCGGCTTGCGATCCAGAACGGAAGGATCGCTTTCCGCTCTCAGCCCGAGATGTACAAACAGCGTCGCATCGCCGCCGTCGTCGAGAATCATGTTCGGGCCTTTGCCGTTACCCCAGTCAAGAATGCGGTCCGTGTAGTCCCAGTATTCTTCCAGCGACTCGCCTTTCACGGCAAACACCGGCGTACCGGTCACGGCAATTGCAGCGGCCGCGTGATCCTGTGTTGAAAAAATATTGCAGCTGGCCCAGCGGACCTTTGCGCCGAGAATCTGCAAGGTTTCGATCAGCATCGCCGTCTGAATCGTCATATGGAGCGATCCGGTGATGTTTGCGCCTTTAAGCGGCTTATCCTTGCCGTATTTTTCGCGCAGCGCCATCAGACCGGGCATTTCGTGCTCGGCCAGCTCCATTTCCTTTCGTCCGAATGCCGCCAGAGAAAGGTCTTTAACCGCATAATCCTGTTTCTTCGAAATCGCTTTCTTCGCCATATCTATTTACTCCGTTTCTTCTCTTCTTTTGTTGCAACAATCATCACTACCGAAAAAGCCGGCTCCGGCCCCTCCAGCGTCTGAAAAGTCTCCAGCTTCAACCCGGCCCCGGCCAGCCAGCCCCGCAGCTCACGTTCATCGAACCCGAGCCACTGATCCGCCCACTCACTGCGCACCCACTCCTGATCATGCTGAGCCAGATCCAGCAGAATCAGCCGCCCTCCGGATTTCAAAATACGCGCCGCTTCCTCCAGCGCCTTTCCCGGCCGCGCCGCATGATGCAGCACCTGGCTCACAAAGGCTGAATCCATGCTGTCGGTATCCAGCGGCAGTTTTTCCAGATCACCTTTTTCCACTGTCACGCGCCGCGACACACCTGCTTCCGCGGAACGCTCCTGCACCACGCGCAGCATCTGCGCAGACAGATCAACCGCCACGACCCGTTTTGCAAAACGCGCCAGCAGCAGCGTCAGATCGCCTTCGCCGCAGCCGATATCGGCCACCGTCTGCCCGGCGAATCCGGCGGCAAGAGCCGCAGCCATCGCCTGCCAGCCGCCGCCCGGCTGCGTCAGCGAGCCGTAGCGACCGGCGATCCCGTCAAAAAATTTCGCACTCTCCCGGCGGCGCTGTTCAATCGCACGGTCGACTGCCGCGCGGTCGCGGCTTGCGCCGCGCAGTTCCGCCAGTTTCTCGCTCATCAGCTGGGCAAACCCCTGATCCTGGAAAACCGGCCCGCGCCGGTAGTAGACCGACGTGCCTTCGCGCCGCGTATCGAGCAGTCCGCTGTCGCGCAGCGGCTTCAGATGCCGGCTCACCGACGACTGCGGCATTTTGAGCGCTTCCACGATTTCGGCTACCGACAGCTCGGCAATTTCCACGGCACGAAGAATCCGTAACCGGGCTTCGTCGCCCAGCGCTTTGAAAACCTCAAGAATATTGCTCTCCGCCATATTCACTCCATCCGCTTTTCCGGATGAAAGGATATTTACCGGCCGGAAGCAAGACAGAAAAAAAGGCGCCCCGTTTTCCGGTGCGCCTTCCACTAAGTCTAAGGTCTAAAGCCTATAGCCTTTCGTCTTCTCAGCCCCACTTGCCTTTTTTCATGTGCAGCTGCTGTTCGGTCATGGAAAGCTTCATGATCTGCCACGCCATAGCGCGGGATTTTGTGAATACATCAACACAGCCCGGATCCAGTTCGTCTTTGATGCCCGCGTTGCAGGCGGCTTCAAGCTGACGCGACAAATCGATGACGTGCGAATGCAGCGTATTGGTATGCCGCGAGCGCTCAACCAGTTTCGCCGCCGCTTCATCCAGCAGCGTGAACTGTTCCTTCGGCGCGCCGCATTTCGGACACTTGGCCGGAGCTTCGTCGCCATCGTGAATATATCCGCAACTTTCGCATTTCCATTTCTTCATGACTCTTCCTCCCTTATGGGTTTCCTTGTAATGCCTCGAAGCATACCCTCTGCGCCGCGAAACTCAATGTCTTAATCCAAGTGATTTGGTCGGCTTTAGCGCGCGTGCCGCAGCAGCCGCTGGGCGCAGGCCCGGTTGACCGCATCGGCCTCCTGCGCCGCGGCGGTTCGGACCGTCTGCCAATAGTCGCCGTCCGCAAACCAATAGCCCCAGAACAGCCCCGCGCGGCGGACCAGCGGATCTTTGGATTGGCTGAAGATCCGCAGCAGCGAATGCAGCCGGACGGTAGACGGCAGCGCATTCATCAGCGGACGCAACGGTTCGCCGTTTTCCAGCGATTGGAAAAAGGCCGCCTCGGTACCGAAGAGCCGGCTCATCATCCGCCGCTTCGTCTGATCCGTTTCCAGCGTTTTACAAACAAACTGATGCTGCGCCGCCGTGCCGTTTACCGCCAGAAACAGGCCGGAAAGTCCGGCTTCGCCCGTCGTACGGGCAGCCGCGAAACGCTGCCGGTTGAACTCCAGCGCCTCCGTGGACGGCGCAAAATAACCGGGAGCCAGCCAGCCGCTGCGCACCATCTCCACCGGAGAGAGCTCGTCGCCGTCGATCAGCGCGGATAATTCGCTGAACGTGGCCGGATAATTTTCCGGCAGAGCCGCCGGCGCGAAGCCGGCTGGCAGAAGAACCGCGACCACCACCGGCAGGTATTTAAACCGAAACTTCATACGCCGCATAAAATGCCGCATTCCCTCCGTCAAGTCGAGTTCGGCGGACGCCCCGCCAGAACGGAAAGAAGTGGCCACGGCTGACCGCGCGCTGTAGTCTCCGGCCAAAACCGAACGGGGAGACAAGTTATGAGCGGCCACCACAACCAGCTTACCACCAACGACGGCCTGGTCAGTTCGCAGATGCTGATCAAGTCCGTGGCGGAAATCCTTAAGCGCGTCCAGCTCGACCGCGATCACGACATTCCGTACCTCGCCGGCTACAGCGTTGACCGCTCCAGAATCTACATCGACCGCCACCTGCAGAAAACCTATCAGGACAAACAGGGCCATCACCACGAAGTCGACAAATTCCTGATCCTCCACGAAGCCACCGAAAAAGCGATGATCGACACCTGGAACCTGCATTACCAGCACGCCCACCAGATCGCCCTGCGCGCCGAAGAAGCGGCGGTCCGCGCCGCCGGACTCGAATGGAGGGAATACGACCACTTCATGCAGCAGTGGATTAAGCAGGCCGACTCCGAAAAAATCACCCGCGTTCCCGCCAACCTCGACCTCACGCCCTACCTCGACGAAAACGACAACGAACTCATCAAAGTCATGCAGCGCGCTATGGTGCCGTGATAAAGAAAGTTTCGCCGACTGGGAGAAAACCGGATATATAGGCAAGTTATTTTAATTATTAAAAAATTGTAATTTGACTAATTTACCTATATACGCCTCTTTATGAATCCAATCACAAATCCTTTCGCACCGGGTGCAGGAACTCCTCCTCCAGAACTGGCAGGACGCGACGAACTCCTAAAAACCATTCATATCGCCATTGAACGAACTCGGCTTGGCTTTCCTACCAAGAGCGTTCTGCTGGTCGGGTTGCGCGGCGTCGGCAAAACAGTACTGTTAGATAGAATGCGTGATGATGCAGAAACCTCTGGAATTCAGACCTTACGAATCGAAGCTCCGGAAAACCGCTCTTTGCCCGCCCTGCTGGCTCCGCAACTCCGTCAATGCCTCCTTCGTCTTTCCCGAAACGAAAAAGCAAAAGAGTTGGCTCAACGGGCGCTCCGCGGACTTGCCGGTTTTGCCAAAACCCTGAAGGTTAAATACGAAGACATTGAAGTGGGGTTTGATTTTGATCCCGAACCGGGACTAGCCGATAACGGAGACTTGGAACACGACCTGCAAGCCTTATTGGAAGTAGTTGGAGCTGCAGCAAAAAGTGCCGGTACTGCGCTCGTCATGTTTGTTGACGAGCTCCAATATGTTCAGGAAACAGAACTCGAAGCGCTAATTATGGCACTTCACAGGGTTTCACAACGTCAGCTGCCAGTCATGCTGGTCGGAGCCGGCTTGCCGCAGTTACGTGGTCGTATGGGAAGAGCAAAGTCCTACGCGGAGCGTTTATTCGATTTCCCGGAAATCGGCCCGCTTAATCCGGATGCCGCAAAACAGGCCATCCTGAAACCTGCCGCAGATCAGAATGTGATTGTAGAAAAAGATGCGCTGGAGCGAATTGTCCAGGAAACCCAAGGCTACCCCTACTTCATTCAGGAATGGGGGAAACATGCCTGGGATGCCGCTGAAAAATCACCGATTACTCTTCAGGACGTAACGCTGGTTTCAAAGGGAGCCATTGCCGCTCTTGATGAAAGTTTCTTCCGCGTCCGGTTTGACCGTCTGACGCCAGCAGAAAAACGCTATCTGCGAGCCATGGCCGAACTCGGAGCTGGGCCACACCGTTCCGGCGATATTGCGGACATCCTTGGCCGCAAGGTGAGCGCTCTTGGGCCAACGCGCGGCCAGCTGATCAACAAAGGAATGATCTGGAGTCCGAATCACGGAGACACGGCCTTCACCGTTCCTTTGTTCGATGGCTTTATGCATCGAGTTATGCCGGGCGACGACTGGAAGAAGGACTGATCTCACCAGCCTCGATTCGACAGCTGGAAACCGCGTCCGCCTTTCCGACCAAAATTGACTCTTCCAATGCTTGGAAAATCCGCCGGAATCCGTAGTCTGTTGCGGTTTACGCGAGGAATGTCCTATGAATGAGAAATACCCTTTTTCTGAAATTGAACCGAAGTGGCAGGCGCACTGGAACGAGCACGGTCTGTTCAAGACCGATCTGTCGAAGACGGCGCAGAAGTATTACTGCCTGATGATGTTCCCTTATCCGTCCGGCAAGCTGCACGTCGGCCACGGCCGCAACTACATCATCGGCGACGCCGTCGTCCGCTACAAAAAGATGCGCGGCTTCAATGTTCTCTCGCCGATGGGCTGGGACGCGTTCGGGCTGCCCGCCGAAAACGCCGCGATCAAGACCGGTACGCCGCCGCGCGAAAGCACGTTCAAGAATATCGCCGTGATGAAGGAACAGCTCGCCGCCTGGGGCTGCTGCTACGACTGGGAAAAGGAAGTCACTTCCTGCGAGCCGGAATATTACAAGTGGACGCAGTGGCTGTTCATCCAGATGTTCAACCGCGGGCTGGCCTATAAGAAGAAGAGCAACGTCAACTGGTGCCCGAACGACCAGACCGTGCTGGCGAACGAGCAGGTTATCGACGGATGCTGCGACCGGTGCGGAACGGTCGTGGTTCAGAAGGCGCTCGAACAGTGGTTTTTCAAAATCACCGATTACGCCCAGCGGCTGCTCGACGATATCGATAAGCTCGAAGGCTGGCCGGAGCGCGTCAAGACGATGCAGCGCAACTGGATCGGCCGCTCCGAAGGTTCGGAAATTGATTTCGCGCTCGTTCCGCGCGCCGACGGCAAAGCCGACAGCTCGAACAAAGTCTCCTGCTTCACCACCCGCGTCGACACCATTTACGGCTGCACCTACATGGTGCTGGCGCCGGAATACGCCAATCTCAAAGAGATGATCGCCGGCCTGCCGCAGGAACAGGAAGTGCTGAAGTTTGTCGCCGACAGCGCGAAGCTGACCAACCTCGACCGCGAGTCCGATGCGCTCGAGAAGAAAGGCGTTTTCACCGGCCGCTATGTCGTCAATCCGTTCACCGGCGAACAGGTTCCGCTGTGGGTCGGCGACTATGTGCTGATGTACGGCACCGGCGCGGTGATGGCCGTTCCGGCGCACGACACGCGCGACTGGGCTTTCGCCAAGAAGTACAACCTGCCGATCAAGCTCTCGATTCAGAATCCGGAAGGCTCGCTTGTTCTGGCCGACATGGACGACGCCTACACCGAAGACGGCGTCTGCTGCGACTCCGGCGAATTCACCGGCCTGCCGAACCGCGACGCAATCAGCGCGATGATCAAGTACGCCGAGGCCAAAGGCTTCGGCAAAGGCACCATCAACTTCCGCCTGCGCGACTGGCTGATTTCCCGCCAGCGCTACTGGGGCGCGCCGATTCCGATCGTCTATTGCGACCGCTGCGGCATGG
>Ga0116170_10003411_pt1 | contig 14877 bp, 15 predicted proteins | sample AD_JPNHW1_MetaG_FD_89797 | JGI IMG/M metagenome (GOLD analysis project Ga0116170, IMG submission 89797) | Active sludge microbial communities of municipal wastewater-treating anaerobic digesters from Japan - AD_JPNHW1_MetaG | ecosystem: Engineered > Bioreactor > Anaerobic > Digestate | place...
CGACAATAATGATGATATAAAATACGATGCAGAAATAACTCACCCGCAGTTTGTTCCAATTGTTCTTGAAAACATATGCGTGCATAAGGGGAGAAATTTAGTTTTGAACGTTGATATGGTGCTTAAAACGGTTAATCCCGAAAAAAATAAAATTATAATATTATCCTGTAATACGCTGACAATCCCTGAAAACCAAAATGCAATTCAAGACGAAATCATTAAGCATTATTACGGAGATAGCAGTGAAAATACGGAAAATCAGGAAAATATCGATACATATTCAGAGAATCCGCTTATTCCCGGAACATCAGGAAATATGGTAAAAGCTCTTAAAATCCAACTTAACAGAATAGGCAGGAATTATCCCGCAATACCATTGCTTGATACTAAAAGCGGAGATTTTGATCTTGAGACACAAAAAGCAGTCAGCGTATTTCAGAACATTTTTGGCCTTGAACAAAACGGTGCCGCCGACAAAGCAACACGAAATAAAATCAAGGTAATTTATTCGGATATAAAAAAGCTGAATGAACTCTTATCAGAAAGCGTCTATTATAAAAATGTACAGAATATTCCTCCCGAAGAACAAAAAGAGGGCAGCACGGGAAGAAAAGTTAAGTATATTCAGTATTTTCTCTCTTTAATAGGGTACTTCAATGAAAGTATTCCTGCTGTAAAACATAGTGGAATATATGACAATCCTACAAAAGACGCCGTTTTGACGCTCCAGAGGGAGTATGATCTATTTCAGGATGGGATAACGGGCCGCGAAACATGGAATAAGCTTCTGAATTTGTATTTTGACCTTACGTCTTCTCTTCCGCAGGCTTATAGTGAAGAAAAAGCCGACGTATTTCCGGGATATGTCATGACAAGAGGGATGAGGGACAATAATATTAATAAGCTCCAGAAATATCTTGAGCTTATTTGTGAGGATACCCCTGAAATACCTAAGCCTGATCAGAATGGCTATTACGGCAACCAAACCTTCAGTGCTGTCAAGGAATTTCAGAAGAAATACAATTTAAAACAAACAGGAGCAACAGGAGCTATTACATGGAACAAAATCTCTGAGATCTATGGTGAATTAAAGAATATCTGAGGTTTTGTAATCGGATTGTAATTTGTTAATTGAATAATATTCAAAAATAGTTAAAATTGCTCATAAAACTTAAAAAATGATTATAAAATTTGTCATTATTTATAGTTGATACAAAATATTGGCTTGTGATATAATGAACATAGTAACCAATTATAAAACAAAAGAAAAATTAAAAATTATTTTGGAGGAAACAATCATGAAACTTAACAAATTATTTGCTGGTGTAGCTGTTGCTACAATCGCTCTTTCCGCTATGGCTGTTACAGTAGGCGCTGAAGCTGCTAGTGAAACAACAGTTGCTCTTGAAACATCTGCTGCTGTTGCTGCTGATACAACTGCTGCTGCTGCTAACCCAACAACAGGTAACGCTCCTATCGCTTTAGTTGCTATTCCTGCTGCTATCGCTGCTGCTGCTATCGTTGCTAAGAAAGCTAAGTAATTTAAACTAATTAAATAAAGTCCGTCTTTTTTAAGGCGGACTTTATTTTTTTGTTGTAATTTTTCTTTTGGTGTGTTAATATTTAATAGTAATATGACATTTTAATATTAATGGGAGGATAATACATATGGGCATTATTAAAGCAGCTATCGGTGCAATCGGCGGGGGCTTTGCGGATTCATGGCTGGAGGTTATAGAACCCGGTGAAATGGATGATAAAACGGTTATGGTCAGCGGCGTTAAAATTCGCCCCAAAGACAGAAGGAGCAGCAACAAGCGCCTGACTGACAACACGGTTTCAAACGGCTCGGTAATTCACGTTTATCCTAACCAGATGATGATTATGCTCGATAACGGAAGAATAGTTGATTATTCCGCTGAAGAGGGCTTTTATGAGGTTTATCTTTCGAGTATGCCGTCAATGTTCAACGGCGAACTGAAGGATTCCGTAAAAGAAACCTTTTCAAGAATAAAGTTCGGGGGCACACCTTCATCAGCACAGAAGGTATATTTTATAAATCTTCAGGAAATAAAGGGAATCAGATTCGGAACGAGAACAGCACTCAATTATTTTGATAATTTTTATAATTCGGAGCTTTTTTTAAGGGCACACGGTAATTATTCGATAAAGATTACCGACCCGCTGAAATTTTTCAACGAGGCAGTTCCGAGAAATGCTCAGAGAGTAAATATTGACGATATTAACGAACAGTATCTTGCCGAGTTCACAAATGCGCTAAAAGCGGCTATAAGTCAGATGTCCGTTGACGGAATACGCATTTCAATGCTAAATTCAAAATCGCTTGAGCTTGCAAAATATATGTCAAAATGCCTTGACCAGGAATGGAAAGATCTCCGTGGAATGGAAATCTGCTCCGTAGGAGTTGACATTTCTTATGACGAAGAATCACAAAAGCTTATAAACATCAGAAACAAGGGCGCTATGCTTTCCGATGCAACAATACGCGAGGGCTATGTTCAGGGTGCTGTTGCGGGCGGACTTGAAGCGGCAGGCTCAAATACTGCCGGTGCAGCTCAGGCGTTTATGGGTATGGGTATGGGTATGCAGTCTGCCGGTAATTTTATTGGTTCGGCTTCCGCCTCAAATCAGGCGCAGATGCAGCAGGCACAGAAAGCAAACGGCTGGACCTGTTCGTGCGGAAAAGTGAACGATGGGAATTTCTGTTCGGGCTGCGGTAAACCAAAGCCCGCTCCTGCTGACAGTTGGAAATGCTCCTGCGGTGCTGTGAATTCAGGAAAATTCTGCACAGAATGTGGTTCACCAAGACCGTCCGACGGAAAATGGAAATGCTCCTGCGGAGCTGAGAATGTCGGCAATTTCTGCATGAACTGCGGCGCTAAAAAACAATAATTATAAGGGGACAGATCAATGTCAATAGTACAATACAAATGTCCGAACTGCGGCGGACCGCTTGAATTCAACGCTCAAAACCAGACATTTAACTGTGAATTCTGTTTAAGCGTTTTTAATGAAGAACAGCTTAAAGTGGCATTTCCAGATAATGAAAACAATCCTCTTGATAAAGAGGATAAAGAAGTAAACACCGATGATTTTACCGAAAATACATCGCTGTATTCCTGCCCTAATTGCGGTGCGGAAATAATGTCAGAGGACACAACGTCTGCAACTTTCTGTTATTATTGCCATTCACCCGTAATACTGTCAGGACGTCTTTCGGGGAAATATAAGCCGTCAAAGGTTATACCTTTTAAGTATGATAAAGAGGCAGCTGTGAATTATTTTAAAGAATGGTGCCGTAAAAAATGGTTTCTTCCCAAGGGCTTTTATTCACAGGATCAGATAGAAAAGCTGTCTGGAGTATATCTTCCTTTCTGGCTTGCCGACTGTAAGGTTGACGCTGCTGCTGATGCTGTCGGCAAGAAAATTCGCACATGGACGTCGGGGGATTACAGATATACTGAAACAAAGGAATATGCCGTAAGGAGAAGCACTTTTATAGATTTTGAGGGCATTCCCGCAGATGGTTCAAGCAAAACCGACGATAAATTAATGGAGGCTATTGAACCTTTTGATTACAGCGGCTTAAAGGATTTTTCAATGTCATATCTTTCGGGCTATCTTGCAGAGAAATATGATGTTGATAATATTGCGGTTTTCCCGAGAGTCAGGGAGCGTGTTTCATCGGCGTCCGAACAGATGCTGAGGGATTCTATGATAGGATACGACACGGTTAGTATTGCTTATTCAAAAACTGATGTAATCAAAACTGACTGGCATTATATGCTTCTTCCAGTATGGCTTATGACGTATAAATTTAAGGATAAAAATTATTTCTTTTCACTGAATGGGCAGACGGGGAAAATGGCAGGAATTCCTCCGCTGAGTATAGCGAGAATGCTTCTGTTTTCAGGTCTGATTGCTCTTGTCACATTCTTTATTGCGCTTTTGGGAGGGTATTTCATATGGTAAAAATATTTAAAAAGATCTTGCCGTTATTTTTTATTTTCACTGTATTTTTAAGCTTCCCCAATAATGTGAATGCCGCTGACCAGAAGCTATATGACAATGCCGGACTTCTAGACGAAGAACAGTCACAGGAAATTCAGGATTTAGCTCTGACTACTTCCGAAAGAATAGGAATGGATATTGTCATAGTTACGACAAACGATGATGAGGGCAAAAGTCCCACACAATATGCCGAGGATTTTTATTTCAACAACAGCTTTGGATACGGCGAATATAAAGACGGAATTATTTTGTATATCAACATGACTAACAGAGACATAGAGATTCGTACAATAGGTAATATGAGAAAATATGTCGATGACCAGAATTGGGTTATTTTAAGGGATGATGTCACGCCATATCTTTCTGACGGGGATTACTATACCGCGTTCCAAACATTTATCAGCGAAACGGAAAATTATATAAATGCGGGAATTCCTAACTATAAATATGTTTATGATCCGGAAACAGGAACAAACATCATAAATACACAATATAGAGATTATGAAGCTATTTATATAGCTTTAGGCGCGGCACTCGTTGCAATAATAATTACGATAGCAGTCATTGTCAGAAGATATAAATTCCATTTTATTCCGACAGCGTTGAATTATGTCGATAAAAATGACACTTATTTTAAGGAAAAGACAGATACGTTTTTAACTGAACACACTAGTTGTGTGAAAATTGAAACAAGCAGCTCGGGCGGCGGAGGTTTCAGCGGCGGCTCAAGCGGCGGCTCAAGCGGCGGCGGCGGCGGAAAATTCTAATCAAAAAAGCGTTTACGGGTTAAGCCTGTAAACGCTTTTTATAATATTTTTACTTCTTCTTTATCGCTTTCACATAAAGCACGTGCTGCGGCAATCATTCCGAGTGCATCGCCGACAACGGTAAAAAACAGAGAAATTACTCCTATTTCTTCATCGCTAAGCCCTGCCGCTATAGAATTTGCGGTCGCCGCCGCTATTGCATTAAGGCATTCGCCCGAGGGACAGCATTTTGATTTTTTCATAATATCAACTCCCTGTTTTCTATTTTATGCAGCAAAGTATAAATTGACATTGCAATGCAAAAAATAGATAAAAAGGGAGAGATAAATATGAAAATAAATGATGTTCTATATATTCTTGCAACATCGCTTGGCTCAATTACAGCCTTGTTTCTTTTAACTAAAATGATGGGATATAAGCAAATGTCCCAGCTTTCAATGTTTGATTATATCAACGGAATTACCATAGGTTCAATAGCAGCTGAGTTTGCCACATCGCTTGAAGATGATTTTTTGAAGCCGCTGACAGCGATGATAGTTTATGCAACAATGGCGTTTCTCATTTCAATTTTATGTAATAAGTCAATAAAAATGAGGAGATTTTTCACGGGAGAGCCGATTATTCTTATTGACGACGGGAAAATATATAAGGATAATCTTTCAAAGGCAAGAATAGATATTGACGACCTTTTGACCCAGTGCAGAAACGACGGATATTTCAACCCCTCCGATATTCAGCTGGCAATTATGGAATCAAACGGGAAAATCAGTTTTCTTCCCAAAGCGTATGCAAAAACAGTTTCACCCAAGGACTTAGGGCTTAACCCCGAGCAGGAAAAAGCAGTTTCAAATGTAATCATGGACGGAAAAATCATGGAGGAAAATTTAAATTATACCGGCAATAACAAGGAATGGCTTGATAAAAAATTAAAATCGCAGGGCATAGAAGACATTAAAAACATCTTTCTTGCGACCTGCGACAATAACAATAATCTTTCTTTTTTTATGAAAATAAGCGGAAAAGACGAAAAGGATATTTTCTTATAAAGCCAATGATTCGGGGCAAAATTTCGCAATTTCTCGTTTGAGGCGTGCGGCGGGAAGTCCCACAACATTGAAATAATCGCCGTTTATTCGTTTTATCAGCAGTGAACCATACCCTTGAATTCCGTATGCCCCTGCCTTGTCAGAGGGTTCGCCTGTTTTAATATATTCATCAATTTCGCTTTCACTAAGTGGATAAAATTCAACCTCTGTCGTTTCACTGAAAGAACAAATTCTATCGCCAATACAAAGACAGCAGCCTGTAATTACCTTATGAATTCTCCCCGATAATGCCGAAAGCATTCTTTTTGAATCAGCTTCGTCTTTTGGCTTGCCGAAAATTTCTTCGTCAATGATTACACAGGTATCACAGCCGATTATCAAAGAGTCTTTGTTATTTTCGCGTACCGACAAAGCTTTTTGAACGGCAAGATATTCGGGAGCGGCTAAGGTGTTAATGTTTTCGGGAATTACCTCGTCAATATCGGCGGGAAGAGTTATATAATCCGAAAAGATATATTTTATCAGCTCCTGTCGCCTTGGTGAAGCCGAAGCAAGTATTACCCTCATTTTTTAACCTCGTCTATACCATATGAAAGAGCCTTAAAATTAATTTCATGAAGCTTTTGCGGAAGCATTTCTGATAAAGCCACCTTCATTTCGTCAAAGGTGATGTCAAGAAATCCTGCGCCAATTGCAGCGCCTAAAAGAACGACATTTACGGCTTTGGGCGAGCCTGCTTTTTCGGCAATTTCTCCGGCATTTATCATTACAAAATTTTCACGGCTTTTTATTGCGTCAAAAATTGAATCCGAATCATATTGTACCCCGCCGATTGAAGAAGTAACGGGAACAACCGCCTGACTGTTTACAATTACGGGGGCATCCTCCTTTAATCTGGGGAAGCATCTTACAGCCTCGGCAGGTTCAAAAGCAATAAGCAAATCTGCGGTATTGAAAGGAATTATCGAGGATTTATCCTTGCTGTCCGTTCTGACATGGCTTACCACACATCCGCCGCGCTGTGCCATTCCGATAGTTTCAGCCGTCCTTACAAAAATACCTCTTTTTAGACAGCATGAAGCAATAAGACGTGAAGCAAGAACAGTTCCCTGACCGCCTACTCCGCATATGAGAATATCATTGACAGCCATTTATAAAGACACCTCCTCAATCGCGTTTATGGGGCATATCTGACTGCAAAGCCCACAGCCGTTGCAAAGAGAAGCGTCTATGCTGACTTTTTCACCGTCTGGTCTTATAGCGGGACAGCCTATTTCCCTTATACATTTTTTACAGCCTATACATTTTTCGTTGATTATATGTTTTTTTGTCGGCTTGAACAAATTGATACACGGTGATTTGAAAATTACCGCAGATACTCCATTAAATTCTGTTGCCTCTTTTATAGCATTAATGGAAGCGTTAAGGTCAAGCGGATTCTGAACAGAAATATGCTTGACGCCAAGACCTTTCAATACCGCTTCGATGTCGATACACTCAGTCGGCGAACGCATTAAGTTAACGCCTGTTCCGGGGTGCGGCTGATGACCTGTCATTGCGGTTGTTGAGTTGTCAAGAATAATAACGGTTATATCGTGATTATTGTATACCGCATTGACAATTCCGGTAATTCCGCTTGCGAAAAATGTGGAGTCCCCGATAAATGCAAGATTTTTGGTGTCCTTTTCAATTTCGTGAAGTCCCTGTGCAATAGTAATTCCGGCGCCCATACATAAACAGGTGTCGACCATGTCAAGTGGCTTTGCGTTACCTAAGGTATAACATCCTATATCGCCTGAAAATACAGCCTTTTGTCCCTTTAAAGCAAGCTTAGCGGCATAAAAGCTCGCACGGTGAGGACATCCCGCACATAAAACGGGGGGGCGTATCGGGAGAGGAATATCAGAGGGCTTTACATTTTTGTCATAAGCTATGCCGAAAAATTCTGAAATTGATTTTTCACATATCTCAACGGATAATTCTCCCGCATTCGGAACGTTTTTTGTGTTTTTCCCGAAAATCTCACAGCTTAAATGGTGTTTCCCGCAAAGATAAATCAAAGCATTTTCAATTACGGCGTCAAGTTCTTCAAAAACAATAACCTTATCAACCGAATTTAAAAATTCAAGGGCAAGCTTTTCCGGGAAAGGATAAGGTGTTCCTACCTTAAATATTTTTGCGGATACGCCTGAATTATTCAAAGCTTCTTTCACATATGAATAGGAAACTCCGCCTGCTGCAATGCCGATTTTTCCATCTCCCGAGATTTCGTTATATTTAAGTGTGCTGAAAAGGTCGGAAATTTCAGTCTGCTTGTCCTCTAAAAGAATATGATTTCTATATGAAAGCGCGGGAAAAATTACCCACTTAGGGTCTTTTTTAAAGCCTGACGGGGTATGTACCGTCTTGTCATCGCCGACGTCAATCGATGCACAGGCATGACAAATTCTTGTTGTAGGTCTGAAAAAAACGGGGAGCTTTGTTTTTTCAGAAAGCTCAAAAGCGTACTGCATCATTTCAAAAGCTTCCTCGGGTGAGGACGGATCCAAAACCGGGAGATTTGAAAATTCTGCAAAATGTCTTGTATCCTGCTCGTTCTGAGAAGATATAGGTCCCGGGTCGTCGGCGACAAGAATAACCATTCCGCCGTTTGTACCTATATAAGATAAGCTCATAAGCGGATCTGCGGCAACATTCAAGCCTACCTGCTTACAGGTCATAAGAACCCTTGCACCTGCATATGACGCACCGGCGGCGGCCTCCATTGCAGCTTTTTCATTTACCGACCACTCAACATAAACGTCGCCCTTGTTATGCTTTGAAATAGTTTCAAGCACCTCTGTCGACGGCGTACCGGGGTATCCGCAGACAAAATTAACTCCTGCCTTTACAGCACCGAGGGCAATAGCTTCATTGCCCATTAACAGCTGATTCAATTACATCACCTTTTCTATTATAATAAATCCTTTGGATCATATTCGGGCTTTTTAACAATAGCCTTATTGTCCTTAATTTCTTTCGCAAAAACGTCCTGCCATTCTTCTGCGGTAAAATCCTCAACAGAAACGGAAACGTGCGTTTCTGAACATCCAAGCGCTTCACACAAAGCTACCGTCAGCTTTTTAGCGGCATTCTGCTTTTGTTCATCTGTTCTTCCTTTAAGCATTTTTAATGAAATATGCGGCATATTAATTCCTCCCGTTAAATTTATTTTATATTATTATAGCATTTTTAGTGCAAAAATAAAAGTATAAATGAGAATTAATTAATGTTTATCTTAAAAAACGATTATGTTGAAAAAAGTATATTTTGGTGATATAATAAAATAATATTAAGTAAAAAATAAGGGAATGATAAAATGCTTGATGAATTGATTCAAAGGATAAATGAGCTTTCCAGAAAATCACGGACAGACGAAGGATTAACTGAAGAAGAAAAGAAAGAACAATCGGAATTAAGGCAGAAATACCGTGATTGTTTTAAGCAAAATTTTGTTTCTCAGCTTGATACAATTAAAATAAAATATGAAGACGGCTCTGAACATAAAATTATACCTAAAAATTGATTAACATTATTATGGAGTGAAATTTATGAAAATTATCGTTGTAGGTACGGGCTATGTTGGACTTGTTTCTGGCGCTTGCTTTGCGGATATGGGGAATGACGTATGGTGTGTCGATATAAACGAAGAAAAAATCAACATGCTTAAAAAGGGAAGAATTCCGATTTATGAGCCTGCTCTTGATGAAATAGTTAAAAGGAATTATGATTCAAAACGGCTTAACTTTACAACAGATTTAAGCTATGCCTTAAAACAGGGTGATATATGCTTTATTGCAGTGGGAACTCCTATGGGTGAGGACGGGAGTGCGGATCTTCATTATGTTCTCGGCGTTGCGAAAGAAATAGGACAGCATATGGACAAGCATATGTATATCGTTGATAAATCAACTGTGCCCGTCGGAACCGCTCAGAAAGTACGTATGGCGGTTCAGAAAGAGCTTGACCTGAGAAATAGCACGCTGACCTTTGATATAATTTCAAATCCCGAGTTTTTAAAAGAGGGAACAGCCGTTGCCGATTGCTGCAAGCCGGATAGAGTTGTAATAGGAACAGACAATAAAAATGCTGAAGAGGTTATGAGAGAGCTTTATCTCCCGTTTATGAGGAGCAGGGAACGCATTATCTGTATGGATATTGCAAGTGCCGAAATGACCAAATATACCGCTAATTCCATGCTTGCAACAAAAATATCGTTTATGAACGAAATTGCTAATATATGCGAGCTTGTCGGAGCAGATGTCAATAAAGTCAGACAGGGAATAGGCTCAGACCAGCGAATAGGCTATCATTTTATTTATGCGGGCTGCGGATACGGGGGGAGCTGTTTCCCTAAGGACGTTCAGGCAATTATAAAATCAAGCGGAATTTACGGCTATGAACCGAAAATTCTGAAAGCTGTTGAAAATGTAAACAAAAAGCAGAAGCTGAAAATTCCCGAAAAAGTAACAGAGAAATTCGGCGAAAATCTTGAAGGCAAAACCTTTGCGGTATGGGGACTGAGTTTTAAGCCGGAAACCGATGATATGCGCGAATCTGCGGCAATTACTATAATAAACGAGCTTACAAAGCGCGGCGCCAAAATAAACGCCTATGACCCCAAGGCTATGGAAGAGGCAAAGAAGTGCTATCTTAAAGGAAACGATAAAGTCACCTATTTTGACAGTAAATATGCGGCGCTGACAAATGCCGATGCAATGATTCTTGTTACGGAATGGAAAGAATTCAGAAGTCCTGATTTTATGGAAATCAAAAAGCTTCTCACAAAACCAATCATTTTTGACGGAAGAAACCAATATGACATGGAAATATTACGCGAATATGGATTTGAGTATTATCAAATAGGCGTAGGAATTAAAACAAATAATTGAATAACAGATAGATAAACCTCCTCTGAAAGTAAAACTTTCTGAGGAGGTTTATCTATTATGTAACTATAATTCACTTTACTTTAGCCATTTCTTCGTATTTATGCTTGGTTGCAAGCCCACCTCTAATATGGCGTTCCTGTTTGTTTTTTTCAAGCACTTCCTTAACAAGAGGATACAGCTGAGGGCTTACTTTAGGAAGACGCTCGGCTAAATCCTTATGTACCGTGCTTTTACTGATGCCGAATTGTCGGGAAAAATGTTCAGCACAGGCCCGAACAGTAGATTTATTTTCAAGAATGTATTCTCCTAAAATAATTGCTCTGTCACAAAGCTCTGAGCAGGAACCCTGTTCTTTAGAATGGTCTTTCAAATATATCACTCCAAACATAGTTTTGTAACATTATATGCATGGATTTTTTTACAAATGCTTTGTTGATCAATAAAAATAGTTTAAACACCCAAGACTGAAATGGGTTTCGGCATTTTTGTATATTAACCCAAGAAAATTTAATACTAATAAGAATTATATAAAATAATAATATGTCCAAAAATGATTGTTTCATGTGATTTTTAGAAATTAAACAAACAAAAAACAAAAAACACTGGCATAAAGCAACAGCTAATAATTAATATTTGTTAGTAAAATATGAATATAGTGGATTTCAATTGTGCATATTGCATAATAGTGATAATACTCTGTCGGCTAAAACAGAAAAAAATCAAAACAAACAAACAAAACTCTTGTAAATTGTGATTTTTAGTGATATTATGTAGATACACAAACGAGATACCACAGAAATGTGGTATAAACAGACAAAATAATTAACTAATTATTTTAAGGAGGATTTCAAATGAAAAAACTTTTGGCACTTATTTCAGCAGTTGTGCTCGCATCAACTATGCTTGCTGGCTGTGGCTCTTCAAAAGGCAGTTCATCTGAAACAAAAGAAACAACAGCGGCTGAAACAACATCAGCAGCAGATTCATCATCAGCAACAGGCGACGTAGACCTCAGCAAATTTGCTGGGAAAAAAGTAGCAGTAGTTCGTAACCTTGCTGCAGGCGACCACACACAGCAGTTCCTTGACGGATGTGTATCAGAAGGTACAAGCTTTGGCTTTACAGTAGATACATACGTTACTGACGGCGACGACGCAAAAACACAGGAAGTCGTTGCACAGTGTATCTCTAAGGGATATGACGGAATTATTCTTTCACACGGTCAGCTTTCATACACATACGATATGTTAAAGCCTGCAAGAGATGCAGGAATTGAAGTTGTAACATTCGACAGTATGCCTCTTAAGGGCGGCGATGCAAAGGGCGAACTTCTTACAGGCGTAACTTCAACTGCTCAGGACGACAAGGCACTTGCTCAGCTTTCACTTGACTCGATGCTTTCAGAATTTCAGGCTAAGGGCGGAAAGCTTCCTATGAAAGTTCTCAAGACATTCATGGGCCCTGGCATACCTCCTCTTGACAGACGTAATGAAGTTTATACTCAGTACGAAAAAGAAGGAAAAATCAAGACTCTTGAAATTATCGCTCCTACAGACACAGCAAATGCTCGCGGCGATATGACAAACAAGACAGCAGCTATTCTTCCTAAATATCCGGAAGGTTCAGTAGACGGAATCTGGGGCTGTTATGATGAACTTGCTAAGGGCGTTCTTCAGGCTCTTAACGATGCAAAGCGCACAGATATTCCTATGTACACAATCGACGTTTCAAACGACGATATCAACCTTATGCGTACAAACAACACAGTATGGAGATCAACAGCAGCAGTAGACCCTAAGCTCATCGGTATTGTTGATATTAGACTTCTTGCTTCAAAGTTTGCAGGCGTTGAAACACCGGATTATTACAATCTTGCTGCAAGCAGCATTAAGACAGATGACCTTAACGTAAAATCTTTTATCAATCCTGACCTTTGCGAAATCTCAGAGGATCTGGTATACAGCGAGCCTTTTATTGATTATAACAAAAGAAACAATGTGTTCCCGCCAAATGCTGAATTTGTGAAGACGGAGCTTTATGAGGACAAGGCTCTTCATCTTGAAGCCGCAAAGCTGAAGTTCGACTTTATGAACAACGCTCAGGCGCTTATTCACGGCGACCTTCACACTGGTTCGATTTTTATTAATAAGGAACACACCTATATTTTTGACCCTGAATTTGCGTTCTACGGACCTATGGGCTATGACATAGGAAATGTAATTGCAAATATGTTTTTTGCATGGTGCAATGCCGACGCAACTATTGAAGACCAGTCAGAAAAGGCTGATTACTGCGGTTGGATTATTGATACGATTGAAGAAATTGTTGATAAGTTTATTGAAAAATTCAAGGCATCATTCAAAGCTAACGTAACCGACACTATGGCAAAAACCGATGGTTTTATGGAATGGTATCTCGGAACGGTGCTTTCTGATACAACGGCAGTTGCCGGTCTTGAATCAATAAGACGTACAGTTGGAATGGCAAATGTAAAGGATATCACAACAATACCCGATGAAGATAAACGTGCGAGAGCAGAAAAAATCGTAATTACTCTTGCAAAGGATTATATAATGAACAGAGCCGGCTTTAAATCGGGAAGCGATTATAGAAAAGCCATTGAAGCTGTTATTGCAAAATACTGATTGCCATTTGGCTTGAAATGAGAAAGGAAAAATAAAATGAGTGAAAAAAAATCAATCATGGACTACGAAACGGTAGCTCTTGACGATGAAAAAAGCGCTCTTGTCATTATTGACCAGACTAAGCTCCCATATGAAACCGAAATTCTGACTTTAACAAATCAGAAAGATATTTGGACGGCGATTTATCTTCTTCAGGTAAGAGGAGCACCCGCAATCGGCGTAGCTGCCGCAATCGGAATCTACCTTGCCGCTAAGGAAATCGAAGCTGATAATTACGAAGATTTTTATGCTAAGTTTTCAAAAGCAAAAGAATATCTTGCATCAGCCCGTCCGACAGCCGTAAATCTTTTCTGGGCACTGAACAGAATGGACGATACAGTAAAGGCAAATCCGGACAAGTCTGTTGCTGAATTAAAGGAAATTCTTCATAAGGAAGCTGTCGCAATAAAGGAAGAGGACATCTGGGTATGCAAACAAATCGGCGAAAATGCCCTTACTCTTGTAAAACCGGGCGACGGACTTCTCACCCACTGTAATGCAGGTCAGCTTGCAACAGCAAAATACGGAACAGCAACCGCCGCAATGTATTTAGGACAGGAAAGAGGATATAATTTCCGTGTTTTTGCCGATGAAACAAGACCTCTTCTTCAGGGCGCAAGACTTACAGCTTATGAGCTTCACGAATCAGGCATTGATGTAACACTTATCTGCGACAATATGTCGGCAACAGTTATGAAAAACGGCTGGGTAAACGCAGTTTTCGTAGGCTGTGACCGTGTTGCCGCAAACGGAGATACGGCAAATAAAATCGGTACTTCGGTTGTTGCGACGGTAGCAAAGAGATATAACGTTCCTGTTTATATCTGTGCCCCAACCTCGACAATTGACCTTAGCACAATAACAGGAGCAGATATTCATATTGAACAGCGTCCCGCTGAGGAAGTTACAGAAATGTGGTATTCAAACCGTATGGCTCCCGACGGAGTTAAGGTGTTCAACCCCTGCTTTGATGTAACGGACAATGACCTTATTGCAGGAATTATCACCGAATACGGAATTGCAAGAGCGCCATATACCGAATCTCTCAAAGAGATTTTTGCAAAAAAAGAAGCCGCAAAAGCAGCTAAGTAAAATAAAAAACGGAGATAATATTCTCAAAAAGAAATTATCTCCGTTTATAAAAAAGTTATTCATGATTATTATGACATTCATAATAAGTTACGCCGTGTTCGTTAAGAAAATCAATCCAGTTTGAATCGAGATGCTTATCGGTTATAATCCCGTGAACATCGGAAAAATCACAGATGTTAAGGAATGACGTTTTATCGAATTTTGAATAGTCGGCAACAACATAAATTCTGTTGCTCCTTGTGAGAAGTTTACGTCTTATTTCGGACATCGATTCGTTTGAATCGGTTATGCCGTAGGTCTGAGAAAGAGAACGGCAGGACATAAA
>Ga0116170_10003417_pt1 | contig 14865 bp, 6 predicted proteins | sample AD_JPNHW1_MetaG_FD_89797 | JGI IMG/M metagenome (GOLD analysis project Ga0116170, IMG submission 89797) | Active sludge microbial communities of municipal wastewater-treating anaerobic digesters from Japan - AD_JPNHW1_MetaG | ecosystem: Engineered > Bioreactor > Anaerobic > Digestate | place...
CCGACAAAGAGCCCGCCGAACATCCCCTCCAGTTTCGCGTCCTCGGGCACCGCGTGATAGAGCTCTTTCACCTGCTTCCAGCCATCGATGTGATGGAGCAGCGTGCCGTTCGCGTACCGGCACGTCAGCGTCGGGAACTGCTTGCCGGAGGGATGGAGGATCTCGACCGGACCGCTCTCCTCCACGCCGAGCGCGTACTGGATCACGTCGGCCGAATGCGAGTGGTAGTTCGTCGAGATGCCGTTGCCGAAGTCCTGACAGAACGTCCACGGCACGACGCCCGGAATCGGGTTCCGGTGGTAAGCCTTGTTGTAGGGATGGAACGGCGCGGGGCCGACCCACAGGTTCCAGTCCAGCCCCTCAGGCACCGGTTCTTCGGGCAACGTCGGATTCAGCGTCACGCGCGAGTTGCCGACCGTCGGCACGTTGGTGAAGCCCCACAGTGTAAAGACCGACTTGATCTTGCCGAGACCTCCGGCGCGAACGAAGTTGATCGCCTCGTGAAGCGTCTGCATCGAGCGATACTGCGAACCGTTCTGAAAAACGCGCTTGTTCGCGCGCACGGCCTCGACGAGCGCGCGCCCCTGCCGCACCGTCATCGAAACCGGCTTCTCGCAATACACGTCCTTGCCCGCTTGGGCCGCGTAGACCGAGACCGGCGTGTGCCAATGGTCCGGCGTGGCGATGACGACGCCATCGATGTCCTTGCGCGCCAGCAGCTCGCGGAAGTCGTTGTAGGCCGCACAACCGCTGTACTTCCCGCCGGGCTGCGACACCGCATAGTTGGCTTCGACGACCTCTTTGCCTTCGTCGCGCCGCGACTTGTCCACGTCGCAGACGGCCAGCAGCTGGACCTCCTTGTCGCCGACCAGCCGCATGAGGTGCCCCCGCCCCATGCACCCCCGCCCGATCAGCCCCATCGTGAGCCGGTTGCCCGGCGCCACCGCGCCGTCGGCCCCCCGCGCCGACGCCGGAATGATCCACGGCATCGCCAACGCCGCAGACGCCGCGCCCACGAACCCGCGCCGCGAGATCCCTTCCCCCTTGCTTGCATTGATCATCGTCATGGCCTTTTCCCCCTGTTTGCCTGGAACAATGGAATGGTGGAACACAGAAACGACATGCAACCTGCAAAGCGCCATCCGTTGATCACGCCTACCCAACATTCCAATATTCCATTGTTCCAAAATTTCCTCGTTCTCGTCACCCTTACACCAGTTTCTGACTCAGCGCGTCGAAGAACGCCGCGCACTGCTTGACCTCCGGCATGGACGTCAGCCAGTTCTTGGAATACTCGAGGCCAAACATCACGGGCGCATTTCCGAGCTCCCTGATCTTTCGCAGGATCTCCTCCGTCCGGCCTTTGCCGCTTCCCCACGGCACATCGACGCCCTGCGGGCTCACCTCGTCGAGATCGTGAAGTTGCAGCGTGATGAACCGTTTCCCCAGCTTCTCGATCCCCGCGACGGGATCGATGCCGCCGCGCAGCCAGTAGCCCACGTCCACGCACGCCCCGATGTACGCGCTGCGGCCCTCGCACGCTTTGAGAATGCCGTCCGGGTGCCAATACACCGGCGAGGCCTTCTGGTCGTGGTTGTGGAGCGCGACACGGATGTCGTACTCCTGGCAGAAGCGGTCGATCAGCGGCAGCGACTCGGGCGCGGGCTCGGTCATGAACGTCTCGATGCCGAGCTTCCGGCCGAACTCGAAAATCTTCCGGCACCCCGCCTCGTCGCCGGGAATGGTCTGGATGAAGTACGTCAGCAGACGCAGCCCCGCCGCATCCAGCTTCAGCCGGATCTCGCGCAGCTCGTCGTCGGAGAGATCGGGCGTGAAGTTTCTTGGAATCTTGTCGCTGACCTTCTGGAAGCTCAGCGCGCCGATGTAGGCGAGCCCGAGCGCCGCCGTCTTGTCGACGGCCTCGAAGAACGTGTACTTGTGGAACGTGTAGGCTTCCACACCCAAGCGCCAGCCCAGCCGTTCCTGCGCGCGCAGCGCGGGCGTCAGCTTGCCGCTCGGGAGCGTCGGCGCGGGGAGGTCGCCGAGCACGAACTGGGTTCCCGCCAGATAGAACGGCAGAAGTTTCGGATTCTCAAAGATCGCGGGGTGGTGTCCGAACGCCGTGTAGAAGATCCGTCCGCGCCCGTACTGCCGCACCCACGCCATGGCGTAGTCCTTGTCCGCGCGGTAGCAGCCGTCGTGCGGCTCGTTGGCGAGATCGGTCTTCGTCAGATCGATGCCGAGCAGCACGCGGTCGCGGTTCCGCGAATAGGTCCCGACCGGACGGAAAAACTCGTCCTGCAGCGGGAAACCCTGTCCGCCGAAGCAGGCGACGACCGGATGGTCCGGCTCTTCGAGTTTCATCACCACCTGCTCCGTGTTCGCGCGGTGGTGCGCGCCGCGCATGCCCAGCATCGCGGCGTATTCGGGCCAGTCCTCTTTGCCGCCCTCTTTCCAACGGATGAACGCCACCGAGGTTCCGTGAACGCCCATGAGCCCGCCGCCCGCGTAAACGAATTCCAGCAGGCTCGCCCGCAGCGCCGGGTCTTCGAACAGGTTGCCGACCGTGTTGTTCAGAAACACCGCGTCGAAATTCTTCAGCGACTCGCGCCGGAACACCGCCGGGTCGCGCGACACCACCGTCTCGAACGCGCCGGTCTTCTTCCCCATGAGCGTGAAGGCCTCGTTCGCCGTCGGAATGGACGGATGCCCATTGCCGTATCCCACGTTCAGATCGAAAATGAGCAGTTTGCGCGGCCGCTTCGGCGCGGCCGGCGCCTTTTGCGGGAGCGCCGCCAGAATGCGGGCGCGTTCGCCGCTTTCCTCGCCCCGGCCCGCCAGCGGCAGGCCGGCCACGACCGCCCCCGCCGCGACGTTGCCCAGAAACGCCCGGCGTGAAAAAACAGGCCCGCCGCGCCGCGGTTTCCACAGGCTTCCTCCTTCAAGCTCCGTGATCGGTTTCCTCATTTCGTTTTCCCCTTATTTCTACGCTTCATTCGTCAGATAGCGGTAGCTGGCCTCGATGAGCTTCTGCCCGTCTTCCGTGCCGAACTCGCCTTCCGTCTCCAAGGAGAACACGCCCGTGTAGCCGCGCGCTTTCAGGGCTTGCAAACAGCCGCGGAGGTTCACCTTGCCTTCGCCGAGCGCCACGCACTTCGCGCCCACGACGTCCTTGACGTGCACGTGCACAACGCGGTCCGCAACGGCTTTCAGCGTGGCCACCTCGTCCTGGCGCAGGCCGAAGGGCGTCCACGAATAGCCGCCGTTCGCCGTTTCCACGTAGGTGGCGCGATGGACGTTGGCGGTGTCGTAATTGATTCCCAGCCACTTCGACGGCGACAGCGCCATGATCTTTTTCAATCCGTCAGCGGTCAGGGAAAACGTTCCGTGCGGCTCGATGGCCAGATAGACCCGGCACTTCTCCGCCACTTCCAGAATCGCCGCGAGACGCTCACCCATGAGCTTCAGGGCGTCCTCCTCCGACAGGGCGTCCGGCTTCCTTCCGTCCCCGGCGTGGACGACGGGTATCCCGGCCTCCTTCGCCCATTGGATCGTCCGCGTGATGCCCTCGACGCTCGCCGCATCCGGGATGATCGCGCCATGCGATGACCAGAGACCGGTCACGCCCTTGAAGCCGAACTTCCTCACGGTCTGGCCGAACTTCTGCGGATCGTCTTTCGAGACGTCGACGTGCGGACACCACGGTCCGGTCGCCTGTGTCTCGACGTATTCGTAGCCGGCGCGGCGAATCCTTTCCAGCGCCTCTTCCAGCGGTTGCTTGCGGAACGTCACCGTGCCACATCCGATCTTGGCGGGGAACTTGTTCTCCGTCGCCCCCAAGGCGGACAAGCCGCCGACCGCCGCGAGTCCCGCCACGCCGAGCGAACCGGCAAAGAATCCGCGCCGCGTCATTTCCTGCTTTTCCCGTGTCATCATCGTCCCCCTTCCGGCCTCAGCCGAACTCCCATCCCTTGCGATAGTTGTCCTTCAAGAAAGCATCCGCTTCCGCGGCGTTCGTGGCCTTCATGTTCGCCGCGTCCCAACGGATTTTTTTGCCGGCGCGCAACGCCACGTTTCCGAGCAGAACCAGCTCGGTCAGGCGCGCGCTGTACTCAAAGTTCGCGCTGGCCGCGGGACCGCCTTTGCATGCGATCAGCCAGTCGGCATGGTGTCCCTTGCTGCGTGGCAAAGACGGCGCGGGGCGCTTGTACGCCTTATGCAACGTCAACGGCAACAACCGCGGCGTCCCGGCCCATCCGGGGCAGGTGATGTACCCCTTGTCGCCGACGAACAGGATGCCGTCATTCCGCTCCCCCAAGCGCTGACGCGGATCGTCCGGATCAACGTCTTCGGGGATCGGCGGGCGCAGGCCGCCATCGTACCACACCATCTTCACGGGCGGCTGATCGCCGCGAGGCCCGAACTGATAGGTGTAGAGCCCGCCGGACGAGATCACCTCACCGTCCACGTTGGTCGCGGAGGCCTCTACGCTGAGGGGCTGCCCCAGGTGGAGCGCCCACACAGCCGGATCCAGGTTGTGGCACGCCATGTCGCCGATGGTGCCGGTCCCGTACGCCCACCACCCGCGCCACATGTACGGCGCGTAGGCCGGATGGTACGGCCGGGGCTCGCTCGGTCCGAGCCACAGGTCCCAGTTGAGCCCCGCCGGCACGGGCGGCGTCCCGGCGGGACGGCCTGCGAACCCCTTCAGCCACGGCCACTGTCCGGCGCTGCTCCAGGCGTGGACTTCGCGGACCGGCCCGATGGCGCCGTCCCAGATCCATTCGCACGTCATGCGGATGCCCGAGCCGGAATGCCCCTGATTGCCCATCTGCGTCGCGACGCCCGTCTCCTTCGCGACCTTGGCCATCTGGCGCACTTCCCAGACGCTGTGCGCCAGAGGTTTCTCGCAATAGACGTGCTTGCCCTGCCGCATCGCCGTGATCGCGATGAACGCGTGCGAATGATCGGGGGTCGCGCAGAGGACGGCGTCGATCCCCTTCTCCTTTTCGAGCATGACGCGGAAGTCCTCGTATTCGGCGCAGCGGTAACCGGGCGTCGTCTTCGAATAATGCTCCTCGATCATGGCCTTCACCGGCTTGCGGCCGGCCTCGCACCGGAACCAGAATGCGTTCAGATCGGTCCGCTCCGCCACATCGCAGACCGCGACGAGTTGCGCGTCCGGCGCGTTCAGCAGTTCCTTCGCATTCAGCCTGCCCATGCCGCCCGCCCCGACGATCGCGACCGCGACCTTCTCGCTGGGCGCGACAAAACCGGGCCCGCCCAACACGTGACGCGGCACAATCGAAAACAGGGACGTGCTCGCGGCCACGCCTTTGAGGAACACGCGTCGCGTCGCCTTGATTTGTTCCGCCATGCTGTTTTTCCCCTTCTTCTATTCGCCGGCTTTCGGGTCTGCGGCGGAAGCGGCCACGGACTCGATCAGCACGCCGAACGGGTCAGCCCCGGTCGCCGCGCTCTGCAAATGGAGATAACTGATCCCGTTGCGCGTCGGGAAAACGCGCGGCAGGTCGTGCCACGCATCGCCGGAGACGCGGAAACGCGCGGTTTCCCCGTTCCACCGGATTTCCAGATCGGACCACGCGTCGGGCGTCAGGCACGGCACCGCGTTGATGCGGCCTTCCGCGTCGAGCTGCATCACGTGCTGGGCGAAATGCGCCACCACCGGGTCAACGGGATTGAACCAGCGGTCAACGAGGCAGATCTGCATGCCTTGCGAGCCCTGCGGCAGGCGCAGGCGCAGCTTGAGGCTTCCGCACGGCCAGCACGGGAAATTCCACACCGCCCCTTCGCGCTCGATCAGCAGCCGCGGATCGGGATGGCAGGCCACCTGAAGCACCTCGCGCGGCCGGCCGGACGGATCGGGCACCAGCGACGCGCCGGGGCGGCGATTGTAGGCGCAGTGCCCGCTCACGCCGCGGAAGTTCCCGGGGACGCTCTTCAGGTACTGCTGTACCGACCAGCCGCCGAGCCCGGAGGAGAAGTCGTCCGTCCGCTTCGTCTCAAGGAGCCAGTCGGGATCGAAGATGATGAGCCTGCGGCAGAGGGGGTGTTGGCCGAACGACAGCAGGATCTTGCCCTCCGGCAGCTCAACCGCTTGGGACTGGTGGATGCTTTTGTCAAGCGAGGCGGCATTGCCGCCGCTGCTTCGGAAGTCGACGTCGTTGCGGCGCTCGTTCAGATACAGCTCGCGGAATCCGCCCCAGCTTTTCCCGTCGTCCGCCGAGATCGCGGCGTGAAGGACATCGCGGTTGGTGAAGAAGTCCTCCGAAGAGCCTTCTTTCTCGGACGGGTTCAGCCCCGGCTGGGCGTTGTGGTCGAGTTCGGGAAGCGGCGTGGAGTTGTTCCAGACCGCCAAGATCCGGCCGTCGCTCATGCGGAAGAGCAGCGGCATCGTGATCGTGGCGTAGAAGCGCGAAGGCGCGGGCGCGGTCCACGTCTCGCCGGCATCGTCGGAGAACGATTCGTAGTGGCAGTCCTGCGACGTCCGGATCAGCATCCACAGCCGGCCGCTGGAGAGCTCAACCACGCTCGGCTCACAGCCGTAGTTCTGCCAGCGGACGCCCTTGTGCGGCCACTCGGCCCGATGGGCAGGCGGGCTGGGCAGAAGCACCTCGCGCCAGGTCGCGCCGTCGTCGTCCGAAAGCAGGGCCCCGGGCTGGATCGGGCTGGCCGCGCGGTGCTGAACCGGCTGGATCCAGCGGTGCCGCTGACGGAGCGGCATCGGCAAACGCGCAAGGAAGCCTTGGCAGGGGCTGACCAAAGAAGCGGTGAACGGGCCGTCGGGCCCCCCGCTAGAGCGCAGGGCAAAGAACCCCTTGCCGTCGCAAAGGCGGAGCGCGCTCTGCCATTCATCGCTGTGGGCATGCCCGGTTTTGCAGAGGACCGTCAGAAAATCGCCCGACCACGGGCTCCGCACCATGGCGCCGGCGGTCGCGCCCTTGACCGGGACTTCGCGCCAGCTCAGCCCGCAGTCCCGGCTGGAAAGATAAACCGGAAGGACGTCGTTGGTCACCCTCCCAAAGCCGCCCCGGAAGCCATAGTGTCTGATCTCGCCGTCCGGCATCACGGTCAGGCCGCGGCAGGCGTTGTCGGGCGGGACGCCGACGACCTGAGGCGCCCGAATGCGCCGCAGCGCTTCGAGCGTGTCCGGATCCGTCGCGGCCCATCCCCCCAAACACAGTCCGAAGACCGCGCACCCGGCAATGGTCGTCCCTTTCATGCTGTCCGCATCCTCCGATTTCCCCCTGGAGCATTTACCTTTTTGTGTAACCGCAACACCTAGACAGGTAGGGCGGTTTCCCCAATCCGCCGCAAGCCCTGAGCCCGTCGAGGGCGGTCGCCTCGGGGAGGCGGCCCTACCCAACACGCTCCTTAAAACGCCCCGTTATCATCACTGTGTAGTTTCGGCCAAATCGTCTCGTTCATCAAGCGGAATAGCGCGGTCTCTGAAAAAAAACGCATGCGCATTCCTAACGATGTCCCGGCACCACCGGGGGGTTCACGTTCAAGCGTTCCTCAGCCTCGAGCGCCGCGCGGCCGACGGTATCGGTCACGCCGGTGAACCCCGGCCCGCCGCCCGCGACATAGCCGTCGCTGCGGCCCGTCGCGTCGCGGCTGACCCAGAAGGCATAGAGCGCGGCCTGCCGCAGGCTGAAGCGGAGACGAACCGGCTTGCCGCGCAACGCCGACACCTCTTCGGCCCCATCCCAGACGACCGGCGCCAAGGTGCTGTCGACCGCCACCGGCCGACAGTTCGCCAGCGTATACGGAGCGACCGGCTGCCCCGCCTCGTCCAGAATCTCGACGCGCAGTTCGCCGCCCTTCGCCGCGGCGTTGACGAACACCCGGCTGCCGTTAAAGATCACGGGGCGCGTGGTCACCGTGCCGACTTCGCCCCCTGCCTCCAGGGAGGCGAAGCCGTCGCGCCGCAGGAACGCGACGCCCGTCGCACCGCTCTGGTGCATGCCGTTGAGCTGGTTCACGCGGTTGGTTTTGGCGGGATCGCCGCGGAAACCCGAATAGTAGAACCAGAGCGTATCGCCGCGGACGGTGCAGAGGTTGCCGAGGGGCTGGACGTACCCCCTGTCCCAGGCGTCGCGGGCCCACCGCTCGGAAGCGATATGCGCCCGGCGGTCGGGCCGGTCCCAGTGGAAGCCGTCGCGGCTGTAGGCGAAGTTCAGATCCGTGATCTTGGGCAACCCCTTCTTCTCGCACACGTCGTTCTCCGGCCCGTGATGGATCTCGAAGAAGCCGAGCATGATGCTCTCGTAAGCCACCGCGTCGACGTTGTACAGCTGAGGCACGCGCTGGATCTCGGGATCTTTCGGATCGTCCCTGTCCGCCGCCGCCCACCGGACCGGCCCGCCCTGTTTCCACTTCGCGCCGGCCAGGAATTCGTCGCTCTCCCAATAGTCGCGGGAGCGGCCGCGGAACCCCGAGCGCAGGCTGTAGACCCACTTCTTGCGGAAGGGGTTGTAGAACATCGTGCTGCGGTCGCCGCAGACGCCGGTCTGCACGCGGTTGGTCCAGTGGATGCCGTCGGGCGAGGTGAGGCTCATGCCAGGGATGTTGCCGCCGGGCTTGCGGAAGAACAGCTTGTAGCGTTGCAGCGGATCCGTCGCGTCCCAGTCCGGCACCACGTTGCCGGAATCGTAGACCAGATCCGGCGGCAGCACCTGATTCGATCCGGGATTGACGTCCAAGGCGGGACGCTCCCAGTGCAGTCCGTCCCGGCTCGTCGCGTATGCGATGGTCTTCAGCCACCCCGCCTCGTACCAGAGCTTGAAGATCTGCTCCGCCGGGTCCCACCACAGGCCGCCGCCCTTGACGACCGCCGAATCGTCGAACGTGCCGTTCAGCTCCAAGGGCGTCTCGGGTTTCAGGACCGGGTTGCCGGCGTATTTTTCAGGACGGTGGAAAACGCGCTTCAGGCTGCTCGTCTCGACCAGGAAATCATCGACGAAGAGCTGGCGGCCGACGTCGATCGGAACGTGCGCCGGCCGGTTCTCCAGATAAGGCGCGGCCATCGGCGACGTGTCTTTCGGGTCGACCGTGCGGGGCGGCCATTCCTTGGGCAAGACGATGCCGTTATAAAGCCGTTCGCCCGCGTTCCCCGCCGCTTCCTCCACTCCCAGGCAGGAAAAGGCCAGCCCGACCCCCATGACCGCAACAACCCCTCGTCCGATTCCCTTCATGTCAGCCCCCGAAATCAGTCCGAGCAAGGGGCATGATACCCTCTGCTCGGCTGGACCTTTCCATGTTACGAAAACGCCGCGCTACTGTAACCTCAACAACGTGCCCGCGGGCGTCATCAGCACCAGCCGTTTCTCGTCGGGAACGACGACAGCCTTTGTGCCGGACTTGTAGGCGCCGATGACGTCCACCGCCACCCCTTCGGGCGGCGTCGTCACATCCCCCCCGTACTCGATGATTGTCATCAGCCGGGGGGGGATGCCGCCGCTACCGGTGAGGTCAAGCGTGAAGCGCGAAGGCAGGCCCAGATCGCCGGTCACCCGGACCGGATTGGCCGACTTGCCTTCATACCGCCACCTCAGCGCAGCCCCGTTCTGCAACGCCAGATCGCCCACCGTCAGGCTGTCCGTCGCAGAGGACAGAACCAGAGCCGCCTGACCGGCGACGCACAGAACGCCGTTCACGCGGGACGCCCCCTTCGCGACCAGCGTTTGGCCGGGCTGGATCGTGGCGAGCGCCTCCCTGAACGAGTTGGAACTGACCGACAGCTCCGCGCCTTCCAGGGTGATGCGCGCTCCGGGCAGGCGTTCCGGCTGTCCGAACGCATTCAGCGCCACGCCATAGCGTCTGGCCAGTTCATCGCCCACCACCGACTCTTGCGCCTCGGTGAGAGCGTTGGTGTAGATCCGCACCTCGGAAATGAACCCCTGGAAACCGGTCTCTTCCCGGCGGGTGCCGCCGATCAGCAGCGGCATGCCGGACATGCGGTAGGTGCCGAGGTTATCGACTGGCGTGGACTGGCCGTCTACGCTGACGACGTGAAGGCCGTTGTTCGACCAGCGGTAGATCACCACATGTGCGCCGCTGTCGGCAAGATGGAAAGGGCTTCTGAGGAATGCGCAGCGCGTATAGTTGAACGTGTAGTTGCCTCTGTATGCGCCGCCGGACTCCGCCGAAGACGAGGCGCAGGCGCCCGCGCCGGCGACGATCCGCTCGCCCGCCAGCGCCATCCCCCAATCGGAAGCGTTGTTCGTCAGAGAATCCTTCCATCCCAGCAGGCCGCTGCCGCTCCACCAGTTCGCGGCGTTCGCACCGGGCGCATCGGCCCGGAAAACGAGCGCGGCGGAGAAAGCGCCGCTTCCGACGGACGGATTGTCGGCCGCGCCGACCTCGAGCGGGCAGCCAAAGAAACGCACGGCGGGACGGCCGCCGATGCCCGATGCGGCAAACACAGGGGGCGGATTGGTCTGATAGCCGGACGCTGGCGTGGCGTTCTTCGACCCCGTCGAGGCAGGCCAGGCCGAGACCGCCGCGCCGTCTGCGAGCGCCAGCGAATCGGCCGACCACACGGCCGCTGCCGGCGGCACGGACGTCACGGCGAACGTCTGCTGCGAGAGCTGCCCCGCATAGGAGGGACGAACGGGCAACACCGCCGCGGCTGCGGCGCTCACGCCGTAGGCTTCGCCCAGTTCGCGAATCAACAGCTGCCGCGCGCAGGCGTCCATCCAATGGTTTCTGAACACGCGGATCTCGGCGATCTCGCCGTCGAGCGCGCGGTTCTGGGCGGCGGTCCCCGTGCCCAGATAGACCGGCGAAGTCACCCTCGGCAAGACGACGTCTTCCAAACGCTTAGGGAGCCCGTTCCCCGTGGTGTACACGGTCGCGTTCATGGTCTCGTCGCCATCGAGGTTCAGCGCCACCGCGCCCGGCCGCCACGCGCAGACCGCAACGTGCGGCTGGCTCAACGCCGCGGCCTGGGAGTGGAACTGCACCACGTCCTGGTTCCCCGCTGAAGACATCTGGCTGAGGCCGAGGCCGATGCGCCCGTCCTGCGAAAAGACGAAACCCCAGTCGTTCGCCGTGCCGGAGACCTCGCCGCCGATGAAGAGCGAGCTGCTCCACCACGCGTTCAGACCAGAAGCATAACCGTAGGCATAAGGTTTGAAGACGACCGCGATCGTCGCGGATTCGGCGCCAGCCAAGGGGCTGTCGCCGGAGGCGATCTGCAGCAGCGTCGATTTGGAGGGATTGAACCGCACGGCCCGTTTCCCGTTGACCGCGTTGGTCACCATCAGCGGCCCCGTTCCTGCCGCGACCGCGGACGCGCTGACGCCGTGGTTTCTCTCGCGCCAAGAGGTCACGATCTGACCATTGGTCATGCTCGACAGATCGTCCGCGCGCCAGACGTACGGGGCCGGCGCGACGTTCAACGTTCCTTGGACGACCCGCACCTCGCCCGTGAGCGCGCTCCTCGGCGCGATCTGAAGCACGCCTGGGCCCGTCTTCGTTAGGCTGCCGCCACAGGCCGCGTCCAGGCTCATCACATACCCCGCCGTATCAACGGACGCGTCGCCGGAAAAAGCGGCGGGCACGGCGAGGAACGTGTTCGCGTAGGCGCGAAGCGTGCTGTTGGACAAAAACACTCCTGCGGGCACACCGGGCGACGCCGCGCGCACGCCGCCGGCGCCGATCGACAGCTCGGAATCCGTCAGGCGGAGCAGGGCGGAACCGGATGTCCCCGACGCCCCCGGCATCTCGATGCCATTCGCCTGAAGGCGGCTTCCGCCCGTCACGTCGACCCGCGCATCGCCGAGCTGGCCGATCTGAAGGATCGAATTCGCGGCGGAAAGTTGAAAGGCGCTGTTTTTCTCGACGCGGACCCGGGCGACCGAACCGGTGTTCGCGGCGAACGTGACGACCGAACCGGCGTCGCGCACGTCCACCGTGCTGCAGTCGCAGGCCACGAAATCGCCGGTGCCGTATTGGGTCAGCGAGCAAGAAGTCCCGTTCTTAACGAGCGTCGCCCCGTTCGTCACAACGATCAGATTGCGATCCGCGCCTTCTGCGCCTGAAACGAGCGAATTCGACACTTTGAGCGTGCTGTGGTCGGCGAGAACGGTTCCCCCGCCACTCAGGCGACGCCCCACGTACATCGTGTCGGCATTCAGCGTCGCCCCGTTACGCAGACTCAGAAGGGAGGCCGGCGCGAATTCGCCAAGGGAGGCAACCCCGCAACGCACCGTCCCGCCGTCGACAGCCAGCGCGCCCGCGCCGAACGCGCGGCCGATCAGCAGCCAAGAGGTCGTCGTCAGGCGCGCCCCCGCCCCGACCGTCACCAGCCCGCAGCCGTCGTTTCCGTGGCCGACCCAGAATTCGCCGCCGTTCGGCAGGGAGAGCGTCCCTCCCGGCGCGATGTCGACGCGGCCGCATCCGTTCAGTCCCACGATGACCCCATACCGGGAGGTGTCGTTGACGGTCATCGATCCGGCAACCGACAGGGAGCTGGTCGGCGCATTGGGCGAACGGTCCCCGCCTCCGACCAGCACGGGCGAGGAGACCGTCAGCGAAGCGCCGCCCGCCAGCGACAGCCTGGCGGCCCCGGTGAGACCGGCACGCGCGACATACGAAGCGCCCTCCAAGTTCATCACGCCGCATTCCCCCACCTGCGCCACGGCGTCGACGGGCCAGGAACCCCAGTCGGCATAGGTGGCGCTGCCGCCGAAATAGGCGCCGGAGGCGAGCGTCAACGGATCGGCCATTCCGTAGAGATCGCGGAAATAGCGGTAGTTCTCGCGCACCTGTTCCGCAGTCAGCACGCCGGCATGAACGCGAAGCCTCGCCAGCGCGCCGGAATAGTAGCGCGTATCCGCGCCCGCCAGCGTGCTGGCCCGCCCGATCTGGTAAACCCCGTTGGTGTGCAGGGCAAGCGCCCGCGTCTTGGTGGCGTTGAGCCTGCCGTCCACGTAGATGCGCTCGGTGCCTTCGGCGGCGTTGTACGTGACCGCGAGGTGATGCCACGTATTCGCGAAGGGGACCCCGCCGTCGAACCCCATGTCGCCCAGTGTTCCCCAGTGCGAAGCCGCACCGAAGGAGGAGCTCGAAGCGTAACACACCGCCGCATACGTGAGATTGGGGCCGCCCCGCGGCGCCCAGCTGAAGTAGGGCTCGTCGAGTTCGAGGGTGGGATTCAGTATCCACGCCTCCGTGGTAAAGACGCAGGAAGTCCCGGTAATCCGCGGATCGACGTCCGACGCGCTCAGCCAGTCGTTGCCGTCGAAGCACACGGCCTTGACGCCCGCGACGGTCTGCACCGACGGCTGGCTGCCGGACGTGCCCTGCGACAGCGTCCGGATCCCGCTCCAAGACGACAGCGTCCCCTCAGGCAGGGAGGCCGCGTCGAGGTCGATCACCAATCCCCCCGCGGTCAGCGGCGCGGCCGGCACGCCGACTGACGGCGCGGGGAACGACGCGCGCTCAGCCTCATAGTTGGCGCGGACCTGAGCCGGGGTCAACGCCCCGCTATGGAAGCGCAACCGCGCCAGCGCGCCCGAGAAAAACGCCGTGGGAGCCCCCGCAGAGGTCAGTCTGGCACCCAGCACATTCGTTCCGTCCTGCTGCCAGGCAAACCAGCTGTTGTCCAGCTGCGGGATGGGATACCACGCGTTCAGCGCGCCGTCGACGTAGACGAACGCGGCGCCGCTTTCGCGGAAACTCGGGCTCCCGCCCGTGCAGGTGATCGCCACGTGATGCCAGCAGTTCGAAACCGGCAGGATCTTCTGGTGGCAGGCCAAGCCCGGATCCGGGCCGTTCACGCTCACCAAGCCATTCGTGTTGAACACCCACGCGTCCCCCGGGTCGGAGCCGCCATTGCCGACATCCCAGACGAACAGGGACTCCTGCCCGTCCGCCCACGGGTTCAGAAGCCACCCCTCAACGGTGAAGGCGTGATTGGTCAGGACGATCCCTCCCGCGCCCGCGGGCAGCGACAGCATCCAGTCGTCGCCGTCGAAAACCACGGCCTTCACGCCGTCTTGCAGCGTCTGGACAGTGGGGCAGTTGGCTGGCTCGGCCTGCGAGAAAACGCGTCCGGCACTCAGCGTGCTCAACGGGCCCTCGCTCAATGCGGAGGCGTCCAGGCTGAGGAGCAGTTCGCCTGCCGTTTCGAGCGTGGCCTCAGCGGGAAGAGAGATGCCCGACACCAGAAAAAGCAGCAGCGCGGATCTGCCCGCAAGCGTTCCCAACGGAGTTTTCATCCCCAGCCCCTTGTTGAATTCTTTCTGAACGATGGCCAATTTTTGGCACACTCCCGCTAAAAGGACAATGCCAAACCGCTTCAGCCCGGCAAAATCCTGCATATACAGCTCACCCGCCGCGGGTGTTTGACAATCCGGGGGAGAAGCGGTATACAGACTCCCGATGAACAGCCGCGCACGTAAACCGCTTTACCTGGAGATCTTCGAACACGTCCACGAGAACATCGTGAACGGCGCGTACCGCGCGGACGGCCGCCTTCCGACCGACGGCCAGCTCATGCGGCGTTTCCACACCACCCGCGCCACCGTGGCCAAGGCCATGAAGGAGCTCGAGCGCACGGGCCTCATCCAGCGCCGACCGGGCGCGGGCTCTTTTCTGCGCCCTGCCGAGCGGTCCAAAGGCGCGTTCGTCTCCACGCTCATCGCGGGCCTCGGCGACACCGAGTTCTTCGAGCCGATCTGCGCGCAGATCGCGCAGGCCTGCCACGCCTGCAATCTCAGCCTCATCTGGGGCGCCACCAGCCCCGCCACGCCCGTGGAGGAGGACACCAAGATCGAAACCCTCTGTTCCCGGTTCCTGGCGCAACACGTGACCGGCGTCTTTTTCGTGCCGGAC
>Ga0116170_10003419_pt1 | contig 14856 bp, 21 predicted proteins | sample AD_JPNHW1_MetaG_FD_89797 | JGI IMG/M metagenome (GOLD analysis project Ga0116170, IMG submission 89797) | Active sludge microbial communities of municipal wastewater-treating anaerobic digesters from Japan - AD_JPNHW1_MetaG | ecosystem: Engineered > Bioreactor > Anaerobic > Digestate | place...
ATCAGGATGATTTGAGCGTCTAACATGATGATTTATATGATTTTAATCACAAAATTAGCTGATTTATTAATGCTTGATGCGATTTTTTTGCAGAGTGTTGCTTTTACTTTTTCATTTGACCATTTTTCCTGATTACGATGTCAGGTATATCGCAATTAACGACAGCGTTGATACCACAAAGAGCGAGAACGAGCTTATGGCGTTCAAGAATATTTTCAACGACTGGTACGCTCGTGATACAAGCAAGAAAATCCGAGCCGTTTTCAAAGCAAAGGGTATGTCGGGAAAACATTTGTCAGTACCAATTTACGGCTATAAAAAGTCCGAAACCGACAAAAATCTTTGGGTAATCGATGAGGAAGCCGCAACAGTCGTGAAAGAGATATTTAAGCTCTGTATTGATGGTTACGGTCCGACGCAGATTGCAAGGATTTTAACCGAACAGGGCGTTCCGACGCCGACGGCGTATGCAAGAGCAAATAACAAAAACAGCGGTCACTATAACGCTAAAATTCACCGATGGGGCGAGCAGACAATACAGAACATTCTTGAAAAAGCCGAATATGCAGGTCATACCGTTAATTTCAGAACGCACACAAAGTCATACAAGAACAAGAAACGAGTTGAAAATTCAAAAGAAGATTGGCTTATTTTTGAGAATACACACGAAGCCATAATTTCACAACAGGATTTTGATTTGGTTCAGGAGCTTCGCAGCAACAAACGAAAAGTACAGAAATGCGGTGAAATAAACCCATTTTCAGGAATTGTATATTGCGCCGATTGCGGTAAGAAAATGTATTTGTGCAGGTCTAAAAGTCTTAATTCAGACCAAGAGCATTTGAAATGCTCAAGTTATGCGGCAGACAAGGACGAATGTACAGCACATTTTATCAGAACGGCTGTGCTGAAAGAAATTGTCATCGGCGAAATCAGCAAGGTTCTCGGGGAGGCACATTCAAGCGAAGAAAAATTCATACAGTCAGCAACGGAAATGGCAACTTCACATCAGTTCTCTGAACTTAAAAAGGCAAAGAAAACGCTCGGTATTTCCGAAAAACGAATTGCAGAGCTTGACCGTTTATTTACAAGGCTTTATGAGGACAATGTTTCGGGAAAGATTTCAGATGAACGCTTTGAACAGCTTTCTAAAGGGTACGATGATGAACAGGAAAAGCTGAAAACGCTTATTACAGAACTCGCTGTGTTTATCGAAAAAACGGAACAGAAAACCGCTGATACCACCGAATTTATCAGGATTGTGAAGAAATACGAGCGTATCACGGAACTCACGCCCGAATTAATGCATGAGCTGATTGAGAAAATCGTCGTTTACGCTCCCGACAAGTCAAGTGGACACCGTGAACAGAAAATCGAAATCTATTTCAGATTTAAGGTTGCAATTTCGGTTGCCGTTGCTGACAGCAGGGTTTATGACAAAAAGAGAAAGGCTGCGTAGTCCCAAGCGACGTTTCGTCGCTTTAACTACAGCAACCTTTCAATTGTACGCTAAAACTTCTTTACGACTACCGAGCTAATCCTGCGGCGTTTTATGTTTTGGGGGAAAGATATTTTTACTTTGTGCTTTGTCCTCCGCGGTTATCGGTAGGTGCTGGCTTTGGATTGCTTGTCCACTGGTTATCCCCTGCGGACTTCTTTGCTTTTTGGTTGTTGTTTTTTGACTTATCAGGCATAAATTCACTTCCTTAATTTTTTATTATTTTTTCCTGATTTTTTTATTTTATACACGCTCAATTAAAATTAAGCATAATATGAAAACAGCGATATCAAATAAAATGATTAAGGGTGAGGTTATGCATAATTCAGACATCTCATATACTAAAGCGGTGAATATTCCGATAGAATTATATCAGTCGGAAAAGGGCAGATACTTTATCGGCTATGCCGATAATCTTAGCTTCGGGGAAAATAAAAGCACATGGGCAAGATTATATAACCCCTGTCATTCCGGGGTAAATCTTCATGTAAACGTGTGGACGGTAACGGATATTTCAGAAGCGCCTTTCCGTGCGCAGTTCTGGTTTAATTCGGACATTAAAGGGATTCCTGACGAATGGGCAGTTACCCCGTCAAATACAGCATTAAGACCGTTGCCCGAGCCTAAAATAAAGCTTCAGTCACAATCAAATGTGGATTATGCGCCGATAGGCGGGATAAAAGCATTTGTCAGGAGAGGAGAGCCGGGTACAACGCTGGTCGAAACCGAAAACGGGAAGCTGATTTTCCCTCCCGGAGGCTCGTTCCTCGTATATCTTTCTCTGACAGATACTCCTGCAATACCAGCGTCGGGAAGAGTGGCATTCGGCTGGTGGGAAGAAAAAATAAAGTGTTGATTTAAAAATTAATAAAAAGGATGTGACGATTATGAGTGAAAAACCACTTGAGTCATATGAAAAAAAGAGCAAAATCAATTGTATTGTTTCGGGTATTATATTTATTGTGATAGGTGCCGCGATATTTATAGGCTTTTTTATAGGCTTGAATAACAGCAATACGCTGGATATAACGGCGATAGTAATGATTAGTTTTCTGTCTTTAATATTTATTCTGATCGGGGTATTACAGCTTACGGCAAAGCTAAGGGAAAGGCGGCGTGAAGCTGATATTGCTACACCGGGAACGAGAGCAAACAGACAGTATGAAGAAAAACGTGCAAAAGCTATTGAAAAACAGAATAAAAAGCTTTATGTCCACGGTGATACGAAGGATGAACTTTATAACCGAAAGCTGAAGAACTCGACAATATGCGCCGTAATAGCAGCTGCAGTAGGGATCTTATTCTTTATTATTTCTTTAAATGAAAATGACACTGAATTTTTATTTTTCGGAATTGTATCTTTTGGAATCGGCATCGGAGTTATAAGTTATTCACTTTACGGTTCAGGATTGCGCAAAATCAAGGACATCATTACCAAGCTCGGACTGAATTACGACAGCGTGAACGAAGATTTTGTCGGCGGTAAATGCTTTAAATTCAACGGAAAAATTTTGTGTATCGGGAAAAGATATACGGTATATTCCGACGGTGCATCCAGCATTATTTTTGATAATAGTGATATTTGCGGAATTGCTCCTCACCGTCAGGATATCTATCACTATAAGAATTTAGTTTATACGGGAAAAAAATCAAACTATTACGTTGCCGTAACTTTAAAAAACGGAGTAACGCATTATCTTAGCTGCCGTCAGTTTGTTGATGAAATGATAATTGAAGAATATCTTAGTCAAAACAGAAATAGCATATAAAGTGATTATTTAATATGCTGTCAAAAAAGGACGTGATGATTATGAGCAAAAAGCCGCTTGTGTCAGATGAGAGAAAAAGACTGATAGGTTCTATTATTTTCGGCAGTATATGTATAATCTTGGGAGCTACATTTGTAGATAACTTAGTCAAGGAATACAGCAAGCATAACATGGTGGGCGCAGTCATTTATTTTATTCTCATTATCACTTTTTTATTCCTTGGGATATTTCAGCTTACGGCAAAGCTAAAAGAAGAGCTAAAGGCGGACGCAATAGCTGAACCTGGAACAAAATCAAACAGACGATATGAAGAAAAACGTGCGAAAGCTATTGAAAATCAGACTAAAGAACTTTATTCTCATGGCGACATAAGAACCGAGTTTTATGCTAAGCAAGCGAAAACATCCTTAATAGGATGCGCGATAGTTTTAATTATCGTAATGATTTTTTGTTACTTTTATATCACAGTTGAAAATTCAGAAATATACAGCATGTTTATGGTGCTTGTACTTGGCTTAGGAATCTATTGTATTTGTTCTATGGCTTATCCACTTTTTGGTGTTAGATTTAATAGTATTAAGGCTTCCGTTAATAAGCTCGGGCTGGATTACACTAAGGTAAACGAAGATTTTGTCGGTGGGAAATGCTTTAAACTAAAGAAAAAGCTTCTTTGTGTAGGAAAAATGTATACGGTATATTCCGACGGTACGTCCAGCATTGTTTTTGAAAACAGTCAAATTTCCGGAGTTTCTCCCTACTGCAAGGAAACCTATCGCTATAACAATCTGATTTATTCCTGTAAAAAATCAAACTATTATGTTATCGCAACTTTAAAAGACGGTTCAATGTATTATCTTAACTGCCGACAGTTTATTGATGAAATGATAATTGAAGAATATTTGAATCAAAACAGAAATAACATATAAAAAATCGCCTCGGGATTACCCTGAGGCGATTTAATTATTGAATAACTTTAAATTTTGCGGCGAAATGGTTCGGGGGCGACCGCAAAGCCTCTGAAAATACGTGTATTATGTCAATTTTAAAACTCAATTTTCTTTTCAATATATGAAACAAGCTCGTCAATTTTAACTCTTTCCTGTCCCATTGAATCTCTGTCGCGGACTGTTACACAGCCGTCTTTTTCAAGCGTGTCAAAGTCATAGGTGATACAGAACGGCGTTCCGATTTCGTCCTGACGGCGGTATCTCTTTCCGATTGCGCCGGCCTCGTCATATTCAACGCTGAACTTCTTTGAAAGCATTGTAAATACCTCAAGTGCAGGTTCTTTAAGCTTCTTTGTGAGAGGAAGAACGCAGGCCTTTACGGGGGCAAGTGTCGGGTGAAGGTGCATTACTGTGCGGACATCGCCCTCGCCTAAATCCTCTTCGTCATAAGCTTCTGAAAGGATTGAAAGGAATAATCTTTCAACGCCGAGTGACGGCTCGATAACATAAGGAATATATTTTGAATTATCATCGGGATCAAAGTATTCAAGGCTCTTTCCGCTTGTATTCTGGTGCTGTGTGAGGTCATAATCCGTTCTGTCGGCAATTCCCCAAAGCTCACCCCAGCCGAATGGGAAGAGGTATTCAAAGTCGGTCGTAGCCTTTGAATAGAAGCAAAGCTCCTCGGGGTCGTGGTCGCGAAGACGTACGTTTTCTTCTTTAATTCCGAGGCTTAAAAGCCAGTTCTTGCAGTAGCTTCTCCAATAGTTGAACCACTCAAGATCCGTTCCCGGCTTGCAGAAAAATTCAAGCTCCATCTGTTCAAACTCACGAACGCGGAAGATGAAGTTGCCAGGGGTGATTTCGTTTCTGAAGGATTTTCCTACCTGTCCCACTCCGAAAGGAACTTTTTTTCTCGACGTTCTCTGAATATTTGCAAAGTTTACGAAAATGCCCTGTGCAGTTTCGGGACGGAGATAAATTTCTGACTTTGAATCCTCCGTTACGCCCTGAAAAGTTTTGAACATAAGGTTAAACTGACGGATGTCGGTAAAATCAGATTTCCCGCAGTTCGGGCAGGTAATCCCCTTTTCTCTGATATATTTCATCATATCTTCGTTTGACCAGCCCGCAACATTCGTGCCGTCAAAGCTTTCGATAAGGTTGTCCGCTCTGTGACGGGTTTTACAGGACTTACAGTCCATAAGCGGGTCGGAAAATCCGCCGAGATGTCCTGAAGCCACCCATGTCTGGGGGTTCATCAGAATAGCCGAGTCAAGACCGACGTTATAAGGACTTTCCTGAATAAACTTTTTCCACCAAGCTTTTTTTATATTGTTTTTAAGCTCAACTCCGAGAGGGCCGTAATCCCAAGTGTTAGCAAGTCCGCCGTAGATTTCGCTTCCCGGATAAACATATCCCCTGCTCTTACAAAGCGCAACGATTTTATCCATGGTTTTTTCTGTATTAAGCATTTAAAAAGACCCCTTACATTTAAAATAAATATTGCAGCGTTAACTTATATTTTAGTTTAATTTGCGGTTTATGTCAAGAAATTTATATCGGAATGTTATTTTAGTTTTTAACAATTTCAAAAATTTGGTTGACGTACTATTTATATATTGATATAATTAATTTAATTGAACTTTTGAAAGGCGTGACAGCGTTGGAAAATCAGTATTTAACAAAAAAAGTTGTGCTTAGATCAGTAATATTATTTGTCGCCTTTATTGGTATTAAACTTATTCTTTCAAAGATAATTCCAGGTATTTTTGATGCTTTCTTTTACACGATACCTTTTTTATTAGTCGTTATACCTGTTTTTTATAAACAATTAGGGATTAAGAAAACTATCGCTTATAGCGCATTGTCAATGGTATTAATTACTGTTATTATATATACAATCAATTCTACACTTACTATTATTTTTAGATATACATATGATGTAATATCAAAAATGATGTTCGTATCTGAATTAATTAGTACATTATTTCAGACAGCAGCGTTATTTTTGGCACTTCTTATTTCATTTAAATTAATAACAAAATCTATAAATATAGTAGTAAAGTATAATTTTTTGACATTTGTTATTTTAGCAGTGTATTTGATATTGGAGCTTATAATAAATTATTTAGGGGATAAGGCGCTTAGTGGATTTTGTTTCTCAAGTAATTTATCATCATATTTGTCAATGATAAATTTAATATCAACTTTTAGAAATTGTTCAACCATCCTCGTATCCCTATTTATATTTATAACATCACTACAACTGATTAAAATTGCTGTCATTAAACAAGAATAATGCGCTGATGTTTCTCGGAATGTTATTTAATTTTCAATCATAATATGGTAATATATTATTAGCAGGAGGGATTGAAAATTATGGTCGTTATATCAGTGAGAATGCGAAGACTGAAAAAAGCTGTTCTTATTTTGTTTTTTGCGGTAATTGCCGCGCTTGCCGCGCTCCTAGTCAAGAACGGTTTGATGACGGATAATAAACCTGCACCGAGAATTCTGTCCGAAAATACTGATAGGGTGCTTTTTTTAGCCGAATGCGGCTGGCTTTCCGATGAAGAGCCAAAAAGCGTACAGGAAATAATTATCCCGTCCGAATTCAACGAAATTTATTTGGAATATAACGATATTCAGCTTTCACAGGGCTTTGACATGAATGATTATAAAGGCAAAACCGTAACGAAATATGTTTACGGAATTAGAAATTATCCCGAATCAAGTTATGTAAACGCAACGCTTCTAATTTTTGAAGATAAGCTTGTCGGCGGGGATATAACCTTACTCGAAAGCGGAAAAACGCTTCCGCTTTTTTCAAAAAACAACGGATGAAATGCCGTGAAAGGATTAAAATAAATGGCTAACGAAGAAAGACTGGACAAGTTCATTTCAAATCAAATGCAGATTTCAAGAAACGAAACAAAGAATTTTATAAGAAAAGGAACGGTTACGGTGAATGATAAAGTTGTCCGTTCCTCCGACGAAAAGATAAATCCCGAGAGCGATATTGTCAAGGTTAACGGCGAAGCGGTCGAATACCGAAAATTCATTTATCTTATGATGAACAAGCCACAGGGCGTTGTATGCTCGACAAAGGACGGGCTTTCGCCAACGGTTTTGTCACTTGTCCCCGAAAAGTTTATGCGGAAAGGTCTGTTCCCAGCCGGACGTCTTGACAAGGATACGGAGGGGTTTGTGCTTATAACGGACGACGGTGAGCTTTCACACAGAATGCTTTCCCCGAAAAGCCACGTTCCTAAGCTTTATTATTGTGAGCTTGAGCATGACGGAGATTTATCCTATTCTGAAAAATTTAAAAGCGGGATAACTTTAAAAACGGGGGAAAACTGTCTGCCAGCCGAGCTTGTCTTTGAAAAGGATATGAAAACCGCACTCGTAACTCTTAACGAGGGTATGTTTCATCAAGTGAAAAAAATGTTCGAGGCTCTGGATAATAAAGTGACATTTTTAAAGCGGATAAAGATCGGCGGAGTGGAATTGGATGTAAATTTAGGAAAAAGTGAGTGCCGGGAAATGTTGCACAAAGAAGTGGATAATCTTTTATCAAAATTTTAAATATTCTTAAAAAATGCGGATTTTACGCATTTTTCATTCGTCAAAATAAATAAACTGCGTTTTATAAGTTTGGGTATTAAGCAACTTGCAAACAAAGCATAAAATTGGTATTATATTTATAGCGCTAAGAAATAAATTAGCAATAATTAAGAAAAATTTGGAGGTTATTTTATGTCGAGTTTATCATGCAGATCAATTTATAAAAAATACCCCGGCGGCGTTGTTGCTGTTTCCGATTTTAATCTGGAGATTAAAGATAAAGAATTCGTTATTCTTGTAGGTCCTTCAGGCTGCGGAAAGTCAACAACACTCCGTATGATTGCCGGACTTGAAGAAATTTCCGACGGTGAATTATATATCGGTGACAGACTTGTTAACGACGTTGCTCCTAAGGACAGAGATATCGCAATGGTTTTCCAGAACTATGCTCTTTATCCTCATATGACTGTTTATGAGAATATGGCATTCGGTCTTAAATTAAGAAAAGTATCTAAGAATGAAATTGAACGTAAGGTTCAGGAAGCTGCAAGAAGACTTGACATCACTCACCTTCTTGAAAGAAAGCCTAAGGCTCTCTCAGGCGGACAGAGACAGCGTGTTGCTTTAGGCCGTGCTATCGTTCGTGAACCTCAGGTATTCTTACTTGACGAACCGCTTTCAAACCTCGACGCTAAGCTCCGTGCTCAGATGAGAACAGAAATTTCAAGACTTCATCAGAAGCTCGGCACAACATTTATATATGTAACCCATGACCAGACAGAAGCTATGACAATGGGTGACAGAATCGTTGTTATGAAGGACGGCTTTGTTCAGCAGGTTGACTCACCACAGAACCTTTATGAGGCACCTGTTAACCAGTTCGTTGCAGGATTTATGGGTTCACCTCAGATGAACTTTGTTGATGCAACACTCCGTAAGGTTGGAACAAAGTATGCCGTTGAATTCGGATATGATGTTAAGTATACAGTTGAAATTCCTGAAGGAAAGGCTGCAGAAGCATCACTTTCTGAATACGTTGACAAGGAAGTTGTAATGGGTATCCGTCCTGAAAATATTCATGACGAAGAAATGTTCCTTTCTGCTGCTAAGACAGGAATTATTGAAACTGACGTTGACCTTACTGAAATGATGGGTGCTGAAACTTATCTTTACCTCAGCTGTCAGGGTATTCCTCTTACTGCAAGAGTATCCCCTCGTTCAACAGCAAGACCTCAGGATGTTATCAAGGTTGCTCTTGATGCTAACAAGATTCACCTTTTCGACAGAGAAACAGAAAAGACAATTCTTAACTAATTTAAATTATAAAGCTGGTACAAAGGTAATTCCTTTGTACCAGCTTTTTTGTTTTCATATCATCATATTTATAAGTATAAGCATTATCACACCTGGGAGCCCGAGTATTAGTGAGGCAGCAATGCTTATTCCACTTAAAGGAAGTGAAATGCCTATGTAACTACCGAGATAATGCACTAGGAGCAGCCCTGCCGCTCCGGAAACAACTCCGAAAAATAAATTCCTGACAGGTCTTTTTGATTTAAAGTAATACACCGCCATTATAATTCCGGAGAGAATTAATGCTCCCCACAAAAAACAGCTTTCCATTTTCGTCATCTCTTTTCTTTAATTAATCATAATTTTAATTCTGAGCATTATAAAGCCCCGGATAGCAAATATTCTTTTCTTTTGCAAGACGTATAAGATAATTCAGTTTTGCTTTAAGTGAGCGCTGTTCATAAATATAGGCCTCTATGAGTTCGTCCTCAACAACAAGATTGAACGCATTTTCAATTTCATTCAGCTGATGATTGATTTCCGAAATTTCATCCGAAAGCTTTCGCGCATATTCCGCATCGCTTTCCTTTTCGGCTGATTTCACTAAGGGAGCAGAACCCGCAAAGCCTTTTAAAATGCCTTCCATAAAAGATACCTCCTGTTTACTAAAATATGTTATCATTATGGTCAAATATTCCCTCTATATACAGGTTTATTTTATTCTTTTAAGAATATAATAGTATATATGATAACTGAACGGGGGAATTTGAGTGGAAAAATATGTTACGCTTTATCATCATTACTGTCCTGTCGTTAAAAAGAATATAGTAATTGAACGTTCACTTCTGGATGATGACAGCGAGGAAAATATATGCCTTAACAGACATCAGTGCAACTGTGACGGGCATTGTGAAAATAAACTTTTCGACCTTGAAATAAAGGATTGGACACTTTAAAAAATATGAACCTTTGGGGTGCATATTGGAAATTGCTTTATGGCGAAGGGGCTTGGGGGCGACCGCAAAGCCCCTAAGTAATAGCTATAAGTAATTCAAAAAACTGATATGCACCTTTTTAGGTGCATATTTTTTCACATAAGAAGATAACCGAGCGCAAGCAAAAGCTTTATGTCCGAGCCGTTTCTTGCGAGAACAATCAATAAAAGAATGATTACTATTTTATCATCGTCGAGCTTGAGATTAGGAAGAAACTCTTCAAAAAGTCCGGAAAATAAATTCTTGTTTTCTTTTTCGGAATTGTCGTGATTTTCGTGAGGAGAATGTTCGTTAGATGTATTAGATTGATTCCCAAACAATGACGAAAATGGATTGTTGTTATATCCTGTATTTATATTTTGACCGTTGCTCCGGCTGTTCTGAAAATTATTGCTTGGATTTTGATGTGAATTTTGGATATTTGCTGATGTATTATTCTGCGCGTTATGTGAAAACTGATTGTTACGGTTAAATTGGTTGGTACCGCTGTTCTGCCTTTGAAAATTATTTGATGTGTTCTGATTATTGCTCTGTCGGGGTTCCTGTTTGATTTCAGGTTCTTTAGGCTTTGACTGTGATTGCGGCGGTTCGGGCACAATAAAATTCTGCGAACGCCTCTGCATTTCCTGAACGCGTCTTATAGCGTCCTGACGCATGGTATTCAGCTGGTCTTTATTATAATCCGCCACAAATCTCACCACTTTTCAAAAATCAGATTAGAACCTTAAAACAAATCGATTGACTTGAGCAGTCCGCTTTCCTTGACAACCGTCCATAAAGCCAAAAGCTTTAAAAGCTTGACCGCTTTATCAACTTTTATCTGTTTATCCTCTTTTAAATGAGGCTTGAGCGCCAGCAAAAGCTCGGTGTTCTTGTCGTTTGAAGATACTGACTGCATAAGCCCCTGAAGCTGCATAAGCGTGCCTATGTCAAACCCGAGACCATTGTCTGAGCTGCTGTTCTGACTTTGGGAATTCTGATTAGACGACATTGAGCTGAACAGCTTTGATAAATCAGGCATTCCCTGAGAATTGTCCTGCATTTTTTCGTCGGAATTTTCTTCATTTGCCGAAGCGCCGAGCATTCCCGCAAGCTGTTTTATCTGGTTCATACTATCCTCATCGGAAAGTATATCCTGAATTTTAGCCATCATATCGTCCATTTTGATATTCCCCCCCTTTGTGATTTTATGAAAGGATTATTTTTCTCCGGTGATTTTTTTATAAAGTGCCTGTGCCTGTGGTGCCGACATAAGCTGTTCAATTATATTCGGATTCTGCATTACCTGCTGAAAAGTTGCGGCATCCTTAGGGTTCATTCCATTTAAAGCTTTGTCAAATTTCCCGCTTTCAAGCTGCTGTCTTAAATCCTGCGGGGACATACCTAGCTTTTTGCTGACAACGTTCAGAAGTCCGTCAAGCTGGTTCTGATTAATGTTCATAACAGTTCTCCTTACATTTGTTTTCAGATAAAGTTTATGCTATAATAGATTAAAATAGAAGTGCGGAGGTTTTTGTTTAATGAGGATTGTTGTTTTCTCCGATACCCACGGCAGATACAGCGCAATGGAGGAAATTGTCGAAAGAAATTTAACCGCTGATATGTTTGTTTTTTTGGGAGACGGCGAAAGAGAGTTCGATAATATTACGGCGCTTTACCCCAAGCTTGATTTCAGACACGTTTCGGGGAACTGTGATTATGCAAGCTTTGCCCCCGATATGATTATTATAGGTGCCGAAAACGTGCGTATTCTTGCCACACACGGGCACAGATTTGGGGTAAAAATCTCAAATGAGTATTTGAAAAAACTTGCCGTCGAAAATAACTGTAAAGTTGCTCTTTTTGGGCATACCCATGAAAGATACGAAAATTACGAAGACGGAATATATTTTCTCAATCCGGGAAGTGCCTCGTGTCCGCGCGACGGGAAAAAGCCTTCATACGGATTTATCGATATTACTCCTGCCGGGATAGTAACAAATATAGTCACGCTTTAAAAATAAAAACCTCCGCATAATCATCTTATGCGGAGGTTATATTTTTGTGAGGAATAAATGTTATAATTTTAAAGGGATGCTGTTTTGATACGCTCCCTCCCCCGCGGAAATATCCTTTGGCTCAAGATTAAGCTTATATTCGTACATATCGCAGTAATCGAAATAATCGCAATCGGCCAAAACGCTGTCACCTCTTACGTCAAGAGCCCTATATCGACCGTCAGAACCCCAGAAATATTCCATTGGTGCTCCCTCTTTATATTTATAGCTATAAATAGGAATACCGCCAACTACTTTTGTCTTATCAGATTTTTTCGCTAAATTCTTAACTGAATACCATTCAGTATCAGGAGTTATTTCATAGCTAATCACATAGCAAAAATTTAAATCATCTTTTTTAAAATAAAGCACAACGGATTTCTGATTCCCCGGTGATATGCCCGTAAGACAATCCATATCTTCTTTAAATTTTTTAGGGATTGGCAAATTATCTGATTTCATACACATTAAAGTATCATATTCACTCTTAATATGTTCGTCCTTAATGGCATTTCTGTCAGGATATTTAGTGAAAAAATCAATCATGGTTTTCTCCAGCTCAGGAATAGTCTTTGATACAAAAAATCCGGGACTGGGACCTGTGTATAACAATTCCAGCGCCTTAACATTATAAATAGATGCCGAAAGATTTAAAATTAAAAATGTCGATATTATAATTGAAATCAGTTTTTTCATAGACTCCCCCCTAACTGTCATTTATTATGCGATTAAAACAGCGGTTTCAAATGCTCCCTCACCTGCGGAAATATCAAGATGCTCAACTATTTCAAATTTCACATATACTCTTGATTTTTCGCCATCAACCTCAATTCCTTTTGACACCCTGTATTTCCCGACAGAAAGCGGCTCTAACCCTTTAGAAGCGAGAGAGAATTTAAAATTCTTCTTAGCTCCGGGATCTAAACCGTATCCAATCATATCCCAAAAAGTATTTTCAGGCGGCCAGATTTTTTTATATTCACCGTTTTCAAGCTGATCTATCTGATATTCATCACCAGCTAAAACAAAACTTTTGCTGTTATTATATAAAATTCCTTTAATTTCAGATGTTGTTTTCACTTGATACTGTGAATTTTCAAGAACAAGTTTTATCTTTTCATCCTCCGCTTTTGCTGAAATAACTGAACCGAATAAAAACAAAAGAGTGATTACTATACTAAATACAAATACTTTGATTTTCATTTCATCACCCCATTTTTGTTTTTACCGAAATAAATGCAGAGCAGATTATTCCGACAATAAACGGATACAGGGCGTTTAAAAGGCATTTTATCAGAAACTCACGAGGCGAGTCCGCCGCTAAAGTCGACAGAACGTTTAGTATAATTCCTACAGAGCAAAGGAAAGCAGGAATAAAGCTGAACGCCCAAAGGAATTTCCGAAGATTTCCCCTTTCTTTAACAAGAAAATAAACGCACACTGAAAACAGCACCGTAATGACAAACGGTATCAGAATGTTAAGCGTTATGTTCAGCGTCTTATTGGAAAAATAAAAATTGTTGTAGTACCTCGTATAAAAAAAGACAGCAAAAAGCGAAAAAACCATTCCTAAAACGCAAAGAAAGGTTTTAACTGCCGATTTTTTAATGCTTATGGTTATAGATGATTTTTCAGCTGTATTAATCATTATTCTACATGCTCCTTTTACCGTTTTCATTTATTTTCTGTTTTTGGATTAAGATTAAAAACATTACAATTAATCCTGCTAAAATCGGACATAAACCGTCTAGTATGCAAAGATAAACCATCGGTATCGGAAAGTCCAAAGGAATATCCTTAATCATATTATACACTGAGCCAAGAGCACAGATTACAGCAAGAACTGTTGGGAACAGCAGCTTAATTCCCTTTTTTAAATTTAGAAATTTAAAAATATCTAAAGAAATATATGTAAATAAAAACATCAAAATAAAGGACACAGCTATTTTTATTATGAATGTTTTCGCTTGTGTCATATAAAATATTAAATTATAATTTGCAATAAATAAAATTAAAAGCACAGTTATAAAAACTAACAATATTATTTTTAATGAAGTCTTTACTGTACTTTTTTTAATTATGTAAACGTCGTTGGCTACATTGTTATTCATACTAATTACTCCCCCGTATATATTTTAGTATATTAAGGGAATTTTATTCCCTATAATATATAACTGTTCAGAGAGGCAAAAACGGACATATTTTTTCACCTTTAATATCGGATTTGAAATTCATACTTCTATCAAATAAAGTTAACGTGAAAAGCTTAAACCATGCAAAAGAATATATCGTCAGATATAGAACAGACGGTCCGACAAAAAGCCCGATTAAATATACAGAGGGGTCGTCGATAAAAATATAGCTATAAAAGAAGGTGCTTATCACGCCATTAAAAAACCCCGTTCCCAAAGGAGAAATTATTAAAAGGCATAAAATGCCTAGCAATATCTTTTTCACGGTAAAATTCGACTTTATATTTATTAATGAGAAATCCTTACCTTGCCTTATTAATACGTATATAAATATGAAAATTACAGGAAAAGCTTTAACTATAATAAAGGTTAATGCTTCTGAACCTATAACGGTGTGTTTACAAATAAAGACATTTAAGTATAAACAAATTAAGGATATTGCATAAGCTATGACTATGCCAAAAGCAATGTGCAATGCTTTTTTAATCATAATAGCCCCTCCGAACAATTATTATTAAGGGAATTTTATCTCCTATAATATATAACTGTTCAGAGA
>Ga0116170_10003420_pt1 | contig 14848 bp, 10 predicted proteins | sample AD_JPNHW1_MetaG_FD_89797 | JGI IMG/M metagenome (GOLD analysis project Ga0116170, IMG submission 89797) | Active sludge microbial communities of municipal wastewater-treating anaerobic digesters from Japan - AD_JPNHW1_MetaG | ecosystem: Engineered > Bioreactor > Anaerobic > Digestate | place...
ATCGAAAGAGCCTGCGCCGCCTCGTTCGACTGCATCGATCCCATGCAGTTGATTACCGGGATAAGGCGATCTATGCCGGTTTTGCCGCTCTTGTAGTCGGCCTGAACCGCGTAGAAATACTTCGTGACGGCGGACCCCGCCTGCGACCACCGGAGTCGCTTGAGATCGGCCATCGAGTCCTTGAGCAAACCCGCTCTCGCCGTTGCAACGGCTGCGGTTTCCGGCGCGATTTGAGAACCTGATTGAGCCGTCGGCGTCGAAACGGCGACCGTAAACGCGGCCTCGGCGATCTTTCCGCGATCGCTGGCCGCGAGGTTTTCCTTTCTGGCCGCGAGGGAATATGCCGCGTATGACTCTTGTAGGTTGTTCTGCGAGATTTTGCCCAGAATTTTATCGGTATAGCCGGATTGAAGCGAGTTGACCGCCATGGTAGACGCCGCGATGACGCTCGAGTCGGCGGACCCGTTGGCCGCCTTGAACAAAGCGTCGAAGGACGAACCGTCTCCTATCCTTCCGAGCGCGGTCGCGCAGGCAGCGATGGTCTTAACGTCAGTCGCGTCCGGCTTGGCGGCGTCAATCGCCGACGCGAACCAGTTGTTGAGAAACTCGGTCCGGTGGCCGCCCTGTGGCAAGGACGAAAGGGAATCGATGCAGGCGATGCGCACGCGTGCGTCGGGAATGAGTGAAAATATCTCCTCGATCGGCGTTTCCGCGGATAAGTCGGAGAATGAAGCGATCTTCGTTACGGATACGGTCGCGATGTCCAGCAACTGGGAGTCGCCGCCAAGGACGGGATAGTATTGCTTGACGAACGCGAGCGCGTCGACGTACAGGGGCGTCATGTTCACCGTGCCGATTCTCGACGCGTCGGAAAGAAGTTCAAGCTTCGTACTGATACTGGCGCGAATAAAATTCCTCTGATACGACAGAACTACAGGATCGGCCGCTTGCGCGGACAGGGCGCCGCACAGAGACGCCGCAAGGGCCAGCGTAACTAACTTTTTGTACATGTTATACCTCCTGCGTATCACGCATGTTTCGCGAAATCGGGAAGGTCCGGTTTGTACTCGACGGATCCCAGATCCGCCTGAGCAGCGTCGGAGCGTTCCGTATCGACGGTGCCATCCTCTTCCGTGAGGCGAATGGCGTCAAGTTCCTCTTTTTCCTCTTCGGGCAGGACGTTATACACGAACGTCAATACCGCGTTCTTCATGCGCGGGTTTAGTTCGCCGCACTCAAAGTGTATGCGCGACTGATTCGTTTCCTGATTGTACTCCACGGCCCTTATGACGCCGACCATGATGACGAGAACGTCCAGGACCATGAACTGCAGTTTGATCTTCATGTCCTTTATCGCCTTACCGCCGATGATGATCATGGCGCCGTCCTCGGAGATATCCTCGAGCAGGCATTTCATCCCGGGTTCGGGCTCGAGCGCGGAGTCGACTTCCATTCCGGGCTTGAAGAGGTACATCTGCGCGTAAATTGAACACTTAACGCGAATGGATTTGCGCTTTTGGGAGCGTACGAGATTTGACGAATGGGTAACGTGGAGAATCGCGCGGCCCTCGGATACGGGGTCGGGCACGACGACCGTGTCGAATACGTAGCCCGCGTCCTCGTGGCGCCACAGATATACGCCGAGCTCTTTTCCCTTCCAATCGATCGAGGTCGCCTTGATTTTGGGGCTGGAAGGATACTCGAGCACCAGATCCTTAGGGGTCACGCGGAGGACCTTTGAGCTGAAAACCCCGACTCCCCTGAGAAGTATCCTTACGCGCTGTCCGGCCTCGATGTCGCGAGTGGACTCAAGGCCTCGTCGTTTATGGGAGTGGTCGAGCGCGACCTTCGTTCGGTAGTCGTAAAGCGCGGAAAGGAGCCGCTGCGTGTCGGCGTCGTTGTCGGCGCCCGCGAACTTGGCTCGGCGCACGATCTCCGCGGTGCAGGAGTCGAGCGCGTTAATCGACCAGAATAGGGACCTGAGGTCCTCGAGTCCGGTCGCCTTGCCGATTTTGCCGAGGGTTAGGATCTGCGCGGGCTTGAAACCCGAATCGAGCCCCGCGGTAAAGAACCGTATGTACTCTTTGATGCCTTTTCCCTTCTCGGTCATGAAGAACGCCGTAAGGGCAAGCAGAGGGATGATGAGCAGAAACAAGTACAGGATATTCATTATAGTAATAATATCACACCGGGCCTGACGCGTACAGGTAAAAAAAAGAAAGCGGGACGCCATGGTCCCGCTTCCGATAAGCCCTAGATAAGTCCCGCCACCGCGGATCCCAGCGTGACGGCGTTTTCCATCGTCACGATTTCGTACCAGATCCCGCGTTCCTCGATGAGGGCGCGGTTAAGGAAACCGGTAACCCGCTCGCGGAGGTTATGCGTCCGAAGGAAGGTCGTTCCCTCGCAGAGAACGCTGACCGGACGCGCCGGGTTCGTTCCCTTGCCGCTCTTGATGATCGCGCAAGCGATGTTCGCGGCGGCAAGCCGGGCCGAGCGCTCGACGAACGCGTCGAGAATGCGGAACGCGGTTTCCCTATCGTTTTCGGTTCCCGCGGAAAGGAGCTTGCCAAGCTTGGTATCCTGTCGGTACGGGCCGTAGAAGAACTGGTCCATGTCCTTGAGCTCGAGGGCGTCGAGCTTGGCGATCGCGGGTGCGACGGCGGCGGAGAAAAGGCCCTCTTCCGCGGCCTTGACGAGCGCGAGCCTTCCGACGGGTCCAAGGTACGCGCCTGAGCACATCTTCTCGAAGCCGTACAGCCCGGGAGAGGTCGTCGTGAGGTCAAACTGCGCGTCGAACTCGCATCTGGGAATCTTGTTGCACTTTCCGGACTCGCAGACGACGATCTGTGCCTCCGGGGATTTGACGCCGGCGAGTTTCGCGATCTTTCCGTACTCGATGTACGCCGCGTTCATGCCGGTGCCGAGTATGAACCCGACGTAGGAATCGTATTCCTTGCCGTTCGTCGCGGCTGACGCCCCAGAAAGAAGCGCGGCCGTGGTGTCGTTAAGGAGGACGATCTTCTCGGGACGGTTCCAGCCGCGCGAGACGAGGGCGTCCGAGAGGCTCGCGCCGACGAGAGAGCCGATCACTTCCTTCGCCTTGATCTCCTTGGAGAACTGAATGACCCTGCCGTCGCCTTCCGGGGTAATGGCCATGGGATAGGAGAAGCAGAAACCGATGCGGGTTGCCTTGTTCTTGAGGTGGTCGAGAAAGGACGCGATAGTCTCGAAGAATTCCTTCTTGCCGTATTCGCGGTCGGTCGCGGGCATCGCGGTCTTTTGCATGTCGCTGATGGTTGGAACGCCGTTCGCGTCGAAGGTCACGAGGCTGGAGCGGAAATTGGTGCCGCCCGCGTCTATGACGATGACGGACTGTCCCGTTGGGGCCGATTTGGGAGGGGCCGCCCAGGTTGGGATCATGTCGAGCGCGGGTCCCTGTTCGGGAGGGTTAGAGGGGTCGCGAACGAGGCCCTCTTCCATGTCGTAGAGCATGGTATTGATGACGGAATTGACGTCGGGACCGCCAACGGAGAAGTTATGGCGGCCAAGGAACGCGTTAACGGCATAGCGGGGATTCATGGAATACCTCTTAGCATTGATTTTATGCTAAGGATTATACCATGAAGCGCCCCTATTGCGCCAGTGAAGGTGGGATTATCAAGACTGTCCGGAGAGCTGCAGATAGACTTGGTCGGCGAGTCCGAATCCCGCGTTTTTGGTCATATCGCGGGCAAGCTCGTCATAGAGCATGTCATCGTACATCTTTGACGCGAAATCGTTCTTGCCCGTTAATTCGGACTTGCTGACGGTGTTTCTCATCGAAGAGAGCATCATCTTGACGAAGTAGGACTCAAGTTCGAGCGCCTGCTCGTAGAGTTTGCTCGTCTTATCGATTTTACCTTTTTGTCCTGCGTTTGCGGCGGCACCGACGGGGTGCGCGGAATAATCCGCGACCGAAGGCTTTTCGATCTTAAAGGAGCTGATGAAATCGCCGGGAAGGCGCGGATCGTTAACGACTTGGGAGGAAGAGAGAGTCTCGCGCTCGACGCGCGCGGATGTGCCCTTGGTATCGTCGAGTCCCGCGCGAACACCGTCGACGAGAGCGCCAAAACGGCGTTCCATGTCCTTAGCCTTGGCGTCCTCGGCCATGAGGCCCGCCTGAGTAGCCATCGTCGATCCCGATATTCTTCCCGCAAGGTTAATCGATTCCATTTTCAGCTCCTACTTACCAAACTTATCGCTTTAGGTTAGTCGCCGTCTGCAGCATGTTATCGCTGGTTTGAATGGCCTTGGAATTGAACTCGTACGCGCGCTGCGCGACGATCATACTGACCATTTCGCTTACCGTAGAGACGTTGGACATCTCGAGGAACTTATGAATCGACTTTCCGAAGCCCTCGAATCCGGGACGCCCGGCAATAGAGTTTCCCGAGGCCGGCGTCTGTTTGTACAGGTTGTCGCCGACGGCGGAAAGGCCCGCGGGGTTTTGGAACCGGTAAAGCTCGACTTGTCCGACGTCGACCGGATCGTCAAGGTCAGCGACGCGAACGGTCACGCGGCCGTCCTGGCTGATGGTAACGGTATCCTGACGATAGCCCTCGGGGAAGACGACTTCCGGAAGGACCTTGAGCCCATTGGAGGTTACGAGCTGGCGGGCCGAATCGATCTTGAACGATCCGTCGCGGGTATAGGCATAAGAGCCATCGTACTGAAGGACGCGGAAAAAGCCTTCGCCCTGAATCGCGACGTCCGAGATGTTTCCGGTGTTCTGGAGCGAGCCCTGATCGAACATGCGGAGCGTCGAGGCGACCTTGACGCCGTGGCCCATCTGTACGCCGACCGGGGTAATGGTATCCTCGGTAGCGGGGGTGCCCGCGGTCTTAACCGTCTGATAGAGGAGGTCCTCGAACTCGACGCGCTGTTTCTTAAAACCCGAGGTGTTTACGTTCGCGAGGTTGTTGGCGACGGTGTCGATGTTGGCCTGCTGTCCGTTCATTCCGGTCGCCGCCGTCCATAAGCTTCTTACCATGGTTTAATCTCTCCCTGTCGTCGCGTTATTTGACGCGAACTATTTCGCCCCAGAGCTTGGACATCATCGTGTCCTCGGACTGGATGGATTTCTGGTTTGCCTCGTAGGCGCGGTTAACCTCGATCATCTGTACCATCTCGTTAACCACGTTGACGTTGGAGGCCTCGATGTAGCCCTGCGTGACGATGGGTCTCTGGCTTCCCTCGGCGGGTACCGCGGGTCCCGACACCGGCGTATCGCGATAGAGGCTCGAGCCCTGCTTCGCGATATAGCGATCGTTCTCGAAGGTAACGAGCTTGAGTCTGTCAAGAAGCACTGAATCCGCGTCGGTATTGCGGATCGGCCTGACGTATACCTCTCCGTTCTTGTTGACGGTGTATTTCGTGTCCTGAAGGAATATTCGACCGTTTTCGCCGAGCACGGGGTAGCCCTCTTTGGTCATGAGGTATCCCTCGACGCCAACAGAGAAATTACCGTTACGGGTATAACGCTCGCCGTCGGGGGTCTGTACGGTAAAGAACCCCTTGCCCTCGAGGGCCATGTCGGAATCGCCACCCGTCGGCTTGAAGGATCCCTGGTCGAAGGAGGTAAAGAGCTCGTTAAGCTCGACGCCGAGGCCGATCTTGCCGATTACGGGCGCCACGTCGGCCGATCCGAACGGGTTCTTGTAAACGCCGTCGTCGTCCATGCGCCTGAGAAGGAGCTCGGGGAAATTCTTGCTTACGCTGATGTCGCGCTTATAGCTCGTCGTGTCGACGTTCGCGAGATTGTTGGAAATAGCGTCAAGCCGCATCTGCTGGGCCTTCATTCCGCTCGCGCCGGTATACCATCCTCTGACCATACGGGACTCCTTAGCCTAATTATCGGCACGCGCCCGCGAGATCTTAGGGTCATGTAAAAAAAACGGTCAGTGGCGGCGCGGTTGCGGCGGAGGGGCATCGAGCGGGTTATCGGGCCATTTATGCTTAGGGTAACGGCCCTTGAGTTCCTTAACCACCTCGGGCCAGGTGTTTTTCCAGAATCCCGCTAGGTCCCGCGTTATTTGCACGGGCCGTTGGGCCGGCGAAAGGAGCCTAAGAAGAACGGGCTTTCCGAGTACTTCGGGAGTGCTTTTACAGCCAAACAAGTCCTGTATTCGGGTTTCAAGTATCGCTTCCGGTCCCGCGCCGGGGACCAATTCCTCGAAGACGATCGGTCGGGAAAGGCCATTGCCGAGCTGAATCCTAAGCGGGACGTCGCGGTCTACCCTTTCCCCGTCGAGCCACCAGCGAAGCGCGTCGAGCAACGCGCCCTCGTCGAGTCTTCCATCCTGAGGGACAAAGGGAACAAGCCAGTCTTCAAGCGATTTCAGGAGCTCTTCCTCGCTTGCGCCCTTTCCATCGACTTGCCCGCGGGCTGTCTCGCGAAATCGCGCGCGGAGCACGAAGTTCCTCGCGGAGTCCGACCACGGTAGAACCGAAAGCCCGTTTTTGCGCGCGGCGGCGACGATAGCCCGTGCCGCGTCTCCGGGCTCCGCGACCTTAGGCCGCTCGATCAAAACGATCTTGCCGTACGATACCGTTTCGGTTTTCTTGATTTTCGCGCCCGGCGAATAGGAACCTCCCGCGAACTCAACGCGCGTCTCGGAAACCGCGCGGGACGTAATCCATTCCATGGCATCGGATTCGTCGATGTTTTCCCACGCCCATATCTTTCCTTCGCGCTCGCCCGAATCCACGTCGGGCGCGACGATCCAATCGCTCGGGCGCGCGATCGACTGGCGGGCATCCTTGGGAAGGGCCGCGACCCGCCCTGACGGAAACTGATAGAGACCGTCGGAGATATGGCGCGCGATGCGGTCGGGAAATCCCGCGAGCAGGGCGAGCGGCGAATTGGTTGGCATGGGGCGCTTGGCAGATCCCTTAAGGTATGAGCGATACGCGTCATCCGTCCTTCGCTCAAGGTCTGCCCTCATACGGGCGGCCTCGCGCTCGTTATCCCCTTCCCTCGAATATCGAACGGCGAGCTCAATCCCCCCGGCGAGCGCGACGGCGCCAAGCCTTGGGTGCACGCCCATCCCGGCGATCGCGCGTCCGAGATCCGTGACCTTCCCAGTGCCGTCGATGGCCCCGATACCCGCGAGCAGGTCCTTCGCCGAGGCGATAAGCGATTCCGGCGGGCGGTCAAGCCATTCAAGTTCGCCTGGGTCGGCCACGCCCCAAAGGGCGCACTCGAGCGCGAGGGGCGCGAGATCCGCGCGAAGGATCTCCGGCGGGGTCTCCGCTACGCGGACGTCGGATTCGTCCCATAATCTTACGCACTTTCCGGGACCGAGACGGCCCGCGCGTCCGGCGCGCTGCTCGGCGGAAAAGACGCTTTCCGTCTCGGTCGAAAGCCGTCCCATGCCGCGCGCTGCGTCGTATCTGCCGATGCGAGCGAGCCCTGAGTCGATCACCGTAGTTACGTCGGGAACCGTTAGGCTCGTTTCCGCTATCGACGACGAAAGTATTATCCGGCGGTTACCCTCGGGGTTTCGCATGACGCGGTTCTGTCCCTCCCGGGGAATTGAGCTATGCAGTATCAGTATCTCGGCGTCGGCGCCCTCGAGCGAGGCCATGGCTCGCCTGATCTCGGATATGCCCGGCAGGAACACGAGAATCGAGCCGGTTCCCGACGTAAGTTCCATCCGCGCGGCGCGCGCGGCTTTCTCGGAAATTTGTATATCCTCCCGTCTGGCAAGCTCCGTCGCGTACTCGATTTTCACGGGATACCTTCGTCCCGGGACGGAAAGGACTGGCGCCGCGAGGTATTCGGAAATCTTCCGCGCGTCGATCGTCGCCGACATAACGACGACGTAAAGATCGTCGCGGAGCGCGCACACCTCGCGGAGCAGCGCGAGCGCGAGATCCGCGTGGATCGAGCGTTCGTGGAATTCGTCTAGGATGACGACGGATACGTCGGATAGCGATGGATCCGCCTGGATTCGTCGAGTCAGTATCGCCTCGGTTATTACCTCGATGCGCGTGCGCGACGAGGTTTTTGAGTCAAGGTGGAGCCGGTATCCCGCGATGCCGCCAGGCTCGTCGTCGAGGATCTCCGATATGCGCTCGGCGATAGCGACGGTCGCGAGACGTCGCGGCTCGAGCATTAGGATTTTTCCCGGGACGCGGTCAAGGAACGCGATCGAAACGGAGGTGGACTTTCCCGCGGCCGTCTCGGCGGTGAGCACGAGAAAGCGCGAGGGCGAGTCAATCGTCTCGTCGGCGATTTTATCGAGCCACGGGAAGATCGGAAGGGATTGAAGTATATCGTTCATCGCGGGCCGTTCCGCTCCGCTTTAGCGCGGATCCGCTCGGCTCGTTTTTCGTCCCCTAGGCGCTCCGCGCAGCCGAGGGCCGTTTCGTAATCGCCCAGTCGATGTTCGCAATCGATGGCGAGCATGCGCAGCGCCGTCTCGTCCCCGGAATCGGCGAGCGGGCGCAAAAACTCAGTGGCCGCGGCGTAATCCCGGCCCGCGCGAAGCTCCATCGCGCGCACGAGGGCCGCCCTGCCCTCCGCGTCCTCGATGGCGGCGTCGAGCGAATACAGAAGCCGCGCGAGCGAGACGCAATCGTCCCTGTTGTGGTCGCCTATCCTCGAAAGCCTGCCGCGCTCGCCTTCCCTTACGTACTCAAACCACGCGTCGGGCGCTTCGCTGCCCGGAAGGTCGTCGTCTCGGAGTATACCGAGGATTCCCTCCTCCACAGCGGAGAGCCTGCAGGAGCCAAGCTCGTTTTTCCACAGTCGGCGCGAGGGAAAGAGAAGATCAAGGTGCATCGTAGGCTCGGCCATAAACCGGGGACGCATCGCGTTCATCAAAAAGCGGTTTGCCAGGATTTGCGAGTCGAAGCATTTACCATTGAAAGAAACGAGCACTGGGGAGTTTCCCACGAGCTCGACGAATCGCGAGAGAAAAGCGGCCTCGCCGGGATAATCCTGAAGCAATAGCTGGGTAAGCCTCAGCGAGCGTCCCTTCCCTCGGGGGCCGGGAATAAGACGCCCGACGCCGGCCATGAACGCGACGGTTCCCGCGCCGTGCGACAGCCCCGTCGTCTCAAGATCGAAAAAAGTAAGCCGCTCGTCAAACCCGTCGGCATCGATCGATTCGGAGAGCGAGGAACGGATTCTGGGAAACAGCAAAGGAAACCAAACTGAGAAACCCTTTCGGTATTCGGGAATCGGCATGACCGTCTCTCGTTCCAAAAGGAGCGGCGCGGATTGGGTCCAGCCCTCGATCGGCGGCTGAGCGGCGGTCTCCTCAGCGGGCTCAGACTTCTTTCCCGCGGCACGGCGTTCGAGCGCCGCCGATATGGAGTCTCGCGAAGGCCCTCGCCTATCCGGCGCGGCGGTTTCACGATCGCCGGTACTTAAGCTCCTTTGACCCTCGCGAATGCGACCAAGCCTTCCGGAAAGTCCCGATCTCGCCATCAGTTTACCTTTCCGGCGAGCGTACCCATCAGCGTCGCGGCTTCCGCCTTAACCTCGTCTCCCGTCGCGCCGACCCCGATGCAGGAGGGGCATCCGGACTCGCACTCGCACGAGGTGGTCCGCTCGCGGCTCGCGGCGAATACCTCTCTCAGCCTTCCGGCGAGAGATTCGGCAAGGCCCGTGCCGCCGGGCGCAGTATCGTAGATATAGAGGGCTGGACAGCCGAAATGCGGATCGCGCGCGCGCGGAGCCACGCCGATGTCCCTACGGTCGCACAAAAGGAAAAACGGCGCGACGGACTTGATGAGCGAGCCGATACCCGAAAGCACCTCGGCCTGCGCGGCCTCGTCGAGTCCGCAGAAGGAATCGATGTCCCTGAGTCCTTCCTTCGTCTGTCCGAGAAGCAGGACCATGCCGCGGGTTTCATGCTCCTCGGCGTCGAGCGCGATCTCGCCAAAGCCGATATTCTCGTGCGTATGGAAACGTAGTTTCTTGAATTTCACGACCTGCGTGCGGACAAGGAGGTCGCCGATCACGACGACGGTACCTTCAGGCGGATTCTCCGCCGTTTCGTCCTCGGAGAGAACCTTGATGTCCGTTTTAACGACCGCGTCGGTAAAGTAATTAACCTCGGATTCCTCGACCTCGGCGCGCCTGTTCGGAATGTCGAGCTTCGTCACGACGAACTGCTTTCCGAGGTGGATGTAGATCGCGTTGGGGAACAATAGCTCGCGCGCCGAAGGCCGATCCATCTCGCCGATCACCGCGTCGCGACCCTTGGTCGTATCGACGATGACGACGTTGTCCGCCGTCGCGGACCTAAGGCTTACGCCCTCGGACGGGTACGAGCGGTCGGACCAATGCCACCTCCCTGCCGTATGCCTGAGAATCCCGTCCTCCTCGAGAAACGAGAGAATATCCGTCGTCGCCTCCGGCGGAAACATGGATTGCCCGTCGGGCTTTCCGGAGAGTTCCTCGTCGGTGAACGGCAGCTCGAAAGCGGCGCACTTAACGTGATCCGTGATGATATAGGGGTTATCCGGGTCGAGCTGCGCCGTTTCCTGCGGCCGCTCGAAAAAGTAATCCGGGTGGGAGATGATGTATTGGTCGAGCGGCGACGACGACGCGATGAAAACCGCGACGGACTCGGACTGCCTTCGACCTGCCCGGCCCGCCTGCTGCCAGAACGACGAAAACGAGCCGGGAAAGCCCGCTATGACGGCCGCGTCGAGTCCGCCGATATCGATGCCGAGCTCGAGCGCGTTCGTCGACACGACGCCCTGGATCTCGCCCTCGCGGAGGCCCTTCTCTATCGCGCGCCGCTCGAGCGGCAAGAGCCCTCCCCTGTAGGGAACGACCTTGATGCCGTGATTGCCGTTATAGACGTTCGCGAGCGAGTCGTTGACGTACGACGCGATTACCTCGGTGCGCACGCGCGAGTGCGCGAAAAGTATCGTCTTGATCCCCGAGCGGAGAAACGCGAGCGCCCAGCGCTGGCTTTCGTTCATGACGCTCCGCCTGATTCCCTGGACCGCGTCGACGAGCGGCGGGTTGGAAAGAACCACCGTCTTCCGTCCGGAAGGCGCGCCGCTTTTGTCGATTAGTCGGACGTTCGCGCCGATAAGTCGTTCGGCGAGTTCCTTGGGGTTGCCGATGGTAGCCGAGCATAGGATGAACGTGGGGTTCGCGCCGTAAAACCGCGCGACTCGCAGAATGCGCCGGAGAAGGTTCGCCATGTGACTGCCGAATACGCCGCGGTAGGTGTGCATCTCGTCTATGACGATATACTCGAGATTCGAGAAAAAACGGATCCATTTGGGATGGTTCGGAAGGATTCCCGCGTGCATCATGTCCGGGTTGGATATGATGATCCTTCCCTTGTCGCGCGCGTCCGATCGTATGGACTGGGGCGTGTCGCCGTCGTATATGCAAACGCGAAGCGGGATTCTCGGGACGTCGGCGGCGTAGTCCGCGCTTCCCTCGATTCTACCGACCATGCCGTTTATCTCGCTTTGCTGGTCTTGGCTTAGTGCCTTCGTGGGGAAAAGATACAGGGCGCGCGCGTCCGGTTTTTCCAGCAAGGTTTGCATGACCGGAAGGTTATAGCAAAGGGTTTTTCCCGACGCCGTCGGCGTGACTATGACGGTATTCCCGCGCGCGCGGGCGGACGCGTAGGAATCGGCTTGGTGCGAATAGAGCCGGTCCATACCCCGGTCTCGGCATGACGCGAGGAGGCGTTCGTCCAAATCCTCGGGAAACGGGGCGTACGAGCCTTCGCGTTCGGGGAAAACTTTCACATCGGAGATGAATGGCTTGAATGAGGGATCGGAAAGGATCTGCTCGAGGGATTCGCGGTTGCCCATAGTCCAAGAAGTATATCATGCGAGGGGTTAAAGGACTAGATTCTTCCTCGAACGATCATTTTTTGCTGGAAGGATATCCGTAAGGGTACTATACTGATTTATATATTGAACATCAAAAGGAGACCATTGTGTCCAAGGTATTATCCATCATTTTAGGTGGAGGAAAAGGAACCCGCCTATATCCGTTGACGAAAGAAAGATCCAAACCCGCCGTCCCGTTCGGGGGCAAGCATCGTATCGTGGACATCCCGATATCAAATTGCATCAACTCAGGCTATAACCAGATATACATCCTTACGCAGTTCAATTCGGCCTCGCTACACCTGCACGTGGCGCGGGCCTACAATTTCGACACCTTCTCCGGCGGCTTCGTCGAGATCCTCGCCGCGGAGCAGACCTTCGAGCATTCGGGCTGGTACGAGGGAACCGCCGACGCGGTACGAAAGAACTTTCACCATTTTAAGACGCAGAAACCCACCCATTACATCATCCTTTCGGGGGACCAGCTCTACCGAATGGACCTCGCGGAGTATATGCGAAAGCACGAGGAATCGGGCGCCGACATCACGATCGCGTGTACCCCGGTAACCCGCGATGACGCGTCGGGCTTCGGCATCCTCAAGACCGACCGCGCCGGCCATATTACGGAGTTCATGGAAAAGCCGGGTCCCACGAAGAACATCGACGAGTGGATCATCCCGAACGAGGCCCGCACCGAGGCCGCGGTCAACGGACGGGATTATCTCGCGTCCATGGGTATATACATCTTCAACGCGAAGGCGATGGAAGACTCGCTCAATAACAACCTCACCGACTTCGGTAAGGAAGTCATCCCCGAGGCGATCAAGAAATTCAACGTGGCCGCGTATATCTACGATGGGTATTGGGAAGACATCGGAACGATCCGCAGCTTCTACGACGCGACGCTTGACCTTACGAGCATCAAGCCGAAGTTTAACTTCTACGACGAGGATAACCCGATCTATACGCATAACCGGAACCTGCCCTCGTCGAAGATTAACGCCGCGTCCCTCGATCAGGTAAATACGAGCGAAGGATGCGTCATAACCAACGCGACGATAAAGCGCTCCGTCATCGGCATCAGGTCGACGATCGAGTCAGGCGCGTATCTTGAGGGCGTTATTTGCATGGGTGCCGACCAGTACGAAACAGACATCGAACGAAAGGATAACCGCAAGAAAATGATCCCGGACATCGGTATCGGAGAGCGAACTGTCATCCGGCGCGCGATTATCGACAAAAACGCGCGGATCGGTAAGGACGTATCGATCGGTATGGGAAAAACGCCTGAGGACGGTGATTATGGCTACTATCACGTCGTAGACGGTATTTACGTCATAACGAAAAATGCCTGCGTTCCCGACGGTACCGTGATCTAAGCGTTTCACTTTCAAAAACAAAAAAGCCCGTAAATCTAACCGATTACGGGCTTTTTTGTTTTTACCGGTGCGTTACTTCCGTAACGTATTACTGACTTCCGCGATAATCCTTAATCCTTCGCGAACCTCGGGGCCCGGACGACTATAGTTAATCCTGATGCAACGCTCCCTATGAGGATGTCTCTTCCACGCGGTTTCCTCGTCTGAGCCATTTTCGCGCCCGAAGAAGAAGTACTCTCCCGCGACGACGACGACCCCGCGTTCTTTCAGCCTGCGATACAGTTCCAGAGAACTGACCGATATATCGGGCAGCAACATCCAGAGGAAAATGGCCCCCTGGCTTCTATGGACGCGCCATTCCCTTCCCTCCCAGAATTCTTTAATCCATTCTTGGGCTTCAAGCGACTTTGCCCGGTAAAACGGCTGAACTCGCTCGTTCGCAAGCGTGAGGATTTCTCTCGAACGTATCAGCCCTTCCGCCATGACCTGACCGAGCGAACCCGACGCAAGGGCGGCAATGGAGTTAAGGGCGCTGAGCGCCTTGATAATTCCCGGCTCGGCGATAACGATGCCGGTTCGGAGCGCGGGGAGCCCGATTTTCGAGAGGCTCATTGAGAGTACGATATTCTCGTTCCAGGTAGGCGCCGGGGTGCCGTCCACTTCCTCCGGGAATATGATGTTCGGGAACGGCATACCATACGCGTTATCGATCATGAGCGGAATCCCGTGGCGCTTCGCGAGCGAGGAAAGCTCCGCGATCTCGCCGTCGGTCAGCACGTTTCCCGTGGGGTTCGTCGGGCGCGTGACGCAAATCGCGCCTACTTCCGGATGCGATTCTAGATAGGAAGTGACGAGCGGCAGGTCGATGTGGTATTTGAAGGAATGTTCGCCCTCGAGGTCTGTCCTCGCGGGAAGGGTTACGAAGGTATCGGGCTCGATTCCCTGATCCGCGTAGCCGACGTACTCGGGGACGAGCGGAAACAGGATTGTCTTGCGTACCGGACGAGAGCCAGAAAAAAGGTTGAAGAGGTAGAAGAAGGCCGTCTGGCTTCCGTTCGCGATCGCGATATTTTCGGGTCCCACTTTCCACCCATATTGGGAAGAAAATAGTTCTGCAAGGGCCTCGATGAAGCTGACGCGTCCCTGCGGGGCGTCATACTTACCTATGGCCTCCTCGAACGCGTCGGGCAGCGCGAGCAGTCGCTCCATCTCGCGTCTATAGGCGCCTTCGACTTCCGGTATCCTCGCGGGGTTACCCCCGCCAAGCAGGTATGGGGTCACTCCCTCGGGAAGGGGCCTCCCGATGTCGTCCATTAAGCGTAAAATGCCGGAATCTTGCGTAAGTTTCCGGCCAAACGATGAGAATTCCATGATGCGAGCAGTATACAGAAAAACTAGCGCTTTGTGCACGCTCCGGAGGCGTCCGTCTCGGTGATTTCCTCGAAATCGTCCCCGTCGCCGCCTTTGGCGGAATCCTCCGCTATCCGGATTACCGTTCGCTTCTTTACGGATAGAGAAAGCTTCCCTTCGCGCAAATCAACCCGCACGGTGTCCCCGGACGCGAGCTTACCGGAGATTATCAGCATCGAGAGGGGATCCTCTATCTC
>Ga0116170_10003425_pt1 | contig 14828 bp, 10 predicted proteins | sample AD_JPNHW1_MetaG_FD_89797 | JGI IMG/M metagenome (GOLD analysis project Ga0116170, IMG submission 89797) | Active sludge microbial communities of municipal wastewater-treating anaerobic digesters from Japan - AD_JPNHW1_MetaG | ecosystem: Engineered > Bioreactor > Anaerobic > Digestate | place...
ACTTTCACGGCGAGTTGTGATTAGTTCAAACGATCAGATAAGGTGATATTCTTTTAAAACTTCTTCAAGTTTTGCGATATTTTTATCTTCCATCGTATCAAGAGGTGCTCTGAAATTATTTGAGCACAGTCCCATCATCCACAGAGAGGTTTTTGCAGGAAGCGGACTCGTTTCTATGAACATTGCATGATTGAGTTTGTTGAGTGACAGCTGAATATCGGAAGCTTTCTGGAAATCTCCTTTTAAAGCGGAATTGACCATTGCAACACCTAATTCAGGCAGAACATTTGTAAAAACGCTTATAACACCTTTCCCGCCCATTGATATAAAGGGAACTACCGTAAAATCATCTCCTGAAAGAAATTCAAAACGGTCAGTTCCGACAGCTTCAAGATAATCGGCAAATCTTCCAAGATCTCCGCTTGCCTCTTTGACAGCTACAACATTTTCAATTTCAGCAAGTCTGGTCAAAGCTTCAGGGGAGATATTCAGTCCGGTTCGCCCCGGAACATTATAAACAATTATCTCAGCTCCTGTTTTTGCGATCTCGGAATAATGCCTGAAAAGCCCTTTCGGTGTGGGCTTGTTGTAATAAGGTGTTACAATGAGGACTTTTGATATTCCTGCATTCAGAGCTTTTTCGGTCTGCATTACCGAATCAGCTGTGTTGTTCGTTCCGGTTCCGGCAATGATCTCCATTTCCGGACAGTTAGATCTTATGAATTTGAAAAGCTCGACCTTTTCATCAAGTGCAAGTGTAGCCGCTTCACCAGTGGTACCTGCTGCAACAATTCCTGAAACACCAGCTTTAACCTGAATATCAAGAAGTGTTTCCAATGAATTGAAATCAATTGTTCCCGAATCGGTAAAAGGTGTTATTATCGCAGTATAAACGCCTTTCATCTTTCCTCCTAATGTTTATAGATCAATGTTATGTATTGTAAGATCCATTATGGATTTTCTGCTTTTCAATCTTTTATTGAGCTGATCAATATAATGGAGATTGGAACCCTTTACTGTGACATATACTGTTCCTGTTCTTTCCTGAGCATCTTCAGAGTTCAAATGAAGGCTTGTTATGTTAAAGTCCATAAGCGTAAGCTCTTCAACGATCTCAAGTAGTGCTCCTTTAATATTTTTAAGCCTGATTATGAACTCTATATGATATTGCGAAGATTCGAACCAGTAGACCTCTTTTTCGATTCTTTCATTTGAGAATCGCAAAAGAGAAGGACAGTTAATTTTGTGTATAATATAGCCTCTTGTAGGTGAAATATATGCCGCTACAGAATCACCTTCATCAGGCTGACAGCACCCGGCAACAGTATAATCTTTGATTTCTCCGACACTTTTTATGAAAAGTGATTTCAATCCTTTAGTAGTTTCTGTTTTTTCTTTTTTCACATGAAAAAGAGGAGCCACTCTGTTTGGAAATGCTTCAATGAGTTTTCTTATTTCTTCAGGTGTGAAAAAGACGGAAATTACCTTTCTTAACTTTATCTCGCCAAGGGCCACCTTTGAAAAAAAGACAGGGAGTCTGTTTTTCTTCGGAATAGAATATTTATCAATGAGCTTTGCGAATGCCGGATTTTCCTTAATTTCGTCAAAGTCGCTCCCTTTACCTTGTGAAATAAAAAGAGGTTTAAGTATTTCCCGTCCTTTCTGTTCAGCGATCTCTTTTTCCTTTTTTGCCAGAAATCTTCTTATATATTGTTTCGCTTTGGCTGTTTTTACAAAATTAAGCCAGTCTTTTCTGGGAGTCTGATTCTTTGATGTGTCGACCCTGACTTCATCTTTGCTTTTAAGTTTATAAAAGATAGTCTCTCTTTTTCCATTTACCGTGCCGCCAATACACTGATCACCGACATTTCCGTGTATTGCATATGCAAAATCAAGAAGTGTCGATCCTTCTGGCAGAGGGTATATATCTCCTTTCGGTGAAAATACTGCGATGCTTTCCAGCGGCAGAGCGTTTTCAATTCCTTTTAAGAAATCAACAGGATTGTCAGAATCTGTAAGGTCCCCGAGAACGCCTTCAAGCCACTTGGCTACCTTGTCTTTGTGACTGACATCATTCTTATAAGCCCAGTGTGAAGCGTTGCCTTCCCTGGCGACACGATCCATGTCCTTTGACCGTATCTGAACTTCAATGAAATATTCACGATATCTGACTACAGTATGGATGGACATGTATCCGTTTTCCTTCGGTCTGGAAATGTAATCCTTGAAGAATTTATTAACTATCGTGAATTCAGAAAAGGAATGAATGGCGGCCATTGCGAGGTAGCAATCATCTTGATTTAAAGAATCAAGGATGACTCGTACTCCCAGAATATCATGAAGACTGGATATTTCCATGTTTTTGCGGAGAGTTTTTTTATAGATTGAATAATAAGATTTGGCTCTCCCGTAGATATCGTGAACTTTTTCAGACAGTTCCGGAGATTTAGAGTCAATAGCTTCACCGACCTTTGCTATAAGATGGTTAAGAGTTTCTGAAATATTCGGATATTTTGAATCAACAAACTGGTCGATCGCTTTCCACTCATCATTCATTGCAAAATAAAAAGAAAGGGATTCAAGTTCCTCCTTAAGCCAGTAAACGCCGAGTCTGTGTGCAAGAGGCGCATAGAATCTCAAGGTTTCGTTTGCAATCCTTTTCTGTTTGTCTTCCGGCATCGCATCAAGAGTCTGCATATTATGAAGCCGGTCAAGCAGTTTTATGAGTATGATTCTGGTGTCATCACGGGCGAAAGTGATAAGTTTTTTAAATGCACTTGCCTGCTTTTCCTCCTGTGCCAGCTTCATCTCGGTCAGTTTTGTAACACCGTCCACAAGGTTGGCAACTGTCTTTCCGAAAATCGCTTCAATTTCTTTGACGGTTGTTGTTGTATCTTCGACAGTATCATGAAGAAGACCCACAATAACACAGTCGGGATCCATTCCCATTTTTGCGAGGTAGTATGCGACAGTGAGAGGATGAATTATGTATGGTTCACCGTTTTTTCTCAGAACACCTTCATGTGCGGCAGATGCTATCGCGATGGCTTTCTGTATTTTTTCAAGTGCAGCTTCGGCATTTATTCCTGATAAAGTATCAAAATGTTCATTCACAGCATCAAGGATATGATTCGGTCTAACTACTCTGTCGGTATTGATATAAGGTTCCCTTTTCAGAATAAGCCGCAGTTTAGATTTTTCCATTTTATTCTATAAATTTTGAGATTGTTTCAATGTTCTTCAATACAGATGCTTCAGTATTGCTTATTATAATACTTGAAAGAATATCTGTCGCCTTTACTACATCATCATTAACGATAATGTAGTTGTAATATGTGAAATATCCGATCTCCTTTCTAGCATTCTCCAGTCTTTTCTGAACAATTTCCTCGTTGTCCGTAGCTCGTCCTCTTAATCTTTTTTCCAGCTCATCCATCGAAGGCGGAAGTATGAATATCAGCACAGCTTCTTTTCTGAACGCTTTCCAGATATTTATGGCACCCTGATAATCTATATCGCAGATGACATGTTTTCCCATTGAAATTGTGTCTTTTAGAAAAGAAAGAGGTGTTCCGTAAAAGTTTCCGTGAACTTCAGCCCATTCAGCAAAAAGACCGGCTTCTTTTTTTTGAAGAAAATCATCAGAAGAAACAAAAAAATAATCCTTTCCTTCAATTTCGCCGCTGCGGGGTTTTCTTGTTGTCATTGAAACCGATTCCACAAGGAAAGGGAATTTCTTTTTAATGTTGTTAACCAGTGTTGTTTTGCCGGCACCTGAAGGAGCTGATAGAACAAAAATCCTGCCATTCATCAGATGTTCATCAATTTTCAATGCAATCTCCAAAAAACAAATAAGAAATATAACGGATTTGGATTATACTTTAGTTTTTTTTCTATTTCAACTTGTTCAATCACGATAATTATCTTTTTTTTAAAGATGCAAATTAACCCTTGAAAATGTTGTATCAAAAACAGTTTGAAGTATATTACTGAGGATTATTGAAAAAACTGGAGGAAAACATGAATATCCGAACCATTGTAAAAACCATTACTGCTGTAGTATTTCTTATTGTATATACCTCAATCTCTGCTGAAACGCTGGTTGTTATGGATATTTCGGATAAGACAGGAAAAATCAACCCCGAATTGATTAAAGGTTCCAAAGAATATGTCATTCAGCTTTTAAACAGTGTCGGCAAGTATACAGTTATTCCTGATGCTCAGATAGCTGATGCCAAAAAAAGATCGAAGGAGTGGTCCGGATGTGTTCAGATGGATTGTCAGATTGATATTGCGAAGGCATTTCAGGCTGACATTATTGTTGCCCCGACGGTTGAATACTTTGCCGGTATTTATACACTGACCATCAATTACATTTTTGTCGAAGGAAAAAGAAAAACAGAGGCCGGAGCCATTGATTTTAATGGAACTGCGGCGGGAATGAAAAAAGCTCTGGAGTCTGTTGTTTCTATGATCCACGGTAAAAAAATAGATACTCCGGCTGTCATGGTGGAGCAGAATAAGGACTTGGAAAAATACAAGGCTGAAAATTTCAAAGAAAAGGAAAAGACTGAGTATGTTGTTCCTGCTGAGCCTGTTGTTATTCCGATACCGCAGGCTGTACTCCCCGGAACTGCCGATTTTGTCTCAAGTCATAAGGGCGTTAAGGTAACTGTCGATATTTCTTCTCCAGGTTTATCATCATGCACGATTCCTTGCAAAATCAAAAATCTGAACCCTGGAATGCATTCGGCAAGGTATGAACTTGCCGGTTTTACAACAAAAGACGAAACTATAGAGATAAAGCAGAATGAAGAAACCAGAAAGACTGTTGCGCTTGTTCCTGTAATTAGGAGCATGGAAGAGACCAACAACGAGCTTATTCAGGCTGCAAAAGAAGGAAAGATGAAGCTTGTCAAAGAGCTTATTGACAGCGGTGCAAGTATCAATTATCACGATTCGGCAGGATTGAGTCCGCTTCTTATTGCAACTTTGAGCGGAAACCGTGAAATGTCCGGATATCTTACCGGAAGAGGTGCAAGATTCTCATCAGTTGAAGTCGGGACTCTCATGCTCGTTGCGGTTGAAAGGAATGATGCATGGATCGCTTCCACTTTAACAAAACAGCATACAGATCTTAATCTTACTTATGACAATGGACAGACAATACTCTGGTATGCTGCGAAAAAGGGATCATGGGATGTTTTTGATGCTTTCGTGAAAGGTGGAGTTAATGTTAATATTAAGGATTCAAGAGGTCATACCCTGTTTTCATATGCAATGGAGAATGGTCAGTCGCAGATCATTGAAAGGCTGAACAAACTCGGTGTGGCATCTGCTGGTGCCGATACGGAAAAACTGGTTAAGCAGGCGGTTGTAAATGAAGATGTCGACAGGCTGAAAGCTCTTTTAATGCTTAAACCGGACTTGAATAAAGTATATGAAGACGGATTGACGCTTCTGTGGTATGCCGCTGTAAAAAAGAGATCTGATATGGCTGAGGCTCTTTTAAAAGGCGGAGCAAAGGCTGAAATAAGTGATAAAACAGGCAGAAGTCTGATGATGTACTGTGTTGAAACAAGACGATATGAAATAGCAAAACTTCTTAAAAGTTTCGGTGCAAATATAAAAAATAGTGAAGGTGTTCTCCTTCTCCAGAAAGGACTTGTAATAGGCGACAGCCAGCTTGTTAATCTGCTCGTACAGTTGAATGTCAATGTGAACATTAAGTTCGAAGACGGACTTAGCGCAATATGGATCGCCGCATTTACAAATAACAAAGAAATGGTTGAAGTGCTTGCTGAGGCCGGAGCAAATCTGAATACGAAAGACAAAAAGGGACACACTGTTCTTATGTGGTGTGTTGAAAATGACCGTAAGGAAGTAGCGAACATACTTATTACAAAAGGTGCCAATGTCAATCTGATGGACGATCAGAAAAGGACTGCTTTAATTTCTGCAGTACTTGCAGACAAGACCAAAATGGTGCATATGCTTGTTAAGAATGGTGCTCAGATTGACCTTAAAGATATTGAAGGCAACTCACCTATTCTTATTGCAGCGGCTCGTGGTAATCAGGGACTTGTTCAACTTTTTCTTGAAAATGGCGCTTTTGTGAACACAGCTGATTCTTTCGGCAATACTCCTCTTTTGATTTCGCTTCATAAAAATTATGAAGATATTGCGATGATGCTTCTTGAAAAAGGGGCGGATATCAATAAATCCAATGAAAAAGGGGAAACTCCGCTTATTGTTGTCTCTGCAAAGGGAAACCTCAGATTTGTAAAGATGCTCGCAGAAAAGAATGCTGATATAAATGCTGCTGATAAGAACGGAGATACAGCTCTGATCTACGGAAAAAGAGAGAACAGAAGAGAAGTTGTGAATTATCTTCTTGTAAGGGGTGCTGTTATTGAAAAGAGGTCTGAACAGGATGAACTGATGGCTTTCGGGACTCTTAACAGCTACCACGAGATCATTGAAAACCTTATTGAAAGGAAGATATCGGTCAACCGTCGTTTTACGGACGGTCTTTTTCCTCTGTATTATGCAGTCAGGAACGGGGATCTGAAAATGATAGATATGCTTATTGCGGCTGAAGCTGATCTTGAGGCAAGAGACAAAGACGGCGAGACAGTTCTTCTTTACGCCGCTGCAAAAAGAGAAGAGCATGTAATTGTAAACCTGATAAATAAAGGAGCTAATATTACAGTGACCGATAAACAGAAAAGTACACCCTTGATGATCGTTGCAGGTCGAGGTTTTGCCGATGCCGTTAAAGTTCTGATAGGTAAAAAAGTGGATGTCAATGCAAAGGATGATAAAGGCAGAACTGCGCTTGTAAGGGCAAAATTCACAGGAAATTATAATATTGTCGATATGCTCAAGAGAGCCGGCGCTTTCGAATGATGGAAAATTCATTCAACGAAACCGGAATTTCACCTGAACTGATCAATGCACTTCAAAAACAGAACATAACGGTTCCTGCAAAAATTCAGTTTGAAAGCATAAAACTGCTTCTTGAAGGAAATGATGTTATCGGATGTTCTGAGACCGGAAGCGGAAAAACACTCGCATATCTTCTTCCGCTTTTTATGAAAATTAAAAAAGATGAAATCAGAAATCAGGCGGTTATTGTTTCACCGACTCATGAGCTAGCGATTCAGATACAGCGGGTTATCGAAGCGCTTATAACGGATTCAGGAACAAAAATAACTTCTGCACAGTGTATCGGCGGTGCCAACATTATGCGTCAGATTGATAAACTCAAGAAAAAACCGCATATCATTGTAGGTACTGCCGGTCGCATAATTGAGCTGATAGAAAAGAAAAGAATTGCAGTGGATATTGAAACTCTTATTATCGATGAAGCAGATAAAATGCTTGATGATACGAACTTTGATGTTCTTTTAAAACTCATAAAGAAACTGGTGAGGACAAACCGGCAGACAGTTCTATTTTCAGCTTCCATCACTGATCAGACTTTAAAAAGAGCGGTCAAGATAACAAAAGATGCAAAGATCGTAAAAACTTCGAATGAATACAAGATAAACAAAGATGTCGAACATTTTTATATTGAGACCGATTCCAGAGACAAAATATTAATGTTAAGGAAGATCTATGCTGCGATAATGCCTCAGAAAGCACTGGTTTTTATGAATAGTGACGACAAGATCACAGAGCTTGCTGAAAAGCTCACATTCCACAAGCTGAAAATCGCTTCTATGCACGGAAGATTTAAAAAACTTGAAAGAAAGCAGGCACTTGACAGTTTCAGAAAGGGTGATGCTCCGTTTATGGTAAGTTCGGATATATCCGCAAGAGGTCTTGATATAAAAGATGTCGATTTTGTTATCAATTTTGATATGCCGGAAGATAGTCTTGATTATTTGCACAGAATCGGGCGTACTGCAAGAGCTGGAAAAAAAGGAATAGCAATATCCCTTGTAACTCCATACGACATGAAATTACTTGAAAAACATTCAAAACACTTCGGTTTTATTCTCAAAAAAGCGTCGTTGTCTCAAGGATTTCTTAATTTATCCGAATAAATAACTTGCACTTCTGTCATTTCATAGTAAGCTGCTATGAAAACTATGAATTGTTTTTGAGGAGGTAATTATGAAAGAAAAGATTTTTAATTCGATGCTGGAGCTTGTCGGTAAAACTCCTTTGGTCAGACTTAACAGAATGAGTTCTGATACCGGTGCTGAAGTAATTGCAAAGATTGAGTTTTTTAATCCGGTATCAAGCATTAAAGACAGAATTGCTCTTGCGATGATCGAAGACGGTGAAAAAAGAGGTGTGGTTAAAAAAGGTGTGACGATTGTCGAGCCTACAAGCGGAAATACAGGTGTGGGTCTTGCTTTTGTCTGTGCAGTAAAAGGATACAGGCTTATTTTGACAATGCCTGAAACAATGAGTGTGGAAAGAAGGAAGCTTCTTAAAGTATTTGGTGCAGAGCTGGTGCTTACTCCCGGTGAAAAAGGGATGAAAGGTGCAGTCGAGGCTGCTGAAAAGCTCGCCTCCGACAATGGATATATAATTCTTCAGCAGTTTTCCAATCCGGCAAATCCTGAGATTCATACAAGGACTACAGCAGTTGAAATTATCAATGACTGTGGTGGAAAAATTGATTTTTTTGTAGCCGGTGTAGGAACAGGCGGCACAATTACCGGTGTAGGAAAAGTTCTTAAAGAGAAATATCCATCGGTTAAGATCATTGCTGTCGAACCTGCTGATTCTCCTGTACTTTCAGGCGGTAACCCCGGTCCGCACAAACTTCAGGGAATCGGAGCAGGATTTGTTCCGGCTGTTTTTGATAAGAGTGTTGTTGATGAAATTCTGAAAATAACAACCGATGATGCATTTTCTGAAAGCAGAAAAATAGCAAAGGAAGAAGGTGTTTTCTGCGGCATTTCATCTGGTGCGGCACTTTCTGCAGCTAGAACAGTCGCTTCAAGACCTGAAAATAAAGGTAAAAGAATTGTAGTGATCATTCCTGATACCGGCGAAAGGTATCTGTCGACAGCACTTTTTGAGTGAGGTATAATGAAAATATCAACAAAAGTCCGTTATGGAATGAGAGCAATGATCGAGCTTGCCAGAAGAAATGGTGATGCACCTGTAATGCTCGGAATTATAGCGAAAAATCAGGATCTTAGCGAAAAATATCTTGAACAGCTTTTTACAATGCTCAGAAATGCCGGACTTGTCAAAAGCGAAAGAGGCAACAAAGGCGGTTACAGACTGGCAAAAAAAGCTGAAGAAATATCAGCGTATGATATTTTCATCGCCCTGAACGGGCCGCTCGAATTAGTCGGATGTGCAGTAAATAAAGAATGTTGCGAAAGATTTTCCAATTGCGATACCGCCGGTCTCTGGAAAGAAATCTCAGAATCGTTAAAGAAAGCACTAATTTCAAAAACTCTTGCCGAACTGGCACAAAAAAACGCAGGTAATTTTGAAATGTACAATATCTGATAATAGGTTGACTTTTAGTAGTATAAAAATTAAAATGCGAGTTCCCGATTAATTATTTTAAGGAGTTAGACATGAGAAAGTTTTTTGCGATCAATACTTTTATTTTGCTGATTTTCTGTGCAATATCTCTTTCCGCTCAGACAAAAACCGAGCCTAAAAAAGATGACGCTAAAAAGACAACAGAGGTAAAACCGTCTGTATCTGAAGCAAAAATGGTCTTTGATGCTCCTCAGAAAGAAGGGGTCAAGGCGATCTGTCCAGTTACCGGCGAAATATTTGTAATTACTAAAGATACCGCACATTCAGAGTATAAAGGAAAATTCGTTTATTACTGCTGTCCAAGTTGCAAAGCCACATTTGACAAAGATCCTGAAAAGTATTTAAAAACTGGCACTAAAAAGAAGTGAAAAAAACAGTATGGATCAAAGATTGACCGTTAAGTTGACGATTTTAAGTGCTTTTGCTTTGATATCGTTCACTGTTCTTGCGCAGGAAAGCGGTCAAAAGAACGAATCCACTGACATTATAATTCAAAAAATAGCTGAAAAGGCTCTTTCCGGTTCACCCTCAATTGATGCGATGAAGTCACGACTTGCCGCAGCCAGAGAGCTTGTAAAACCTGCCGGGGCATGGCCTGATCCGATGTTGTCAATTGGCGGATCTTTCATGGGACTTGTTCCTCCCGGTCCGTCATCTTACGGAATCATTGAATACAGTCAGACTCTGCCATATCCGGGAAAAAGCGGCTCCCGTATTGCCGTGGCAGAATCGGAAAAAGCGGTGAAAACTGCTGAAATCGAGCTTGTGGCAAGAGATATCGTTTTCAATGTAACTAAGTCGTTCGCAGATATTTATTTAATCGATAAAGAGATTGAATTACTCGGAATTTCTAAAGAATTTATAAGAATGATGTCAGATACACTTTCTGCAAAATATACTTCCGGTGATTCAAATATGACGGAGCTGATAAAACTCCAGATTGAGTTGTTGCGGATCGATGAACGACTTAACGAAATAGGAACAGACCGGTTGACAATTATTTCAGGACTTGAGGCACTGCTCGGTTCCGCTGAGTCGTTGAAAATTCCGGTTGTTTTGAAACTGCCTGAGATTGATGATGGTTTTATGGATATTTATATTTCACCGGCAAAAATCGCTGATAACTCTGCGTTGATATTGCTGAAAAAAGCCGAAGTCGCATCATCTGTCAAAAAAGCTGATTCGGCAAAATTTGATCAGTATCCCGATTTTTCATTTGGTGTCGGAGCCGGTGTCGACGGAATGAAAGAACCGGTATTGATGTTGAATTTCGGTGTTGAACTGCCGATCTGGAAAAGTTCTAAGCAGACTCCAATAAAAAAAGCGGCAGATTATGAAGTTGCAGCTGCAAGATCAGAGCTGAAATCTGCAGAATTATTTTTCCGGGCGGAGTTTAATTCGCTTGCCGCCCGGTGGAAAAATTATAACAGTCAGATAAAACTTTACCGCACAACTATTATTCCTGAAAATTATAAAGCTTTTGAATCATCACGGATAAATTATCTGGCAGGTATAGGAAATTTTGCGGAAGTTATTGAAAATGCAAGACTCTGGCTTGATGCGAAAATCCGGTTGAGCAAGCTTGAATCTGACCGGTTTGTAGTTTATGCATCAATTAAAAAGCTTACTGAACCTGCGTATCAGAAAGCATTGGAGAAATAAGATGAAAAATAAAGTGAACATACATAGTATTCTTAAAGTTCTGTCTTTAATTCTGCTTGTAATTGCAGTTGCTATGTCTGCTGTGTCGGTTTTTAAATATTTTTCAGCCGCAAAAAATGCAAATGAACAGTCAGAACATGTCAAAGCAGAGGATAAGTTGCTTTACCGGTGTCCGATGCATCCTCAGATAACAGCCGATCACCCTGATAAATGTCCTATCTGCGGAATGGATCTTGTGCTAGTAAAGAAAAATAGTGTTGAAAAACAAACCGATGCTGTGGAAGGTCATGCAGATGTTATTTTAAATGAAAGAGAACGGAATCTTGCCGGAGTTCAGACTATTGAAGCAAAAACTGAACAGATAAGCCGCTCGATCCGTACCGTGGGGAGTGTTGTGCCGGATGAGACAAGAATAAGGCATGTTCACACAAAGATATCAGGCTGGATAGAAAAGCTTTTTATAAATTTTACAGGTCAGGAAGTCCGTAAAGGCGAGCCGATACTTTCAATTTATTCTCCTGAGCTTCTTGCAACACAGCAGGAATATATTCAGGCACTTAAATCCAAGGATCTTGGAGATGCCGGTGAACAGCTTGTATCGGCGGTCCGCAGAAAACTTGAGCTTTATGATGTTCCGGAAGCTGTTATCTCAGAGATAGAGCAGACTGGAATTCCGCAGAAAGCAGTGACGCTTATGTCTCCTGCAAAAGGTTTCGTTTCTGCAAAAAATATTTTTGAAGGGCAGACTGTTGACTCAGGGCTGGAACTTTTCAGTGTTACAGATCTTTCAAGGATATGGATAGAAGCGGTTATTTATGAAAGCGAAGCAGTTTTTATGAAAATTGGTAAAAAAGCTGTAATTACAATCCCTTACGATAATTCTAAAAAGTTCTCAGGTGCTGTGAGCTACATTTATCCGTTCATCAGCACAGACACAAGAACACTGAAAGTCCGTTTTGATTTTGATAACGGCAGGAACCAGTTGAAACCGGGAATGTTTGTAAATATTGACCTTTCTTCGGATTCTGTCAAAGGGATTTCGATTCCCGATTCAGCAGTTATTGACACAGGTACAAGACAGATCGTCTATGTCGAAAACAGTAATGGAGGCTTTTCACCAAGAGAAGTGACCGTTCTTTTCAGGGCTGAAGGTTCTGTAATAATTAAAGAAGGTATCAGCGAAGGTGAAAAAGTTGCTGTGAAAGGAAATTTTCTTCTTGATTCGGAATCAAGAATTCAAGCAGGACACTGATGATACGAAAAATTATTGAATTCTCGGCTAAGAACAGACTGTTTGTGATTTTTGCAGTTGCCGGTCTGTGCTTTATGGCTTTCACATATTTAAAAGAGATAAATCTTGACGCTCTGCCGGATCTTTCCGATACACAGGTTATCATCTATTCAAAATGGGACCGTTCGCCGGATATCATTGAAGATCAGGTAACTTATCCGATCGTCAGTTCACTTCTCGGTGCGCCGCAGGTAAAATCTATCCGCGGTTTTTCTGATTTCGGTTTTTCTTATGTTTATGTCATTTTTAAAGATGGAACTGATATTTACTGGGCAAGGTCAAGAGTTCTTGAATATCTCCAGAAAATTTCCAACAGACTTCCTGAAGGTGTTCAGACTGAGCTCGGTCCTGATGCTACAGGGCTTGGCTGGGTTTATCAATATGCGCTGATCGACAGATCGGGCAAAATGTCGCTTGATGAGCTCCGTTCTTTTCAGGATTGGACAATGCGTTTTGCACTTCAATCTGTTCCGGGTGTTTCAGAAGTCGCTTCTGTCGGTGGATTTGTAAAGCAATATCAGATAGTTATTGATCCCAACCGTTTGTCGGCATACGGTTTGTCGCTTCCGGATGTGATAGATTCTGTTAAAAAATCCAATAACGAAACAGGTGGCAGACTTATCGAATGGAGCGGTATAGAGTATATGGTCAGAGTCGGCGGATACGCTAAAACAATTGCTGATTTTGAATCAATTGTTGTAAAAGCTAATCTCGAAGGGGTTCCAGTGCTGATCAAAGACATTGCCCGTGTTGAACTTGGACCTGAGATGCGAAGAGGTGTTTCCGACCTTGACGGCAAAGGTGATACTGTCGGCGGAATTATTGTCATGCGGCACGGCGAAAATGCGTTAAATGTTATAAACAGAGTAAAGGAAAAACTTGAAACTATAAAACCTTCACTTCCGGAAGGTGTTGATATTATTACAACTTACGACCGGTCAGATCTTATCACCAGAGCGCTTGGAACATTAAAGCATGAACTTATTCTTGAAATGATAATTGTTTCTCTGGTCATACTTCTTTTTCTGTGGCATCTTCCTTCAGCTATTGTACCGATCGTTACCATTCCGGTATCGGTGCTTCTTTCGTTCATTCCGCTTTATTTTCTAGGCGTTTCTGTAAATATCATGTCTCTTGCCGGTATCGCAATTTCTATCGGAGTTCTAGTTGACGGAGCGATTGTAGAAGTTGAAAATGCCTACAACAAGATACAGCATTGGCAGGAAAAAGGTTCTATCGGCGATTTTTATAAAGTAAGGCTTGAAGCACTTCTGGAAGTGGGTCCGAGTGTGTTTTTCTCACTTCTGGTCATAGCGGTGGCATTTATTCCGATATTTACCCTTATCGATCAGGAAGGAAGGCTTTTTAAGCCGCTTGCCTATTCAAAGAACATTGCGATGGCGATGGCGGCAGTGCTTGCCATAACTCTTGATCCGGCAATGCGTATGCTCTTTGCAAGAATAGATCCATTTGTTTTTAAACCGCGATTCCTCGCTTCGGCTTTTACTTCAATTACTGTCGGAAAGTATTACAAAGAAGAAAATCACCCGATAAGCCGTGTGATAATGAAAATTTATGAGCCGTTCTGCAAATTTGTGCTGAAACATCCGAAAAAAATAATATTTGCGGCTTTTATGGCCGTAGCACTGAGTATTCCTGTTTATTTCAAGCTTGGGACAGAGTTCATGCCTCCTTTAAATGAAGGCTCAATTCTGTATATGCCGACAACACTTCCCGGAATTTCAGTTGCCGAAGCCACGGAGCTTATGCAGACTCAGGATAAAGTCATTAAGTCGTTTCCTGAAGTTGAAAGAGTTTTCGGGAAAGCAGGTCGTGCCGATACTTCAACAGATCCGGCACCGTTATCAATGATGGAAACAACTGTTATTTTGAAAAAGCCGGAAGAATGGCGGTCAAAACAAAGATGGTATTCAGAATGGATGCCTGAATCTTTGAAATTTATCGTCCGTCCTATCTGGCCTGACAGGATTTCATGGGATGAGCTTGTTGCTGAAATGGATAATGCTCTGAAAATTCCCGGTGTCACAAATGCCTGGACAATGCCGATAAAGGCGCGTACGGACATGCTTACTACAGGAATGAGAACGCCGGCAGGAATAAAAATATTCGGCGAAAAGCCTGAAGAAATTGAAGAGTTGGGGCGTCAGCTTGAACCGTTGTTAAAAAATATTCCCGGTGCAAGAAGTGTATTTTCTGAAAGGGTCACTGGAGGATACTTTCTTGATTTTGACCCAAAAAGGGATCAGCTCAGCCGATACGGACTGACAATTGAAGAAGTTCAGAATGTCATTCAGAGTGCAATAGGCGGAGAGAATGTGACTTCAACTATTGA
>Ga0116170_10003426_pt1 | contig 14827 bp, 12 predicted proteins | sample AD_JPNHW1_MetaG_FD_89797 | JGI IMG/M metagenome (GOLD analysis project Ga0116170, IMG submission 89797) | Active sludge microbial communities of municipal wastewater-treating anaerobic digesters from Japan - AD_JPNHW1_MetaG | ecosystem: Engineered > Bioreactor > Anaerobic > Digestate | place...
AAGATTTCAATAATTATATTAAAGATGGAGATATAGTTTATAAGGATTTCTATTTGTTTATTACCCCAACTTTCCCATATTTGATGGCAGCAATCGGTGAGATTTTCGGAGGGTCTTTTTTAAGTTTTAGATTATTTGGAATTATTGAAAGATTAATATTAATCATAGTAGTATATCGAATTTTAAAAAGGTTTTATCCGGACAAGATCATATTTCCTGCCTTATTGACAGCATCTATTATTTACATGTCAAATGTGCAAGACGTCTTTTATGGCTATAACCAAACTATTCTGCTTTGTAGTATCATAGTTATCTTTTATGCCATTAAAATACTAGAGAATTTAAATGTGCGGCCCATAAGATACAGTATTCTTTTCGGCATTTTTTCCGGTATTACTTTCTCAATCAAGCAGACCACAGGTATTCTGCTGCCAGTATCATTAGCGTTAACAATCTTGCTTATAAATTGGAATAATAACAGGAAGCTTGCACTCAAAAGTATTCTAACTGCATTTATTAGTGCTCTATTTGTGCTTAGTATTTTAATACTCATGTTAATTGAATCCAGTGCATTCACACCTTTCATTGAACAGGTTTTCCTTGGCGCTTCATCTAAGGGGAACATTTTTACAATTTTATTTTCGTTTCTACCTGAGATTGCAACAAAAAAATCTCTGGTAATAACAATCATATTAATATCAATATTTCTATTTACTAATCTAAGAGAGAAAAGCTCTAAAGCAAACAATTTATCTATTAAGATATTACTGATGCTTTCTATAATCTTACTTGGAATATTGATTATCTATTTATGTTTCAAACCAATATTTCTGGGATGTTTAACTTGGGATATTACAGTTATATTGTTTCTTTGTGTGGTCATTGGAAGTATTTTCATTTGGAATTTACGAAATAGTAATGATTTGTTTAAATTCAGAACTGTTGTTTTTTATTATGGTATAATCTTTTTATTATTAATCGGAATATTATTGTTTATTACAAATCATCAAATCAATTCAGCTGATTATGATTTATTGAGAAAAAATCGCCAGGAATTTATATATGCGTTATTTTTCTTTCAAATAATATTTATTTTTTCCTTGATTTATAATAAAAAGTCTAATATAGATGGTTTTTCTAATGAAAAAAAGATTCTTGTGGTTTTAGGATCAATAGTTATTATGTATATTCATGGAATGTCGCATATTATTGAAGATCATGGTACTATTTTAGCATTTTCCATTGTAATATGTGAATTATTATTTATAAAAACTGTTTTAAATTCGGTAAAAAATGCTTTTATTATTATTTTCTGCATGAGTATGATAGTTGGTATTGTTATTCAACGAAATAATTTTACTTATCATTGGTGGGGTGTGAATTTGTCACCAACTACTTATAAAGCTCAATTTGTTTTTGATGATCCTAAGTTGTACGGGTTAAAATCTGATTACAGTACAACTTCAAACATGAATAAGATATTTCATATTGTTAATAATAACAAGAAATATGATGATTTGATGTACACTTTTCCGCACATAAACTATTTTAATGTAATGGCTGATTTAAGATCTCCAACGAAGGCAAAAGTGCATTATTTCGATGTTTGTTGTGATGAAATGGCTATTAAGGATTCTTATATTTTGTATAATAAAAAGCCGGATTTTATTGTCTGGCAAAGTCTGACAGAACAAGAATGGATGCTTAATGAATATTATTTTAGAGCAAAGAAACGATCAGGTCAAAGAAATTTGCAGGATGTTTATAATAGGTTGATTCATAATGGAGACTATTTGTTATTGGGTAAGTTTGTTTTGAATTTGTCTGATACGATTTTTCTTTGGGGAATTAAGGATGGACGAAAATGGGTAGACGAAAATTGTCGTGAATTAGAATCTAAGTAAAATAAGTAGATTACTTGGGTCTGTTGTTGATTTTTTAAGATATGAACTTATTTCGTACGATGGCTATTGGCGGATATAATGAAATCCATTGAAAATCGCGTTTGATGCAAAAGGATTATGAATCAATCTACCATGCTGCTGAAGAAAACTACTGGTGGTTTCACGGGAGGAGAGAATTTATCATAAGTACCATTCAGAAGCAGGGTGTTTCGAAGGGATCTGTGATTTTGGAGGTTGGTTGTTCAGGCGGGAGATTACTGGAATTGCTTAACGAAGAAGGATTCAGGAATCTTTCGGGAATTGATCTGAGTGAGGATGCGATCTGTAGGTGTAGGGAAAGGAATTTGAAAAATGTTTTGGTAAAGGATGGAGAAAATACGGGATTTGAAGACGGTAAATTTGACCTGATCATTGCCTCCGATATCCTGGAACATATAAAGAATGAAGAAGAAGCTTTATTGGAGTGGTACAGAATACTCAGGCCCGGAGGGAAATTAATATTATTCGTACCGGCATTCAACTTTTTATGGAGTTCGTATGATGAGTTTAATTTTCATTACAGACGGTATACAAAATCATACTTTCTTAAGAAAATTGTGAAAGCCGGATTTAAGGTTGAGCTTACTTCATACTGGAATTTTATCCTTTTTTTACCGATAGCGCTCGTTCGGATTGGAACACGCTTGCTTAATACGAGAAGCCGACCCGATCGGATTTTTGAAATAAACCGATATGTCAATCGCTTGCTTCTTTACCTGATACGGTTTGAAAACTGGTTGTTGGGTCTGATCCGGCTCCCGATTGGTGTCAGTCTATTTGCTGTAGTAAAAAAACAATCCTGAATCTTTCTGTTTACAAAAACAAGTTTTTCTGTGTGTTATGAACAAACCTCAGATTAACATCATTGTTCCCTTATTCAATGAGGAGAAGGTCTTTGACGAGTTGGCCGGAAGGCTCCAACGACTGATGGATCGTATTCCTTACAGCATTGAAGTCATCATGGTTGACGATGGGAGCACTGACCGGACTCCGGAAATGATGAGACAATTATGTCTTGATAATGAAAAGTTCCAGGCGCTGATTCTGTCTAGAAATTTCGGGCATCAATACGCACTAACCGCCGGATTGAAATATTCAAACGCAACGGATGCCGTCATGATCATCGACGGCGACCTGCAGGATCCTCCGGAACTACTGGAAACGCTGTATGATCAATATAAAATGGGCTACGACGTTGTATATGCCATACGGACTAAAAGAAAAGAATCGTTTGTAAAAAGAATTGCCTATAAAGGATTCTATCGATTATTACAGAAGTCATCTTATATTGAAATACCCGTGGATTCGGGCGATTTTTGCCTGATGAGTTCGCGGGTGGTTAAGTCCATCAACCAGATGCCCGAAGGAAGCAGGTTCCTGCGGGGGATGAGAAGCTGGGTTGGTTTTCGCCAGGTAGGTGTTGAATATGAACGTGAAAAAAGAATCGATGGCGAAAGCAAATATTCTGTTGCAAAGATGTTGAGATTTGCAGTAAACGGGATTTTCAATTTTAGTGAGTATCCCATCAGGCTGATCTCGGTAATGGGATTGATTACCATCGTTATTTCAATAGGTTATTTCCTTTACGTTCTTTACGCCAAACTCATGTATGGCGACGTGCCTCCCGGTTTTACCGCGCTTTTGTTCATGGTCATTTTATTCGGAGGAATTCAGCTTCTTGCAATAGGTCTGATTGGTGAATATGTTTTGAGGATTTTTTTCCAGGTTAAGAACAGGCCACTTTTTCTGATAAAAGAGCGGATCGCGAATAAGAAACGGTGTGATTTGCTTTAATTTCGCAACTGACAGGACTGGTATAACGGGATTTTTATCATGAGAATTTTAATACAGGTTGGTTCTGGAATTATTTTTCTCAGCCTTGCTTTTATGATATACAAATTTCAGGTAAAGCAAAAAGGCAGGGAGGTTCAGTTTTTAGCATTGATCATTTTACTTGCATTTATTTTTCATGCATTTAAAAATTACCTGTTTTCTCATTATTTTAATGCCGGTTATCCCCTGGGTACCTTTCTTTTCAGACCTGAAGACAGGTTCAACGATTTTTTTAACATGATCAACATTTGCAAGGACAACAACCCATACATGACCGATTACTTTTTCCAAAGTAATTATTTTCCGCTGGCAAATACATTTTTCTGGCTTGTATCGAAAATCGGAACCGGCTTCCCTGTATTTCTTGGTTACATTTTGATCTTTGCCTTCTTTTATTTCCTTTTTCTCCGGAAAGTAATTGTGAAAGATCAAAGCATCGGGGCAGTTGTTTCACTCGTGATCATCGGTTTATTGAATTACCCGTTCCTGATGAACATCGACAGGGGCAACCTGGAGGCATGGATGTTTCTGCTTCTCCTGGCATTTTTTTATTTTTATGACCGTGGCAGAATTTATGCCGCAATCCTATTCCTGGCCCTTGCCATTGCCATGAAATTGTTCCCGGCTGTATTCCTGATCCTTCTGTTAAAAGATAAAAAGTACAAGGAAATATTGATCACGGTTTTTATAGCCTGCCTTGTAACTGTGTTGGGGTTGCTCTCTTTTCAGGGCGGACCGGAAAGCAATATTGTGGCGATGTTCAACAGTTTTCGCATGTTTAACAGCCTTACCTCCTTCGATGGAATGCAACATAACTCATCCCTGTTCGGTTTTATTAAAGTATGGGTACTGATCAGCCAGGAAATTTTCAATGGAGTCGTTGATCCTGCCACTGTGAAAAATGCAGTACCTTTTGCACCATATGCCATTGCTGTGTTTGTTGCTTTTTTCGTGCTCGTTATTTTTATTCTCAGGAAGGAGCATGAAAGATGGAAGGACATCATGTGTCTGACCATCATCATGATTTTGTTCCCCAATGTTTCGTTCGATTACAGGCTTATTTATCTGTTCATCCCTTTAGGATATTTTCTTGAGCGGAATATTCGGACAAATCGGGATAATATTTTTTTACTGCTCTTTTCATTCCTGCTGATACCACAATCGTACATCTATATTTTCAGAGATATCAGTGTTTCAGCACTTATATATCCGATTGTCATGATACTTTTCCTTGCATTGATGCTTTTTGAAGGAAATTCAAGCCGTAAAGAACAGAATCCTTTAAAGCTTCCAATCCAACCCTCGAATCATCAAAATAAAAAGCTGGGCCGCTTCAACTGAATCTTATGAATATCACTATTATACAAGCGGTTTGTTTTATCCTTTTTATCGCGTTTACTTTGCTTATGTACCAGATGAAAATCAGGAGGAATGATGTTGACAACGACATTTTTTTTATTTCATCAATTGTTTTATTCGGATTTACGATAGCCACCTTCAGGAATTATATCTTCTCACAATACCTGCAATTAACGTATCCGCTGAACACTTTTCTATTCATCCCCTCCGACCGGTTCAATGATTTCTTCAGCATGCTGAAAGTAAGTAGCGGAAGCAATCCATACGGGGTTGGTGAGAAAATAGGCAGCAGCTATTTCCCGGTAGCTAATTCTATCATGTATATAATGAATCAGATCGGTTCAAAGTATGTTTCACTCATGCTGCTTTATGTACTGTTTGCCCTGGTAATGGGCCTGTTCATTAAGACAATGTTCGGAAAGAAACTGACATTCGAAAATATCCCGGCTTTCATCATCATCACCTTCACAACTTATCCTTTTCTGTTTAACCTCGACCGGGGGAACATCGATATGGTCGTGTTCATGTTTCTCATCGGCTTCTTTTATTTCAATGACAAAGGGAAAACTTTTTTAAGCATTTTATTTCTCGCTCTTGCCATTTCAATGAAACTCTATCCCGGGGTCTTTCTGATCTTGTTGCTAAAAGAAAAAAAGTATAAAGAGATAGCAATTGTCATAGTTCTTTCGGCTCTTCTTACCCTTGGCTCCCTGTTGACTTTCTCAGGTACGATGGCTGAAAATATTCAGGCTCTGTTAAGGAATCTCGGAGGTTTTAACCAGGATTTCAACTCCTTTTACGGACTGCAGCACAACCTTTCATTATACGGAGTCGTTCGGGTCATTACCTTTATCATGATGACCCTCATCGACGGTCAGGTTACACATGGCGTTTTTGCCCATGCAATACCCTGGTACACCCTCGCAGTTCTGGTTCTATTTATTGCGATAAGCGCTTACATCCTGTTTTCGGAGCAGACAAAATGGAAAAATATTACCATTCTTACCATCGTGATGCTTATTTTTCCAAATGTTTCCTTTGACTACAGACTTATATTCCTCTTCATACCACTGGTCTATTTTTTCAGGGAGGGAACTGATTCGAAGTACAGGAACTTATATTTACTACTCTTTTCCCTGTTGCTGATCCCGCACAATTATATATATCTTTACTGGGATATCAGTACCGGGGTGTTGATCTACCCCGCGCTCATGGTGATGATCATCGGACTGATATTCTTTGAAAAGATCAGGAAGAAGAGCCCTCTGCCACCAATTCAAACTAATTGACAAACCATCTGATGGAACCTATCCATGATCCTGCCGGAATGCTGAACAATGATCTTGCTTATGTGATGCGTCATTCACCCGGTCTTATCCCGGCACTGAACGACCGCACCCTTCTGATCACCGGGGGCACCGGCTTTTTCGGGAAGTGGATGCTCGAATCACTCCTCTTCGCGATCCGGGAAAGAGGGCTCCGGTTGAAGATCTATCTCCTTTCACGCGATCCCGAAAGGTTTAAAACGCAGTTTCCGCACCTGTGTCCGGCACCGTATGTGAACTTCCTGAAGGGAGACGTGACTTGCTATGATTTTCCCGAAATCAAGGTGGATTTTATCATTCACGCGGCTACAGAGGCAAGCGCAAAATTGACGGCAGAAGAACCGTTGGTCATGATCGACAATATTATTGAGGGAACCCGCAATGTTCTTGAATTTGCCCGGAAACAACAAGTAAAGCGCATGCTCTTTATGAGCAGTGGAGCAGTTTATGGAGTTCAGCCGGCAGGGTTAAAAGGATTTCCCGAGACCTTCTCCGGGAGTCCTGACACCCTTTCGCCGGCATCGGCCTATGCAGAGGCAAAGAGGGCTGCAGAGTTGCTGTGCGCCTGCTACAACAAGCTGTACGGGATTGAAATCCCGGTGGCGCGTTGCTTTGCCTTCGTCGGCCCGTACCTCAACCTTGATATCCATTATGCCATTGGCAATTTCATCAGGAATGGCCTGAATGGGGAGACCATCACCATCAAAGGTGACGGGAAACCATTAAGATCCTATATGTATGCGGCTGACCTGGTTATCTGGCTGTTTAGAATCCTCCTTTTCGGGAAGCCATCTGAGGCATACAATGTCGGATCCGACCAGGCAATATCTATTAAAGATTTGGCGTTTAAAGTCGCTTCTTTTTTCCCGGGGCTAAACGTAGAAGTACTAAACCAGACCCGTCCGACTGACAGAAATCAGGATTATGTTCCCGATATCACAAAATTTAAAAATGAATTTAATAATCATAATTTTTTAAATTTAGATGAATCTTTGTCTAAAACTATAACATATCACAAAAATTCCTTATAAATGATAAAATTGTCAGACTATGTTATTCAGAAATTGTTATCCATGGGGGTTGATACTTATTTCATGGTTACCGGTGGAGGGGCAATGCACCTTAATGATTCCATCGGTCGAACGCCGGGAGTAAAATATTTCTGTAATCATCATGAGCAAGCCAGTGCTATCGCAGCTGAAGGTTATTTCAGGACTTGTGGCAAAATGGCTGCTGTTAGTGTGACATCCGGACCGGGTGGTCTGAACACCTTAACGGGGTTAATGGGGCAATGGACTGACTCGGTCCCAGCCGTTTATATCTCCGGTCAGGTGAAATATGAAACCACAATTCATGCCTATCCACATCTGCATTTAAGACAATTGGGCGACCAGGAAATAAATGTTACGGATGTTGTAAGGCCAATTACCAAAATGTCGGAAATAATCAGTGATCCATTAAAGATCAGATATTATCTGGAAAAAGCAGTATTCACTGCCCTTGACGGCCGGCCAGGCCCGGTTTGGCTGGATATCCCACTCGATATACAGGCTTCAGTAATAGATGAAAATCAGCTTACCGGTTTCTGTCCTTCCAAAACCACTGTACTGAATGAAAGTGAAACAAATGATTTATGTAACGAAATTATTGAGAGGTTAGATTCTGCAAAAAGTCCGGTAATATATCTCGGGAACGGAGTACGGTTAGCAAAGGCCAATGAACTGTTTTATAAATTACTGGATAAATTGCGAATCCCGGTCGTAACAGCAATCAATGCACACGATTTGATGTGGGAAAGTCATCCGATGTTCTTTGGAAGACCGGGAATTTGTGGCGACAGACTTGGAAATATAATGCTGCAGAATGCCGATTTGTTAATAATACTTGGAACCCGTATGGGTATCCGCCAAATCAGTTACAACTACAGTCAACTTGCACCAAAAGCGTTCAGGATAATGGTAGATGTTGATAAATCTGAATTGGAAAAACCTACGCTTTCAATTGATTTGAAAATTAAAGATGATCTCAATCATTTTTTAGGTGCACTTTGGGAAAAGACTGCTCAAAGAAATGTTACAGATCACGAGGACTGGATAAAATGGGGAAGACAAATTGAAACACTCCTTCCTTCGATAATGGATGATAATCCGGTGAAAGAAAATTGTGTCAGTTCTTACTTGTTTGCTGATGTTCTTTTCAAAAACGCTTCAGAGAATGAAGTTATCGTAACAGGAAATGGAACAGCCTATACTTCAACATTCCAGATCATGAAGATTAAAAAGGGAATGAGAGTTATTGCCAATCATGGCTGTGCTGCAATGGGCTATGATCTTCCGGCAGCCTTGGGCGCTTGTATTGCAAATGGGCAAAACCGGGTTGTCCTGATAACCGGAGATGGAAGTATAATGATGAATTTACAGGAACTCCAAACCATTCATCATCATAATCTGCCTGTTAAAATATTTATTCTTAATAATAATGGATACCTGGCAATCAGAACTACCCAAAATTCATTTTTTAAAGGTTCTTTTGTCGGAGAATCACCGAATTCAGGGGTCTCATTTCCCGATTTTGTCAAGGTAGCCGAATCCTTCCATATTCCTGCCTTCAGTATAGAAAATAATAATGAAATTCAAAACGTAATTGAAGAAGTCCTAAAATTTCCAGGTCCTGCGATTTGCGAAATTAATATGGATCCGGAACAAACACTCTTCCCTAAGACCTCCTCGTATGTTGATTCAGATGGAAAAATCAGATCAAAACCACTTGAGGATATGTTTCCTTTTTTACCGCAAGAAAAGATGAATAAATGTTATTATAACCAATAATAAAAAATCAACGTATGACAAACTTAGAAAAAAAGATGATAGATGCCCTTAAAGATCTAAAGGAAAATCATCATGTTATAGGAGTAAAAGCCGAATTTGAAGCAGAAGGCACACGTCTTGAAGAAGCCCTGAGACTTAAGGAAATTATTTCGAAAGCGGATTTGGAAATGACGATAAAGATAGGGGGCTGTGAAGCCCTTAAGGATCTTTATGATGCACGGGCTATTGGCGTTTCACGTATTGTTGCCCCTATGATTGAATCACCTTTTGCCTTGTTGAAGTATCTTGAAGCTACCCATCTTGCCTTTCCGAAGGAAGAGTGGGATGAGATATCATTTTTGATAAACATTGAAACTAAAGTAGGGTACTCTCAATTTGATTCCATGCTCTCCATGTCAAGGATCAGTGAGTTGGCCGGGATTGTTTTAGGCAGAGGTGATCTGGCATGTTCTTTAGGGATGACGAGAAATGAGATAAACCATGACGACGTTTTTAAAATAACAAGTGACGCACTAACAAAAGCCAAAAAACATAATCTCGAAACAGTAATTGGTGGGGGAGTCTCGGGTGATTCAATTCCATTCTTTAAAAACTTGCCTGAAGGATGCCTCGACAAATTTGAAACGCGTAAAGTTCTTTTCGCTTATCGGGAGCCAAGTAAGGAAAAATTAGCCCAGGGAATCCTTAAGGCTGTCGGATTTGAGTTAATGTGGCTAAGAAATAAAAGAGATTTTTATGGATTAATTTATAATGAAGATAAAGCCAGAATCGAGAATCTTGAAAGCAGGTATGCAGTTTCAATAAAGGCGGCTGGTGGTAGTGTTTCGTAAAATATTCAACCATGAACAAACAAGAAGTAGTAACATTTGGTGAAATATTACTGCGACTGAAAAGTCCTGGAAATAATTTGTTATCTCAGGCCAATCAATTGGAAATGTCATTTGGCGGAGCTGAGGCAAATGTGGCTGTAAGTCTTGCTTCCTTGGGATTAAAGGCAAATTTCATAACCCGAATCCCTTCAAACGAATTAGGGGAAATGGTGCTTGGGCTGTTAAGAAAATATAATGTCGGTACCCGGAATATCCTGATGGGCGGTAACAGATTAGGTTTGTATTTTTTAGAGACAGGGGCGCTTTTACGGCCGAGCAAAATAATCTATGACAGGGCTTTCAGTAGTTTCTCCGAGATTCAGCCTGGAATGATTAACTGGAACGATGTACTTCGGGAAGCCAGATGGTTTCATTGGTCGGGAATTTCACCGGCTCTTTCATCATCGTCAGCTCAAATATGCAATGAAGCGTTAGATGTGTGTAAGAAAAAGGGAATAACGGTTTCCTGTGATTTGAATTTTAGAAAAAACTTATGGAAGTACGGTAGAAAGCCATCCGATATCATGGATGAATTGGTACAGAAATGTGATATCCTTGTCGGTAATGAAGAAGATGTCCAAAATGTCTTAAACATCTTTCCCCTGAAACAAAAAAATAATATCAAAGAGAAAAAATATTCTGACTTTATATCTATCAGTAAACAATTATTTTCCAAATTTCCCAGACTTCAGCACATAGGATTTTCAATACGAAATTCAATCAGTGCGGATTGGAATAAATGGTCTGGATTACTGTTAGATAAAAAAGAGATTTTCAGATCAAATGAGTATGATTTGACCGATATTGTCGATCGGGTTGGTAGCGGCGATGCATTTATGGCGGGAATTATTTATGGGATGGTAAATTTTCCTGAAAATAAGCAAAGAATAATAGATTTTGCCGTTGCTGCATCCTGTTTGAAACATTCAATCAATGGTGATTTTAACCTGGCCAGAGTTGATGAAGTCGAAAATATCATAAAAGGTAATACCTCCGGTAGAATAAATCGATGAATAATCATTTTATTGACCTGGCTGAATAAATTCCCAATCATGAGGTGCCGGGCAGGAAATTTGGCCCGGGCGCTGAATTGATCTCAAACAATTAATAAAACATTAAGTTTATAGTACATCAATGAAAGAAAGAAACATCAGGAATAGTATTATTGAATTGACTCGTTCATTTTTTCAGGAAAAATTTGGTAATAAAACATTTTCTCCTGGCAAAGATGCCGTCCACTATGCCGGACGGGTCTTTGACGAAAAGGAACTGGTGAACCTGGTCGATGCGTCGCTCGATTTCTGGCTGACTGCCGGACGGTATTCCCAGGAATTTACCGAAAAACTGGAGGACTTCCTGGGGATTCCGAATGTCATACTCACCAACTCGGGCTCCTCGTCCAACCTCCTGGCACTGACTGCCCTTACCTCGAAAAAACTGGGCGCCCGGCGGCTTATACCCGGCGACGAAGTGATCACCGTGGCGGGCGGATTCCCTTCAACCGTGGCCCCCATCGTCCAGAACCGGCTCATCCCGGTATTTCTCGACATCGAACCCGGAACTTACAACATCGACGTGACCCATCTCCGGGAAACTGTCACCCCGAAAACAAAAGCGGTCATGCTGGCCCATACCCTCGGAAATCCCTTTAACCTCAACGCGATCATGGAGGTGGTGCACGATCATGACCTCTGGTTCGTCGAAGATAACTGCGATGCCCTCGGCGCCCGTTACAACGGGAACCTTACGGGAACCTTCGGCCATATTTCGACGGTCTCTTTTTACCCGGCCCATCACATCACTACCGGCGAAGGTGGATGCGTGGCCACGCAGGACGACCTGCTGGCCCAAATCATCCGTTCGTTGCGCGACTGGGGCCGCGATTGTTACTGTGAAGGCGGCGAAAACAACACCTGCGGCAAACGGTTCAGCCAGCAATTCGGTACCCTGCCACCCGGATACGACCACAAGTACGTCTATTCGGAAATCGGATACAACCTCAAGATGACCGATATGCAGGCTTCCGTAGGATCGGCACAAATGGAAAAACTTCCCGGCTTCATTGAGGCAAGACGACAGAATTTCACCCGGATCTATGACGGATTGAAAGACCTCGAACGGTACCTCATCCTTCCGGTGGCAACCGAAAACGCCGATCCATCCTGGTTTTCCTTCCTGATTACTGTACGTGAAAACCTGGGATTCACCCGAAATGAGCTCGTCGAATTCCTGAACCTGAACCATATCGAAACCCGCAATCTCTTTGCCGGAAACCTGCTCCGTCACCCTGCCTTTATCGATATTGAGCACCGCATCGCGGGCTCCCTCGAAAAAACCGATTTCATCATGAACAATACCTTCTTTGTGGGTACCTATCCCGGCCTGACCGGTGAAATGATCGCATACATGGTCGGTAAATTCCACGAGTTTTTCGACCGGCTGAACAAATAACAGCGATATGGCGACACCGAAAAAGATACAAGCAACCGTTTCGGAAGTGATCCGCCACTCCGGTACCGTCATCGGGTATAGTTTCACTCCCGAAGGAAGAATGCCGTTGTTTAAACCCGGTCAGTTTCTGCATCTTGCCCTCGATCCTTATGACCCAAGTCAGGGCTGGCCCGAATCAAGGGTTTTTTCCCTGGCCAATGGCCCGCAGAGCAACGTCATCCGGATCGTGATCTCTATAAAAGGAAGCTATACCGCCCGGATGGCCGCTGAAATAAAAGAGGGAACAACCGTATGGCTGAAGTTTCCCTATGGAAACTTTACATTTGAAAATCCCGGAAATACCCTGGTATTGATTGCCGGAGGAACCGGAATATCACCCTATATCAGCTTCCTGGAACACTGCCTGCTGTCGGGCCGGAGCCCGTCGGTTTCGCTCTACTACGGGATCCGCGAAGACCGGTTCCTCATCTTTGGACCGGTACTTCAGCGTTGCAGGGAAACCCTTCCGGGATTCCGGTACACGGTATTTTGCGAAGATCCCGGCCATAAGATTCCCGGGGCGCTGACCGGTATCCTTGATATTAACCGGATCGTTGATGAAAGCAGCGCCGGTTCCGGGTTTTACCTTTCCGGTCCCCCTGCTATGATCGAAAATTTCAAAAAAATCCTGATCCAACGGGGCATCCCGGTCGACCGGATCTTCGTCGATGAATGGTAACAACCAACCTTAAAATCATGCAGGATGAAACGCATAAGTATTCTGACGGCCTGTTATAACGAAGAGGAAAATATACAGGAACTCTACCGGCAGGTAAAGGCGCAATGTGATAAAGTACCCGGATACGATTTCGAGCACGTCTTTATCGATAATGCATCCACCGACCGGACTGTCGCATTGCTGAAAGAGATTGCCTCGGAGGATAAATCCGTAAAAATCATCGTTAACGCCCGTAATTTCGGCCATATCCGGTCACCCTACCACGGGATGATGCAATGCAGCGGTGACGCCATCATATCCATCGTGGCCGACCTCCAGGATCCGCCTGAAATGATCGTAGATTTCATAAAAAAATGGGAAGCGGGATATAAAATCGTCACCGGGGTTAAAAATAAAAGCAAGGAAAACAGGATCATGTTCCTGATCAGGAAATTCTTCTACAAGATCATTGAAAGCATATCAGAGACGGAACAGATCAAGAATTTCACAGGTTTCGGACTTTACGACAAACAATTTATCGATGTGCTCCGCAAACTGGATGACCCTTATCCCTATTTCAGGGGAGCCATCTCCGATCTCGGTTATGACCGGACTGAAATTCCCTATACCCAACCCAAACGCGAAAAAGGGAAAACCAAGAATAACTTCTATTCGCTTTACGACATGGCCATGCTGGGTTTTGTCAACCACTCCAAACTCCCGCTGCGACTGTCGAGTTTCATCGGATTCACCGTCGCCCTGGTAAGTCTTCTGGTAGCGCTCGTTTATTTCATTTATAAACTCATCGATTGGCAAGACTTCCAGCTTGGATTGGCTCCGCTCGTTATCGGGATATTCTTCCTCGGAGGCATCCAGCTTTTCTTCCTTGGTATTATCGGCGAATATATCGGGGCCATCTTTACCCAGGTCAAAAAACGGCCGCTGGTCATCGAAAAAGAACGCATCAATTTTGATGAATAATCATCTGGAAGAGATACTGCGAAAACCTTTGAAAAACGGACTGGTCCGTTTTTTTTTGGTCAGCGGACTGAACACCGCTTTTGGCTACGGTATCTTTGCCCTTCTGATTGCCCTCGGACTGCACTATTCACTGGCCGTCCTCATCAGTACGATGCTGGGTATCCTGTTCAACTTTAAGACCATCGGGGTACTGGTTTTCAAAAATCACGACAACGTTCTGATATTTAAATTTTTTCTGGTTTATGCCATCCTCTACATCGTTAACGTGGGATGCCTGGCCTTGCTGAAACATTTCGGGACCGATGTGTATGTCGCCGGAGCCCTGTTACTGGTTCCGGTCGGCCTGTTAGGCTATTTCCTGCATAAAACCTTTGTCTTCGGAAAACGCAAAAGTGAACATGCAAAAAATCCGGAGTCTCATGAATAGTAAAACCGACGCTTTGGGTTTACCCAAAAATACCGACCGTACCGAACGCTTACTCCGGATCACGGCATTCATCCTGATCTCCTTTTTCGGATTGCTGCAGGTTGCAACTGCCAT
>Ga0116170_10003427_pt1 | contig 14822 bp, 10 predicted proteins | sample AD_JPNHW1_MetaG_FD_89797 | JGI IMG/M metagenome (GOLD analysis project Ga0116170, IMG submission 89797) | Active sludge microbial communities of municipal wastewater-treating anaerobic digesters from Japan - AD_JPNHW1_MetaG | ecosystem: Engineered > Bioreactor > Anaerobic > Digestate | place...
CCTCGCCCGCCTGAAAGGAAAGCCGTGGCTGAGATGTTCAACCGCGGTTTTCTGGTTGACCGACCGGTTTTCTCTATCCGACTATCGGCCAGACGGACTCAACGTCCCTCTTTCTTTTCCCGTTCATCTACGCCCTTGCCCAAAAGAAATTATGGCGCAGAGTCTGGTGTTTCAGATCCGACTCCCGTCAGGGACTTCGGACAAGAGCCCTGCGCTTCAGCGCCGGCTCTCGGAACCGATTTCTTCCCTGTGTGAAGGCCCAAAGAGCGGGTTGAATAAACCGAAAGGTCATTGCGACAATGAGGACTTTCTGGGCTTCCGCGTTCCTCTCGCAATCTGAAGGCGAAAAGGTTTCCCCCCCCGTATTCAGAAAATGGCCTCCAATCCAATCTTGCCGATAGCCTGCCCACTTTGCAATTTTCGATGCGCTTCGGCCACATTTCGGAAGGTGAATTTTTCCGGGTCCAGAAAAGGACGCAACCGGTTGTTGTCCACCAGCCGGGCGATGTTCTGGAGAATCTCGCCGTGGCGGGCACACCCCTGCCCCGTGAGGAGCGGGAGCAGAATGAAGACCACGTGAAGCGTGAGGTTGCGATGATGCAGCAAAGTCAGATCGGCCGTACAACGTGTGGCGATCGAGACGACCGTCCCGCTGAGCCGGGCAGCCTGAAACGAGTGGATCAGGTTTTCGCCACCAACCGTGTCGAACACAACATCGAACCCCTCCCCGCCCGTGTGCTCGTTGACATATTCCTGCACATCCTGTTCCCAGTAGTTGATCGTGGCATCGGCCCCCGCTTTGCGGGCCAGTTCCGCCTTGGTGCTGTTCGAAACGGTTGTATAGACGATCGCACCGGCGCATTTGGCCAGTTGGATGGCGATATGCCCCACCCCTCCGGCTCCCCCATGGATCAGGACCCGCTGGCCGGGCCGGAGTGCGGCGCGATTGATCAGAGCTTCCCACGCCGTAATGGAAACAACGGGCAGGACTGCCGCTTCGGTCAGACTCAAGGTGGCGGGTGTGAACGCCAACAGATCGGCCTGTATCACCATGAATTCGGCCAACGCGCCCCCATGCCCCTTCACGCCCCCCGCGCAGGCAAACACTTCATCGCCCGGTTTGAAACGCTTGACATCCCGCCCGACCGCCTCGACCGTTCCGGCCACATCGCTGTGCAGAATCGCCGGGAAATCGGGCGCCAGGGCTGGCGCCAAACCGCTGCGAATCTTCCAGTCAATCGGATTGACCCCCGAGGCGGCCACTCGAATCAGAACCTGGTCGGATTTCAATTCGGGAGTCGGCAACTCCACCATTTTGAATACATCGGGCTCACCAAACTCTTCCAGAATCATGGCTTTCATGATCGGGTCCCCCTTTCCGGAAGACGCATGCGGGAAAAACCTCGCGGACGTTTCCGAACACGCCGCCCCGAATTCCCGCAACCACACCAGAACCGAATCGTCGCTGTTTTCCACCCCTTCATTATGGAACAAACACAAGACATGGGTCAAGGGTTCTCACCGATCCGAAGAAACATCCGGACAAAGGGGCAAATCCGTAAAAAAAAGTCCCGCATCGCAAATTCCCGGTTGACAAACTTCCAGGGCTATGGGAAGGTTTCCAGTCTTGCCGTGGCGGGATTGGCGGCAGGCGGGGCGGAGATGCGCGCTTTTCCTCAATTTGCCCGTTGCGCGCAGCAGATTCTACACACGGAGAACTACGAACATGGCAAAGGCTGTCCAGCGTGTTCAGGCCATTTTGGAATGCGTCGAATGCCGCAAGAACGATCAGGCCGGCGTGTCGCGGTATGTCACGGTCAAAAACAAACGTAACACGACCGAGCGTCTTGAACTGAAAAAGTACTGCAAGTACGAACGGTGCCACACGATCCACAAAGAGATCAAGTAATCCCGGATCTGTCCGCACAGCGCCCCTGTCTGAAAAGGGGAAGATGTGCCGTGGCTTTCGAGGGCGGGAACCGATTGGTTTCGACAGTCGCGTTTTTTTCCAGACAAATAGACCGCTTCGGCGGTTTTTTTGTTTTGGGATCGTAGAATGCAGGGAAATGGGGGGGGGGGCTGCCCCAAACCCTCCCACTCAAAAGCTTGGTTTTAGATTGACTATAGGTTTGGCTTGGGATAAGAGTGTCAGGGTGTATGGTGGCCCCGTAACGGGGAAGGCCATTCTTGTTGCTGTTAACCCGTTACTGCAATTGTATGGGAAATCTGGAGGACCGGATTCTAATGGGCTTTTTCACTGACCTTTTCTCGCTCGATATCGGAATTGATCTGGGGACCGCCACAACGCTGGTTTACGTGCGCGGCGAAGGGATCGTTCTGTGCGAGCCTTCTGTGGTGGCAATAGATACGCAAGACGGACGCAGCATCGCCTGGGGTTCCGAAGCTAAACGCATGTTGGGCCGTACGCCCGGCCGCATCACGGCCATCCGGCCCATGCGCGACGGCGTGATCGCCGACTTCCAGGTGACGCAGGAAATGCTGCGGTACTTCATCGCCAAGGTGCGGTCGAGCCGGAAGATTTTCTTTCCCTGGGTGTTCCGCCGTGTCATCATTTCCGTGCCCTCGGGAATTACCGAAGTCGAGCGCCGCGCGGTGGAAGAAGCCGCCATTCAGGCGGGCGCTCATCAGGTTTATCTGACCGAAGAGCCCATGTCGGCAGCCATCGGGTCGGGTCTGCCCGTCTCCGAACCGACCGGCAGCATGGTGATTGACATCGGCGGCGGAACCACGGAAGTCGCCGTCATTTCGCTGGGCGGCATCGTGGTCAGCAAGTCGGTCCGCGTGGCAGGCGACGCGATGGACGAGGCGATCAGCCAGCACATCAAGAACAAATACCGCCTGATGATCGGGGAACGGACAGCGGAAGAAATCAAGATCCGCATCGGTTCGGCCGACATTCTGGCCGAAGAAACCTCAATGGTCATCAAGGGGCGCGATCTGGTGGCCGGGTTGCCGCGCACGATTGAAATCAGTTCGGAAGAAGTCCGCGAGGCGCTTCGCGAACCGATTTCGTCCATCGTGGACGCCGTGAAGTCCATGCTCGAACGCACCCCCCCGGAACTGGCGAGCGATATTTTCGACGTGGGAATCACCCTGGCGGGGGGCGGCGCGCAGCTGCGCGGGCTGGACACTCTGCTGACCACCGAGACCGGTCTTCCGGTTAAAATGTGCGAGAACCCGGAAACCGCCATCGTGCTCGGGACGGGCAAACAGCTCGATAACATCCACCATCTGGCCCAGCATGGTTATGCGAAATCGCGGGGCGGCAGCGGGATGCGTCGCTGATTTTCCTCCGGGAATTATGATACAAACGGATTTCTTCAAACGGATTTTCTCCATCAGTGTTTTCCTGCTGGAACAGATTCGGAAATTTCTGGGTACCCGGATAAGCCATGCGATCCCCCGATGACAAATTTCTGTCCCGTGAGCGCGTCGCCGAAATCTGCGCGGATTTGCGTTCTCAGGGACGCAAGATTGGGTTTACCTCCGGTGCCTTCGATCTGCTTCACGCAGGACACGCCGACTACCTGGACCGGGCGCGCCGGGCGTGTGACGCACTGGTGGTGGGCATCAACAGCGATGAATCGGTGCGGCGCTACAAAGGACCTTCCCGCCCGTTGATCCCCGAACAACAGCGGGCGCGTCTGGTGGCCGCACTGGAATCGGTGGATTATGTTTTCCTCTTTCCGGAACGCCGGAACGCCCGCAATATCGAACTGATCCAGCCGGATTACTACATCAAGGGAGGCGACTATACGACGTCCAGCCTGACCAGCGGGGATCTGGTCAAGTCGTACGGGGGCCAGCTGTTACTTCTGGAGATCCGGGAAGCCGTTTCGACCTCGAAAATCATCCAGCAGGCCGTGGCTTCGCTGGGACTTACGGAAACCGCGCGCCCCCCCGAATCCCAGGAGGAAGCCGGGGAGACTCCGGCGGTGGCGCTTGACGTCCGCCCGACCAAGAAGAGCCCGGCGGTTTTTCTGGATCGCGACGGCACCCTCAACCGCGAGATTGAATACCTGCACGAACCGGAACGCTTTGAACTTCTGCCGGGAGCGGGCGAAGGGATGCGGCGTTTCGCGGATATGGGATACCGGATCGTGATCGTCACGCTTCAGGCCGGAATCGGGTTGGGATACTTCACCAAAGAGGATTTCTACAAGGTCAATCGCGCGATGTTCCGGGCGCTCAAACCGTATCGAGTAGTGGTGGACCGCATCTATTTCTGTCCCCACGGTGCTGGCGACGGATGCGCCTGCCGCAAACCGGGCACCGCGCTTTTCGAGCGCGCGGCGCAGGATCTTAACCTGGATATTCAGGCCAGCATCTGTATTGGCGACAAGACCTCCGATATCGAAGCGGGACGACGGATGGGAATGCGGACAATTCTTGTCCAGACCGGCCAGGGCGGCGCGGATCGCGAGTTCGACGTCTCACCCGACTTCACGGCAGAAAACCTGGAGAAGGCGGCGGAGTGGGTACTGGCACACGAACGCAGAGCATAAGAACCTCCAAACCCAAACGGGTCACGTGTTTCCCCCATCTCTTCTCCTGGTTCAGAAAATCGTTTCCCTTCCACAACGACCCAAAACTTCCGAGCGGGGAACAGGCCATCCCGATCGGGATTTTTCCTCCGTCTCCCGATCGCTTCCCCGTTTATTTCTCCAGTTCCTGTTGCATTGATCCGAGGGGTCTGGTACGATTTCGGTTCTGTATATCCTGTGGACCGCAATCCTCAGGAGACCCTGCGGAGTTTCGATTCCGGGCGGAGGAGGCGTAAACAGCAATGGACGTCATACTGGAAATCCTGAAAGAAAATGCCCGTACCCCCAATGAACAGATCGCCAAACGGTTGGGCCGTACCCCCGAGGAGGTGGAACGGCAAATCGCGCAGTTGGAAAAAGAAAGGGTGATCCTGGGCTACCAGGCCATCGTCCACCCGGAAAAATGCGAAGACAACCTCGTCACCGGGATCATCGAAGTCAAAATCGCCCCGCAGCGCGGGAGCGGTTTCGATTCCATCGCGCAACGCATCTACAAGTTCCCGGAGGTCAAACTCTGCTATCTGCTCTCGGGCGCTTACGACCTGCTGGTGATTGTCGAGGGCCATTCCCTCAAGGAAGTGGCCGCTTTTGTTTCCGAACGTCTCTCGACCCTCGAACACGTCAGCGGAACCGCCACCCATTTCATTCTGAAGAAATACAAGGATTTTGGGGTCATCATGCAGGATGTTGAAACACAGGAACGATTGCCTGTCATCCCGTAGTCCCCCCCTTCACAAGGAGAACTCCCGTGTCCACTCCCTCCGTTTGCCCAGTTCCCAGTACTCCCCGGCGCAAACTCAACGAAACGCTGATGGCGCTCCCCTCTTCGGCCATCCGGGAATTTTTCGATCTCGTCACCGCCAGCGATGATATCATTTCCCTGGGCGTGGGCGAGCCCGACTTTGTCACCCCGTGGGCCGTCCGCGAATACGCCATTTTTACCCTCGAACGCGGTTCCACCACCTATACGTCGAATCGCGGTCTTCTGGAACTGCGCCAGGAAATCGCCCGGTACCTTGATGAACGCTTTGGTCTGAGCTACAGCCCCCAGACCGACATCCTCGTCACGGTCGGTGTCAGCCAGGGGCTCGACATCGCCATGCGCACCCTGCTCAACCCCGGTGACGAGGTGATCTACTTCGAGCCGTGTTATGTGGCCTACGCCCCCATGATTGCGCTGGCGGGCGGCGTGCCGGTGCGCGTGGATGTACGGTACGAGGATGGATTCCGCATCAACTTCGATACCGTCGAGGCCGCCATCACGCCCCGTACGCGCGCCATCCTGGTCAATTATCCCAACAACCCGACCGGCGCCACCTTCACCGCCGAGGAATGCCAGCGGTTCGCCGCTCTGGCCGAAAAATACGACCTGACTATTGTCTCCGACGAAGTCTATGCCGAACTGACCTACGACCAGCCCCACTTTCCCATGCCCGCCCAGCCCGGCGCGTACGAACGTACGGTTCTGCTCAGCGGGTTCTCGAAGGCGTTCGCCATGACCGGCTGGCGCATGGGCTATGTGGCCGGCCCGCCCGACATCATCTCCGCCATGACCAAGGTCTTCCAGTACTCGATGCTCAGCGCGCCCATCATGAGCCAGTACGCGGCCTGCGAAGCCCTGCGCCGCCGCCATCAGGATGTGCCGGGCATGATCGAAAGCTACAACCAGCGCCGCCGCTACATCGTCGAGGGGTTGCGGGAAGCGGGTCTGGACTGCCACATGCCCGAAGGGGCGTTCTACGCCTTCCCCAACGTCAAGAAGTTCGGCCTCAGCTCGCGCGAGTTCTGCCTGCGCCTCCTGAAGGAAGAAAAAGTGGCCATCGTGCCGGGAGGCGGATTCGGCGCAATCGGCGAAGGCTACGCCCGTTGCTGCTATGCCATCAGCATCGCCCAGATCGAGCAGGCGGTCGAAAAGATCGCCCGCTTCGTCAAACGGCTGTAGTCCGGGTGTTCTGCTTCCGTCCACACGGAACGCCAGTGCGCTCCGTGTGGACGGCAAGACCACTCGCCCGCGTTTCCCAACAGTTCACCCGCAGAATCGGAATCCGCCCTGTCTCCCGGGAGTCCCATGCGCCATCGAGTCCTTCACTTCTTCACTCACACCTTGCCCCCGTTCCTCTGGGCCGGGTTCATTTTCTATTCCTCCACCCTCCCGGACACCTCCCTGCCGCTTCCCCGGATTATTCCGTATTCCGACAAATACGCCCATGCGGGCGCCTATGCCGTCCTCTGTTTCCTGATCGCCCGGGCCAACCGCCGCGACCGGTTGATCGTCGCCCCAGCGGCCTGCTGGACCGTGGCCGTGATTCTGACAAGCCTGTTCGGCGCATTCGACGAGTGGCACCAGAGTTTCGTTCCCACCCGCACATGCAGTATCTGGGACTGGGCGGCCGACGCAGTGGGAAGCCTCCTGGCGGTAACCGCCTGGATCGTCTGGAAACGGCTCGCGCAGAAAAAAACCGATCTTCCCTCCTCCGCTTCCTCCCCGGATTTTCCTTCGGGGGAAAGTTTCGAAGAATAGTCCGTTTTCTGTCTATCTGGCCAAAGCCTTACCCTGTGGATAGCAAAGCGAGAAAGACGTGCCGTGTCCCGGGGCGGAGTGCAGCGTCACGCGTCCGCCCTGCGACTCCACCCCCTTCTTGACATTCGCCAGTCCCAGTCCCGTCCCTTTCGACTTCTTGGTCGTGAAAAACGGATCGAAGACGCGCTTCTGGATCTCGGGCGGAATTCCGGGCCCGTCATCGGTCACGACCAGACGCAAGACCGCGCCGTTCTCCTCCCGTCCCACCGTCACCGTAATCGTTGAACCACCCTGCTCGGCGATCGCCTCGATGGCGTTCCCGATCAGGTTGTGGAGCGCATAGCGCAGGGCGTTCGGGTCCAGCGTCCAGACCAGGTTCGGATCGTTCGAGTTGCAGATCAACAGAATCGTTCTGGATTCCGCATCCGCTCGGCACTGCTCAATCACCTCAGCCACCAGATCGGAAACAGGGACAGATTGCAGGGACGGCTTTTCCGACCGGGAATAGCTGAGCATCTCGCGTACCAGCGTGCCGATGTCGCGCGTGGCCCGCTTCATGGGAGACCATCCGGCATTCAGGATTTTCCAGTCCTGTGTCTCCAGGCCCTTGTCAATCAGGTGGATGGGCATTTCGAGCCGGGTGAGGATGTTCTTGACGCTGTGGCCGATATCGGCGAGCGCCACGGCGAATGTGGCCAGGCGTTCGCTTTCCTGCCGGGCCACGATCAGGCGGTGGTTCTCGATCGTGATGGCCACTTGGTCGGCAAAAAGCTGCATCAGTTCGAGATCCTGTTCCTGAAACCCCGCCTGCGCATGGCAATTGATCGCCTCCAGAACTCCGATCAACAGTCCCTTACGCACCATGGGCACCGCCGCCAGATTCCGCGTCGAGAATTCCGAGGCCTCATCCACCTTGGCCGACCAGAGCGGATTGCTGAGGGGATCGTTGGTGAAACAGGGTTTCTGCTCCTGCGCCACCTGTCCGACAATCCCTTCCCCCATCCGCATGCGGAACTGCCTTACCCGGGTTTCAGCCTCTCCCAGCGCGACCGCAAAGACCAGATCGTTGTTTTCGGCGTCGTAAATCGCCACGCTGGCCGCTTCGCAGTCCAGCAGGGTGGCACACTCCTGGATGATCGCCAGCAGCATCGGTTCCAGATCGCGGACCCGTTCGCTGACCCGGCCCACCCGGTACAGACAGTCGCGCAACGCCACCGCAAACGACCCGTTCTTCATTCCACTCTCCTCCCCCGATTCAGGAAACACCCGATCGGACCCGAAAACAGGATACCTTTCTCTGGTAACCGATCGGGCCGGGGAATTCAATGGATTTCGAGAGCCCGGGTGTTTTGTCTCAAAGATAACCTCCGGATATTCAGTCCATTACACAGACAATCTGCGAAAAGAGTCTTTTTCTGTTGACTTTCCGCGCAAATCGCCTAAAGTCATCTCTCGACTTCAGTGTGACAGCATGGAGTCGAACGGTTTGATCCGCGGGCGTTTCCACAAGCCCGGTTGTTCTTTGTCCTGAAGAGATTGCAGCATTGGCCGGGGCGTGGCGCAGATGGATAGCGTGCTTGACTGGGGGTCAAGAGGTCGCTGGTTCAAGTCCAGTCGCCCCGACCATTTATTTCCGCACCGAACAGGTGCTTACTTCGAAAACCTGAAGATCGTCCGATCTTCAGGTTTTTATTTATGCGGAATCACGGTTTTTCCGCGTTATTCTTTTCAGCCACCGTCACCACAACCGTGGTGGGCGCGCTGACTCGAATCCCGTCGTTCACAAACAGGTAGTAGGTGATCTGGTCCGGGTGATTCGGCGCGGTGAACTGCGCAACCCGTTCACGGCTCACCACCTGGAATCCAAAACCGGCAGGGGCGTTTTTCGCGCCGGTAGCCACCATCCACTCGAACTGGAGCGCCTGGCCCTCGGGATCTTTACTGCTCATCGCATCCAATTCAAAACGCTCCCCTTCCCACACGGACAACTGGGACTTGGCCACATTGGCGACCGGCGCCTGGTTTGTCTGCCACCTGGGAGGCTGAAGGGACGGCAGAACCACCGGAGTGGAAGTCGGCCAGGGCTTTAAGCTCGTACGGATGGAATAAACCCCTTCTGCCGGGTTTCGACCAAAGGCCGCGTAGAAATCCAATGCGGAAAGCCAGTGACATTCTTCCCGATCCCCACTGACGATCCGGATCAGGAGAAGGCCCTCGTCCTGTCCCTTAATTAAGACGGGATCGCGGGATTTCCAGTCAGAAACGGCCTCTGCCTCAGGAACCGTCTCCATCAGGATACCGGGCGCGGGGTTCCGCCCCCACCCCAGACTCAGCGGATTGGCCAGAGGCATCGCCCCTTCGATCGGATCGGTTCCAGGATCGTCCCAGACCGCGTTCGCATGTTTTTCCAGATCAAAACACCCCTCCGCATCCACCTGTCCCGCAAATTTGGGCCGTGTCCCCCAGAAGGTCCCGTATTCGTTTCCCAGCCAGGCGCCCTGGTACACATAGACAGCGGCGCCCGTCAGCGGTTCATCTTCTTCTCCCCGGATCTCCAGAACGTTCCGTCCCACCGGAATGGCATGGGGAATCTCCCGATTCCAATCGGCCCGAAACCCCTCCCGGAAGGCATCGAGGAGTCCCGCAAATGCGGGAGGAAACCACAATTGTCCGTTCGGTTCCAGAAGGGATCGGAACCCCGTCCGGACCAGCATCCCCAGACCGTGCGAACCCGCCAGCGTTCCCTGCTCATCCAGAACAGGCAGTATCGGGCTTCCCGCCAGGCGAGCCCCATTCGTACCGGGCAGCCAAACTTTATCCAGCCGGACCGCCCAGACATCCAGATCCGGAAGCCCGAGCGGGGTTTTCGTCAGGGAACGCATCAGACGCATGTTCAGAAGGGTAGAGTCCTCCGGAATCGAGAAAAGGGCAATCCCCTGCAGACAGCCCGTCTCAATGCCCGATCCCGGTAATTCAGCCGACGGGACTGGTTCTCCCCGAGTGTTCACCTCCTCAAAATGATCCAGGGAAAAACCCATTCGGACCCCGGCGGGGCTGGTTTCCGGGAAAACCGCATTCCGCAGGAGACGATTCATCGCCTCGTGGTGAGCGCGCAGGTAGTCGAAACAACTGAAGGACCCCACCAGATTCATCCGCTTGTTTTCGCGGTACTCACGCGCCACCGACCCCACACAGGCAAACCGGACGGGGAAATCGGAAAGGCGCTGGACCACCTGATTGTTAGCCTCGCAGATCTCCGCAACGGCCTCCTGAGGGTCCAGGGTCACCCGCAGCCACGCCTCGGATTCCGGCCACTCCCAATCGAACTTCACTTCCGCCCAGATCCCCGGTTCCATCCCCTGTTCGACCCGCTTTTCCTCCTGACACAGAATCTCGGGGTGATCTGGAAACAGATACACTCCGGGGTTCCCCTTTACGAGTTCAAACCGCACCACCGCCCCGGCAGGCACCGGCTTGCCCCCCATGTTACAAAACCGTACCACGGCCTGTCCCGGCACCCCTGCCAGCGGAACCTGTCGCAGACCACTCCGAGCCGATATCGGCCGACAGGACACACTGACCAGATCCAGATCCGGCCGGTCGGCATTGATCACTTCCAGATCGTAAACCCCAAACAGCCCGCGGTATTTTGCCACCAGACGACAATGGCCCGGTTTTCGAGCCAGGACACGGCCATTCTCATCAACGGTCGCCACATCCATGTTCGAGGTGAACCACCCGACGGTCGTTCCTCCCCGGTCTGGCGTTCCCGCAACCGCCTCCCAGCGGGATTCCATCAAGTCCTCTTCCCGGCCCGTATCCGGTCGAAGCCCCATCGCACCGAATTGTTTCGGAAAACCCGCCACCCCCCGCAGATCGGAAGGGATGCCGAAGGGTGTGGGGGTGATGCGGACCTTCTCGCAAGGCAAAGTCTGAGCATAATCCTGTAAGACCACCCGCCAGGGGTCCAGCTCCGTTGTCCGAAAGATCAATTCGTCCAGGGACGCTTCGGAGGATTCATCGCCGATCCAGATACGCTTGTCCGGCATTTTTTCCGGATCGAGGAAGGTGTTGCCCGCAGCCAACGGCCCATCCACCTGTTGACGGTCCAGAAAGAGGATCAGTCCGAAAGGCTGTCCCTCACGGGAGACCCAGGCGATGGCCACATGGTGCCACTCACCCTTGCGCCACGCGGAGACGTCGGCGCGGGCGGCGGTCCGTTTCTCGGGCGAGGCCATCACAAAACGCAATTGATTTCTTGAGGATTTCTCGACAGCCAGCCCATTACTCTGCGGATCGCCAAGACGCAACAGTTTGTGGGACTTTCCATCGTTTCCGTTCCATGCCGGCTGTACCCAGAAGGAAATCAGACCGGTTGCCCGTTTCAGGGCCGGGAAATCCACCGGCGCCGCCTGAGTCAATTGAACACCCGATCCGAAAGTGCCCGGGCATTCCGGTAACAAACGCCGGGGCGGTGTCGTTCCCTGAACGGGTTCCCCCCCCGCGTCGGTAAACCAGGCACGGGAAACGGATTCCGTGAGGGTTGCCACCAGATGCCCGGGCCCTTCGTTTTGTGCCCGGGCCGACGGATTCCAGAAAGCCGTCCAGAGAATCCACCCGCTCAGCAACAAGAGAAAGCGGGTTCTGCCCGGGGCTAATCCTTCCGCCCGATTCAACATCACTTGCCCCTCCCATTTCCCTGAACTGCCGCGTCTTTCATTCCCTCACGAATTGTCCCACAGGAGAATTCGCAACCGATACTCTGTAAGATGCCCCCCGGAAGATTCTCAACCGGGAGGGGAAACAGACAAAACAGGGCCGGAAAATCCAGCAAGGCCGTATGGTTTCATCATATCGGCTGGAATGAAGAAAAGTCAAGACTCCCCGTCCCCCTTTCATTTCTCTTTCCATGTCCCAAAAATAGAGAACGGGGAAGAGCCACTGTGTGGCTCTTCCCCGTTCAATCTCATCGCTTCTGGAAAACCGTAACGCGACCCGACTCAGTTATCCTTCAGCAGTTTATCCGCGCGACTGTTGACATCGGGCGAGATATCCAGTTTGCGGATGTCTTCCGCAAGTTTTTTCGCCGCGTCCTTGTTGGTTCCCCGCATGTTGCCAGCCAGTTCCATCGCCGCCAGACCCGCCTCAACCTTGAACTCGGGCTCCTGGACCAGTTTCATCAGCCGATCCGCGGCCTGCTGGCCGGGCAGACTGCCCAGAGCCGCGATGGCCAGTTTCTTCTCGTCGGGGCGGCGCGCCTTGTCCAGAACGGCCAGACAGAGTTCCGTGCGCTTGTCGAGCGGAGCCGATTTGCTTTCCTTGACAAGACGGATCACGCCGGCCGTCGCCAGAACATACTGGGGCATCGGTAAATCGGCCTTCGAGGCAGCCTCGAGCAGAAACGCCCCCGCCTCGAAATCCGGCCAGTTGGAAAGGGCCCGGATTCCGGCCTCCCGCGTATTCTCATCCGCCGATTGGGCCGCTTCAGTCACCGCTTTGACCGCCGACGGGCTCGCCGCCGCACTGAGGGTCCGAATCAGGGCGATTTTCCCCTCCGGCTGCGCCCCGTTGAGTTTCGCGACCACCAGTTTGGCCGCCGCCTCTTTGTCCGTAACTTTACCCAACGCGCTCTTCAGAGCAGCCTCGCCACTCTTGCGCGCCTCAACCGATTTGACGCCCGCCAACAAGCCCGCCAGACTGGCCACATCATTGGCGGACGCGACATCCCCCAACGCTTTCAACGCGGCCGCGCTGACCTTCTCATCTTCCTCCGCGGCATACGCCGCCAGTTTTTCCGAGGCGCCACTCACCTGCCGCTCGCCCAGAAGACCGATGGCCACCGCCCGGCTCTCCGGCTTACCGGAAGCAGCACCCGCCAACACCGCTTCATCTACCAGCGGTCCCACCATTCGGGCCAACCCCTCAAGGGCGGCTTTCTGCGTCTCTCCCTGAGCGCTGGCCGCCAGTTCCAGCAACGCGCCAGCGCCTTCATCGGACCCGAGCCGGGTCAACGTCTGAATCGCGGCCAACCGCACCGGTTCGTTGTCACTCTTGAGCGCCTCTTTCGCATACTTGACCGAGGAAAGATCCCCCCGCTCCGAGAGAAGGGTCAAAACCTGTATCTGCCCGTCGGCATCCAGTTTCGGCATCAATTGGCCCAAGGCCGCCAGAGCGTCCTTCGTGGGCGCCTGACGCGCGGCCTTGACGGCGGCTGCGCGCACCTTCGGGTCCGCGTCCTGAGCCATCGCGACAACCAGTTTCGCCCCCTGATCCGGCATACAAGCCACCAGGCCATTCAAAGCCGCCACCCGCAGGAAAAAGAGGGAGTTTTCTTTCGACTTCGGCTTTTCGAGCGCCTTGTTCAGGCCTTCGAAAATCCGGCCAGCCGCCGCACGTTCGTTGTGAGCGATCAGTTCCCGACCGGCATAGACCAGCCCCTGGCCCGCCTTGACCTGAAGAGCGCCACTCTTGTTCTCCAGAACGGAGAACAATGTATCCACGCTGTTCTTGTCCCCGATATTGGCCAGCGCTCCCGCTGCGGCACACGCCACCTTGAGTTCCTTGTCGTCCAACGCCGGTTTGATGGCCGCCACCGCCTTCTCCACCTTGCGCTGTCCCAGCGAATTGATCAGGCCGACTTTGGCATTGACATCTTTTGCGGCGGTCAGTTCTTTAAGCAGCGCATCCGTCGCCGCGGGCGCGGGATTCTTCTCCAGGGCGCGGCGGGCGTAATCGCGCAGATTCACGTCGTCGGACTTGAGCAGTTTCGCCAGCGGTTCAACCGATTCCGCTCCGCCCACCCGTTCGAGCTGCAAAACAAACCAGTTTTTGACCACCCCGCTCACCTGGGGTTTCTCCAGATTCTGAATCAGAACCTTGGCAAACACTTCGCGTTGCGCATCGGCGCCCGGACGAGCGGCATACGATCCGAGATTCTGCAACTGGATCTGCGGATTGTAACGCGACGCGACATTATCGGCGGCCATCAGGGGGATCAGATAATCCAACGCTTTCTGATAGGAGTCCGCCAGTTGGGCGGCTTCCGGCGCCTGGGCTTTGCCGGTCAATTGCTTGATCAGTTCCTCGGGCGGAGTCTGAGCGAACGCTCCGGCGGTCAGCCCCAACGCGATCGCGAAAAAGAGCCCGATTCTCACGAGCGAGAAAAACTTGTTTTTCATTTCTTTGGTCCCTTTCATGACTGGCGTAACAGACATTCATTTCGCGTCAAAGTTTCAGATCGCGCTCAGAGCACGTAGGGCGCCCGGCGCGGACGATCGTACCAGCGCTCGGCCGAGGGATCGTTCAGAATCTTCTCCTCGACCGGGTCCCACTCGATCGGGCGGCCCAACCGCTCCGCGATTCCGCTGAGGTGGCAGATCGTCGCCGTGCGGTGCCCGATTTCCGCATCGCAGATCGTTTTGCGCCCCGTGCGAATGCACTCGAGCCAGTTGCCCTCATGGTCGTTGGACTCATATAGATGCGCCTCACTGGGCAGCAACGGCATCTTGGCCAGTTCCGCCGGCGTAGTCTCGAGCCGATTGCCCCGACTGACCAGAACCTCGCCCCCCGCTCCGATGAACTGAATCATCTGGCCGTTGCGCGTGGGATGGTCGCGCAGCACCCGCGTGCCATCCGCATAGTAGTGCGTCTGGAACTCGTGACCGTCGTACCCCTTGGGGATGAACTTGACCGGACCGGAATCGTCCATGCCCAGCGCCCACTGGATAATATCGAAG
>Ga0116170_10003430_pt1 | contig 14817 bp, 11 predicted proteins | sample AD_JPNHW1_MetaG_FD_89797 | JGI IMG/M metagenome (GOLD analysis project Ga0116170, IMG submission 89797) | Active sludge microbial communities of municipal wastewater-treating anaerobic digesters from Japan - AD_JPNHW1_MetaG | ecosystem: Engineered > Bioreactor > Anaerobic > Digestate | place...
GAGCATCACGCGCTTGTTGTCCAGGGTCTCCGTGCGCTCGATGACGCCGCGCTTGTCCATCACCAGCTTCATCATGTCGCCGATCTGCTCGCCCAGGCAGATCAGGAACATCTTCACGATGGGTTCTTCGATGGCCTCGAACTCCGTCGGATCCGGCAGGAAGACGGGATTGTCCACCTCCTTGACGGTGCCGTCGTGCATGCGCACGCGGTAGACGACGCCCGGATAGGTGGCGATGATGTCGCAGTCGTATTCCCGGCGCAGGCGCTCCTGCACGATCTCCATGTGCAGCAGGCCCAGGAACCCGCAGCGGAACCCGAAGCCCAGCGCCACGCTGGACTCGGTCTGGTACTGGAACGAACTGTCGTTGAGCGCCAGTTTCTCGAGCGAATATTTCAGCTTTTCGTAGTCGTCGGCGTCGATGGGATACAGGCCGGTGAAGACCATCGGATGCATGGCCTTGAAGCCCGGCAGCGGGTGCTCCGTCGGATTCCGCGCGCCGGTCACCGTGTCGCCGATCTGGATTTCCGCCGTGGCCTTGATGTTGGCGAGGAAATAGCCCACCTGCCCCGCCTGGAGCGCCTCCGTCGGCTGGGGCTTGGGATCGAACAAGCCGACTTCCTGCACTTCGTAGTCCTTGCCGGCGCCCATCATCCGGATGCGGTCGCCGCGCCGGATGGCGCCGTCGAACATGCGCACGTAGATGATGCCGCCGCGGAACGTGTCGTATTCCGAATCGAACACCAGCGCGCGCAGCTCGCCGGGGCGTTCGGATTTCGGCGGCGGGATGCGCGCCACCAGCGCCTCGAGCACGTCCGGCACGCCCGCGCCGGTCTTGGCGCTGACGTGGAAGCATTCCTCGCGCGCGATCGCGAAGATGTCCTCGATCTGGCGCGCCACCGTCTCCGGATCGGCCGCCGGCATGTCGGTCTTGTTGAGGACGGGGATGATCTTGACGTGGTTGGCCGCCGCCAGAAACGCATGCGCCACCGTCTGCGCCTCGACGCCCTGCGTGGCGTCCACCACCAGCAGCGCGCCTTCGCACGCGGCCAGGCTGCGGCTCACTTCGTAGGAGAAGTCCACGTGCCCGGGCGTGTCGATGAAATTGAACTCGTAGGTCTTGCCGTCCCGCGCCTGGTACTTCATGGTCACGGGATGGGCCTTGATGGTGATGCCGCGCTCGCGCTCGAGATCCATGTCGTCCAGCAGCTGGTCGCGCTGGTCGCGCTTGGCCACGGCGCCCGTCAGCTCCAGCAGCCGGTCGGACAGCGTCGTCTTGCCGTGGTCGATGTGCGCGATGATGCTGAAATTGCGGATGAGCGCCAGGTCGTGCGCCGGGCCGGCCGGCGCCGGCGCGGCGCGGCCGGCCGTCGGTTCGTCGGCGTTTTCCTTGTGGAATTTCGTTGCCATGGGTTTCCGGGAAATGGCGGGGGCCGCGCCGGCCTCAGCCGGCGGCCTTCCGGGCCGATTCGATTTGCCAGCGCATGCCGGCGATGGCGTCGCGCATGTCCGCGGCCTTGAACAGGAACGAGCCGGCCAGCAGCACGTTCGCCCCCGCCGCCGCGCAGCGCGCGCCGGTTTCCGCGGTGATGCCCCCGTCCACCGAGACGTCCACCGCCGGCAGCCGCCGGGCCACTTCCGCGATCTTCGGCACGCCGGCCTCGATGAACGCCTGGCCGCCGAACCCCGGATGCACCGTCATGATCAGCACTTCGTCGAGCAGATCCTCGAACCCCTTCAGCGCCGCGACCGGCGTTTCGGGATTCAGCGTCAGCCCCGCCCGCTTGCCGGCGGCGCGGATGGCCGCCAAGGTCGCCCGCAGGTCGCAAGGAGCTTCCGCGTGGATCAGCACCGTGTCCGCGCCGGCCGCGATGAATTTCGGGGCGTAGAGGTCGGGGCGCATGACCATCAGGTGCACGTTCAGATAGGCCTGCGGCACCGCCTCCCGCACGGCGCGCAGCACGTCGGGGCCCATCGTCAAGTTCGGCACGAAATGCCCGTCCATGACGTCCACGTGCAGCCCGTCCGCCCCCGCGTCCATGGCGCGGCGGCAGTCATCCGCCAAATGGCCCATCCGGGCGGACAGGATGGAGGGGAGGATGAGGATGGAGGAAGATTTCATTGAAAGGGGGAGTATAGAAGTTCAGGAGTGCAGAAGTACAGAAGGAAGAAAGCCGGAGGCGGGCGAATCCGCCCCCCCGGCAACCCGCTTGTTCATTTTTGCTTCCGCCCCCGCGCCCGCCACCACGTCTTCGCCGCATTCCACGTCACAACCCCGTGCCAATATGCGGCGTAGAACGTCGGATGGAACGGATGCGGCCGCCAGTGCGGCAACGTGCCATCCAAATGCCGGAAATATTCCCGCACCACCCGATGCTGATGCACCGGATCGCAATACCCTCCCAGCTTCTCCAGCTGATCGAACAGATAGCATCTGTTGATGGCATGCAGCTGGGGCAAAAATGCCGGCAGCGCGCCCATCGCCTCCAACCGCCGATGCAAGGTGCGCATCGCCGCCAAACGGATCAATTCCTGCTTGGAGACGCGGCACATGGAATTGGATGAAATGCTGTAGCGATAAAGCGGCTCGGCCACCTTGGCAATGCGCGGCATGTCGATCAACAGCGGAAGAATGGTCGGCACGTCCGCCAGTGAAGCACTGTCTTCGGAGGCAAAATCGCAGTGCGCGAGAAAGTAATCCGTGCGGAACAGCTTTCCCCAGAAAAACACGGGAACGGTCAAAAGCAGGCTTGGCGTTTTGCGGATGGGATGGACGTCCCGGGCGAACGCCGCCCCGTCCCCTTCATACGACACGTGCCGCGCAATTCCATCGTACACGCAAACGTACGGGCAAAAAACCATGTCGGCATCTTGGCGTTCGGCGACCTCGAGCATCGTCTCGGCGAAGGTCGTTTCGAGCGCATCGTCCGCATCCAAAAATGCAAGATAGGGCGTGGAAACGGACGGCACCGCGGCTTTCCGCGCGGAAGTTGCTCCGACATGCGGAAAATGGGCGACGCGCACCACTTCCGGATGCGCCGCCGCCGCCTCGTCGGCAATCTGGGCGGTGGCGTCCGTGGAGCCATCGTCGGCAATCAGGATGCGAATGGGCCGCGTCTGCGCATAGAGCTTTTCCAGACACGTCGGCAAATCCTTTGCCGCGTTGTAGGTCGGCACAACAACCGTCAGCAGGGGTTCCTTGGTCATGCGCACACTTATAAACGCCCCGGGACGTATTTTCCACCCTCCGTTTTCAATTGCCGGACGACGCCTTCGCGTCCAGACAACCCCCACGCTCATGCCGAGGCCTACATGGCGCCATGCGGCCGATTGAACGCAACCCGGCCACCGCCGCAGTGGGTTCCCAGCCCCTGAACACACGGGTGCCGGAACGTCGCCAAATCGGAACCCGATCCACGCCCCCGCCCCTTTCGGAGCTCCGGCGCTCCGCTATCCCCGCCTCGCCGCCAGCCATCCCAGCGCCCCGCCGCCGAGCAATCCGGAGAAGTGGGCCGCGTTCGCCGTGGGGCCCAGCAACCCGAAGACGCCCAGCGCGAGGTACACCAACAGCAAGCCCGAGGTCAGGGGCGAAACGAACACCCCGAAACGAAAATCGTTTCGCCCGCGCACCCACAAATAGCCGAACAGACCATAGACCACTCCGCTGATGCCGCCGAACCCGGCGCCGCCGGCGGCCCACTGGGCCACATTGGACGCCAACGCCACCGCCGCCACGATGGCCGCAAAACGCCAGGTGCCGATCCGGATTTCCAGCGCCGTTCCCAAATCCTGAAGCCACAGCAGGTTGAACAACAGGTGCCAGATGGAGAAATGCAGGAAAATGGGCGTGAACAAGCGCCAGATCTGCCCCTGCTCGATCCGGTCCATGAACAGGAACAGGTGGTCCGTCCACGTCGCATTCCGGCCGAATTCGGTGGCGAACCCGGCCGCCACGCACGCGATCAACAGCGCCATCGTCAGTCCGCCGCCGCGCATCTGCCAAGGAAAGCCGCCGGACCGCTTGAGTTTCTGGGCTTCTTCGCGCGCTTCCTTCTTTTCGCCGCGGCGGCGTTCCGCGGCCGCCGCGGAGGCCTGATGGAATTCCTCGGCGTCCGGCATGCTGCGAAACCGCGACAACAGCGCTTGGCCTTCGTCCACCCGCTCTTCGTCGACGATCCAGATGGTCCATGCGCTCCCCTTGGCCGGTTCCGTTTGCGCCGCAATGTCGTGCACGAACAGGTAATCCGCGAAAATCCGCGCCTGTTCTTCGGTTTCCAGCTGTCCGATCGGTCTCATGGAATCGCGAGACATTACCCCGGCACCGCCCCCCGCGCAACGCTTTTGAAGGGCCGTTCCATGCGCACTTCCCCGATGGGCGCGGGTGCGAGATCGAAGCCCCCGTTCGCCGGCGCAAGCCACGGCCGCGGACAGAAATCAGCGGCCGGGCGCGCCGGCCGCCGCACACTGTGCGTAGAAGGCGGCGAAGCGCGCCAGCGTCGCCTCCCGCGAAAAACGGCTTTCGACGTCTCGGCGGCCGGCGCGGCCCAGGCGTTGCGCGGCGGATCGATCCAGCAGCAACTGCCGCCAACGGGCGGCCACCGTTTGGGGAGACGCATCGACCGGCACCAGCGCCCCCGTTCGTTCGTCCTGCACCAGTTCGCGGTTGCCGCCGCAATCCGTCGCGAGCACCGGCAAGCTCGCGGCCATGTACTCCAGAATGGCGTTCGACAGGCCTTCGTTGCGGTTCGGCACCAGCGCGCCGATCTCGCACAACGGCAGCAAGGCCGGCGTTTCGGTCGTTTCGCCCAGAAAGCACGTGGCGTCCGCCACGCCCAGAGCCGCCGCCTGCGCGCGCAGCGCCGGCATTTCCCGGCCGTCGCCCGCAACGACGAGGACGGCGTCGGGAAATTCGTTGCGAACCAACGGCAAGGCGGCGATCAGCAGGCCGACGTTTTTCTCCGGATCCAGCCGATTCACCACCACCAGCCGCCGCCCGACGGGCAGCCGATCCTGGTCCGCAAACGGCAACTGCGCCAGCCGATCGCGTTCTTCCAGATCCAGCAGATTGGGCAGCACCACGATCTTGTCGCGCGGCGTTCCCTGCGCGATGAAATGGTCTCGAACCGCTTCGGCGTTGGCCGCCACGCGGACGGCGCGACGATCGGCACGCCGCAGCAACGCCGATTTCCAGCGCGGATAGATCTGGCCGAGATCGCGACGGCTGGCGACGAATTTCACGCCGGCCCAGCGCGCGGCGAATTGCCCGAAAATCGCGGCGTCCGCATCCCAGGCGTGGAGCACGTCGATTCGTTCCCGCCGCAACCAAGCCGCCAGCCGCGCGATTTCGCGCACCGTCGCCGGCCGCGCCGCATGGCGAATGGGCACTTCGCGCACCGGGCCGCACGCGGCTTCCACGGCATCCAGAAAATATCCGCGCCGGTAGAACGCGGCCACGCGTTGAACCAGGCCCTGCCGGGCCAGGCCCATGGCGATGCGGGCGCACTGGCCTTCGGATCCGCCGCGGATCAGATCGTAAACCAAATGGGCGACGCGGGGCGCGTTCATTTCAGCAACGGCTCCACTTTGCGCCAGAGTTCCTCTGCCGCCAACCGAATGCCGGCGTCGTTCCAGTGCGTGTCGTCCCGCCAATACAGGCGCTGGCCGCGGTCCGTGGCCGCGCGGAACGCGGGCATCAGATCGACTGCCGGAACGCCCGCCGCTTCCAGCCCCTGCGCGATTTCCGCCAACAGGCGATCGCCGTCCGCCAGCGCCGCTTGGTCCGCCGGCGACAGCGCGCGGGCATGGATCTGCTCCTTTTCGGGCACCAGCAAGACCACCAGCGTCGCGCCCCGTTCGCGGAACTTCGCCGCCAGTTGCGCCACCATCTTCACGATCGGCGCCGCGTTTTCTTCCGGCGCCAGCAGCGGCAACGTGCGCAGATTCTCGCGGTAGAACAGCATCGGGCCGAACTGCGGATCATCCGCTCCCAGCACGTCCCGCGGCCACGCGCGAAACGCCACCAAGCGGACCTGGCTCCATGCTCGGCGCCCGAAATAGGCGATCAGCGAGGTGTTGGGAAACGCTTTGCCCAATTCGTCCGGCGCCAGTTTTTCCCAACGCAGGTGCGGCTGGGCCTGCGCCTTCTTGTAATCCGCCCACACGTCGATGTTCCGGAACCACGCCTCCACCGGCTGGCGCACGAACAGTGCAGCGCCCAGTTCCCGCGCGGACAGGTTCCAGATCACCACCGGCGGCAACGGATCGAACCGACCCGACCCGATGAATTTGGGCATTTCCAAAAACGGCCCCGCGCCGAACATCGCGTGGTTGTAGACGTCGATGCCGCCCACGGCGGCCAAGACCTGCGCCACGTTCTGGGTGCCGAGCGACAACATGAAGCTGTCGCCCAGCATGGCGACCGCATAACGATGCCCTTCCGGCAACGGCGCGTTGTAGTAGCCCGCCGCATCCCGCCATTCCACGTAGGCGGGATGGACCTCCGCATAGCGGGCGGCGATCTGCGCCGAGGGCACCATTTGGGTCAAGCCGGCGCCGGTTTGTTCGGGCACGATTCGCGACCGGACGGTCGCCGCCGTTTCGGCCGCCGAGACCGCGGACGTGCGGATCGGCAGCCACTGGCTTTGCCAATGGAACACGCCGATGCGCGCCGTCCAGTCGATCGCGCCCAACGCCAACCACAGCCCCAGTCCGGCCCCCGCCCAGGCGCGCGCGCGACGCACGGGGGCCGCCTCGAAGGCGGCCAGCGTTTCCGGATGTTCCAATCTCGTCTCCATGCGCGCTCAGAATTGAAAATACAAGAACGGCGAACTCGTGTTGACCAGAAATACCGCCACGCAAAGCACAAAGAGCAGCGCCATACCCAACGCCAAGCGCACGCCGGGCCGCCAGCGGATTTCCCAGGTGTTCCTGGCGGCGAAAACCACCATCAGGCAGAACAGCAGCGCGCCCCAGTTGAGCAGGCCGGCGTCGCCCGCGGGAAACGCCGCTCCCCAGCCGCCCAGTCCGAACAAGCCCTTGAACATCCGCCCCGCTTCGGCCAACGTCGGCGCGCGAAACAGCACCCAGCCGAACATCGCCAGCGCAAACGTGAACGCGATCTGCACCGGCCGCGGCAAGCGCCAGAGGAAACCGCGCTTGCCGTTCATGCGCTCGAGCGCCAGCAAAGAGCCATGGTAGGCGCCCCAAAGCACGAACGTCCAATTCGCCCCGTGCCACAAGCCGCCCAGCAACATCGTCAGGAACAGGTTCGCATACGTGCGCAGCGGTCCCTTGCGGTTGCCGCCCAAGGAAATATAGAGATAATCGCGCAGCCAAGAGGACAAGGAAATGTGCCACCGGGTCCAGAATTCACTGATGGATGCGGACTTGTAGGGCGAGTTGAAGTTCTGCGGGAACTGGAAGCCGAGCAGGAGACCCAGACCCACCGCCATGTCGGAATATCCGCTGAAATCGAAATAGATCTGGCACGTGTAGGCCGCCAAGCTGCTCCACGCCCCGGCGAACCCAATCGATGCCTGCGAAAAACCCCAATCGGCCATCGGCGCGACGGCATCGGCCAGCAAGACTTTTTTGGCCAGCCCCAAGACGAACAGCACGATGCCGGCTCCGGCCTTGGCCCAGCTGTGGACGCGTCCGCGCAGTTGTTCGTCGAGTTCGTGGTAGCGCACGATCGGCCCGGCCACGAGCTGGGGAAACAGCGAAACGTAGCAGGCGAAGTCGATGAAGCTCCGCGCCGGACGCGCCCGCCCCCGATAAACGTCGATCGAATAGCTCATCGACTGGAAGGTGTAGAACGAAATGCCGACCGGCAGCACCAGATGCAGCAGCGGCAGCGCGCCCGGCTCCGCGCCCAAGGCCTGGGCCAAGGCATTGGCCGTTCCGGCACCGAGATCGTAGTACTTGAAGAATCCCAGCATGCCCATGTCGCCGCAAATCGATAGCAGCAACCAGCGTTTCTTCCGTTTCGGATCCGGCGTCGCGGCGATCCGGCCCCCGGCGAAATAGTCGATGCAGATGGCTGCCAGCAGAAGACCGCAATAGCGGTAATCCCACCACCCGTAGAAAACGAAGCTGCACAACGCCAGCCAGCCGTGCCGCCAGGCCTTCGGCAACAGCAGGAAATACCCGGCCAAGGCGATCGGCAGGAGCAGAAAGAGGAACTCGTAGGAGTTGAACAACATGGTCTAGGCCGCCGCCCCCGCCAGACGCACCATTTCCGCATCCCGTTCCGCCTTCAAGACGCCGATCAGGGCCGACGCGGAACCCGCCAAAAGCATCATCGGCGGGTGCCAGGCCAGTGGGCTGAATGAACCGCCGACGATGATCGCGACGGCCTGCATCTGGAAAGTCCAGCCCAGATCCCGCACCGCCGGCCAATGTTTTGCATTCCGCCGCACCCAGTCGCCGCCGAAGAAAATGATGCCGATGAAGCCCACGTACATGCCCATCCCGATGAGCCCCATCTGCTTGCCGGCCATCAGGATTTCGCAGTGCACCTGCCCTCTGGCCATCGGAAAGCGCCCCATGTATTTCGTGTCGTCGGGATTCACGCCCACCCCGAAGAACATGTTTTCCCGGATGAGCGCCCAGGTGTCTTTGTTCTTCCGCTTGCGTTCATCCGCGCTTTGTTCGTCTTGGTTCATCATGCCGAAGGGTTTTTCTTCGGCCTTGCCGAAGAACGACGCGATCGAATCCGGAATGGTGCGGAAGCGGTCCATGTTCTTCTCGCCGGTCAGCGGGAAAATGAAGATGAGCGCCACCACGATGACGGCCAAGGCCCGGAAGTGGTTTTTGCCATAATACGGCAACAGACAAGCGCCCATCACGATCAACGTCACCAGCCCCGTGCGGCTGCCCGTCTGGAACACGATGTAAACCGCCGCCAAGGCGCAACCTAGGAAAAACCACTTGATCCACTTTTGCTTGGCCTGCTGGTAAGCGTACAGATAGAGGGGCAGAAAAACGCACATCATGTAGGCGAATCCGTTGGGGTTCTCGATCATGGACACCGCCGCGCCCATCAGTCGGTCCCCGCTGTAGGTGGCCCCCATCGCCGACAACCGCAAGCCGCCCTTCACCCACCACAGCGTGCAAAACAGCGTCGTCATCTGCACCGCCCAGACCCGCTCCGCCGTGCTGGCCATGGATTCCACCATGATCAGCAGCAACGAGTTTTTCACGATGAGATCCAAGTAGGGATTCCAAGCCGACGAGATTTGATAGATCCCGAAGTGCTGCGACAGCGCAGCGAAAAACAACAGGGCAAACGCCAACAGGGTCGCCGGGCCCATGCGGACGATCGGCCGGCGCGCCTCCAGGCACGACAGGGCATGCAGCGCCACGGCGGCGATGAAGGAAAGATCCGCGATCTTCAGCGGCCACAGAAACGTGAAGCGGTTCTGCGGTTGCACCAGCAGGATGCAAACGTACCAGAGCAGAAATCGGAACGCCCACAAGCTCATGGACGCGCACTCCGGGAACGGAGGTCGATCATCGCGATCCGCATCCGCCCAGCAACTTGTTCTTGCATCCCTCTCAAAATGAAACCTTTCGCGGCAACGCGCGCCTTTCGTCTCGGCCCGACGGCCGGAGACCGCGCACAACACGATCGTTGGATTCTTTTATCCAAAACCTCGGCCGGATGCCAGTCCGGATTGGTCGCCCCCCCTTGCGCCGCGACGCCGCTTGCGCTAGTCTGTGGATGCGGATGCCGGTCGGCGACGGCTTGCCGGATGCGCCCATACCATGAAAGAACGAGTCAAAAACCTGCTGCTGGGCACGGGGTTGGTTCGCGTGTGGAATCGCCGGTTCGGCGGCAACCGCGCCCGCTCCCGCGGCCCGAATTGCCGGATCCGGATCGGGAAATCCCTCCTGACGCAGACTCGAATCCGCGCCGAAGGACGGAACAACGTCGTTTCCATCGGCGACCATTGCCGGTTGCACGACCTGAAAATCATCGTGGTCGGCGAAAACCTGCGGGTGGCCATCGCCGACAACTGCCAACTGCGCGGCAAGATCATCGTCGAAGACGCAGGCAGTTTCGTGGAAATCGGCGCCGGCACGACCATGGTCAATGCGCTGTTGACTGCCCACGAAGGCGCGCACGTCCGCATCGGCAACGATGGCATGTTCGCCGATCGGGTCGGCGTGCGGGCCGGCGACACGCATTCCATCCTGGATGCCGCCACCGGCCAGCGGCTGAATCCGTCCCGTTCCATCGAAATCGCCCGCCACGTCTGGCTCTGCGCCGGCGTCACGGTCCTCAAGGGTTGCGAAATCGGCGCCGGCACCGTGGTCGGCGGATTTTCCACGGTGACGGCTTCGCTGCCGGCCGGCGTGCTCGCCGTGGGCATTCCCGCCAAGGTCGTCCGCACCGGCATCGCTTGGCAGCGCGAACGCGTCGCCGGCGCGCCGGCATCCTGAGTTCAGGTGGAACGCCCCCAGCGTTCCATCCAGGCGCGAATCCAATTTTTGACCGGCCGCGGAATCTTCGTCCGCCATGTGGGCCGGAACGCCGCCGGAATCTCGTAGCGGTCGAGCGAATCCGGCGCCGCGCGCCGGTCGGTCGCCGCCCGCACTTCCTGAAAAAGGCGCGCCGTGTCGTCCGCCATGCGCTCCAGCGTGAAGCGCGCCAACACCCGTTCCCGCGCCGCCCGCTGCAAGCGCCGCAATTCGGCGCGATCCGCCGCCAAGCCTTGAATGGCCCGGGCGAATGCCCGCGCATCGCCCACGCGCGCCAGGCGACCGGCCGCGCCGTCGTCCGCCAAGACCCGGAGCGAACCCCGGATGTCCGCCAAGACGGGGGCGCAGCCGGCGGCCATTGCTTCCAGCGCCGCAAAACCGCACCCTTCGAACCGGGACGGAAACACGAACACGTCCGCCGCCCGGTACAGTTCCTGCATCCGCTCCAGCGGAACCGGTCCCAGCAAGTCCACCCCGTCCGCCACGCCCGCCTTCTCGAAGCGCCGCGCGAGCTCGGCCGCATCCGGACCGCCGCCCGCCAGCGTCAGGCGCGCTTCCGCGCCGGCGGCGCGCAGCATTTTCATCATGGGCGGCAGGAGGAACACCCCCTTGTCGAGATCGCACAATCGGCCCGCATAGAGCAGGCGCAACGGACCGGCCGCCGACTTGTGCGCCCAGGCGTCCGCAAACGGCGCCGGATCGACGCCATGGAAGATCGCCGCCACCTGTTCGCGCGGCAGGCCATAATGCCGGACCAGATCGTCGCCGATGCGATCGCTGACCGCGACGATCCGGTCCAGATGCGGCGCCAGCGCCTGCGTCGGCACGTAGGCCCCGCGGGTCATCATCGGCACGTGCATCACGCACCGCACGGCGGACGGCAGATAGCGAGGCAATTGGGTGGACAGCGGATCCGCCCCGGGCAACACCATGATCAACTCGACGTTTTCCCGCTGCAGGTGCGCGAGCACCTGCCGCGTGGCGGTCGGCAGGTCGGTCGCCAGCGGAATGAAATCGACGCCTTCGTCGCCCTCGAAACGGGTGCCCTTGAACCGCTCGGCGGAAAAGGGGGCCACGCAGCGGAAATCGATGCCGCGCGCAGCCAGCGCGGGCCGCAGCCGGCGAAAGTAGGTGTACGTTCCCCCGACTTGCGGTTCGCAAAAATAGGCGGCTTTGAACATGGTCGCAACGCTCTTGGGGTCGCCGGGACGCTCGTCGCGCGCGGCGAATCCCCAGACCGATCTCCCTAATAAGCTATTCCCCGGCCCGGCGGCAAATCCTTTCGCCGCGCATGGCGCAAGGCAGTTGCCGGTCGGGCCTCGGTCTGCTACGGTCTTCGGCGAAGAAAATGACGTCCGCCTTCCACCCTCCAGCCGCCGGAAACGCCCCTCCCCGCGTGACCGTCCTGATGTCGGTCTACAACGGCCGCGCGTTTCTCGAACGCTCCCTCGGCAGCATCCTCCGGCAAACCTGGCGCGACTTCGAATTTCTGATCATCGACAACTGTTCGACCGACGACGGCTGGACATTCCTGCAAGCCCGGGCCCGCCAAGATGCCCGGATCCGTCTGTTGCGTAACGAGCGGAACCTGGGACTGGCCGCCTCTCTGAATCGGGGTTTGCAGGAAGCCCGCGGCGAATACATCGCCCGCATGGACGCCGACGATGCCGCCCGTCCGGCGCGGTTGGCGCGGCAGGTCGAATTCATGGAACGCCATGCGGACGTCGGCATCTGCGGCGGACAGATTCTGCGGCACGTGGGCGCGCAAACGCACGTGGGCCGCTACCCGCTTTCCGCCGAAGCATGCGACGTTACGCTGCTTTTCCACGCCTGCTTTCCGCATCCCGCGGTGATGTTGCGGCGCGCGGCGCTCCAAACTGGCCCCCATTTCTACGATGCCCGGTTCGAACAGGCCGAAGATTACGACCTGTGGGCGCGGATGGCGGAAACCGTTCGCGGCTGCAACTTGCCCCACATCTTGCTGGATTACTACTGCCATCCCGATCAGGGATCCGGCACGAATTATCCGGTGGTGGCCGAACGGCGCAACTTGATCCGCCAGCGCGTCGTCGGCAAATTGATCCCCGAGGCCTCTCCCGCCGATCTGGCGCTGCACCACCAGATCGGCTTCCCGCAGGACCCCTTCGATCTCGACATGCTGGAGCGCTCGGAGCGCTGGCTGCTGCGCCTGATCGAGGCCAACCGCGCGGTCCGCCGCTACGACGAACCCGCCATGCGCCGGGTGTTCGCGCAACGGTGGGCCATGCTGTGCGGCCAGGCCGCCCAGCTGGGACTGCCGGTTTTTCGGCGGTTTTGGGCCAGTCCGCTGCGCACGGCGGCCGTCGGCCCGCGCGCAACGGCCAAGTTGCTGGCCAAGTGCGCGCTCCGGAAAATCAGCAGTTGACGCGCAAGGCCGGTCGGCCGCGGCGCTTCAATTCTTCCGCGAACGGACGACTCGCTGGAATTCCGCGTTGGCGGCCAGGCAGGTCTTGAGCGTCTCGCGCTCCCACAACGCCAAGTGGCCCACGGGATAGCCGGGAATCCAATCTGCGATCGTTTCGAGCGGCGGGCAGAAATCGAACGGCGGCAACTGGAGATTGATTTGCCGCCACCAGCCGGTGGGAATGTCCTTGTTCTCCCGGCATTCGGAATTCGTCGTGGTCAGCAGAAAGCGGACGTCGCTGTTGAGGAAATTGTCGATGGCCAGCAGGATGTCGCGGTTGGGCAGATGGATGAGGCAGTGGCGGCACAGCCACAAATCGGCGGCGGGCAAATCATCGTGGACGACGTCCAGTTCGACGAACCGGGTGCGGGCATCGCCGTAGCGCGCCTGGTTGTTCGCGATCAGCTCCGGCACGATGTCGCCGCCGACGTAGGCGATGGGTTGGCGCCATTGGATCGTCCGGAACCAATTGTAATCGCCGCAGGGCGCATCGAGCAACGTCTGCACGCCGCGTTCCGCGACCAGCCGGGGAATTTCCTTGCGCACGTTTTCGGTGGAGGCCATCTCGGAGCCGCCGCCGGATACGCTTTCGGCGCTGCCCCACTTGTTGGTCGCAAAAAGATTCCGAAACACCTGCTTGCGATGCGCCTCGCGGCCCTGCTTCGCCATGCGGAACCGGTCCAAGATCCGAAAACACGCGTCCAGCGTCTTCTCTCCGCCCAGGAGGGCGACGATCGCCCGTTGCATCCATTCCTTCGGCGTTTTCATGAGCGACCTCCTTTTGCGCAGGCAACGACTTCCCGATGCAGCGCCAGCAGTTTGGCCGCGCTGGCGGGCCAGGTGTGGCGTTCGAGCACGTGCTGGCGGCCGGCGGCGCCGAGGCGCTGGCGCAAGGCGGGATTCTCGGCGAGTTTCTTCAATCCGGCGGCGAACGCCGCGGGGTCGCCGACCGGCACCACGAGGCCGGCGCCGTCGGCCACCAGGCGGGGCACCCAAGCGCAATCGGTCGTCAGCACCGGCAGGCCCATGGCCATCGCTTCGATGGCGGCGAAGCAGAACGACTCGTAGTCGCTGGAAATCGCCATCGCGTCGGCCGCCGCGTAGACGGCGGGCAATTCGGCGTAGGGCACTTCGCCGAGGAACAGCACCTTGTCCGCGAGGCCCCGTTCCGCCGCCTGCTGCTCGGTCCGTTCCCGCAGCGGGCCGCTGCCGGCGAGCAGCAACCGCGCCGCGGGATGATCCGCGACGAACCGCGCGAACGCGTCGATCAGCAGCGCGTGGTTCTTGAACGCCTGGAACCGCGCAACGTACAGCGCCACGAATTCGTCGCGGCCGATGCCGCGCCGCTTCCGGAAATCCGACGGCTGGGGCCGAAACCGCTCCGCATCGACCGCGTTCGGCACGTCCACCACGCGCGCCTGGCCGCGCTCCCGCAGCCGTTCGATGCTGGCGCCGCTGGCGATCAGCGCATCCGCCTGCGCCACCCCCCCGCGCGGATCGTAGTAGTTCGGCGCGGTCAGCCGCATCACGACCGGCGTGCGCACGCCGCGCCGCTTGAGCCAATGGACCAGATTGGGCAGTTCGCAAACCTGGATCACGTCGAATTCGTCCGCGCGTTGCGCGATCCAGCGGGCCGCGCGCCACTCGAAGATTTCGAATTCCAGCTGGCGCACGCGCCAGCCGCCCCGGACCTTGTCCCACGGGAAGCGCCGCAGCCACGGCGTACGCAGGGCGCAGGCGCCGGGCACCGGCATGGGCGCCGGCCGCAGCAGCGGCGCGCCGCACAGGAAGGTCACCTGCGCGCCCGCCTGCGCCAAATGGCGGGAAATTTCCAGGTCGAACGTCTCGCCGCCGCCCCGTTCGAGGCCGGCCATGCGGTTGACGAACAGCAC
>Ga0116170_10003431_pt1 | contig 14814 bp, 12 predicted proteins | sample AD_JPNHW1_MetaG_FD_89797 | JGI IMG/M metagenome (GOLD analysis project Ga0116170, IMG submission 89797) | Active sludge microbial communities of municipal wastewater-treating anaerobic digesters from Japan - AD_JPNHW1_MetaG | ecosystem: Engineered > Bioreactor > Anaerobic > Digestate | place...
CCGTACACGGGCAGGTGGTCGCTCGCGCCGACTATCTTTTACACTTTCAGCGGCGAAGAGCAGTCTTATGGCGCCTGGATTGACTGGAGCCAGCGCGCCAACGGGGTGAACGGCTGCACGCAGGAGTTCAAAGCCCTGATGGCGGAGGCCGGGTTGAATTACCTGTACCTGCGCGAGGGCGTTGGCAGCCTGCAAGCTTTGGGCCTGCGGGGCTGCCCTGAGGCGCGCCAGCTCTACTCCGCCGGAGGGGTCAGCATCTGGCTGTGGGATGACGCATCGATCGATGCTGGACAAGGAGAATAGCGCGGTTTTCTATATAGGAATGGTCATTCTGCCCCAGCTTTTGGCGCTTGGTTGTGAACGAAATTCCATGGGCTGGGTGATGATCCTTTCAGGATCATTCCAACGGAATACGAGCCTGTATTCCTGCGAAAACCCCTCAATGATATGATTGCCGCATTGGAATCTTTACCAAAACCCCAGCGCAATTTTTCGAGGTGAGATGTTATTAACTTTATCGATTTGGCAGTGGTTTAAGCTGGCAGCTTCGTTTTTCTTGTTCTTTATGCCCGGCTTCCTGTTGATCGGGGCATTTTGGGGAAAACGAACCATAAGCTTTGGGCAAAAAACCTCCCTGGCGTTTGGGCTCAGCCTGGGTGTATGGTGCGTGCTCCTGGTATGGCTGGATTTCCTAAATCTATCTTTAAACACAGGCCTCGTGCGGATGTTTTTTGGGCTGTGCCTGGCTTTCGTCATCCTGCAGATAGCAGCGACGAGAACGCTTCCTTATTTTCCCCGGGCAGGGATCCAGGGGTTGGAAATGTTCATTACTGTGCTCTCCGCCTTGCTCATTTTATTCTTTGCCTATTTGCTTAGAGATCTCGCCAGCGGTATGGGCAGTGACAGTATGCACCATACGCTTATCCCGATGCTTATGCTCAAATACGGGCAGATCCCATCGAATTATGATCTGTTTGCGCCTGTAAGTACGTTTACGTATCACTTCGGTTACCATGCGTTTGTCTCAGCCATCTCATGGTTAAGCGGCGTTTCCCCTCAGATTGTTGTGATTCTTTCCGGGGCCTTTTTTGTGGGCCTATGTGCTTTTATTGCCGCCGTGATGATAGAAACTGTAACAAAAAACAAGCTCATGGCGCTTTGCGCGGTGCCCTTAATAGGGCTGATTTATATATTTCCTTCGTACTCACTCATGTGGGGAAGATACACGCAGTTTCTGGCGACGATGCTGCTGATGGTTCTGATTACTGTCATTCTGGTATCAGAGGAGACAAGCGGGTTTTCCCGCAAAGATATTCCTTTATTTGTCTTGTTGACAGCCGGCCTGTTTTTCTCGCATTATCGCATCTTCCTTGCCGCTTGTCTTTTCCTGGGCTGTTATTTTCTGGTGCGGCTTGTAAAGATCAAGGAAAAGAAAGAGTATTTTTGGACCTGGGTATTCATTGGCTTGGGCACCGCGGTTGTCAGCTTGCCCTGGATAATCCGACTTCTGGACGTCAGGTTTGGGAGTCTGGGGAACCGCGTCCTGATTAGTGACCCGACATATTTCTCCCTGGCAAGATTAGGCCCCTTGTTCGCCGGGGAATTTCAGAATATTTTCCTGATTATTCTTGCAGGCGTATCAGGCCTTTTTGGGATCGCGAGGAAAAACACGGTCGCATTAAGCGCGATGATCTGGGTCGCGTTGATTTGGGTCCTCTCACTGCCCGGGAAAATCGGATCGCTCCTGGATCCGGTCACGATGATGATATCTTCTTATCTTCCTGTTGTGCTGCTGCTCCTTATCGGCGTCGATCACGCCTACCGGATGATAAAGAATCGACGCATCGGGCTTCTGGTGAACTTGTTGCTTGTTTGCGTAGTCGTTTATGCTGCCGGGATTGGCATTGTGCGCTGGGTGAATATTGATTTTGAGCCTGAGGAATTTGTCACCTTTGAAGACGTGCAGGCTGGCAAATGGATTGAGCAAAATACGCCGTCAGACGCGCTCTTTGTCACCAATACCTACCAGTTCTCATTTCAGGAAGAATTGGTAACCGCCATGGATGCCGGCTACTGGCTTCCGGTGATTGCTCATAGACCAACGCTAATACCCCCGATGGTTTATCTCATCGAACGCATGAACGCGGAAGACGTCCAATATCGTGGGGCCATTGTTCACTCCTTTGGCGGGCACCTCGGCAGTCAGGAGGCCGTCGAATACCTGCTCTCTCAAGGCGTTGATTATCTGTATCTCGGCGCCAAAGGCGGAATCATCAACTCCTCTGAAATTGACGCTTCCATGGATTACGCCCTTGTCTATAACACACAGTCCGTCAGGGTTTATAAGCTTCTGGAGCATTAAAAAAATTGCCCTCTGCCGGGGTGAATGACGCAAAAGGCGCTGCTCTCCCCGATAACGAAGCGTGAGTTCCGCGCGCAGCGTTTGTCCAGGGCGTGTCCGGATTTAGGCTGCGTTCGAAAGTGCCTGGTCTGAAGTAAAATTAGCGTGGCGTAAATCGCCAGGAAATCTTGAAGGCTTTGTTGAACCAATGAAAATCCTCATCGCGACCACGAATTTCCCGCGCTGGCAAGGCGACTTCCGCGTGCCTTTTATCTACGAGGCCGCCAAAGCCCTCCAAGCGAAGGGCAATACTGTGCGCGTGGTCGCGATGCACAACCCGGGCTCGCGGGAGCATGAGCTGATGGAAGGGCTCGAAGTCTTCCGCGTGCGCTACCTGCCGGAGGAAAAGGAAAAGCTGCAGCAGGATGCCGCCGGTATTCCTGCCGCCTGGGAGCGCGGGCTGAAGGGACGCATCGCGCTCATACCATTTCTCGTGGCTTATACCAAAGCGGTGGGGCGGCATGCCGCGGATTGCGACATCATCCATGCCAATTGGTCGCTTTCCGGGCTGGCAGCGCTGCTTTCGCGCGGGCGGCACAAGCTCCCTTACGTGGTTACCGTGCAGGGCAGCGATGTGTTCAAGACCCTGAACAAACCGGGCATCCGCCAGATGGTGGGGCTGGCGCTGCGCAAAGCCGGCAAGGTCATTGCGCTCAGCCGCGCGCTCAAGAGCGCCGCGCTGGAATTTGGCCTGCAGGAGGAACACGTGGTCGTGATTCCGAACGGCATCAACATCAGCCAGTTCCCGTTTGCAACGTTGGATGAAAAGAAAAACCAGGTCCTGTTTGTTGGTTCGCTGATTGCGCGCAAAGGACCCGCAACACTGCTGCAGGCAATGCGCTTGGTGCACCAGGACCTTCCCGATACAAAGCTGGTGCTGGTGGGCGAAGGGGATGAACGCGCCCATCTCGAGAAGTTCATCGCAGAGCACGACATGGCGGATTACGTCTGCCTGGCGGGCACCCAAACCCAAAGCGCGGTCGCGGAACTGATGCGCGCCTCCCGGTTGTTCGTGCTGCCTTCCATTGAGGAGGGGCAGGGCGTCGTTTTGATGGAGGCGCTGGCCAGCGGCACGCCCTGCGTGGGCAGTAATGTGGGTGGCATCCCGGACGTGGTGACGGAAGATGTGGGCCGGCTGGTGGAACCCGGGGACGCACACGCGCTGGCAGAAGCCATCCGCGCGTACCTGACCGACGCAGAACTGTGGCAAAAAGCCAGCGCCGCCGGCCGACAGCGCGTTCTGGAGCATTATGACTGGAATCACCTGGCGGGCGAAATCAGCGCGGTTTACGCTGAAGTCCTGGCTGAAAGAAGCACATGAGAGAATACCAAAAAGACTTTATCACCCTGTATGACGATTTTCAGGATGGCGAAAACCGCAAGCGTAAAGCGGAAAAAATCAATACCATCCTTGAAAAACTCAAGCTGCACAACCCGCAGGGCACTTGCCTGGATACCGGCTGCTCCAACGGAATTATCACCCGAAGCATGGCGGAGCTATTCGCGGCCGTGGTGGGGGTGGATATCGACAGGACCGCCATGAAACTGGTCGACCCGCGCGAAAACCCGGCTGTTTCCTACGTCTACGGGGACGCGATGGGGCTGCCTTTCGCGGATGAAGCTTTCGAAGCGCTGGTATGCTCCCAAACCTACGAGCACGTGCCTTCCTCACCGCATTTGTTCGCTGAAATCCTGCGTGTGATGAAGCCGGGCGGCGTGGTCTTTTTCAGCGGGCCGAACAAGGTCTTCCCGATTGAGCCGCATTACTACCTGCCTTTCCTGCATTGGCTGCCGGAAAAATGGGCAGACGGGTATTTACGCCTGACCAAACGCGGCACGCATTATTACGAGCGCTCCCGCACCTATTGGGACTTGCGCCGCACTTTCCTGAAGGATTACGAGGTACACGACGCGATGCGTTATGTGCTGCAGTACTACGCCCTCACCAACCCGAAAAAGGGCATGCGCCGGCTCTACAGCCTGGCTGCCAAGCTGCCGCCGTTCTTGTTAAAACTGCTCTCACCGTTCATGGTGAATATCAATTGGGTCCTGGTCAAACGCGAAGCAGGGAAAAATGGCGCAAAAAACATCCAATTCGCGCGTTAGGCGGCGCCGGCAGGAGATCGAGCGCGAGCTGACCCGCTCGGGCCCGGACGCGTGGAAATACTTCTCCACGGTTATTTATTCCCATTGGAGGATTGTTATTGAAGGCTGCCTGCCAAAGTATCTGCAGGGACTTGCCCTGGACGTGGGCAGCGGCGCGTGCCCCTATCGCGCGCTTGCCGAAAGCCATGCCAGCCGTCTGCTGCTGATGGACCGCAACGCGCAGCCCATCCGGATTGACTTGCGCGGCGATATCCAAAACATTCCGCTGCGCGCTGAGGCGGTGGACAGCGTTTTGTGTTTCCAGGTGCTGGAGCACGTCGCCAATCCATTTGAGGGCATTGCCGAAATCGGGCGGGTGCTCAGGCCGGGCGGCATTTTGCTGCTTTCCGTCCCGCATCTGAGCCGCCTGCACGAGCTGCCGCACGATTACTATCGCTACACCGAATACGGCTTGCGGGAACTGGCAAAAGCCGGCGGTTTTGCGGTTCTGGAGCTTGAACCGGTCGGCGGGCTGGTTTCCTTTCTGGGGCACCAGCTTTCGATGGCATATCTCACCCTCTTTTGGCCGCTGCGTTTTCTGCGTCCGCTCACACTATTCATCAATAAAAACTTTTTCACCCGCTTTCTGACCTTTGTCGATCGGTATCTGGGGTTCAAGACGCTCTTTCCGCAAGGCTATGCGCTGGTCGCCCGCAAACTATGAAGAATTGGCCGCAGATACGCAGAATTCTCCGGATTGCCGGTACGCTTATCGGTCTGGTCATCTTTGCTTATCAGCTCTATACCAGCATCGGGTCCCTCAGCACCCAAAAACAGCAGCTTCAGCTCATCTGGGGCTGGATTTTCCTGGCGTTGGCGCTCTACCTGTTGGTGTACTTGCTGCAGATGGTGAATTTGTGGCTGGTGTATAAAACCAATTTTCCGGCAATCAAGTTGAAGCCCATTGTTCAGGGCTATGCCATGTCGTTCCTGCCAAAATACACCCCGGGCTACATCTGGGGGTATCTTTCCCGCGCGGACTGGCTGGAAAGCCGCGCGGGCATTCCGGGCGCGTATTCCTGGCTGGCGACGGTACTGGAAGTGGTCGTCACGCTGATGTCGGGCGCGGTGGTGCTGCTGCTTAACTGGGCCGCCCGGGGTGGGGCTTACCTGGCGCTGGCTGTGCTGGCGGGTTTGCTCCCCTGGCTGGTCTGGCTGTTGATGCGCCTCGTGGCCCGCTTCGCGCGCAAATTCCTTAAGGAAGAGCGGCAGCGTGTTTTGGAAGGTTTTGCTATTCCGTTCGCGCGCTGGGCGCTTATCAGCGTGAATTCCGTCGTTCAATGGCTGCTGTTGGGCGTCGGTCTGCGTTTGATCAGCGCGGGCTTTTCGTACCAAACTCCGCTGCCGTTTTGGTCCGCGCTTTGGAAGCATATCTACGCCTTTTGTATCTCCTGGCTGGGGGGCTTTTTGGCTGTGCTCATCCCAAACGGGCTGGGCGTACGCGAAACGGTCTTGAACGCGCTTTTGGAGTCGCAGGTGGGCTTTGCTGCCGCGGCGGCAGTCGTGGTTTCCGTGGCTTCGCGCGTTTTGCTCTTCCTGGCAGAGCTGGTCTGGCTGCTGCATGCGCTGGTCACAAAGCAAGATTCACCCGCTGACCTAAAATACTCCTAAGGTATTATTGCGCGCCTGAGGGGCTTCCCGTAAGATATATGCAAGAACAAAGATCGTGGAGGATCCTATGAAAAAATACTTCAGTGTTGTACTTGTTTGTCTTCTTGTCTTTCTGTTAGGAGTAGCACCCGTCAGCCAAAGCCACCAGATGGCGATTGCTGCAGCCACCACAAAGAGCTTCTCATCCAACTACACGCTTGTGAACCTGGGTGGGGATACAGCCGCGGTGACCGCCAGCTATATCGCTCCGAACGGCACTGAATGGGGCAGCTCAATCTTCAAGTCCTTCTCCATTCCTGCAGGCGCCAACCAGATCGTCCGTCAGTATGACGACACCGGTCTGACCCCCGGCAGAGGTTCCGTGGTGATTGCTTCATCGCAGCCTCTCGGTGCGCTGGTTCAGGAAATTGTCCGTACTGGTGTGCCTTCTTCCGGCGCTTACACGGGTATCGATGTCCCCAGCTCAATCTGGTATGTTCCCGAGGTCTCCCGCATGGGCAATTCGGCTACCGGCACTGCCAACAGCCAGATTGTCGTCCAGAACGTGGGTACCGCAGCTGTTGATTTCACCATCGCGTTGACCGCTTTTGGCGCCGCAACCCCCACGTACACCAAATCCTTCACCGGCCTGGCGGCTGGCGCTTCTATCCTGTATGACATCCAGGAAGAAACCAACCTGCCTACCGGCTTCTGGGGCTCTGCGGTTGTGTCCACTGCCAGCGGTTCCCTCGGCGTAGTCTCACACCTGTTCTTCGGCGCGGACAGCCTGATGGCCTTCAACGGCTTTGCTGCTGCTGATGACTCCTGGTACGTCCCGCTGCTCTACGTCCGCCTGGGCAACTCCCTGACCACCTCTCTGGCTATTCAGAACCTGAGCGGCGACACCATCCCGGTGAACGACCTGACCCTGGCCTGCACCAAGAACCCTGCGGCTCCCGGCGCTGCCACAATCACGCTGCACAACCACACTGCGATTGCCAACAACGGCGCGTATACTTTCAACACCCTGACCGATACGACCCGCTTCCCCGATGCCGGCTGGTATGGCAGCTGCAAGATCAGCTCTGCCACGGCTAAAGACACCGTCACACTGGTCATGTACCGCTATGTTGCCAATGCCGAACAGGCTGCTTACGGCGCAGTTCCCGGCAGCCTCGCCAGCACCAAGGTGTCTGTTCCATTGGTTGCCAAGCGCCTGGCGAACGGTTACGCAAACGTCGTCACCGTACAGAACCTGAGCACCAGCGCCGCGAACGTAACCATCACCTACACCCCTGCTGGCGGCGGCACGCCCATCGTCCGCACTGGTCTCACGATTGCTGCCGGAGACAGCCTCATCCGCAACTTCCGCCTGAGCGGAACTGAGAGCCCTGACATCAGCGACGGCTGGGTTGGCTCGATGTCCGTATCCGCTGATCAGCCAATCGCTGCCTACGTCGCGAACACCTACCTGAACCCCAGCGGTGACCAGTTCATGGCCTACCTGGGCTTCAACTACTAAACCTTAACCTGTTTGACGGAAACCCTCACGGAGAAGACCCCGTGAGGGTTTATAATTTAAATACCTATGAAAAAGACATTTCTTCCCCTCCTGCTTGTCCTGTCGCTGATACTGGCAGCCTGCTCTTCCAATACGCCCGCCCCAACACAGCCTGAAGCGAGCCCTTCCACTGCCCTGCCAGAAGTAACGCAAAGCTCGCCCGAGACGGCTTACCCCGCCGCGGAGATGCGACTGAGCAGCGCTTATCCAATCAAACTGCCGGAAGGCGTTCCGCTCAGCAGCCTTTCCGCCCCAACTGAAGCGCTGCCGCCCCAGGAAGGCTTCGCCTCTATCAGCGGGCTGCTGTATGCCTACGATATCTCGCAAATTCTGGTGGATACTGACTTCTGGCTCTTCCCGGCCGTGACCGTTGGGGACCAGAAAGTGCCCCCGCCCATCATCACCAATGGCGACCCGGCTGCCGGGGATATCTACGGACGGACGGACGCGAACGGCGCATTCTATCTCGATAACGTGCCCGCCGGGGATTACTTCCTGCTCATCAACTACCCCGACCACACCGTCTTCGGGCAATCCAGCCCCACGCCGGACGCGTACCTGCTCATTTCAGTCGCCGCGGGGGACCGGATTGCGTACGGGGTCATCTATACGCTGCGCTAAGAATCAGGGGTTTGTCAGGAAGGGAATAATCAGAGAGTAAATCGCCTGATAACGGATAAGTTCTGCGCTCAAGCTGCCGGTTTCGTCCATCCCGCCCAAAATATAGAGGGCGTTCCCATATCCCGTCAGGCTTTGGTCTGTGCGCGGGCTTGAGACGGGCATGCCGGGGTCCGACAGCCAACTGCCGTCCTTGGGGTTGTACTGCCAGATCGTACTTTCAGACACCGCGAAAATAAAATCGTTCAAGGCGGCGCCTGTGCAGCGCGCGCACTTGAAGGGCGTTTTCGCTTCTGCCTGCCACGCCAGTTCCCCGCCAAGCGGGGTAGTCCAGAGCGCATCCAGGGTTTTTGAGCCGTTGGTTCCCCCGAACAAGTACAATCTGCCGCCGACGAGCGCGGACCCCATGGATTCCCGCGCGCCGGGCATACTGCCGGCAGTGGTCCATCTGTCCTCGGCTGGGCTGTAGCGCAAGACGGCGTCCAGGGTCTGGCTGCCGTCCCACCCGCCGAAAAGGTACAGGCTGCCGCCGCTTACCCCCAGCGCGTAGGCGCTGACCGGGTAAGGCAGGTCCGCTTTGCGTTCCCAACGGTTGCTCAGCGGGTCGTAGACTTCCAGCGCGCTGCTAAGTTCTCCGGATGCCAGCCGGCCGCCGGGGACGTAGATTTTACCGTCCAGCAGCGCGGCGGAGACGTCCGCGGCAGGCAGGGGCTTTGGTTCGCCCGCACTCCAGGCGTCCTGCTGCGGGTCGTAGATATCCACGCGGCCTGAAACGCCCTCCGCGCTGAGTCCGCCAATCGCGAAAAGCTTGTCGCCGGCATTGATCAACACCGCGCCGGCAGTTTCTGTGGGAATGGACGCCATCACCTGCCAGCGCTGTTCCATTAATGCGGAAAGCACCGGGTTGGGTGTGGCGGTGGGGGGCGAGAAGAGCGGCGTGGAAGCCAGCGCGAAGGAAAGCCCGATGACAGCCGCCAGCGCCAGGAGCGCCAGACCCGGCCAGTACTTCCGCAGGAATGCCTGCAAGCGGGTCGGTTCCGCTTCGGGTGCCTGGATTGGTTCGGGCACCAGAACTTCCACTTCCCCGTTGGCTCCGGCAGGAGATTTGACGATGCCCCGCTCTATCGCGTAAAGCGTGGCTTCCGTGCGGGAAGCTACCCCGATTTTAGCGAAAATATTGCCCAGGTGGACTTTGACTGTATTCACGCTGATAAAAAGTTCCGCAGCAATATCCTTGTTGCTCTTTCCCTGACCAACAAGCTGCAGAATCTCAATCTCCCGATCGCTGAGGGGCAATTTTTCCATAAGGTCACTTTACCTGCCTGTAAACCTGCAGGCAGGCATTATTATACAGGTTTTATCCCCCCCGACGTTTTTTACACGCGCGTTGGGAGATGCGCAGACGGCTGTCTCTATTTGTAGAGCAAAATAATATTGTAGGTGTGCGATGCAGGTGTGTACGGATTCCCGCTGGTGTAGTAGGTGCGTCCGGTTCCGCCGTACCAGGAAGCCTCCGAGGCCAGCCTGGGGCGCCCGCCCTGGGTGGCGGCGTCCCAATTGATGTCCACATCCCGGAAGGTGATATCCACGGATTTGCCCCAGCAGTAATTGGTGCAGGCGTTCAGGGTACTTTGTTCCACGACCATAAAGTGCAGGTGGTGGCCGGTGCTGTAGCCTGTGTCGTCCGCTAAGGCAATGGTCTGACCCTGAAAAACCGGCACGCCGAACTTGCGCAGGTTCTCCGGCACGCTGCCCTTGGCAATGTGCATGTAGATGTGATAGGTGTAGGGGGAGGTGGAGCGGTCCTGAATGGTGATGCTGTTGGTGCAGGTGGAGTCTCCGTTGTTGCAGCTGTCTTTAAAGTGGTACACATAGCCGGACTTGGCCGCGGTAATCTCGAACATCGTGCCGTCCGCGAAGTCAAAGGCGTAAAGGCAGTAGTTATTCGCGCAGGAATTGTGCCCGACCGACCAGGTGAGGCGTTTGGTCAGTCCCCCGCGCCAGGGCAGTTTGAAGCCGCCGTAAATCGTGCCTGTGACAGACGCTTTCGGGTCGTATTCCGTGAACCGCCCGTAAATTTCCGAGTCCCGGAAATCGGATTCATTCAGCTTGTCCAAGAAGACATCGTCGTCTTTCTGATACAAATTCCACTGTCCGGTATCCTCATTCCAGAGCGCCAGGATGGCTTCTGGTTCGCGCGCCAGCAGCTCGCCGGTATCCGGGTCGCTGGCTGTCAGCCACAAGACTGCCTGGTCCTTGACCTCGTTGAAGGTGATGTCGTCCAGCTTCAGGCCGTCGAGGCCGCGTTCCGCCAGCGCGCCCGGCAGCTGCGCGAAGAGCAGGCTGTCCAGCGCCGTACCTTCACCAGGCGGGTTCTTGGAGCCGCTCTTGTTTCCATCGGAGAAAATAAGCACAAGGCTCAGCACAAATAAGAGCGCCGCGGCAATAAACAGGAATTTGTAGCTTTTTTTTGGGCGTTCTTCCGGGTCGGAAGCTGGCGTAAAGGTTTGATTTTGCATAGGTCACCACGCAATAGCTTATATCCTTGGTTTCAAGGGAACATGGTGCAATTTATGTGCCAGTGCTTTTGGCAGGCAATATTTCCTGTCAGGGCTGGATAGAAATTTCCGGATGTGTGCAGGAAGTTGGCAGGAATGGTTTTTCCTCGAAAATAAGCTCCTTAATTCTTCTTTTTTATCATGTTCCATAGTTGCTCTGACCCTGACCCTTCCCCAGCGGCAGGCGGCTCATTTTTTGCCTCGCTCAAGCCGCCGGGGAAGGGAAAAATGTTTGAGAGGCTGTACAAAAAGGCGGACGACCCTTTTTGGCCAGTCCAAAGTGAGAGCACGGGCCTGGTTTCGGCCTCGTTTTGGTAGCGCAAATCCGCAAACGCACAGTAACACGGGCACGGAGCGGGAAATCAAAAAAGGCTGTCCAACTTTTGGGACGGCCCCAAGGATTACCTCCCCATCCCAGCGACGGGAAATTCGGATAGTAGAATAAGCTTCGTTCGCTGAAGAAAGGGAGGATGAGGGGAAAGGCTGTTATTCGCTTGTATGTCAGGGGATGACTATTCCTTTTATAAAAACAGAAGGAATCGAATGCTGATTTTCTGGCTCCTGATCTTCATCAGGATATTTCTGTTTTGCTATTCCAGGACATTGTTCCATTGCTCTTGCAGCAGGCAATATTCAGCTCCGTCCGCGGAGAAGCCGGCTAAAATAAGTTCAGGATAAGCGGAAAAAGAAAAGCTGATTTGGATATGATGAATCAAAAGATTGATCGGCTCAGCGAGGTTGTACTCCGGGAAATTGGCGGCAGGATGGTTGGAAAGCGGCTTGTCCCACTGCTGCGCCTACTCTTCAGCCGGCAAGCGCGGGAATTCTCCAGGCTGCTGCTCGCGTTGGAAGACGGGCTGGACTGCCCGCAGCCCTGGCTGACCGCCCGCGCGACCGCATCCGCCCTTTCCGGCGGCCTGGAAATACGCGCTCAGGAGCGCGTGCCCGCGGAAGGCCCGCTGTTGGCGCTTGCCAATCACCCCGGCATGGCGGACGCGATTGCTGCCTTTGGCTGCCTGCCGCGCGCGGATACCCTGGTCGTGGCAGGCAGGACGCCTATTCTGACCGGGCTGCCGAATATCAGCCGGCGCCTGATTTACCTGCCCGAAAATAAGGCGGGCGGCAGGGTGGTCCTGCGTGCAATGGTGGACTGGCTGCGCAAGGGTGGGGCGGTGTTTTACTTCCCGTACGGCCTATTGGAACCGGACCCAGCGCGCGTCCCCGGGGCTGCCAACACCCTGCAGGCCTGGTCCGGGAGCATAGGGGCGGTCCTTTCCAGAGCGCCTGAAACAAAGCTGCTGCCGATGCTCATCAGCGGAGTGCTCAGCAAGCGCGCGTGGGAGTCCGGGCTGCTGAGCCAGGTGGTCAAAACCAAGCGCCGGCATCAGCTGGCGATGATCTGGCAGTTCATCCGGCGCGTAGGTGCGCACGGAAGGGATTGGGACAGCGTAATGCGCGTAGATACTGGAGAATCGCTGCCGGCGCGCAGCTTATCTGCCCGGCTGGACCCGGCAGAAATCAATGCGGCAGCCCGCGCGGCCTTCGGCGGTCTGCTAACCGATACTTTTCCCGAAGATCCCGGCATGCTGCCGGTCTGCGACTATGTAACCCCGGCCTAATCGAGCCATTCCACGAGCGCGGCTTCGCCCTGCCCCACGCCCACGCACAGGGCTGCCAGCCCGTAAAACGGGCGTTTGGCTTCCGGCGCCCGGCGGCGCATTTCGTGCACCAAAGTGGTAAGGATGCGCGCGCCCGAGCAGCCCAGCGGGTGGCCCAGCGCGACCGCTCCGCCGTTCACGTTGGTCAGCGCGTGGTTCAACCCCAGTTCCCGCATGACTGCCAGAGCCTGCACCGCGAAGGCTTCGTTGATTTCCGCCAGGGAGATGTCCTCAATTGTCAGGCCGGCTTTTTTGAGGGCGCGTCGGGTCGCTTCGATGGGCCCCAGGCCCATCACGCGCGGTTCAATCCCGGAGGCTGCGCCGCTGACCACGCGGGCGAGCGGCTTGATCCCGAGCGCGCGGGCTTTTTCCGCGCTCATCAGCACCAGCGCGGCGGCGCCGTCGTTCAGACCGGAAGAATTGCCCGCGGTGACGCTGCCGTCGGGTTTGAAGGCGGGTTTTAGCTTGCCGAGAGCTTCCAGGCTGGTATCGCGGCGCGGACGTTCGTCCAGGCTGACGAGAAGCGGCTCCCCTTTGCGCTGCGGAATGGGCACGGGCAGGACTTCTTCGGCGAACTTACCCTGGTCCTGGGCGGCTACCGCGCGCTGATGGCTGAGGAAGGCGAATTCGTCCTGCTCCTGGCGGGTAATGCCGGTTTGCGCGGCAATGTTTTCGGCGGTCAGGCCCATCGCCTCCGTGCCGTAGAGCGCTTCCATGCGCGGGTTGACGAAGCGCCAGCCCAGCGCCGTGTCGTAGGCGGTCAGATTGCCCCCACTCAAGGTTTTGGCGAAGGCGTAGGGCGCGCGGCTCATGCTTTCCACGCCGCCCGCCACGAAGATTTCGCCGTCCCCCGCGCGGATCGCCCGGGCCGCCAGGTTCACCGCCGCCAGCCCCGAAGCGCACAGGCGGTTGACCGTCAGGGCGGGGACCTCGGGCGGGAGCCCGGCCAGCAGCGCGGCCATGCGCGCCACGTTGCGGTTGTCCTCGCCGGCTTGATTGGCGCAGCCGAGATAGACCTCTTCAATCTGACGGGGGTCAATGCCGGCCTGCCGCACGACTTCGGCGATGACCAGCGCGGCCAGGTCGTCCGGGCGGACGGTGGAAAGCGCGCCGTTCAGGTTTCCGATGGGGGTGCGCAGGGCTTGGACGATGACAGCTTCGTTCATCAGGGGGCTCCTTTGGATCGGGATTATCTGAATTTTACCATCAGGCGGGTATGCGCTTGCGCAGAGCTCTTGATATTACCCAGACATTGAGTAATACCCAGGTTAATAAAGATATCTGTTTTGACTCTTTTAAGACGGAAAAAATATATAACAATCCATGATGTTTCAAGGCCAAATCATCATGGAATGATAATAATTTCCTGGATTATTCCTTGGAAGGCACCGTTATCATAAATATCCTTGCTCCAATGATCGGTGAGTAAGACACTTACAAGTTGGCCGGGCTTAAGAGCATCTTCTGTCACCGATAAGTATCCTGTCGCTGTTTGCTGCCAGAGGAGAGTGTAATATGCAAGCGCAAGCCTCGTCTCGTTCAGGTCGGGATATTTGGGGGAACTCGTGACATGCAAGTCAATCAGCTTCGTCGTGTTAATGTGAACATACTCTTCGATGGAGGTGATAGTGCCTGTAAATTCTGGGGAGAGAAATGTAGAGATGGGCGTACTGCTTTCTACGGCGCCTGGGGTCAGAATGAGCACCTCAGTAGCTTGGGCCTGGAACGGATGTGATTCGCGGATGTACTCAGCATTAAACTTAATCCTCTGTCCAATTGCTAAGTCTGATAAGCCTGCCAGCTGAATTTCTTGACCTTCAACCTTCCAAACAAGGCAATCTTCAGTGAAGCTAATTCGTCCTGGAGTAGATATTTCATCAGATTGCTCTTTAATCTCACCAAAGTCGATAAGCTTACTTTCGTACGGCAGCACATTTAATACTACGCCCTCCATTAACCAGGTATGGTTGGAGAGGATATCGAAAGTGGGGCTGGGTGCGGAAGTTTGTGTTTGAGATGGCGTGCAGCCAAATGCGAGGATGACCATCAGGGCCAATATTTTGGCCATTGTTAGCTTTTTCATCATAAAAACTCCATGCGGATTCGTACAAATTTATCCAAATAATAATCCTGTCAATTATTAATTTTTAACCAGGAGAGGTAAGAAAACATGCCGAGTGTAATAGTCTTTTTCTTCAAGAAGAAAATCGTAGAAATCTTCCCTACCGCCGCTCACCTGATTGCCGCATGCGCCGCGGGTTTACGGTATACTAAACATGGAAC
>Ga0116170_10003433_pt1 | contig 14807 bp, 14 predicted proteins | sample AD_JPNHW1_MetaG_FD_89797 | JGI IMG/M metagenome (GOLD analysis project Ga0116170, IMG submission 89797) | Active sludge microbial communities of municipal wastewater-treating anaerobic digesters from Japan - AD_JPNHW1_MetaG | ecosystem: Engineered > Bioreactor > Anaerobic > Digestate | place...
ATTTTATTCAAGGAGTAGAGATAAGCCCGGTCCTTTTTGGTGCGCTTCACTGCGCCCAGGCGGAGGAGGCTTTTTAAGTAGCGATAGATCGTCTTTTTCGGGATAGCGGTCTCTTCCTCAAGCACCTGGACGCTCTTTTGTTCGCTCTCGATTCGGGAGAGCAGATCAATTCTCCTGTCGGCAAACAGTAGCGAGAAGGGAGAGGCCCGGTGGGCAAAGTAGAGCTTTTTGAAGGCTTCTGCGGCAGGAGTCCTGGCCAGAGCTATCTCTCTATCTTTTCGCTCCAACAGGCCCTTATTTACGAGATGGGTGACTATTCGAGAGAGGGTTTCAGGGCGAAGGTTCAGGGCCGTGGAGAGGTCTACGGGATGCAGGGCTTGCTCTGCTCCGGCGACAAGCACCAGGGTCTCAATCTCACTTTCGCTAAGCCACATAATCTCATTATCTGTCAATCATTTATATAAGCTTGACGTATTATGAGAAATTTGTGCGTGTTAGCTTATGGAATTCTTGTTTCGTAGTCTTGGCGATCAGAAGCCCACACGCCATGCGCCAGGGCCGGCGGGGAGCTGCACGGGCTGTACTCCTGCTCTGCCAGCCCCTTGATCCGCCAGATCTCGGAGAGGAGCCTTCCGATCTCCTTCTGAACGTACCTGCGGTTTTGTTCGGTCATGGTCTTTGCGTCTCCTCCCTCTTGGAAGCCTCTCTTTCATTTGTACGTGTTTAGCTCCATCCTATTTTTAGGATTTCGGCCACAATAAAATTATTGGGAGAACAGAAAAATTAAGTAATATAATAAAGATTGATATTAATTCTTGTTTGTAGTGTAGGAAGTAGGCCAGCATGCCTGCCAGGGCAGGCGCTAGGGGATTATGCCTTCCCCCAGTTGCTTTATCATTTGGTTTGTCACAACCTTGAAGACGTCCTTCATCTTTCAATACCCCAGGCAGAAGGCTTTGAAGTCCATGGGCGGAAAGCCATGCACCCGGTAAGCGGCGTAATCGCTCTCCAGGTATTCCTGGTATTCTTTGACTCTCTTGGAGCTGGCCAGAGCTGGGAGAAGCTCTGGCTTCTTCCTGCCGGCTTTTGGCTTTGGGGCGGGGGCCTTCATCGAGCGATCTTGCGGGCGGGGCTCTGAGCCGTCCCCATCCTCTCGCGGGGCGACGATTTCGGGGAAGGCGGCCTTAATGTGCCGGCAGATTCCGCGGTAGGTGAAGCCCTTGCAGGTGCAACCCTGCGGAGGCCATCCTGCCCGGAGTATCCGACCCTCTGCGAATCGTCCCCCGGAGAGGGGCCGGAGCAGCCCGCACGGCGACTCCCGTGCGCCCCAGCTACATCGTACGAGAGTCCAGGCAACGCGCGGCGTTACATAGAACAGCAATACTACCCTAAATTGACAGGGCGGAAGGCAAAACCATGTTTACTGTCTTTCTGAGTTCTGTATCGGCCTCACCCAGCTTCCTGCTCACCAGTATCCTCTTGACCATCGCGATCCAGCAGACTTTAACCACTGAAGGATAGACGAGTCCAGATCTTGTGCTCGTTGGAGTCCCCAATGGTATCACTATGTCGCAGGGTCCCGGATTGGTGGGGACTTTGCTTGATATGTATGCAACGGTGAGCTGCATTACATCCAAATCATGGTATAGAACAAGCGAAGGCCTCAGCTTCTTATTGACCAGATCGGAATAAGAGAGTGGTGCTAAAACTATGTCGCCCTTTTTCAGATCTTCATTCATAAGAGGGCTCATCATCCAATACATCTGTGAGCGAAATGGCAGTGATTTCCATCAGGCCCACTACAATCTCCTCGTCGGTCTTGTCAGCGTCTGACTCATAGGGAAGGCCCTGCTCCCGGTCCTTGCGCTCCAAAACCTCGCACATAGGTATTACCAGGCAACTCTTTCTATTTAAATCTTGATCGGGCCGGGGGGCAGCTCTGCCGGCGAGCTTCATCTCTGCGAATCGTCCCACGAAGAGGGGGCGGGGCAGCCCGCACGGCGAGTGAATGCGCCCGGCTCCTACCGGGCGAGAGGCCAGGCAACGCGCGGCGTGCCATAGGAAAAGCACTCCTGGCCAGTCCATAAAAAATGCCGCAGAACACCAATCTCATCCTAAATAGACGAGGCGGAAGGCAAAACCATTTTTGCTTTCTCTCTAAGATCTGAATCAGGATAGTAATATCTAGTTTAAAGATAACGAATTCGAAAAATCCTCTCGCTCGATTGATTATTGAGGTCGAATCTCATGCGTGCAACATTGGTCTCGGGCCTGGGCCAGGGCAGCTTTTTCGTCTCCCTTGAGGGCTACCGCCGCCAGTTCGCGGGCAAGCTCGGCTTCGTTCCCTTCCCCGGCACATTGAACCTGCGTCTGGAGGAGCCCTTCCCTGAGGAGCATCCTCTCATCATCGAGGGCTTCTCGGAAGCAGGCCGCACATTCGGCCAGTGCCGATGCTACCGCATCCAACTTAGTGGCATACAGGCGGCCGTCATCCGCCCGGAGAAGAGCCGCTACCCTGGGGAGCTGATCGAGGTCATAGCGCCCGTCAACCTGCGCCGGGCGCTGGGGCTGGAGGACGGAGACTCTGTGGAGGTGGCCGTCCCGGAACGCCCTGCAGAAAAGGCCGACGAGCTGTATCGTCAGGGCCGTTTCGATGAAGCCGTTTCCCATTACGATCTGGCTATTCAGGATGCACAGTCGCACGATGAGAGCCGACCGCTCCACCAGCTCTGGAACCGGCGGGGCCTGGCCCTCTGCCGCCTGGGCCGGCTGGAGGAGGCCCGCGCCTCCTTTGACCGGTCCCTTCAGATCGATCCGGAGTGCACCGACGCCGTAAACAACATCGGCGTGGTGCTCTACAGGCAGAAGAGGTACGACGAGTCCGTGGCCATCTTCGATGATATCATTGCCCAGCAGCCGGGCTACGTCCGGGCCTGGTACAACAAAGGCGTGGTCATGGACCGGCTGGGCCGCTTCCGGCAGGCCGTAGATTACTATGATCAGGCCCTGCTGCTCAATCCCGGCGGAGCGCGCATCTGGAGCAACCGGGGTGTCTCGCTGGGAAAATTGGGCGACTACGAGGCGGCCCTGGAGTCGTTCCACAGGTCCATCGCCCTCCAGCCGGATCGAAGCGAGGTCTGCAATAACATGGGCGCGGCCTTGGGAAAGCTGCGCCGCTACCATGAGGCACTCTTTCACTTTGAGCGCGCTGTTGATATCGATCCCCTCAATGCCGATGCCTGGTACAATCGGGGCGAAGCCCTGCGCCGCAAGGGCGAGCTGGAAAGGGCTTTGGACAGCTACGAACATACCATCAGGATCGATGCCGGCCACGCCGGAGCCTGGAACGGCAAGGGCCTGGCGCTCAAGGCCCTGGGTAGAGAGGCGGAGGCGGAAGTCGCTTTTGCCAGAGGGGCTCAAATCATGGAAAACGGACCTGATGTGCCTGGCGGCAGCCAAACAGGTGTTGATTAGGAGGGAGGCAAAAGTCTTGTGTAGGAGGGAGGAAAAGAGGTGCTTTTCGACTTTTGCCGATCACAATATAGCATATCGCCGATATTTAAGCATTTCGTTTCCAATTATTTCAATGAGAGCGATATCCTCCGCCTGGGCAGATCCACGTCAAGCACCTTCACTGTTACCCTCTCTCTCACCGCCACCACATCCGTCGGGTCCCGCACGAATCCCTCCTTGAGCTGGCTGATGTGCACCAGCCCGTCCTGATGCACTCCGATGTCCACAAAGGCCCCGAAGGCGGTGACATTGGTCACAATGCCGGGCAGCTTCATGCCCGGCTTTAGGTCCTCAATCCGTTCCACTCCCGGAGCAAACTGGAACTGCTCAAACTCCCGGCGCGGATCGCGCCCGGGCCGGGACAGCTCCTCCATGATGTCCTGGATGGTAGCTTGCCTGGCCTTATCTGTAAAATACCTCTCCGGCTCCAGCCTCTCCCGGAGGACCGGATCTTTCATGAGCCTCTCCACAGGAACACCCAGGTCCGCCGCCATCCTCTCCACAATGGCGTAGCTCTCCGGGTGGACCGCCGTCCCGTCCAGGGGATTTTTGCCATCCCGAATGCGCAGAAAGCCGGCCGCCTGCTCGAAGGCCTTGGGCCCCAGGCGGGGCACCTTGAGCAGGTCCTTTCGGGAGAGGAACATGCCGTGCTCCTCCCTGTACTTCACCACTGCTGCCGCCAGCTTCGGCCCCAGGCCGGAGACGCGGGCCAAAAGCTCCCGGCTGGCGGAGTTGAGGTCCACCCCCACCAGGTTCACGCAGGAGGCCACGGCATCGTCCAGTGCCCGCTGGAGGGATGGCCCGTCCACGTCATGCTGATACTGGCCGACGCCTATGGCCCGCGGCTCGATCTTGACCAGCTCGGCCAGAGGGTCCATGAGCCTTCTGCCTATGGAGACGGTGCCGCGCACAGTGGCATCCACATGGGATAGCTCCTGCCGGGCTATTTCTGAGGTGGAATAGACCGACGCCCCGGATTCGTTGACCATGATGATGGGCAGCTTTTCTCCGGATTTCCCTTTCCCGTTCCCTTCTTTTCCTTTCAGGCCGAGGTTCAGGCTGCGCAAGAACTGCTCCGTCTCTCTGCCTGCTGTGCCGTTGCCGACAGCAATGGCCTCGACGGCGCAGCGCCTGCAGATATCGCGAACCATACTTTCCGCCTGCCTGCGAGCCTCTCCACGCCCTGCCCCGGTCGGCTGATCCGGATCATGGGGATAAATGACATGGCTCTCCAAAAGCTGCCCCATCCCGTCTAAAACCGCCAGCTTGCATCCTGTGCGAAAGCCGGGGTCCACCGCCAGTATGCGTTTATGCCCCAGGGGAGGCTCCAGCAGCACCTGGCGCAGGTTCTTGGCGAATACCTCGATGGCCTTCTCCTCCGCCCTGGCGCGAGCCGCGGCGAGGGTCTCGTTCTCCAGGGAAGGAGCGACAAGCCTGCGGTATCCGTCCTGCGCCGCTACTCTTACCTGATCGGCAGCCGGGCCTTCCACCTTCAGGAATAGCTCTTCCAGTACGGACAGGCCCTCCTCTTCCGCCGGGGCCACGTGCAGCCGCAGGACGCCCAGCCTCGCCCCGCGGAGCATGGCCAGCAGCCGGTGTGGGCTGGCCCGGCTGATGGGCTCGGAATAGTCCATGTAGTCCCTGAACTTCCCGGTGTTCTCAATATCCTTCGCGGCTATCTTTTCCGCCTTTCCTTCTTCTTTTGGATCTGCTTTCCCTGCGGCTCTTTCGTCGACGGCAATGCATCTCAATACTCCCTGCGTCTCGAAGAGCATTCTCATCCGGCTGCGCGCCTCAGGATCCTCGCTCATCCACTCGGCCATGATGTCCCGCGCCCCGGCCAGAGCCTCTTCTGCAGACGATACTCCTTTTTCAGCATCTACAAAGGAGTCCGCCAGTCTCTCCGGATCTAGCCCCCTCGAAGCCTGCCCGTCGAATATCCTCCTGGCCAGCGGCTCCAGGCCGCGCTCCCTGGCGGCAGAGGCCCGCGTCCTTCTCCTGGGACGGAAGGGCAGGTAAATGTCCTCCAGCCTGGCCAGGCTCTCTGCCCTGGAAAGGCTTTCCTGCAAACTGGATGTGAGCAGGCCGCGCTCAGAGAGGGAGCGGATTATTGCCTGCCTTCGTTCATCGGTCTGGCGGAGGCGGAGGATTCGGTCGCGAATCCCACCCACGGCTACTTCGTCCAGGCCTCCGGTGGCTTCTTTCCTGTATCGGGATATGAAGGGAAGAGTTGCCCCGTCGTCCAGGAGATTCACCGTCGCCCGGACGCTCTTCTCCTCCAGGCCAAATTCAGTGGCTATTTTTTTGATGTGAAGATCGAACATGCTCTTTGTAGCAACTGCGAGGGATGATGAAAAAGACTGCGGCTGGAGTGTTATGAATTTGATGAGAAATAAACGGAAATTTAAAGCAAAAACAAAAACCCAAAAAACACAAAAAGCAGGCCGAGATCTGTCAGCCCACCATTTGCAAAGCGATGATGAATTGAATCTTACTGCTTTGATACTTTGTCTGCCTTGGGCCCCTTCTCGCCCTCAACTACCTCAAAGCTGACCTTATCACCCTCATTGATTGTGACATCGGGCATGAGGCCAGTTGCATGTACAAAATAGTCCTTTCCGTCGTCGCCTGCTATGAATCCAAATCTCTTGGTTCTGTTAAAGAATTTTACTGTTCCGGTTACCATTCTGATTCCTCAATGAGACTACCTCATATTAGCCGTCTATTTAAACCTGCTGGATGCTTTCCCTTCTGATCGGGGCATCCCACCTTTAGAGCGGGCCTTTTCCCCTTTTTCTTCGCGAAATAGTCCTGAGCAAATCCTCTCTGCCCGGTCGGCGGCAATGCAGCCTTTGATGCATTTTTTGCAGCGGTTGCACAACGTTCCGTCAATTTTCATGGTGCCGGAGACGGCTATAGCGCCGCGCGGGCAATTTTTCTCGCAGATCCTGCATCCCGTGCACAGTTGCGCGCGCAGGATCGCCTCGCAAGCATCGCGCAGCAGCACCTCTGCCTCCTCTTTTCCCGCTATGATCATGATGTGGCCGCCGGCGAAGACGGTGGCCCTTCCCCTGTCCGTCCGCACGACTGCCGCGCCCAGCTCCTCGGCGTACTGCACCTCGCCCATCACCTTGAGCGCCTGGGCCACGCTGGAGAATGGATGATTGCGGGGTGCGGCAAGGGTCGCCTCAATGGAGTGCTCCAGGCCGCAGGGAGACCTTCCCCGCACCGCCTGCAATGTGACCTCATCCACATCGAAGTTGCCTGACGGCATTCTTTTTCCATCTCCACTCTCTCCCTGTCCATGATCTCTTCCATCGGCCCCACCCAGCAGGCTGATGCCGTGCTCTCTCGCCAGCTCCAGCATCTTGGGCGGATGGCTCTTCCAGCGCCAGAAGCCCCAGTCGATGTACCTGCTCTCCAGACCCTTCCCGGCGGCCCACTTTTGCAGCGATGCCATCCACTGCCCGAAGAGCTGGGGGTGGGTGTCTTTGAGCCTGGAAAACTCGGACTGGAGGGAGGCCGGGCACAGCCAGCAGCCGATGCGCTCGTAATCCTGCTCGTAAAGGGGATTGAGGAGAAGGCCGCTGCTGTGAATATAGAGCATGACTTCGATGGCCCTCCAGCTCCGAATGGGGGCGAGGGTGGTCTGGCTCGGAACATAGGGATTTCTCTCCACCGCCCGGATGGTGGAGCGATTGAATGACTCGTAGATCCTGCGCCCCTCGATGGTCACGCAGCCTCGCGGATAGTGCTCGGCCAAAAAGGATGTCATGGGCCCCAGCTTATTGGTCTTGCAGCACCAGCGGTAGTCTTTGGCGGGCGGGCCGAAGACATCCACCTGATCAAAGAAGCTGCTCTCCCCTTTGATCTCATGCAGGGGCAGTTTGAGGCTCCTGATCAGATCCCGGACGTACTGGACCGTCTCAGGAAACTCCAGGCCGGTGTTGATGAAGAGCACCTCCGGGCGGGCGAGCGCTTTTCTAGCCAGGATGAGGCAGGCCAGGCTGTCTTTTCCCCCGCTGAAGGAGACGTTGACAGGCAACCTATTTCGGGAGAGATAGCCTTTGATCTCCGCCAGGGCCGCCTTCTCCAGTCCTTGCAGCGCCGGGCGGTTGGCGGCCAGGACATCGGTCAGGCCGGGGTGGTTATCGCTGAGGGAGAAGCCCGTTTTGGCCACGTCCTTGATGCGTATGGCTAGCGAGCCGTCGCCTCTCCTCCGCACCACACCCACGCCGGAGAATTTGCCGATCTTCAGGACCAGGTTGCTGCCTTCGGCCAAAGAGTCCAGGTCGATGGTGGTGATTATAGCTCCGGGTGGCAGCCACTTGCCCTTGATGTGGCCTTTCAGGATGGAGTCGTCGCAAACGACCAGCCCCTTTTCGGCCTTCTCGGAGAGAAGGGCGGCTCCCGCCGGCTCGATGTCCAGCCGGTGTCTGCCTGCGACCACATCAAACCAGAGGGTGGCGATATGCCTGCCTTCGAGGATCACCTGGTCGCGACGGTCCAGGCCGGCAATTTTGTTGAGCAGAATTATCCGATCCTGGAGAAAGCCGGCATAGCCAAAGCTCTCCTGAAACAGCTCGGCAAGAAGGCTCCGGGCCGCCTGAGAGCAGAGGCGTATGTCTCCCGGCGGGGCCAGCTCCATCCGCCGGCCCGGCTGGCCGCAGGTGGAGCATTCGCTGCCTACGAGGGGCAGGCTGCACCTGTCGCACCAGAACAGCTCGCTCTTGCCGGGAGAGAATGTCTTGCCGGGCCTGGTCATGGATCTCATTATTCAGTCTTCAGTCCGGGATCGCGAGTATTTAACCGCTTTGTGCCTTCGCTGTGAGTTTTGTTGGTTCCTCGCTAATTTATGTGGGTGGTGAAGTGGTTTTCTTTGTCTCTGTATCTCTGTGGTGGCCAGGCCGACATTAAGCTAACTGCTACTGAACAAAACCACAAAGGCACAGAGATGAGATTAACATGAAAGACAATAGCTTAAGTTAAGCCCGCAGAATATAGCGAAGAGCCTTTTTGTGTTCTTTGTGGTTATATTTTTATGATAATAGTATTTGGCAAAAAACCACAAAGAGCACAAAGAGCACAAAGGACTCACAAAGATGGTGGAATTTCCTCAGATCGTAGTAATACTTGAATAGTATATCGAAAGAGTTAAATACTATGATAATTACATTGTTATTATTAATATTATGTAGAACAGAACCAAACCAAAAACGGCTCCGGGGCATCTTTTGCTACCCTCTGCCATCCCCTCAGCCCTGGGCCGTTTTACTTCCTCTCTACTCACCCCTGACACTCTATTCTAATCTCCTGCGCGCCTCTCTTCCACCCGCCTTCGGACGAGCCGGTGCCTCTCCTCCGTCTCCAGGAAGAGCCGGTCGAACATGGTCGGAGCATGCTCCCTGATCACAGAGACGCCGGCCTCGGTGATTCCCCCCTTTGTGGCCACGCTCTCGATCAGGCCGGCAAAGCTCTCCTCCTGGAGGAGCAGGGCGGTGCCCAGCATGGTCTGGCCGATGAGCCGCTCTGCCAGCTCCGGAGGGATGCCCTTTCTCTCCGCCGCCAGGGCGAACTCCCGCATGATGGCGGCAAAATATCCGGGCCCGCAACTGGTCAGGTCGGCGAGAACAGCAAAGTCCTCCTCAGCCACCTCCTCCGAGGTGCCGATAGCATCAAACAGGCCGGAGACGAGCCTGCGGTCCTCGCGGGTGGCAGTGGCGGAGTAGCAGAGCAGCGTCACTCCCTGGTCCTTTCGGGAGGCCATGCTGGGAAAGGCCCTTGCCAGCCTGGCCGAGCACAGGGACTGCATGATCTCCAGGCTGACGTCTGCCGCCACAGAGACCACCAGCTTCTCGGCGGTGAGAACATCGTCCAACTCGCTGAGCACGTCCCGGACATCGACGGGCCGAACGCAGATGAAGAGCACATCGGACAGCTCCGCCACCACGCGATCTCCCGCCACCTGGATTCCCGTGGCCTGCCTCAGGCGGGCGGCCTTCTCAGGGCTGCGGTTGGCGGCCAGGATGTCCTCCGGGTAGATGGCCCCGGTCTCGATGAATTTGTGCACCAGCATGGACCCCAGGTGGCCGGTGCCGATGAATCCGAAAACGGTCATCTTCAATACCTCAGAAAAGCCAAGTCAATCAACTTACTATTCAAGCTCTTTTGTATCTCAGCAATTTTTGCCTTAATTTCCGGAAGTTCGATGCTGACCACATCCCAGGTAGATTCCAGATCAACTCCGAAGTATTGATGGATCAAAATATCGCGCATTCCTGCCATCTTTCTCCAAGGAACCTCAGGATGTGCACCTCTTAAATCATCAGGTAGGTTCTTTACAGCTTCACCGATAATTTCAATCCTGCGGATGATCATATCTTGCATTGAAGTTGAGGCCAAAAAATCCTCTAAGGTCTTCCCGTTTGCGTATCCTTCGATCAGTTTGATGCTCTCAAGGATATGATGAATAAAGACCTTCGGACCTTCTTCATATTATTGGAACCTGCTCTGCGAGAATCCTGTCTCTGAGCATGGGATGAAGCGATCTGTATGTGAGCAGGTCCACACGCCGCTCCAGTGCATCCTCAAGGTCAAGCTTCAAGCCAGCGAGGTCGAGGAGGCTCTTTCGGCCTTCGAATTCGACGAGGATGTCAATGTCGCTTTCATCTGTCATCTCACCCCTGACTATAGAGCCAAAGAAGGCGGCGCGCTTGATACCGTTCCGCTCCAGCATATCCAACACATTCTCCCGGACGGCATGCATTTGCTCGTTCATGTTTATCTCCTTGCTAATTCGTTATTATCCTACATCGAATAAAAAACTATGTCCGCGGCAGTGCTTTACAGATACCTCACAATCAACGGCAGCATGAGCACCCCCATGGCGTGCGTCCTCCTGATCCCGGCCACGGGAGCAATCAGCCCCACCACCGTGGACAGGAAGAATATGAACAGGCCGAAGGTGCCGGTGAAGGCGTAGCTCATGGCCGTCAGAAAGAGCAGAACCAGCAGGCAGAGCAGCCGGTAGTTGACACGCGAGACCGCCCTTGCTGCCAGGCGTGCAGCCCAGAGGGTGGCCAGAAAGGATATGGCTGCTACTATTACTACTATTATTATCATGCAGGCCAGGCTAGTGCCGTCCAGGTCCATCAGCTCGGCTATGGCCGCCGCCGCCCCGCTCCTCGGCCTGCCGATGACGTAGAGCGCCACCAGGGAGAAGAGGGCGTTGGCGGTATTGGCCCCGCCGATGTTCACGAGAAACTCCTCCGGCCCGGCAGGCGCGCCCAGTCGCACAGTGAGTGCCGCCACGGAGGCGGAGACGCCGGGAATCCAGGCCACGGCTGAGCCGCCCAGGCTGCCGGAGACGACCGCCCTGGCCAGCGCTCCGGCGGGCAGATTGATCTCGCTCTCTTTCTGCTCGGCAACCTCTCCATCGCCGCTGAGGCTGATCATCAGGGATGAGGCCCCGAATATGCCGGATAGGAGTGGCAGCAGCACCTGGGCCTCCAGGCCCAGGGGCGATGCGAGAAGGCTCTCGTGCCCGAAGGCGAAGAGGCCGAGCAGCCCCGATGTCAGGAAGAGCAGCAGAGCGATGGCTTTGTATTTGTAGTGAACCAGCCTGCCCTGCCCCTCGATCTGCGGCCCCATCTCGGAGCGGATCATGAGCCAGGCTATGCCGAGGAGCAGCACGCCCACATATTTGGTCAGGTAATCGTAGCAGGTGAAGGCCGCCCAGGAGAGAGGCCAGATGATGAGCAGGGCGACGGGGACCGATCCGGCGCTGCCCAGGGCCGAGAGCCTCACCGCCTCAACCGCTCGCCCCTCCTGCATCATCCTCTGGCCGGGCAGGGCGGAGAGGGCCGTCTCCGAGTCGGGCGCTCCCAAAAAGACGGCGGGGATGGCGTCAAAGAACGTCTGGGAGATGCTGGCCGAGAGTATCACGCTCGCCACCTGAAAGGGCGAGAGGCCCCAGGCCAATAGTTGTGGCGAGATGGCCAGGAGCATGGCGGCGAAGTTGTTGAGGTGCAGGCCGGGAGTGAGGCCGCTGATGACTCCCAGGAGGGTGCCGATGGCTATGCAGGCGAGGAGGGCGAGGTCGGGCATCTTTACTTCAAGAAAAGATTATAAAAGTGAAGATAGTTATAGGTTGCTGTTGCTGGGCCTCGTCCGCTGAACCCTTAAGGAGTTTTGCCTTCAAAGTCTCTGTGTTGTGGTGGTTGATCCACCGTTTTAGATTCATTTACGAAGATTTCCGTCACGCTTTCATCCTCTTTTCCAATTCGCACAACGCAGGATCGGTGTCTTTCACAGCCAGCACTATTGAGTCGTCGGGCGACTTCATTCCTGCGGCAAACGGGAACTCAAGATCATGGGGGAGCCCGAGAATTGGATCGCCGGTGAACTTCCCTAGGACTGTTAGCCGGCGCGCGGCCTCTTCGACCTTCATGACGGTCTCACGGGCCATTTAGGACTTTAACTTCATGTGCTCATCGTATAACTGGATCAAGTTAGGCCGCGGTTAAGATCTACCAACCAAAAAGTTTTTCGTATATGCTACTTCATGTATCATCTCATGAGACTGCTAATCAAACTTTCGATTCTCTGCATCGCCCTTGCAATGTTGGCGGCCCAAGCGTCTGCCACAATGGCAATGTACGAGGCAGGAAAAGCAGTGATTTGCATCGATGAAGATTTTGAGAAAGGAGACTCATCGATCTCTCTGTTTGATACCTATCCTACAATATATTTTGAGCCTATAAGCTCGCGGGAGGAAGTGAAGAACAACGAATACAATCTAATCTTCACAGACATCGGTATTATGGATAAAAGTAACCTTGACGTTGCCGTGGTCTCCAAGCCAATAACAATCATGATCTCCGATCTACCTCTCGATCCCGAGTCGTTGTTCGTATTTGACATAAATCCTGTTAAGAATATCAAAATCGGGAAGCTAGGTCTCGTGAATACTACCCTTTATAATGGCTCCTGGCAAGAGCAGACTCCCCATTTAGTGGCGTTCGCTGAAGGCAATTTCAGTTGTTGTATCTATGGTCAAGATATCAGACAGAAAGATATGGAGGATTTTCTGGCTCGGATCGATATTATCAGCAAGGATGCCTTATCTGCTAATTTACCTAAGCTGTGGACAGAGTAGTAGACAAAGAACACTAAAGGTCGACACGATCTGGGGGTAATGCTTCCGAAACATATTCGCGACAAATTAAATATCGCGCATGGCAACTTGTAACGATTTTGATCTTGGTAGAAGAAAACGAAGAAAAGAAGAGTGAAGGCATAAATCCTTGCGAGGCGGTACCTAGCATTCTTCCAGTTCTCGCTTAAGACAGTAGGTGCAACTACATGTCTCAAAAAAACTTTAGCTTAGCGGAAGTTAAAAATCTGCCGGATATGCCTGCGGCGTTAGTGCCAGCACCCAGGATCTAGCGACGAAAGCGGCCTTAAGGTGATCAAACGCGGAGTTGGCTGGAGGCATTGCGGCGGGGCTGTCGGGCAAAAGGTTTTTCTCGAGGAGAGCAAATAGACAAGAGAAGGCAAGGACCCAACATTTGACAAAAGGGAAGGTCTGGACCAATACTCAAGTATCTAGGTTGATGCTAAATGATGCTGTGCAAACCCGTGAGATCGCCTAAGAGAGATACGTTATCGCGCAAAGAAGCATCGGAGAATCTATATGATTATTATGCAGGATTTTCTCAAAATTTTGTAATCGATATCATTAAAGGGTTGAATATTGAAGATGACGCGGTGATAATGGACCCCTGGAATGGAAGCGGGACGACGACGAAAGTCGCGAAAGATATGAGGTTCTCTGCGATAGGCTTAGATATAAATCCGGTGATGGTAATTGTAGCTAAAGCTAAACTCCTAAATTGCACAAAGGATTTTAAGAATAAAATAGTTAATTATATAGATTTAATAATAAAAACAGCAACAATTTTTAAGGATGAGGTTTTCAACTTTGAAGAACCACTGTGTTCATGGTTACAATATGATAGTGCTTTGCATTTCAGAAAACTTGAACGCGCCATTCATCTCTTATTGGTCAGCGACGAATATCATACAATATATACTCAAGAAAGCCTTTCAAGCATATCGAATTTGGCTGCGTTCTTTTACTTGGCGCTATTTAAGACCTTGCGCAGCTTTCTTGTGAGATACGTCTCTACGAATCCCACTTGGATAAAAATGGCTTCAGCTAAAAGGGAAAACATCAGCCCGTCGTCAGCAGAAATTTTCACGGAACTGAAAAACCAAGTAAATGAAATGGTTAATATTATATTGTCTGATAATGATATAATATATGATCATGATTCTTCCCCAATTACCATCAAACGAGCTTCATCGGAATTGATTCCTTTACCAGATTCATCGATCGATCTGGTTATTTCTTCACCACCATATTGCACTAGAATCGATTACGCTATTGCCACAAGTCCCGAGCTCGCTCTGCTGGGATGTTCTATGAACAAAGATCTCAAAAATCTTCGAGATAGTATGATCGGGACACCGACAATAATTAAGAAAACTCATGAAGCTGAATCGAATTGGGGACCAACTTGCAGATCCTTTCTGAATTCGGTTGAGGTGCATAATTCAAAAGCATAAAAGTCATATTATTATAGATGTTATGTCCAATATTTTAATTCTATTTATAAATCTCTCTTAGAAATTGATAGAGTACTTGTAGAATCAGCAAAATGTGTAATAGTAGTTCAAGATTCTTACTACAAAAATATTCATAATGATCTTCCTAGTATACTCACAGAAATGGCCGAGTTGGTCGATTGGTCTGTAGTTGATCGACTCAACTTCGATATTAAGAAAACGATGGCAAACTGTAATAGAGAAACAAAAAAATATCGAAGCAATTTAAGTGCAACAGAAAGTGTTTTGTTATTTAAAAAATAAAATGAGGGATGTGTTATGTCTGAAGAGATGAAGAATGAAATTGATATAATCTTAGATCTTGATAAAACAATTAAAGGATTGCGTATTGACTCTCTTGATTTATCTTTCAATGAATTGGCAGATATGTATAAAAATGAAGAGCTCAAAATAAATCCAGAATACCAAAGGCTATTTAGGTGGTCAGAATCTAAGCGCTCGCGATTCATCGAATCACTATTACTGGAATTACCCATACCTCCAATATTCGGTAGTGTACTCATATCACTGAATTGGTATCCTGAATGTCATCAACTCCCTGATAGTCCAGATATGATCAGTCAGTCCTTCTGCCATCGCAGGTGTTCTTTGCGTCCATCTTTTCC
>Ga0116170_10003434_pt1 | contig 14803 bp, 13 predicted proteins | sample AD_JPNHW1_MetaG_FD_89797 | JGI IMG/M metagenome (GOLD analysis project Ga0116170, IMG submission 89797) | Active sludge microbial communities of municipal wastewater-treating anaerobic digesters from Japan - AD_JPNHW1_MetaG | ecosystem: Engineered > Bioreactor > Anaerobic > Digestate | place...
ACGGCTGCAGAAGGTCGTATTGCGTAGAGTCCTTCGGCGCGTACTTTCCGTCCTTCGTGAGGATATGCTCGGTCAGGATTCGCGAGAGCGCGATGGGGATCGTCTTTCGGATCGTGGTCAGCGCGGCCGCGCGGTTATAGATCTTCCCCGCGTCGCACGCGATCCAGATCCCGCGGACGATGACCTCGTAGGTGAGGGGATCGAGCTCGAGCTCGACGGCGCAAACGGCGGGAGTGACGGAAACGAACGGCTTCCCCTTCAGGGTCGCCTCGTCCCACGCGTCCTTTCGCGAGGGCTTGTAGACCTTTTTTACCGAGATGGGCAGGGGCGATCTGAATCGCTGCCTCTGAATCGTCTGGCAGCATTTTTCCATGAGCGGCGCGAGTATCGCGATCTTGCTGGAGAGGGTGTCGGGTCCCGTCGGGGGCATCGTGGACGTGTCGACGCCGGTGAACGAGATGCTGCGCTCCTCTATGCCGAGCGTTTCCGTCGCGATTTGCGAGAAGATTTTTCTCATCGACTGCGAGAAGAACCCGCACTTGATATGGACCTGCCCGTCCGTTTCCATCGAAACCTCGACGGCGTAGGAGGTCGAGGCGAGCGTCTTTCCGATAAAGCCGTTTCCCTGATACCCGCAGACGATTCCCATGCCTCGGAGCGGACCGTCGCGATATCCCGCGCGTCGGGCGTTGAGGTACGCGTACGCGGAGTACTTGCGGGTAAAGTCGCTCGCGAGGCAAACCGCGTTAAAAAGCTCGGTGAGCCGGGCTTCGCCGCTTGAGCTTTCGCCGGTGACGGTTCGGCGTCCTGCGGCGATCGTGTTCATGAGTTTCCATTCGACGGGCGAGACCCCAAGCGTTTGGATAATCGAGGCGACGTGCGTCTCGAGCGCGAAGAGGGCGGGCGCCTCGCCCAATCCCGAAAGCGCGCCCATCGGGGGAAGGTTCGTCCTTAGGGCGTAGGTCTCGATCCTGAACGCGCTGACGGAGTAAAGGCCCGCGCACGCGACCGTGACGCGATCGATGATTTCGTCGATAAGCGGGCTGTAGGCGCCCGCGTTGATGAGCACCCTGACGACCATCGCCGCGATGTTCCCGTCGTCGTTAAGCGCGGTCCTGAAGCGTATGCGCATCGGCGCGGACTTCACGGAGAACAGGAAGTCCTCCTGGCGCGAGAACGCGATCTTGACCGGTTTTTTGCATAGAACCGTGGCGAGCGCCGCCTGCGCGGAAAGCAGGGACGGAAACCATAGTTTCCCGTCGAGCGCCTCGCCGATCGCGGTGGGCCTGACGACGATGTCGCCTAAGTCAAGATCAAGGACGGCGGACACCGAAGACCTTACGTGGAACGGCCATTGGGTCGCGGTGAGTATCTCGAGTTTTCCGTCGGCGACGTGCACGTTGGTCCCGAGCGGTTCGGCGTAGAAGTGGTCCTGCGGGCCGACGGAGGACGATGTCTCGAACACGCGTCCCGCGGCCGCGAGAATCTCGTCAGGGTCTCCCTCGAGGATGACTCGCTTCCCGACGACCTGAGCGGCCGAAAACTTCTCGTCGAAGGCGTAGGACTCGAGCACTTCAGTCTCTATTAGAACCTCGGAAACGAGCTCCTGCACGGTGTCCAGGTCCGGGCCGACGATTATTCCGAGCGGCTCGCCGAGGTACATAATGTCGTACGCGGCAAAGACGGGGATCGTCGTTCCCATCGCGGAGACCTTGTTCTCCCCGGGAACGTCCGTCGCCGTGTACATGAAAAAACCGTCGGGCAGTTTCGGCGGCTGAATGTCCACCAAGTGCCCGCGCTCGATCGGGGAGCGAATGAGCATCCCGTAGTGCTGATTGGGGAATTCGACGTCGGTATAGAAGGTCGGGCCGTTCATTTACCGCGCCTCGAGTGCCGCTTGCCGACGGCCGCGACGGTTTCAATTACTCGCTCGACCATGGCGTCGGTCATGTCGGGCCAGAAGGGCAGAGTGACCGTCTGGAGGAATTTCTTCGTCGCTTCGGGGAAGTCCCCGCGGTCAAGGCCGTATCTCTTTTTTCCCCAGGTCATCTCGAAATGCGGAATGAAGTGCATCGAGATCCCGAGGCCCGCGTCCTGCAGTTCCTGCGCGAATTCGTCTCGGTCGCAGTCGAGCGCGTCGAGCTTCAGGCGGAGAAGGTAGAGGTGCCACGCGTTACCCGGCCCATCAGGCGGGATCTCGACGAAGTCGAGTTCCGAAAACGCGCGATTAAAGCGCGCGGCGATGTCGGCGCGCAGGCGGAAAAGAGAGTCCGCTTTCTTGAGCTGCTCGCGGCCTATCGCGGCGAGGATATCCGGCAGGTTAAACTTCCATCCTTCCTCGACGACGTCGTACATCCACGACGCTTTCTTGGAAGTGTAACGGTCCCATACCGTGCGGTCGATTCCGTGGGAGCGCATCACGCGCGCATGAGCCGCCATCTCTCCGTCGCGGAAGCAGAGCATTCCCCCCTCGCCGGTGGTTATCGTTTTCGTCGCGTAGAAGGAAAATACCCCCGCGTCGCCGAGCGTTCCCGCGAAGCCATTGGGCGAGCGGGAAGGGAAGGCGTGCGCGCAGTCCTCGATGACCTTTAGCCCATGGCGCTTCGCGATCGCGTTGATCGCGTCCATGTCGCAAAGGTTTCCCGCGATGTGCACCGGCACGATGGCTCGGATGGTCGGGTCTTTCTTCACGGCGTCCTCGACGCGGTTGGGGTCTATGGAATAGTCCTTTGCGTTAATGTCCGCGTAAGCGACCTCGGCGCCGAGGTGGCGCGCGCTCGTCGCGGTGGAGATGAAGGTGTAGGGCGTCGTGAGGATCTTGGTTCCCGCCCCGACGCCGCACGCGTCCATCGCCAGGATCAGACCGGAGCTCGCGCTGTTGACGGCGAGCGAGTGCTCGGCCCCGGTGAAGGCCGACCATTCGCGCTCGAACTCGATAGCCTCTTTCCCGGTGGTGAGCCATCCCGAGCGGAGCACGCGAATTACCGCCTGCTCCTCGGCCTCGGAAATGGACGGCAGAAAAAACGGGACGAATCCCGGGGTGGCGGCTTGCTCACTCATGCGAAAGCTCCCCAAGCGAGGGAATCTCGGCCGTCATCGCGGCGATCAGCTCCCGCTTGTTGCGGTAATCCCCCGCGCGGGCGGGATCTAGCTTGCAGTAAGGCTCGAGCGCGCGGACGAGAGACGCGATGTCGCGCGGGCTCGTGGCCGCTCTCTCGCGCGAAAGCTGAAGTATTTTCTGGTACGGCGTCTTCGTGGGCTTTTCGTCCGAACCCCACAGAGGTTCGTCGAGCCGCTCGCCGGGCCTCGCGCCGACGATCGATATCTCGATGTCGCGGTTCGGCTCGTATCCCATAAAGCGGATCAGCTGCTCGGCTATGTCGTAGATGCGCACGGGATCGCCCATGTCGAGGACGTAGGACTGCCCGTTCATGCCGACGCCGCCGGTCTTGAGGACGAGCGAGCAGGCTTCCGGGATGGTCATGAAGAAGCGCACCATGTTCGGGTCGGTCACGGTCACGGGGCCGCCCTTTCGGATCTGGTCCACGAAGAGCGGCACGATCGAGCCGCGGGAACCGAGTACGTTGCCGAACCGGACGAACATGTACGAGGGAGTCTCGCCGTCGGCACCCGGCTTTGCCGATTTCGCGGCCTCGAGCGTCATGCGCTCGCAGAGCATCTTGGAGGCGCCGTAGATGGAGACGGGGTTAACCGCCTTGTCCGTCGATATCAACACGAATCGCTTAACGCCCGCCTCTAGGCACGCGTCCAGGAGGTTCTTCGTGCCGTACACGTTGTTCTCCACGACGGCGACGGGATTCGCCTCCATCAGCGGCACGTGCTTGTACGCGGCCGCGTGGAACACCACGTCGCACTTCAGCTGCTTGATGATGAACCGCATATAGTCGCGGTCCTTCAGCTCGCCGATGACGGGCACGATCGTCGCCTTCTCGCCGACGCCGCTTTCCTGCAGGAGCCTGAGCTCTCGGTCGATCTGGTAGATAGAATTCTCGCCGTGCCCGAAGAGGTAGATGCGCTCGGCTCCGCCCGAGAGGAGCTGCCTCGCGAGTTCGCCGCCGATCGAGCCGCCCGCGCCCGTGATGAGCACGCGCTTTCCGCGAAGGTACGCGAGGCTTTCCTTGAGGCTGATCGCGACCGGCGCGCGGCCGAGCAGGTCCTGCGGGTTGATATCGCGCGCCTGGATAAGGTGAGCCTTGTCCTCGACGATTTGGGCTATATTGGGAAGGAGCCTGATTCTGCTGAATCCGGCCGCCTTGAGTACGTCGTAAATCTCTCGGAGGGTATCCGGCCCCGCGCTCGGGATCGCGATAAGCGCCTCGTCGTTCGGCCCGATGCGCACGAGCCGGGCGATCTGACGGATGGGCCCGAGAACCGGGACGCCGTCGATCGACTTTCCGATCTTGTTCCGGTCGTCGTCCAAAAAAGCGATAACGGTGCCGAAAATGCCCTTTTCGCGGATTTCCCTCGCGAGCATCGTTCCCGCGATCCCCGCCCCGATAATGTAAATGTTGGTTTCCGAGTAATCCCGTGTCATCAGTGTTGGCCTATCAGTTCGAATGCGAGATCGATAAGAAAAGACTCATCGTAGAGGTCAAGCTTGATCTTGGCCCGTCCTTTTCTCTTATCGACCTTTATTATCCTTCCTTCAAGTCCTTTTAGCGGCCCGGATATCACTTGAATGCGATCTTGCTCGTCGAACGTTACCTTTGAGGATTCCGCCACCGGCCCGAACGAGAGAAAGTGGCGCAGCATGGCGAGATCGCGGCCCTCGAGCGGTTTTGCGAGGGTGTTTTCCGGCAGAAAACGGAAAAAGCCGGGCGTCGTGCGGAGCGACCAGTATAGTTCGGTCGAAAGCTCGGCTTCTACCTCGAGGAACACGTAGCCCGGGAAAACGGGCTGCAATTCAGATTTCATGACGCCCCGTCTCCGTACCGGCATTTTTCGGCGTGGAAAGAGCAGCCGCACAGGCCCGACCTGCCCCCGACCGACGGACAACAGCGCGAGTTTTATGTATGTGTCCTCCGAGCGGGTCTTAACCTGCATAGCGTAGTAATTCATCTCGAAAACAATATCATAACGTGCCCTAAATGAGAATACTTTTGGGGTATGGAAGATTTTTCTCATATGTCGCCGGGGCATACCGATACTTACGGAGAAAGGTAGGTCTTCATGCGTTCATTCGAGATTATCGTCGCGTGCGTCTCATTAATGGCTATTTCGGCGGCCGCGTACGCGGAGTCCGTGACCATAGCGCTCGCGCAGAACGCCCAAGCCCCCGTCGTCGCCCTGGAGATGTCCAGGACGATCGAGGACGAGATTTTAAACGATTACTTCGATGGTGGCCATATCGTTTCCAACACGCCGATCGCGATGGAAGGCTCGTCGTTCAAGAAGAAGAACTTCTCCGTAAAGGAAGCGGCCTTCGGCTATTCCGATTACGTAATCGCCGTGTACCTGGAATACGGTCCCGAAGAGATCAAGGATACGGAAAAAAAGACCAGCTACGCCGAATTGCGGTCGATAGTCTGGCGCGTCGTCCTCGTATCGTCCTCAAAAATCGTCGAGGAAAAGACGATCGACGCGACGAAATTGAAGATAAGGGATTTTGATCCATACAAGAGGGCAAGGATGATCGCCGATCAAGTCAGCGCGGCGTCCCTTGCGGCAGTATTGCGAAGTGAACAGGGGGGAAAGAAATAAATGAAACGACGTTTTATGCTCTTAAGCGCGATGGCGCTTTTCCTTTTCGTGCCGCTGTCGGCTACCTGGGCCGTGTGGGAAGGCAACGCGGGCATCGCCGCATCCTCCGAATTTCCCGGTTCCGGCATGTTCGCGCGGAGCGACATGTTCCCCAAGAATACTATCGTTGAGATACAGAATCTCGAGACCGACGTAACCGTACGCGCGATCATCACCGGTTCAGCCGGGATGCCCGGCCTCGTCGCCGTGCTCTCGCCCGAGACCGCGTCCGCGCTCAACATCGCGTCCGGTGCCGTTTGCCGCGTGCGTATATCGATCCCGTCGCCGGTCGCCGAGCGATCGGCCGAGGGTACCAGCGTATCACCCACGGGTACCGAGACGACCGATCCCGACGTCAATCCCGACGTTGCGGCTAAAACCGCCAAACCGGTAAACCTTGAATCCTTTGGCGAGGACTCTTCCGATCAACTCGTCCCCTTAAACTCCGCCCCTGTGGCCGAAGTTCCGCCGGCAGAAGTTCCCGCGGCTGAGACTCCTGTTGCCGCCACTCCGGTTGCCGAAGTTCCGCCGGAAGAAGCACCCGAAGTCGTCGTCGCGGAAACCGCGCCGGAAGCAACAACCGAAGCAACCCCGGAACCAACAACCGAGCCAATCCCGGAAGTAACTGCTGAAGTCGCGCCGGAAGCAACAACCGAAGTCGCCGTCGCCGAACCAACCCCGGAAGTAACCGCTGAGACCGCCCCCGCGATCCCGGAGGAATCCGCCGCGCCCACGATTGCCGCAGAACCCGAGACGCCCGAGGAACCCGTAACCGTAACCGCTGGCGAATCCGTTCCCGTGGCCGATGAGAAGAACGCTGGCGTCTCCTATGAAGAGCCCGAAGTTACCATGGTACCCGAGGTGACGATCATCCCGGATCCCGAAACCGCCGAAGTGGCCGATACGTCCGAAGCGCCGGCCGAGCCCGCAATCGATGTAACCCTCGTCCCGGCGGAAGCGAATCCCCCGGAACCCGTCGCGGCGGAACCGGAAGCTCCCGCCGTTGCGGACGTTCCCGTCGCCGAACCGATAGCGCCGATTGCGAAAACGCCAGAGCCTACTGTCGTCGCGGAACCCGTCGTGCCCGTGGCTGAACCTGTCGCGGAGCCTGTCGTCGTCGTGACCGTCGAGCCCGTCGTCGAAGCGCCCGCAGCCGAGCCGGTTGCCGCTCCCGCGATCGTAGCCCCCGTGGCTGTCGCTCCCGTCGAGCTTCCCTCGACCGGGCCCGCTAAAAAGGGCCAGATCTATATTCAGATCGCGAGCTACGCCGACGGCGCCAACGTCAAGAAAGTCATCGACGCGTACGGAAAAAAGTATCCTTACGTGCTGGAGAAAACCGTCGCCAAAAAAGGCGAGGTGACCAAGATCCTCATCGGACCGATCGGCAAAGACGAATACGGCGCCGTGCTCGAGCGCTTTAAGAAGTTCGGCTTTAAGGACGCGTTCGTCAAAAAGGTAAACTAACCAATGCTCGACGCGAAGCTCGTACAGTGCATCGTTTCCCGCGCCGAAGCCTTTACGGGCAAGGTGCTTCGCGTCACCGTAATAGAGAACCCAGTGGCCGGCGGCTTTACCCGAAAGCGCGAAGCCGCGCAAAACCGCCGCTGGCTGGCCGAGGCGCTTGAACGCGCCGACGCTCTGCCCGTGCGAACCGCCTCCTGCGAGGTCACCGTCCTTCAGACGAAAGCCGCGGGACATGCGCAGGTTTTAGCGCGCGACGTGATCAAAGCGGCGCTCGCAGACGATTCACCCAACGTCTTATATCTTATCGTGGGCGCGGGCGGCGACGGCACGAGTCTCGAGATTCAGACCGAACTCGCCCACGCGTATTTGGAAGAGGGCCTTGTAAAAATCCCCGATCGAATCTGCATCCTCAGGCTTCCCCTCGGCACCGGGAACGACGGCTCCGACGGCCGCACCCTCGACGCGACCCTCAGGCTCCTTACCGAAAAATCCCGCATCGCGCGCCGTCGCGCCGTGCGCGTGTTTCCGAATGGCGGCGGAAATAAACCCTGGTACGCCTTTAACATCGCGAGCGTCGGCATCGACGCCTTCATCACCCACATGACGAACCGCGTCAAGAAAATATTCCCCGGCGACTTTTACAAAATCTGGGTGGATCTCGCGTGCCTCTTTTATAACAGGCTCTACAAAGTAGGGGAGCTCGGCGTCCGCGCCTATCTCGACGGAAAGGAAATCATAAACCACCGCGAACGCATGGTCCTCTACGTCATGGGCGAATCGGGCCACCGCACCTACGGCTCAAACCAAAAGATCCTTCCCGACGACGATAACGTCTGCGGCGTCCGCGAAATGCCGCTAATCAAAAAACTCTCCATGCGGCCCCGTTTCAAAAACGGCACGCATCGCCCCTTCTCGGAAGTCCTTCTCTACACGGCGGACCGCCTCGTCCTCGACTACGCTAATCCCATCCTCGTCCAGCTCGACGGCGAAACCCACCGCCTCGACGCCGCGAGCTTCCCCCTAACCATGGAACTCACCGAGCCCTTCATTTCAGTCTTGAGCCGTACTTAGCAAATATCAAGGATAAGCCTGATCCCGTCTTCCACTTCTTCAAAGGATTTTTGGCTCAATGAATGCTCGTACTTAATTAGCCTGTTTTTATCGATCACCGATAGTTGAGAGACGACGAGGACGGAGTCTTTCGACAATCGAGACTCCTCCTTGCTAACGAAAACGTTTCCGGGCGCGTCGGCGAGCGACAAATTCGTCGTGAATGGGATTACTATCGTCGTGTTAATCTTGCTGATGTTTATCGCGTCGGCCTGTATTACCAACGCGGGTCGATTAAAGCCGGGCTCGCTTCCGAACGGGATTCCTAAATCAACCCACCAGATTTCACCACGCGTCATTTTTCGTCACTTCCCGCAATTGTAGAACGCCGATGGTCTCAAGGTGCGGCGAGTCACCATACGGGACGCGCGAGTAAACCTCGTTGTATTTATCGGTGATTCCCTCTTTTTTATGCTTGGAAACGAATTCCTCCAAGGCCTTCGCGAAAAGCTGGCTCCGCGGAATACCCATCGACTTCGCCATTTTCTCGGCATCTTCGAAAAGCTCTTCTGGAAGCGATACTGCCGTCTTCATACCATAAGTATAACTCCGGTATAACCGAAAGTCAAATCAGGTAGAAAGATATTAAAAAGGGGGAGGGCGCCTGGCATCCTGTGCCAAGCCCTCACCTTGCGCATTTTTCCAATCACCCGCGAGTCCCCCTCGCTCCGGCCGCCCGATTCTCGCGCGTCCTCCGCTACCCCCTCGTCGCGTGAGAATGCCACAAACACGTTGTATAGCGGATTATAAACGGGAGGCAGGATTGATAAACCTCCCGCTGTACGCGATCGGAATGATACGAGTGGTGTGTAAGACTTAGCCGTGCTAGAGCTGATTACTACCAGCTGCTCGACGATCCGCCGCCGCCGGAGCTACCGCCGCCGAATGACGATCTGCCGCCGGAGGATCCGCCGCTTGACCCGCTTGACCCGCTCGAACGGGTCAGCTTCGGAATAGACGTCGATTTGGTAAAGGCATGGGAACAAGCCTGGCATTCAAAGTGCAGCAATGCCTCGCCCGCTAGCGTGTAGCTTGGGCGGCGAATCACCTCGCGGTTTTTTTGCCTGCTTGCCATTGCCTTGCATGAAGGGCAAGCGGTAAAAAGCGAATAGCGGCTTCCCCGGAACTTTTCGATCGTGGACGCGCCGCAGGCAGAGCATACATGCACGTCATAGTCCTCGGATTTAATTTCCTCTTCCCTGATTTGCGTCGGCAAAAGGTACGCGTCGTCGTCCGTCTCGGAAAGACGCTTCATCTCGCCGCCGCATTCCGGGCAGAGTCTGGGATCTTTTCTCCAACGCTCAATGATGCCTTTCCTGACGAAACCGCTCCAAAGCATAGCCACCAGCGACAAGGCTAAACCGATGGCCGGGGGCAGAAGCCCGACCATGGCAATTTGCCTGAATCCCAGAAAATCGCCGATCGCGAGACCAACGGAGAAAAATACCGCGCCGAAGGGAAACAAAAAAGCCGGCATGCTGAAACCCTGCTTGCCTATGCCCTTGCCCTCTACGGCGAGGACGCTCGTGTAGGTCTTGTATTGTTTTTTCCGGTTAGCGAGCACGGCCCGCGTTTCCGTCACGAAAGAAACGGCCGCACCCAGCAGAATAAGAAATCCCACCCCGCCGAATATCAGGAACGGCACAAGCTCATCGCCTAAGCCGGAAATACGCTCGCGAATCGTCCTGTCATCGTTGCCTGTCGTTTCGGAAAGCGCATCCGGCGAACTAAGCTCCTCGAGGGCGGTCGGGTCGCGGATTAATCGGCCGATTTCCGTCACGTAGTCGATGATGCCCTTCCCGTATCGGCCTTGCCGGAATTCGGGAATCACGATGGTTTCCTGCAAAAGCGAGATAGCCGCGTCGGTAAAAACTCCTTCCATGCCGTAGCCGGTATGGGTTCTGAAATCCCGATCCTCTATCGAGGCAACGATCAGGAGCCCGTTGTCCTTGTCGGCCTTGCCGATCTTCCATGCGTCGAACAAGGCTTGAGATTCGGTAAAAATATCCTCGGCGAGCGATGGCACCACGACCACGGCAATCTCGACGGAAGTATCTTTCTCGATCCCGACGATCAGTTCGTTGATGCTCGCGATTTCCTCGTCGGTTAGATAGCCGCCGATCGAGGTAACGTAGCCGGTACCGGCCTCCGTCGGGTTTGGGATAGTCGCGGCCGACCACGCGGAAGGGCCTTCCTCGGCGCACGTCGAGCCGAACGCGAGCAACGTACACAATAGCAGGGTCACGACTTTTTTTGTTTTCATTATCTTGCTCCGTTTAAAAAATACGTAACCCGATTATAAAGCCACTTCGCGAATCTGTCAGGGGAGGGCGCGTTGCATCCCACGACACGCGCTCACCGTACGCATCCTATACATTCCCGTACGTCCCCCTCGCAATGGACTACAGAATTTCGGTAGTCCATTGCAACCCCCTCGTCGATCAATCGATCAGAATATCTTCCCATACTTCCGCGAAGGTCGCCGGGTCTTCCAGGGGAGCTACGTGGCCCCCGTCGACCTCGATTTTTTTTGCCCCGGGAATCCCTTCGGCCAGGGCGCGGTTGGCCCGATGGTTTTCGTCCCAGTCGTGGAGACCGTCGATCACGAGCGTTGGCGCCTTCACCTCGACGAGTCGGGACAGAGCTGGCGGGTTCATGGGCGTGGGATCGGCCTGAAAGAAGGTACCCCGCTCGACGTATATGCGGTTCATCGCGGATGCCAGGTTACGCTTTTCCTGAATTGCCGGAGAGAATAGGGTCTTGTCCCGTTCGGGGCCGTCGAACCAAATTCTCAGCTGGAGTTCGGAGGCGGCCTCTACGTCCCCGGCCTGGACCGCGGCGATCATCTCCATAAGGAGCGGCGGCATTTCGCCCAGGGGCTGCCAGCCCGACGGCGAACCATTGACCATGGTGAGAGACAATACGCGTTCCGGATGCTCTAGCGTAAAGTCGAGGGTTTGCTGGCCTCCGTTGGAACAGCCTACGAGATGGAAGGTCTCAAGGCCCAGGGCATCGACGACTGCCGCGAGTTCCTGGCGGCGAACCACGGGGGCCGTGGCGACTTCCGAGCGGCCATACCCTAGCTTGTCGTAAGCCACCGTTTGGTAGCGCGCCGAGAGCAGTGAACGGACGCCGTCCCACATGCGGCCGTCCACAAAGTCGGCATGAACGAATACGATTGCGGGGCCGGTTCCTTCGGATTCGGCGTGGATACGGCCGTGGCCGGGAAGATCGATTGAATGGATCATATGTACTCCTTGTGTATATACTAAGCCAGGGTGGGTGACAACTTGTGTCACCCAAAAAGGAGGTGCACCCTGCGCGCAGATCGACTCATATCCCTTATTTTAGCGTTACAGGATCACGGTAAGACAACCGCGTCGCGGCTGGCTGTCTCCTTGGGGGTTAGCCGACGAACCATCCTTCGCGACCTCGATGCCCTGTCCATTTCGGGCGTTCCCATATTGGCCGAAGGCGGGCCCGGCGGAGGTATCTGGCTCGACCCGTCGTACCGCACGTCATTGACGGGGATGAAGGAGGCCGAGTTGCGGACCCTGTTGGTGGCAGGCGATGCCCGCCTTCTCGACGACTTAGGCTGGGGAAAGGAGTATCTCGAATCCCAGCGGAAGCTCCGGGCCTCCGTGCCGCGCCGGTTTGAGAGCGGCGTGGAGCACCTCAGGCAGCGTCTGGTCATCGATTCGCGGTGGTGGTGGCACGAGGCGGGGGAACCGAATCTCGAGGCGCTTCAGGCCGCGGTGTGGGAAGACCGGGTGATCGAGGGCGACTATCAATCGTGGGATGGCGGTTCCAAGGCTGTCCGGCTCGAGGCCTACGGACTTGTCGCAAAGGCGGGGCTCTGGTACTTCGTGGGCTACCGGGACGGAGAATGGCGCACGTACAGGGTCTCGCGTTTCGCCTCGGTCCGCTTGTCGGGAACCTTTGCGCGGGACGGGCGGTTCGACCTTTCGGTCTGGTGGCCCGCGCACGCCGCCGAGTTCGCGGGCGAAATGGCGGGCTTCCATTTCTCCTTGGGTCTTCCCGAGGACCGGGTGCGGGATCTCCGAGGCATCGCCCCGGGTCGCGTCGACGTGGTCGGGCCCTGGGATCGCCCCGGCTGGGTCAGGGCCGACGTTCGGCTCGGCTCGTCGCTCTATGCCGAGCTCGTCGTTTTGGGCCTCGGCCGCCAGTGCGTCATCCTCGACAACCCGGAGCTATCCCGCGCGGTGATCGAGCGCTGCCGCGATTGTCTGTCCGCCCACGAAGAAGTGCCGTGACGTTTCGCGAATCGCGTGATAACATATTATTAAATGAAAAGTCATGATGTAAGGAAGCTCCCCTCTATCGTATCGATGTTATCCCTCGTCGCCGTCGCGGCATGCCTTTCGGGATGCGTCAGTCTGCACACGGCGAGTATTTTCATGCACGACTCGATCAGGTTTCCGTCCGTGGGCATGAACAGCAAGGATTTCGTCTCGGAAGGCGGAATCGTCGTCAAGACTACGCCGACGAAGAGTGCCTGCGACCTAGCCACGACGGAATCGATCCAGGGCGGGTACGTGCATACCCTCGTATTTCCCTTTCAGAGGAACCTGCGGTTTTCCCTCGCTGGCGCGGTGAGCGGGTATTACGCGGCGAATACCCTGTATGGCGTTTTTAACGGCACCGAGAACGAGGAGATGACGTACACCGGTTATGGTTTTACCGGCCAGCTTAAACCGACTTTTTTTTATAAAATGGATGAATCGCGGTTTATCATTGGCGGAAACTTCGTATATGCCAAGGAGTTTGGGGACTATTTGGCCTTTCGGTCGACTTTAAACGAGCCGAACTCCTATTCAACAAGTTTCTATAACCGGTGCGATCTGTCCCCGAACGGTCAGACGCTGTCCGCCTCGTTAGTGGTTGGCTACGCGAATTGCCTCGACAAGGAGAATACGGTATCCGGCGAGGTCAACGTGGGACTCGCGTTTCCGGCTTTCCTGTACGAGGGTTTTCCGTTCCTGACGGCAAGCTTGACCGCGACGTATACGGGTCGGCATTTTTGGACATGGGTAGGATGCGAATTTTCGCCATCCATGAATACGGGAATCTCCGTCGGTCTGGGTTTACGCCTGCGATGATCAAAAGGAAAAATAACGCATGATAGCAATTCAACGGTGCGCAAGGCACGCTTTCGCCGTCGCGATCCTCGGACTGTCTCTCGGGCTTTCCGGCTGCTACACGATCCATACCGCGAGCGTTTTCGGTCATGACTCGCTCAAATTCCCGACTCAGGACTTTGAGTCCGCGAAACCCGAAATGGACGCCGGTATCGTCGTCAAAGCGTTGTCAACGCCGAATCTTTCGGCCGGAAGGTTTGACCTTGCGGTTCAGGGCGGCATCGTCAACTCCGTGTTGTTTCCGGTCAGTTCCGGCCTCTCTTTATCCCTTGGGATGGGCGCGAGCGGATATTATGCGGAGAATTCACGGAGCTTCTATAATACCACGGGAGAGCAGCGGGTCGTAACGTTCATGGGGTATGGTTTTACCGGGCAGCTTAAGCCGACGTGCTTTTTAGGCATGGGGAAGAGACGTTTTACTTTCGGCGGGGACTTTGTCTATGACAAGGAATTCGGGGATTATCTCGCGTACCGGAATACATTACCGTCGATAGCGACCATTCATTCCACCGTCGCGAATTATGAATTGGATTTCTCGCCCTACGGGCAAACCTTTTCGGGATCCTTTACGGCCGGCTACGCAAGCAAAGTCGGGTCGAAAAGCGCGATCGCGATCGAGCTGGCGGCCGGTTTGTGCTATCCCGATTTTTTGTACGATGCGTATTCCTTCGAGGCCTTTTCCGCGACTGTCTCTTATACCTGCCCGTATTTTTGGGGTTGGGCCTCCGTCGAGCTTTTATCGTACAGCGACTTCGGAATTGGGCTCGGCCTTGGATTCAGGATTCCCTGACGCCAACGCCGCGAATCATACGTTCGACATATCGGGTCCCATTTTATCTATAAGATAGAAGCCTAACAGAACAGAATGCAACGAAATTTACACCGTAAGCGCGTTTTCTAGGGTATAATCACGATTATGAGTTTACACCTCTTGAGAACCAGCCCTTTGATCGCCTGTGCGGTGTTTGCCGCTCCTTTGCTGTTCGCCGTGGCTTGCGCGGGAGCCGCCTCCGAGGACGACTTTTCCGCGGACGCGCCGTACGTGAATTCGGCCGTGGAACGTTCCCCCGTTTCTAACCTTGCATTGCCCGCCCTACCGGATGGAACTACCGCGATCCCCGCGCCGGCGGGAACCGACTGCGATTTGACTATCCTTAACTGGGCGGGATTCGACGGAGCGGCATCGTATTCCTTCGACGACGGTCAGCCGTCGCACGTGGCGCATTGGCCCGAGCTGAAGGCTACTGGCGTGCCAATGACCTTTTACCTGACCCCAAACATGCATACGACCTCGAGCGACGCGGCGGTAG
>Ga0116170_10003440_pt1 | contig 14796 bp, 6 predicted proteins | sample AD_JPNHW1_MetaG_FD_89797 | JGI IMG/M metagenome (GOLD analysis project Ga0116170, IMG submission 89797) | Active sludge microbial communities of municipal wastewater-treating anaerobic digesters from Japan - AD_JPNHW1_MetaG | ecosystem: Engineered > Bioreactor > Anaerobic > Digestate | place...
AGCGCCAAGCGCTTCGCCAGCAGCTCACGGCCCTGGCCTCCGGTCTCGCCGCGCAGGGGAAGCTGCCTGCCATGGTCAGCTACCTGATCACCAGGCTCGGCGAGATCTTCCATGCCGAGTCAGTGACCATCCTGGTGGCCGATCCGAAGACCCGAGTTCTGGTCGCGGTGGCGTCCAGCGCTCCTGCGTTCCAGCAGGAGCTCGAACGTTCCCTGCTGCTGTCCCCCGACGATCCCGGCCTCGAGATGGCCCGGCGCGCCCGGCGGCCGGTGCCTGCGGACCAGGTGGGCGCGCGCTCACCGATGCTTGGCTATCGCCTGCAGTCCCTGGGCGTGTCGATGGTCGTGCCGCTGCTCCATCACGACGAGCTGATCGGCGCGCTGCTCATGGGCCCCAAGAAGGGTGGCGCCAGCTTCACCTCGGAGGAGACCGAGCTTCTGGACCTGTTCTCGCACCATGTGGCAATGGTGTTCGAGAACGCCCGGCTCTTCACTTCGGCCACCTACGAGGCGATGACGGGCTTGTTTCGCCGCGAGGCGATTCTCGAGCAGTTGCAGCGCGAGGTCGAGCGGGCCCGCCGGTATGGTCGTCCGCTCGCCGTGGCCATGGCGGACCTGGACCATTTCAAGAGCATCAACGACCGCCATGGCCACCTGGCGGGCGACACCGTGCTGGCGCGCGTCGCCCAGGTGCTGAGCGGTGCGATTCGCTTCTCGGACGCCATCGGCCGTTACGGCGGCGAGGAGTTCCTGGTTCTCTTGCCGGAGACCGAGCTGGCTGGAGCGATCACCGTCGCCGAAAAGATTCGCCGTCAGGTGGAGCGGGTGCGGGTCTCGGTGAGCTCAGGCGTCCACGTCGAGCTCACGATGTCGCTCGGGGTGGCTGCCCTGGACCCCGCCATGGCACGCCAGGAGGACGCGGCGACGGCGCTGATCGCCCAGGCCGACGCCAACCTGCTGCGGGCGAAGAGCCTCGGGCGCAATCGGGTCGAGCCGCAAGCGGAGTAGGCTGCCGGGCTATCCCCTGGCGGGAAGCCCCAGCAGGTCGGCCAGCTCCTCACGGGTCAGGCGGCGCAGCACGTCCTCGCTCGGCGCCACCACCTCCCTGGCCAGCTCCAGCTTGCGCAGGATGATGGCGTCGATGCGCTCCTCGATCGTGCCCTCGGTCATGAGCTTGAAGACCTGCACGAGGCGGTTCTGGCCGATGCGATGGACCCGGTCGGTGGCCTGGTTCTCCCTGGCCGGGTTCCACCACCGGTCGTAGTGGACGACCACCGAGGCGGCCGTGAGGTCGATGCCGACGCCGGTGGCGAGCAGGCTGGCCAGGAGCACCGGCTCGTGCCGCGCCGCGTTGAACCGCTGGACGATGGAAGCGCGGTCGCGGGTCTGACCGGTCATCACAACGTGTGGGACCTCGCGTCGCTGCAGGTGGGCGGCGAGCAGCTCGATCATCTGGACGTACTGCGAGAAGACGACGACGCGGTTGTCGGCTGCCAGCGCCTCGTCAAGGATCTCGTCGAGAAGCTCCAGCTTGCCGGGGACCGCATGGCGGAGGTGCGGGTCCACCAACCCCGGATGGTCGCACACCTGCTTGAGCCGGGTGAGCAGGGCGAAGATGTGCATGTAGGGGATCTCGGCGCCCTCCTGGCGCAGCCGCTCGACGAGTGGCGGCGCACCCGCGGCGTGGATGCGGGCGTACAGCTCGGCCTGGCGGGGGCTCAGCCGGCAATAGGCCAGCTCCTCGTGCTTGGGAGGCAGGTCCGCGAGCACGGCTTCCTTGACCCGGCGGAGGGTAAACGGGGTCACGAGCTTGCGCAGCCGCAGCAGGTCCGTCGAGGAGGGCGACTTGTAGGCGGAGCGGAACGAGCGCTCGCTCCCGAGGTATCCCGGGACGACCAGATCCATGATCGACCACAGCTCGCCCAGCCGGTTCTCGATCGGCGTGCCGGTGAGAGCGAGCCGGAAGACGGCCGGCAAGGTGCGGATGGCCCGGGAACCCTTCGTGCGGGGGTTCTTCGCGCGCTGCGCTTCGTCGAAGACGATCACCTCCCAGGCCGGCTCTCGCAGCTCGGGGAGGGAGCGCAGAGCGATCTCGTAGGTCGTGAGGACCACAGCGCCGGGTGGCAGGTCGGCCAGACGACGCTGGGCCCCGTGGTAGACGACCACCGGCAGCTCGGGGGCGAAGGTCGCGAGCAGGTGCCGCCAGTGGTCGAGGACGCCGCGGGGACACACCACCAGGTGATGGGCTGACGGCTTCTCGGCCCGGATCAAGCACAACAGCGCCATCGCCTGGTGGGTCTTGCCAAGACCCATGTCGTCGGCCAGGAGCGCTCCCAGGCCGGTGCGGTACAGACGCAACAACCAGGCAGCTCCCTGGCGCTGGTAAGGACGGAGCTGCGAGCGCAGACCGGGGGGGTCCGGGATCGGCGCGAGGGCGGTCAGGATTGCGTCGACGACCCCCTGTAGGCTTGCCTGGCGCACGCTGGTCGGCACCCTCATGTCGGCCAGGGCGCGGACCAGTGCTAACCTGTCGCCGGCCAGCCCCTTGGACTTGAGCTTGAGGCCGGCCGCCAGCAGCGCCCCCGCGTCGGGGGTGCGAACCAGCGCCCCACCGCGGCGCACGAAGCGGTGGCGCAGGAGTTCCCGCACCTCCGACCACTTGAGGTCGCCCTCCGCCGTGCGGTACTGCGGGCGGAGCAGCACCCCACCCTTCTCGTCCTCGTCCACCTCGATGCCACAGAGGGTGGGCTGGAGCGGACGGGGGGTGGTCGCGAGCTCCCCCTGGGGCTCGTACCAACGCTCATTCTTGTGGAGGAAGTGGTCGTGCATGATGAAGTTGATGGCCGCATGCTGGCGCAACAGGTGGCGCCCACGCTGGAAGTAGGGGAGGAGGGTCGGCGGCACCTCGGGGGTTGGCAGGAGCAGGTCGCCGTGGCGGAAGAAGCGGCCGAAGCTGCGCGCCGGCAGCTCGTCCAGGGGGACGAAGGCGCGATCCGGAACAACGAGGCCTGGCTCGAGCAGGACCTCGTCGTCGCCGTGCAGGCTGGCCCGCAGCACGGCATGCACCCGCCCGGCGCCCGGCTTGAGAGTGGCGAGCTCGCCCTGGGGTACGATGTCGCCGAGCTTGGGCAGCTCCGCCAGCAGATATGGCACGGCCGCCTTGGCCACCAGCACGACGCGCGCCTGCCCGGACTTGAGCACGGTGTGGAACTGCAACCGGTCCTCGTGGAGAACGGCGCCGATGGGGCCGCCCCGGTGCTGGGAGAGCTGGAACCTGAGCGCCATCTCGAGCTCGTCGAGGTACTGCACGTGGGTGAGGTCGACCTCGTGGACCCCCGCTCCGGTCGGCACCAGAAACGGCTGCAGGGCGCGCTCGCGCCAGATCGTGCCGGAGCCCTTGGCGACCAGGCTGGGGCGCAGCTTGACCCACTGGAAGAGCACGGCGGCGGCATGCACGCACAGATCGGCACCCTGGTCCACGCAGCGCGAGCAGGAGGCCTTGACCGTGTGTGGCGCCGGGGACTCCACAAGGACGCGGGCAAGCGGGTAAAGCGTGGTCCCTTCCACGGCCTGGCCGCTCCAGCTCACCTCGGCCACTTCCCGGCCGTTGATGAGCCCGAATGCCAGCTCGGCATCCCGCCGGCTCAGGCTCCCCAGGACGTCGCCACTGGTGAGGGAGAGCAGGTAGCTGGAACACTGAGCGCTGGCTCGCTCGACACCCATATCCGGCAAGCGTAGCACCTCGCCGGGCCGCGTGGAGGCTCAGCGGCGCGCCGCCGGGGCGTCGCGCATCGGCAGGGTCGTGCGGCGGATGCCGTCGAACGCCCAGAGCGCCGAAGCGACCGCCCCGGCCGTCGGCACCAGGCCGATCTCGCCTACCCCCTTGGAGCCGTAGCCGCCCACGGGATCCGGCACCTCGAGGAGGATCACCTCGACCTCCGGCATGGCGGCAGCCGGAAGGATCCCGAGGTCCCGCATCCTCGTGCTCACGGGGCGTCCCTCCACACAGGGCAGATCCTCGGAGAGGGCGTAGCCGAGGCCCATGTGGATCGCGCCCTCGACCTGCTGGGCGCACCCCACCGGGTTGATGGCGCGGCCGACATCGTGGGCCGCCACGACCTTCGCGATTCGCCCCTCGCCGTCCACGATCACGACCTGGGCGGCGTAGCTGAAGGTCATGTGGGTGATCGGGTTGTCGGTTGGCGTCCCGGGCTTCACCGTGATGTCGCAGATGTACTCGCCACAGAACTCCCGGCCGGCGAGCTCGCGCAGCGAGAGCAACCGCAAGGCCTCGGCCAGCTTGATGGCAGCGCGTTGCGCGGCCATGGTGGCCAGTGCCGTGGCCCGCGAGGCGGTGGTCATGCCGCACTCCACCTCGGGCTCGGAGCGGGTCATGACCTCCATGATCGCCGGGTCGAGGTCGGTCTCCTCGGCCACCACCTGCCGGAGGATGGAGTGCAGGCCCTGCCCCATCTCGGTGTACCCGGTGAGCACGAGCAGGCGTCCATCCGGCTGCACCCGGATCGCCACCCGTCCGGTGTCGTGCATGCCGTTGCCGAGGCCGGTGTTCTTGATGCCACAGGCGAGGCCGGCGACCGGGGCCGACTTGAAGACCTCCCTGACCGCCTGCAGCGCCGGCAGGGCGCCGCATGAGTCGGTCATGATCTGGCCGGTCGCGAAGCGGTCGCCCGGGAGCAGGACATTGCGCTCGCGGATGTCGTAGCGGTCGAGGCCGACGCGTTCGGCCAGCCTGTCCATGATGCCCTCGATGGCGAAGGCGGCCTGGTTGGCCCCGAAGCCGCGCATCGCGCCGGATGGCGGGTTGTTGGTGTAGACGGTCCTGGCCTCCACGTCGACGTTCGGCACCCGGTACGGTCCACAGGAGTGGCCGGCGGCGCGCTCCAGCACCTCGGCACCCACCGACGCATAGGCGCCGGTGTCGCCGACGATGCGTGCCCGCACCGCGGTGAGGCGCCCCTCGGCATCGCAGCCGGCTGTGTAGTCGAGGGTGAGGGGATGGCGCTTGGGGTGCATGAGGATCGACTGCTGGCGGGTCAGGACACAGCGCACGGGGTGCTGCAGGAGATAGGCGGCGAGCGCCGTCTGCCCCTGGACACAGAGGTCTTCCTTGCCGCCGAAGGCGCCGCCGGTGGAGACCAGCTCGATGTCGACAGCCGCTGGCGGGAGGTCGAGCAGCGCCGCGATCTGCGCCTTGTCCTCGTGGACGCCCTGTCCCTGGGAGTAGACCTTGAGCCCCTTGCCCTGGGGCAGTGCGAGACAGGCCTCGGGCTCGAGAAAGGCGTGCTCGATGCGCTGGGTGGCGAACCGCGCTGACACCACGTGGGCCGAGGCGGTCAGGGCGGCATCGACGTCGCCGCGATGGAACGCGCACACCTCCAGGAGGTTGCCGCGCCCGTGCATGGTCGGGGCGCTGGCGTCCAGGGCTTGTTCGGGGGTCGTGATCGGGTCCAGCACCTCGTAGGTGACCTGCACGGCGCTCGCCGCAGTGCGGGCGAGACGCTGGGAGCCGGCCACGACAAGGGCCAACACGTCGCCGACGCACCGGGTCGTCTCGCCCTGGGCGACGAAGACCGGCCAGTCCCTGACGATCGTCCCGACGAAGCGCTGACCTGGAACGTCGGCCGCCGTAAGCACCCGCACGACGCCCGGCATCGCCAGGGCGGAGGAGGGGTCGATTCCCAGCACCCGGGCCCGCGGGTGGGCGGAGAGCACCACCGCCGCGTGGAGCATGCCGGGGGCCTTCATGTCGCCGATGAACGGCTTTTCGCCCAGGGCGAGGTCCTCGCCCCGGTAGCGGGGTGCCGACGCGCCCACGCCATGCTCCCCGCAGCAGCCTGCGTGATGGGGGGTTCCCATCCGAGGCTGCCGCCGGGCCTGGCCGGACACGAAGCTTCCCCGTGCGCGGGTCTCCCCCGCCGTCTCGATGGCGTCGAAGATCCGCACCCAGCCGGTGCACCGGCACAGGTGGCTGCCGAGTGCCCTGGCGACCGCGGCCCGGTCGCCCGCCCGCCCCTTCTCGAGCAGCCAGTGGCTGCGCATCACGAGCCCGGGGGTGCAGTAACCGCACTGCACCGCCCCTTCCTGAACGAAGGCCCGGGCCAGCAACCGCCGCGATGCCTCGGGAAGCCCCTCGAGCGTCGTCACCTGCTTGCCGCCCAGTCTTGCCGCCGGGAGCATGCAGGCGAGGGCCGGCGATCCGTCGAGGAGCACCGTGCAGGCGCCGCAGTATCCCTGGGAGCACCCGACCTTGGCCGCGGTCAGCCCCAACTGCTCGCGCAGCACCTGCAGGAGCGTCTCCTCCTCGGCACACTCCAGTTGGCGTGGCTCGCCGTTGATCACGATCTCGATCTGGGACACCGATCCTCCCGGCACACCGCGCCGTACAGCCCGCAGTCTACCGCTGTGGAGTGCGGATCAGCGGACCAGCGAATCAGGTAGTCAGCAAAGCAGCAGTGAATTGTCGTTGCTGAAGAGCTGATTCGCCGACTACCTGACAGGCTGGGCGGAAGGTGCGGGGGAGGCGAACTCGCTGCCGGGGAGCCAGTGCACCGTACCGGCGGCGGTGATCTCCCCGATGAGGTCCACGGCGACCTCGGCGAGCTGCTGTAGGCCGCGCCAGTCCCAATCAGCTCCGACCACGTCGCTGGGACGGTGGTAGGTCGCGTCCCGGTAGGCGGCGCGGCGTTGCGCGCCCCATTCCGGAGCGTGGCCCTCGTAGTCCGTGCCGCCGTCGAGCCAGAGGGCGGGCACCCCGGCCTGCGCAAACGCGAGCTGGTCCGATCGAAAGAAGAAGCCCTGCTCGCGCGCCACGTCGGCGCTCACCCGGAGCCCGCGCCGCGCCGCGACCCGGCCGAGCATGGCCTCGAGCTCCGAGTGCTCGGCCCCGATTCCCAGCAGGTCGCGGGTCGGTCCCCATGGGTTGGTCATCTCGAAGTTGATGTTGGCCAGGGTGCCGGCCAGCGGCCGCGCCGGGTGGCGGGTGTAGTAGGTCGAGCCGAGCAGCCCCTCCTCCTCGGCGTCGACGGCGGCGAAGACGAGGGTCGGGCGCTGCGCCGCGGGCATGGCCGGCAGCCCCTGGGCGAGCGCCAGCAGCATCGCGAGGGCCGAGCCGTTGTCGACGGCGCCGTTGTAGATGTTGTCGCCGGCCACCTCGGGGCCGATACCGAGGTGGTCGAAGTGGGACGACAGCACGACGACTCCTGGCCTCTCGCCGGGCAGCACGCCGACGACATTCTCCCCCTGCACCGACCGGACCGAGCGGCGGGCCTCGACGGTCATGCGAATGGGCAGGGGCCGAGGCCGGAACCCTGGCTTCTCAGCCTCGGCGCGGAGCTGCTCGAGCTGCAGCCCGGCTGCTCCCAGGAGACGGCGAAGGGCGGGCTCGGCGATCCATCCGGAGAACGGCAGCCTCCAGGGGTCGTCAGCAAGACGGAACTTCTCCCGTGAAAGCGAGTTGAAGGTCACCTGCCAGCCGTATCCCGCATCCTCCTCGGTGTGAATGAGGAGCATCCCGGCAGCGCCGCGGCGGGCGGCTTCCTCGAGCTTCGTGGTCCACCGGCCGTGGATGGTGAGCGCCGGGCCGCGAAAGCGCGTGGGGTCGTCCCGGCCCGGCTCGTTGACGAACGCCAGCAGGAGTCGCCCGCGCACATCGACGCCCTCGTAGTCGTCCCAGCGCTCGGTTGGCGCGTGGATGCCGTAGCCGACGAAGAAAACGTCGGACGTGAGGCGATCGTCCGGCAGCCCGTAGTTGATGGCGACGATCTCCTCGCCGAGCAGCAGGTGTTGGCGCAGCATGCCGATCTCGACCCCGATGTGCGCCTCCGGGTCGCCGCGGAAGGCGGTCATGGCGAGAGGCTGCCGGAAGCCGCCGTCGAACCCCGGCTGGAGCCCGGCGGCGCGGAACACGGCCTCGATGTAGGACGCGGCGAGCTGACCGCCACGCGTCGCGATGCCGCGGCCCTCGAGGAGGTCCGAGGAAAGGAACCTGGCATGGGCCTCGAAGGCGGCCGGGTCGAAACGGGGCCTCGCCACCGGCTGGCCCGTCACCGCCCCCGTCCAGAGACAGGCTCCCAGCACCACACCCAGCCGCACACCACGGTCCAGACAGATCATTCGGCGAGAATATCACCCACGCCCACGGCAGAGATCGGGTGGGTGGTGGAGCTGACGGCCTGGTCCTCTGATTTCCTGATCTCCCAGCCGGAAGGTCGGTCTACTTCAACGCTTCGGTGCCGCCGAAGACGCGGGAGGGGGACAGCTCGACCAGCACCGCCTCGTCGGCAGGCTCGAGCTGGCGGGTCACCACACGCGCGACCAGGGCGCCGACCCCTGGCCCCAGCATGAACCCCTGCCCGCACATCCCCTCGGCGTGCACATAGCCCTCCAGGACGTGCGAGCGCCCCACGACCGGGGAGCCGTCCGGGGTCATCGGGTAAAGGCCCCGCCAGGTGCGCCGGACCTTCAGGTTGGCCAGGCGCGGCATGAGCTCCACCATGCGGCGGGCGACCATCGGCAGGAACGCCGAGGTTTCGCGGCGGTCGGAGCCGACGAGCGGCGGGTCGGGGGTGATGCAGAAGATGACCTGCCCGCCCTTGAGCTGGCAGAAGTAGTAGTTGTGGGAGCCGGGCTTGGGGCGGATGTCGACCTCCATCGGGTCCAGGAAACGCGCCGCCGGCTCGGTGATGCCGGCCTCGTGGCAGTCCGGGAGCACTGGTGTGTCGAGCCCACCGGCCTGGGCCACGGCGCGCGCCCAGGCGCCGCCGGCGTTGATCACGGTCTCGCTGGCGTAGCCGCCCTTGTCCGTGCGCACCCCCACCACCTGGGATCGCCGGCGCATCAACCCGGTGACCCGTTCGCCGAAGCGGCACGTCACCCCGAGCGCCCGGGCGCGGCGGTGGAACGCCAGGCACGAGAGCATCGGCGAGGCGGAGCCGTCCTCGGGGGAGAAGGTGCCACCCCGCAGTCCCTCGGGGTTGAGGCTCGGCACACGGGCGAGGAGTGCCTCGCGGCCGTACCAGTCGATGTTCAACCCGTAGCTCTTCTGGACCTTCAACAGGTCCCCGAGGAGCCTTTCCTCGTGCTCGCGGTAGGCGACAAAGCAGTAGCCGCCCTGCATCCACTCGATGTGGTCGCCGTGGGTCTGCTCCCAGGTCGAGAAGGTGGCGAGCGAGTCCAGGCAGAGCCGGATCTTGGCCGGGGCCGAGTGGGTGGCGCGGATGCCGCCGATGGCACACTTGTTGGAGCCCTGCCCGGGGGAGGCGAACTGGTCGATGACAAGGACCTTGAGGCCCTTCTCGGCCAGGTACATGGCGGTGGGCATGCCGACCGAGCCGGCGCCGACGACGATGGCGTCGAAAGTTGCGGTGGACATCACACACCTCCCTCGTGGGCCGACACGGTGTGGACCTTGGGGGCGTCCTTGGCTGGCCCCTCGCCGGTGATGACGCCGGCGAAGGCCCCCAGCGGCACCTCCATGACAAGCGGCCGCTGGGTGAGATCGGTAACCTCTGGCAGCGCCACCCCTTCCTCGCGGAAAAGCCGTTTGATGAGCGTTGGGCAGGTCTTGCCGCCGCACGCGCCCATGCCGGCGCGGGTGGCGGCCTTGAGCTGGTTGAGGTCGCGGACGCCGGCGCGGATCAGGGAGCGGATCTGCCCGGCGGTGACGCGTTCGCATCGGCACACGATCTCGTCGTCGGCGATGCGCGCGATGCTCGCCTCGAGCGGCTGGGTGACCCACGGCTCCTGGACGCGGATGCCGGCGATGAGCTTGGCGGTCTCGCGGGGCGCCCGCACCCGGACCATCAGGGCGTGATCAGCGAACTTGGGCGCCCGCACCTTGACGACCGGGACGTTGCCGAGGACCTGCCCCTCGGTGTCCAGCACGGTCACGACGTCACCCTCGTTGATCATGGTGCGGGTGAACTCGTAGGGGATGGTGACCATGGCCGCGTCCTTGTCGCTCCGGAAGTCGACGAGGGTGATGGCGAGGCCTGGGCACACCGCGACGCACTGCTCGCAGGCAATGCAGTCCTCCTCGATGAAGGTCGGCAGTCCGAGGATGTCGTCCCCCTCGATCCGGATGGCGTGTTTGGGGCAGATCGAGGTGCAGGGGTTGCAGGGAATTTCCTGGCTGCAGTGGAAGACCGGGAATACGCCCTGCTCGTCGTCGGGGATCTCCTCGGTGACGGTGGCGCCGGGACGGGACTTGAGGACCTCGGCGGTCTTGTGCCACTCGGGCGGAACCTCGCCGACGTCGCGGCCGAGCAGCTTGGCGATCTCGAGGCCCCGGATCTTCCCTGTGAACATCGCCGCCGATGCCTCGGCAATCTCCTCGGCGTCGCCCCCGGCGAACACGGGCAGCCCAAACTCCTTCGCCTTCCTGTGGAACTCGTCCACCGGGTCGAGCCCCACCGCTACCAGCACCGTGTCGCACGCGAACGTCTTCTCGGTACCAGGTATCACACTCCAACTACTGTCGATCTCGGCAACCGTCACCGAGCTGACCTCCTCCTCGCCGTTGGCCGAGACCACGGTATGGGAGGTGTAGATCGGTACCCCCATGCGAGCCAGCTTGTCCTTGTGCACCTTGTAGCCGCCGCAGTCGGGCAGCGCCTCGCACAGCCCCACGACCTGGATGCCGGCCTGCAGGGCGTGATACGCGGCGATGAGGCCGACGTTGCCGCCGCCGACCACGAACAGCCGCTCGGTGGGGCGCACCAGATCGCGGTTGACGAGGGTCTGGAACGCCCCGGCGCCGTACACCCCGGGCAAGGTGTTGCCACGGAAGACGAGTGACTTCTCCCGCGCCCCGGTGGCCACCAGCAGGACCTGGGGCTGGACGATGAAGTAGTGCCCCTGGCGGAGAATGCCCACCTTGCGGTCCGAGAACACGGCGAGCGCCATGGAGTCGGTCCACACCCGCACGTTCTCGAAGGAACGCACCTCGGCCTCGAGCTTGGAGGCGATGTCGATGCCACGGGTGCCGGCATGGCAGGCTTCGATCGAGCCGAAGAACTTGTGGGTCTGCAGCACCAGCTTGCCGCCCAGCCTCTCCTTGTCGTCGACGACAACCACGCCGACGCCGGCGCGCCCGAGCTCGATCGCCGCCGACAGCCCGGCCGGGCCGCCGCCGAGGATCAGACACTCCACCTCCACCGTCTCGATGGCGTGGAGCTGCCACCCCTGCTCGGGGATCGGCAGCTCGGGTGGGGCGTCGAGAGGGTCGACGCGCATCCCCGGCTTGACCGGCACCATGCACGACTTGACCGCCAGGCCGTCGGCGATCACCGCGCACTGGGCGCACTGGCCGTTGGCGCAGTAGATGCCTTGCGGGGCGCCGTCCTTGGGGTGGTGACCGAAGACCCGCACGCCGTTGGCGAAGAGCGCCGACGCGATGGTCTCTCCGGGCCGCGCCGACAGCTCCTGGCCGCGCCAGAGGAACGCAAAGCGGGGGGTGTCGGGCACAGTCAGAATGGGATGTTGGGTGACGCGAAAGTCGGGCATGTGGGAAGCTCCCGGGCGGTCGGAGGGGAGGGCGACCGCCGCTTCGGGCGGCGACAGTACCACCTTGCGGCTTCTGTCACAAGCGTTCCGGGCCCGAGTGGCCGGTCTTACCCGGCCAGGAGCAGCCGCTGCAGCGCGATGTTGTCGCGGTGGCCCGTGAACGCCGCGGTGATGCGCCCCCGCACCGGATAGCCCAGCAGGTAGAGGTCGCCGACGATGTCGAGAATCTTGTGGCGGACGAACTCGTCGGGGAACCGCAGCGCCGTGTTGATGACGTTGTCCTCGCCCACCAGGATGAAGTTGTCGAGGCGTCCGCCCGAGCCCAGGCCCAGCTCCTTGATCATCGGCAGATCGCGCAGGAAGCCGAAGGTGCGCGCCGGGGCGATCTGGGCCTGGAAGGCGTCGAAGGCGGTGAGGCGAAAGTCGAAGAACTGCTCCCCGATGGGCGGCGGGTAGCGCAGCCGATAGGCGATCTGCAGGGTGTCGGCCGGCTCGATGACCATGCGCTTGTCGCCGCGCAGCGGCAGCTCGTAGCGGTGGTCGATGACCACCTCCCGCCGCGGCACTCCCTGCTCCTCGATACCGATCTCCTCGAGACGCTGGCAGAACTCGATCGCCGAGCCGTCGATGACCGGGATCTCCCCGTGCACCTTGACGAGTAGGTTGGTGATACCGGCAGCATGCAGGGTGGCGAGCAGGTGCTCGACGGTCCGCACCTCCTCGCCGTCGCGCGAGATCGTGGTCGCGTACTCGGTGTCCCCCACCGACGCGAGGTGGGCGGGAATCTGGGTCCCCTGGGGCAGGGTCACGAAGTGCACCCCGCTGTCAGGTGGCAGCGGCTGCAGCACGAGGCCGGTCCGGCTGCCGGAGTGCAGGCCGAGCCCGTAGATCACGCTCGACGAGCGGATCGTGCGCTGGGGCTGCCGGCCGGGGCGAACCAGGCGCCAGACGGGCGGGGGCGCAAACACCCGTGCCGGCTCGGTTCCGGTCGCGACGTCCAAGAGCGGCGCGCCCCTCCCTCGGCGAGCCGCCAGGGCACCGTTGAGCGCCTCCATGATCCGCTCGTAGGCGAGCGGCTTTTCCAGGTAGTCATGGGCGCCGAGCTTGATCGACTTGACGGCGGTGGCTGCCTGGCCGTGCCCTGACATCATGATGACCGCGGCCTTGGGGTCGAGCTCGCGCAGCGCCTTGAGGGTCTCGAGCCCGTCGCGGTCGGGCAGCCAGACGTCCAGGAACACGGCGACTGGCCGCCGCTTCCGGTAGACGGAGATTGCCTCCTCACCGGAGGCCGTGGCCTCCACCTCGTAGCCCTCGTCCCCGAGGATCTGCCCCAGGATGGCGAGGATGCCAGGCTCGTCGTCGACGATGAGGACCAGATCCTTCATGGCGGCAGTGTCCCGCCCCTGTCCCCACCCGTCAACCACCCGAGCCTGAGGTCCGCGACCCGTGGTTCGCACCGCCGCTTCCCGATCAATGGTTGGGTGGGGGCTGGATCCGCAGCAACGTGCCCAGCACCTCGTGGCAGGTCAGCCACTCCTGGGCTGGCACCTCGCCTTGCCCGGCGGCGGCGCGCTGGGCGCTGACCACCTCGGCGGGCAGACGGAAGAAGGCGTTCTGGATCTTCCAGAAGTCCACCTCGAACGGCAGGGTGGCGGCCAACCCGATCGCCGCCGTGAGGTCCTGGAGCGCCTTGAACTCCCGGGGCTGGGTGGCCATGCGCGCCGCCAGCCGGTGCAGGGTGCCGCGTAGCACGAAGGAAAGCCCTGGGCCGTCAAGGGCGACGTGGAAGAGGCTCGCCTCCGCCAGCAGGGCATGGATCGCCTCGAGAGGCAGCGGATCCTCCCGAAACGCCTGTCGCAGGCCTGAGTTGAGCACGAACTCGGCGGTGGCACGCAAGGCCTGGGGTAGCGGCGTTCCGAGGTCGGAGAGAAAACGCATGAGCGGCGCCTGCTTCTCGTAGACCTGCCGGTAGGCGGCGGCCGTCTCGTCGAGGGTGGAGTCGAGGATCTGCGCCAGGATGCGGCGCTGCTCGTCCTTGAACAACGACTTGAGGGAGTAGGTCAGCGCGAGGTGGCGGTCGAGCGCACGCAGGGTGGCCGGCAGGTCGGCCCGGGAGAACGCGCCCAGGACCTCGGTGACGAGGCCGTGGTACTCCTCCTCGCCCTGGCTCACACGGACGCCGCCGGTCAGATTGTGGTCGCCCAGGTGCAGCACGCCGTAGGTCAGCAACGTCGACTCGCGGGTCACCTCCGAGGTGATCTCGAGGCGTCCCACGGCGAGCCGCGCGCGCCCGGCCTGGGCGGTGTGATGGTCCGGGCGCTGAAGCCGGAAGCCGCGGCCGAGCAGCCCGTTGGCACCCGCTCCGAAGAGGGAGGAGATGGCCGCGTGGGCGCCGACCTTGTTGAGGTCGGCGGCGGCGGGCTTGACCTGGCGGATGAAGACCTCGGCGCCGCTCCCGATCGCCGGCACATTGGAGGGTGCCCTCGCGAGCAGCTCCAGAAAGGTCGGCTCGAGACGGCGCTCGGTCAGCTCCTCGGCGAGGTGGAGCGCCCGCCCGGCGTACTGCAGCACCTGTGTCGCCTCCAGGCCCGAGATCTCGTCGAAGAACCAGCCGCAGCTCGTGTACATGAGCATGGCGTGGCGCTGCATCTCGAGCAGCTTGAGGATGTTGATCTCGTCGGTCGGGGCCAGGGGTCGGCGGGCGTGGCGGCTGAGGAACGCGTCCACGACTGCGGTCGAGCGGTCCAGCACGAGCTCGACGTAGGCGTCGCGGCTGGCCCAGACATCGGCCAGCAGCTCGCCTCCCTGCTGCTCGAAGATCGCCGCCAGCTCGTCGCGCAGCCAGTCGAGGGCGTGCCGCAGCGGCCCCCGCCAGGCCTGGTCCCAGCCCGGGTTGGCCCCCGTCGCGCACCCGCAATCGGAGCGCCAGCGCTCGATGCCGTGGGAGCAGCTCCAGGAGGTGTTGTCGAGGATTTCCACCTCGAAGGCGGGCGGATGAATGGCGAGGAACTCACCGTAGTTGGTGAGCCGGGCATGGCGGGTCGACTCGAGGTGGCTGAGCGACCACGCGAGGGCCATCTCCCCGAAGCGGTGGTGGTGCCCGTAGGTCTCACCGTCCGTGGCGATGTGCTCGAGCTGGTCCCAGCCGGGGTTCTCGGAGAAGCCGCCGAGCAGGCGGCGGACGAACCCCTCGCCGTTGGTCAGCAGGCGCTCGAACGCCACGGCGCGGGAGGCCGGTCCGTCGTAGAAGAAGACGGCGAGGTGCCGTCCCTCG
>Ga0116170_10003442_pt1 | contig 14796 bp, 9 predicted proteins | sample AD_JPNHW1_MetaG_FD_89797 | JGI IMG/M metagenome (GOLD analysis project Ga0116170, IMG submission 89797) | Active sludge microbial communities of municipal wastewater-treating anaerobic digesters from Japan - AD_JPNHW1_MetaG | ecosystem: Engineered > Bioreactor > Anaerobic > Digestate | place...
AGGGGGGGGAACCGGCCCTTCCCGGGGGGGGGGGGGGGGGGGGGGGGGGGGGGGGGGTTCCCGGGGGGGGGTTTGGGGCTCCCGGGGGGGGGGGGGGGGGGGGGGGGGGGGGGGCCGGGTCGGAGGGGACGGTTCGGGGACGTTTATAGAGACTTGACAGGGAGAGGGTTAGCCAATGAAGGCTGAGGCGGTGGATTTTTTGTAAAATAATGGTTGACAGGGGACCCATTCTTTGGTCATATCACTCCTTGTCATACCGTTTGGGCTCGAAACGGGGCTTTCCCGGGTGTCGAGTAGAGCGGGTTGCGGCGAGACAGTCAGGCGAGCGTTTGAGAGTCCCTCTGACGCGAACGGGAAAAGTTCGTTTCAGGGGCCTTTGGCGTCGAGTCCGCCGGTGACAAATGAAGAATCCGGCCTCTGGAGAGGCGGATTTGATCGGCACCTTGCAGGCCAGTAGCTCAATTGGTAGAGCACCGGTCTCCAAAACCGGGGGTTGGGGGTTCAAGCCCCTCCTGGCCTGCCATTCCAACGCAATTTGAGTCCAGAAGATAGGATTGATGCGATGTTCCAGTACGTTTTCTATTCCCTTCTTGCATTGCTGGTAATTCTGGCGGCCGTGTACTGGCAGAAAGTGCGGCTGGCGGGGTTGTGGCTGCAGAAGTCGTATCAAGAAATTCAGGTGGAGATGCAGAAGGTCACGTGGCCCACGCGTAATGATGTCATCGGCTCGACGATCATCGTGATCGTCGCGGTCGTGATCGTGACGGCGCTGATCGTGGTGGCCGATCAGGTCCTGGGCTTCTCCATGCATAAGTTGCTTTCCTTGGGAAAAGGAGCGTAGGCCATGGCCAAGGAGTGGTACGCCGTTCACACCTACTCGGGTTTTGAGCAGAAGGTCAAGGCGAATATCGAGCACCTGGTGGCTGTGGAGGGTTTCCGCGACGAGGTAGCGGAGGTGATTATTCCGCAGGAGACCTATGTGGAAGTGCGGGGGGGCAAGAAGCGTACCCGCATGCGCAACTTGATGCCCGGCTATGTGCTGGTGCATATCAACCCGGACGACAAGGTCTTCGAGATGGTCAAGAAGATCAATGGCGTGTCGGGTTTTGTGGGCGATGGCAACCGCCCCATTCCGCTGAGTCAGGCCGAGGTGGACAACCTGCTGCATGTCTCGGAGGAGAAGGCGGAGAAGCCCAAGGCGAAGATTCGGATTCAGAAGGGCGATCAGGTCAAGGTGATCGAAGGCCCGTTCGCGAACTTCATCGGCTCGGTCGAAGAAATTGATATGGAGCGAAGCCGGTTGAAGGTACTGGTGTCTATTTTCGGCCGTCCCACGGCTGTTGAATTGGGGGTGCTGCAGGTCGAAGGGGTGTGATTCGCCGGCAGGTGCGGGCGGGTTTCCGGAGACAGGCGGCCAGAAGCGTCAACCTAGTAGAAGTCGGGACCGACTTGGGGAGTTAACCACCGATGGCAAAGAAAGTGATCGCAAAAGTCAAACTGCATGTGCCGGCCGGTCAGGCCAATCCGGCCCCGCCCGTGGGTCCGGCCCTCGGCCAGCATGGCGTCAATATCATGGATTTCTGTAAGTCCTTCAACGCCAAGACGAAGGACCACACGCCGGGCATCACCACGCCCGTCGAAATCACGGTCTATGCGGACCGTACCTTCACCTTCATCACCAAAACGCCTCCCGCGTCGGTGTTGCTGATCCGTTCGGCGAAATTGCCCAAGGGATCGTCCAAGCCGCACTCGGACAAGGTCGGCAAGATCACCCGCGCCCAGGTGCGTGAGATCGCCGAACTGAAGATGCCGGACTTGAACGCCAACGACATCGAAGCGGCGATCAAGATCATCGCCGGCACGGCCCGCAGCATGGGTCTGGTGGTCGAAGGCTGATCTGAGACGCCGCCTCCCGGCGGCGTCTGTCATTGTATCGGGTTGTCGTTCTCCGCAGGCGTCGGGGTTGGGCCGTCAGGCCCTGCCGCAGAGCCGGGAGTCAATACAGATAGAAGTGGGAGACCGCGCACGCAAGAGGTGTGTGATCGTCTGGACCACAGGAGGTTTCCATGAAGCACGGCAAGAAGTACCGCAAGGCAGCCGAGGGGCTGGATCCCCTGAAGAAGTACCCGATGAGCGAGGCGGTGGCCTTGGCTCAGAAGATCAAGTTCGCGAAGTTCAACGAGTCGCTCGAGGTGCATATCCGCCTGGGAGTGGACCCGCGCAATGCCGACCAGCAGGTGCGTGGCACGGTGGCGCTGCCCCACGGCACAGGTAAGGAAGTGCGGGTGCTGGTGTTTGCGCAGGGCGAAAACGAGTCGGCGGCCCGCGCGGCGGGTGCGGATTTCGTGGGCGGCAACGAATTGGCCGAGAAGGTCAAGGGTGGCTGGCTCGATTTCGACGCGGTGATTTCGACCCCCGACATGATGCGCGAGGTCGGGAAACTCGGGAAGGTGCTCGGCCCGCGTGGCCTGATGCCCAACCCGAAGACCGGCACGGTGACGTTCGACGTGGCCAAGGCCGTGGCGGCGCTCAAGGCCGGGCAGGTGGAGTATCGCGTGGACCGTACGGCGATCATCCACGCGGCGGTGGGCAAGATGGCCTTCACGGCGCAGCAGCTCGAGGAGAATGTGCGGGCGTACGTGGATGCGGTGCTCAAGGCGCGTCCGGCTGCGGTCAAGGGTGTCTATGTCCGTTCGATCACGATTGCCAGCACGATGGGGCCGGGCGTCAAGGTCGAATACGAGAGCGCGCGGTAAGGAATTTGTGGGAGGGAGTGCAAGGCTCCCGGCCACAAGGAGAATGAAGTTGCGAAGTTATCGCCGCCTGATGCGGCGTATTATCATGATCTCGAACGTCTAAGACCGTAGGTCTCGTCTTGTGGCGCCGGGTGTTCGCGTGGCGGTTGGACGCGAAGGAGTGCCGGCGGAGACGCGATAATGTTCCGGGCGGTTTGGAACGCCTACCGAGACGGAATCCGCGCAGGCGCGCAGGGCCCCTGAAAGGCAGGGGAACGCTGGCGCCGACAGCGGAGGCCGGAGAGATCGCAGAGGCCGGAGGCCGAGTCCGCCCAGTGCGGGCTGCCGAGGGTCGCTCTTTCTGATCTTTTTCCCGCCTTTCCTGTGGCGCGGTCTTCCGGACCGACAGGCAACTGTCTGGCGCAGGGCTTGGGTCCCCTTGGGGGCCAAGTTGCGAGGACAGCCGTTTGACGGTCTAATAGATCGCGTCGAGATGGAAAGGAGGGATCCCCGCAAATGGTACAGCAGGCAAAAATCGAAACAGTACGGGAAACGGTGGACCGCCTCGAACGCTCGCAGGCGGTGGTGCTGGTGAAGTACCAGGGCCTGACGGTTGCTCAGTTGAGCGAGTTGCGCAAGCAGCTGCGCGAAGTGAGTGGCGAGTTGAGGGTCGTCAAGAACCGTTTGACCCAGCGCGCGTTGCAGGAGTCCGGGTGCGAGGCACTGGATGACCTGTTGGCGGGTCCGACGGCGGTCGTCTTTGGTTTTGGCGAACCGACCGGGCCGGCCAAGGTCTGTTCCAAGTATGCCAAGGATGTGGAACACCTGCAGGTGCTGGGTGGTCTGCTTGATAAAAAGCGGATCAACGCGACGAAAGTGGACGCATTGGCGAAGTTGCCGGGCCGCACGGAGTTGCTGAGCATGATGGCCAGCACGATGAAGGCGCCGGCGCGTCAGCTGGCAACGGCCATGAACCAGGCGATGGCGAAGATCGTTTACGCCATGAAGGCGCGCATGGACCAGTTGGAACAGGCCTGAGGCCGTTCCGGTGGCGATGGGCGCCGCGGCGTTTCCTGAGAGCGCCGCGCAGGAGTGAGGCGGCCGCCTGAAGCGGCCCGAATATGATCGAAATCCAAGGATTTCAGACCGATAGAAAGAGGAGTGTAGAACAATGGCGAATTTGACCCCCCAGGACGTGTTGGAAGCGGTGGACAGCTGGACCCTGCTTCAGATCAATGAGTTCGTGGAAGCCTTCTGCGAGAAGTACGGCGTGTCGGCTTCGGCGCCGGTGGCCGTGGCGGCCGCGGCGGCTCCGGCGGCGGCTGAGGCCGTCGAGGAAAAGACCGAGTTCACCGTCACGCTGACGGAATGCGGCCCGGAAAAGATCAAGGTCATCAAAGAGTTGCGCGCGATCAACCCGAGCCTGGGCCTGAAAGAAGCCAAGGACGTGGCCGACAAGGTGCCGTCCGAACTGGTGAAGGACGTTTCCAAGGCCGAGGCCGAGGAAGTGGTGAAGAAGATTGAGGCGCTGGGTGGCAAGGCTGTCATCAAGTAACCTGTTTCCAAATGGCAACGCGGGGCATGCGCGGGTTCAACGCGTCGTGCCCCGCGTTGTGACCCTTTCCGGGCGCCGCGCGTCCGGAACTTCTGGAATCGCCCGATTCGCATTTCCCAGCCCTTGAGGAGGAAAGCCCTATATGTCCTCGATCGTTTCCACCCTGAAGAAGGTCCCGACGGGACGCCATACGATCTACGAGTTTGGCCACATCGCCGAGGCGATGGAAGTCCCCTATCTTCTGGAAACGCAGAAAAAGTCCTATTCCGACTTCCTGCAGAAAGACGTGCCCCCCGCCGAGCGCCGTAACGTCGGCCTGCAGGAGGCATTCACGAGTGTGTTCCCCATCGGGACACCATCGAATCCCTCGACGCTGGAGTATGTCGAATACAACTTCGGCGTACCGAAGTACTCGATCCGGGAGTGTACCGAGCGGGGCATGACGTTCAGTGTGCCGCTGAAAGTGAAACTGCAGTTGATCGTTCGTGAGAAGAACGAGGATACGGGCCAGATCGAGATTCGCGACATCAAGGAGCAGGAAGCCTACATGGGCGAAGTGCCCCTGATGACCGAGCAGGGCACGTTCATCATCAACGGCGCCGAGCGCGTTGTTGTCAGCCAGCTGCACCGTTCCCCGGGCGTCTCGTACTCGTCCGCCGTGCATCCCAACGGCAAGACGACCTACTCGGCGCGCGTGATCCCCTACCGGGGCGCGTGGATCGAATTCGAAATTGATATTGCCAACGTCATGAACGTGATTGTGGACCGGCGCCGCAAGATTCCGGTCACGTCGTTCATGCGGATTTTCAGCCTGTCGCGCGACCGCGACATCGCCGCCGAATTTTTTGAATCTGAAACGGTCGCCCTCGACGGGTTCCGCAAGGGAGCCACGAAGGTCACCGATCTGGCCGATTACATCGGTGTATCGGTGGTCGAGGAAGTGACCCACCCCAAGACCGATAAGAAACTGGCTTCGCCTGGTACGAAGGTGACGAAGAAACTCATCGAGCAGCTCAAGCAGGCTGGCGTGAAGAAAGTCGTCCTGACCGTGTCGGAAGCCTATGCCGATATCCTGGGCCGGTTCCTGGCCGAGGACGTGGTGGACGAGAGCACGGGCGAGATCCTGGGCGAGTGCTTCGAGAAAATCACCACGACGTTCATGATGCGTTGCGCAATGTGCAACATCGAAGAGGTGAAGGCCATCAAGGTCGAGCACGAGGACACGAACGTGATCCTCTGTACGCTGGCCAAGGACAAGGTGAAGTCCTACGAAGAGGCCGTCATCGAGTTTTTCAAGAAAATGCGTCCCGGCAACCCCATCACGCTGCCTGCGGCCGTGCGCCTGGTCCACGACATGTTCTTCAACGACAAGCGGTACGACCTGGGGCTGGTGGGGCGCCACAAAATCAGCTCGCGCTACGGGGTTCGTGAGGACGCGGAAAAACTGCCGCGCACCCTCACGATTCAGGATGTGGTTCAGATCGTGCGCCACATGCTCGACCTGGTCGAAGAAAAAGCGGAAGTGGACGACATTGACCACTTGGGCAACCGTCGTGTGCGGTCGGTGGGCGAACTGCTCCAGAACCAGATCCGCATGGCGCTGGCCGACGTCGAGAAGACGGCGCGCGAGCGCATGGCCATCGGTATCAGCGACCTCGAGAGTGTGCTGCCGCACCGGGTCATCAACTCCAAGCCGGTGGATTCGGCGCTCAAGGACTTCTTCGGCCGTTCGCAGCTGAGCCAGTTCATGGACCAGACCAACCCGCTTTCCGAACTGACGCACAAGCGGCGTCTGTCGGCGCTCGGGCCGGGCGGCCTCTCGCGTGACCGCGCCGGGTTCGAAGTGCGCGACGTTCACTTCAGCCACTATGGTCGTATCTGCCCGATCGAAACGCCGGAAGGCCCGAACATCGGTCTGATCAGCTCGCTCTGTACCTATGCGCGCATCAACCAGTATGGGTTCATCGAGGCGCCTTATCGCTACGTTGATGGAGGCCGGGTGACCAAGCGGATTGATTACCTGACGGCGGACGTCGAAGACGAATACGTCATCGCGCAGGCCAATGCTCCGCTTGACGCAGAGGGGAATTTTCAGGAACCAACGGTTCTGTGCCGTTACCGCGACGACTATGTGCGGCGCATGCCCCAAGACATCCAGTACATGGACATCTCGCCCAAACTCGTCATGAGTGTGTCGGCGGCCCTGATCCCCTTCCTCGAGCACGACGACGCCAACCGCGCCCTGATGGGGTGTAACATGATGCGTCAGGCCGTGCCGCTGCTCTATCCCGAGTTCCCCCTGGTGGGAACGGGAATGGAAGGACGGGTGGCGCGCGACTCGGGCGTGACGTTGACGGCGCGCAACGACGGGCTGGTGGTCAAGGCCACCAGCAGCGAGATCGTCATCCAGACCGACATGGGGAACGAGGATTATTACCCGCTCGTCAAGTTCCGCCGGTCGAACCAGAACACCTGCATCAACCAGCGGACCATCGCCACCGAGGGGCAGCGGGTCAAGCGGGGCGATGTGCTGGCCGACGGACCGGCGACCAAGGACGGGATCCTGGCCCTGGGCCGCAACCTCCTGGTGGCCTACATGCCCTGGGGTGGTTACAACTTCGAAGACGCCATCATCCTCAGCGAGCGTCTGGTGACCGAGGATGTTTACACGTCGGTCCACATTGAAGAGTTCGAGATTGACGCCCGCGACACGAAACTGGGCAAGGAAGAAATCACGCGCGACATCCCGAACGTCAGCGAGGACGCGCTGTCGAAACTGGACGAAAACGGTCTGGTCTATGTCGGTGCGGAAGTCGGGCCGGGCGACATTCTGGTGGGCAAGGTGACGCCCAAGGGTGAGACCGAACTGACGAGCGAAGAAAAACTGCTGCGCGTCATTTTCGGTGAGAAGGCTGGCGACGTGCGCGACGCCTCGCTGAAGTGCCCGCCCGGAACCACGGGGATCGTGGTGGACATCAAAGTGTTCTCGCGCAAGGAGCGCACGGCGCGCTCGGACCGTCAGGACAAGGAGTCCATCGCGGCCATCGAGGCCGAGCGCGACGCAATGATCAGCGCCGTGTGGTCCGAGTTCACGGACAAACTGGCGGCGATCCTCGCCGATGTGAAGAAGCCCATCACGAGCTTCGAAGACGGCTCGGTGGTGTTCAAACCGGGCGCCAAGGTCAACGACAAGGTGGTGCAGTACGTGCGCCGCTGCCTGCAGATGGGCATGTTGCCGATTGACGGAACGCCGGGCACGAGTCTGAAACTGCTGTATCAGGACATTTCGAACCGGGCGTTCGAGGCCGACGAAACGGCCAAGAACCAAGTGGACCGGATCAAGACCGGGGACGAGCTGCCCCCGGGTGTCATCAAACTGGTCAAGGTGTATATCGCCACCAAGCGTAAAATCTCGATCGGCGACAAGATGGCCGGGCGTCACGGAAACAAGGGTGTGATCTCGAAGATCCTGCCCGTGGAAGACATGCCCTACCTGGCCGACGGAACGCCGGTGGACATCATCCTGAACCCCCTCGGTGTGCCTTCGCGTATGAACGTGGGACAGATTCTCGAGACGCACCTGGGCTGGGCGGCTCAGGCGCTGGGGATCGCGGTGGCCACGCCCGTGTTCGACGGTGTGCAGGAAGAGGAACTCCGGGCAATCCTGCGCGAGGCCGGTCGGCCCGAATCTGGGCAGGCGGTGCTCTACGATGGGTTGACGGGGGATCGTTTCAGTCGTCCTGTGACAGTCGGCATTAAGTACATGCTCAAACTGGCGCACATGATTGACGACAAGATGCATGCGCGCTCGATCGGGCCGTACTCGCTCGTCACGCAGCAGCCGCTGGGTGGTAAGGCGCAGTTCGGTGGGCAGCGCTTCGGTGAAATGGAAGTGTGGGCGCTCGAGGCGTACGGCGCCGCCAACACGTTGCAGGAGTTGCTCACGGTCAAGAGTGACGACGTGGTGGGTCGTACGAAGATCTACGAATCCATCATCAAGGGCCACAACATGTTGTCGCCCGGCGTGCCCGAGTCGTTCAACGTGTTGGTCAAGGAACTCCAGAGCTTGTGTCTGAACATGGAACTGATCCAGATGGAAGATCTGCGCCAGCCGGCTCTCGACCTCGAAGAAGGTTACGAGGACAGCGATGCGGATGAAGCCGATCTGGGCCTGCTGGATGAGGACCTGGGACTGGACGAATCGGACGACGAGGACCCGGGAGACGACGCAGGTGCGGACTCCGACCTGGACGATGACGACGACCTGTAAGAACGGTGGGGAACCGGGGGTGCCCGGTTCCCCCTCTGTTCTGCTTCTCGAAACGACACTGGCTACGCAAGGATGACATAAGGAGCGTAAGATGGACGCCACGGTGAGTCCGACGGAATTTATGATCAACAGTGACGCGCGGTCGTTGCTCGACTCTCTGGAAGAGGAAGGCAACCGCATAGACCTCAACAAGGTGAATGCGGTATGCCGAGTGAGCATCGCGTCGCCCGACCTGATTTTGCAGTGGTCGCGGCGGCATTGTCGGCAGACGGACCGCACGGGGATCTGCAAGTGCGGCAAGACCCCGCTCGAACAGGCCAAGTGCTCGTTCGGCGAGGTGACGAAACCCGAAACGATCAACTACCGCACGTTCAAGCCCGAGAAGGACGGTTTGTTCTGCGAGCGGATTTTCGGTCCGGTCAAGGACTGGGAATGTTCGTGCGGCAAATACAAGCGAATCAAATATAAAGGTATCGTCTGCGACCGTTGCGGCGTTGAAGTTATCGAGTCGCGGGTGCGCCGCCAGCGCCTGGGCCACATCAAACTGGCCGCGCCGGTCTGCCACATCTGGTTCTATAAGGGCACGACGAGCCGCATCAGCCACCTGCTCGACATCAGCCCGCGCGACCTGGGCAAGGTCATCTACTTCCAGGACTACATCGTGGTGGACCCGGAAGACACGCCGCTGAAGGCCAAGCAGATCCTGAGCGACGACGAAGTGCGCAAGCACCGCGAGGCCCATGGCGACAAGGGCAAGATCATGATCGGCGCCGAGGCGGTCAAGGAACTCTTGCGTCAACTCGACGTGGTGAGTCTGGCCGAGTCCCTCGGGGTGGAAATGCGCAATGCCTCTTCGGCTCAGAAGCGCAACAAAGTCATCAAGCGCCTCAAAGTAGTCGAGGCGTTCCGCACGTCGGGCAACAAGCCCGAGTGGATGATTCTCGACGTTCTGCCGGTCATTCCGCCCGACCTGCGCCCCCTGGTTCACCTCGATGGGGGCCGCTTTGCGACGTCGGACCTCAACGACCTGTACCGCCGCGTCATCAACCGCAACAACCGCCTGCGCCGCCTGATTGATTTGCGCGCGCCGGATGTGATTCTGCGCAACGAGAAGCGCATGCTGCAGGAAGCCGTGGACGCGCTGTTCGACAACTCGCGCCGGGGCCGCCCGACCAAGGGCCACAACAACCGTCCGCTCAAGTCGCTCAGCGACATGCTCAAGGGCAAGCAGGGCCGCTTCCGCCAGAATCTGCTCGGAAAGCGCGTGGACTACTCGGGCCGTTCGGTCATCGTCGTGGGGCCGGAACTGCGCTTCAATGAGTGCGGTTTGCCCAAGAAGATGGCCCTCGAACTGTTCGACCCGTTCATCGTGCGTGAGTTGCAGCGCCGTGGGTATTGCAACACGATCAAGGCGGCCAAGAAAATGATCGAGCGCGAGGAGTCGGTGGTGTACGACATCCTCGACGATATCACCAAGGACCACCCGGTTCTGCTCAACCGCGCCCCGACGCTGCACCGCCTCGGCGTGCAGGCCTTCCTGCCGAAACTGGTGGAAGGCAAGGCGATCCGTCTGCACCCGATGGCCTGTATGGCGTTCAACGCCGACTTCGACGGCGACCAGATGGCCGTTCACGTGCCGCTCTCGAACGAGGCCGTGCTCGAGGCCAAGCAGATCATGCTGGCCGAGAACAACATCCTGCGTCCGTCGAACGGTACGCCCGTGGCGACGCCCGACCAGGACGTGGTGCTCGGGTGTTACTACCTGACGCGTCTGGTGCCGAACCGCAAGGGCTCGGGCATGCGCTTCAGTTCACCCGCCGAAGCCATTCAGGCCATGAACTATGGCCAGGTGGACTTGCAGGCGCCGGTTTTCGTGCGCGTGCCGGAGTTTATCGCGGGTGAGGGACCCAAAGTGGTTGAATGCAGTGTGGGCCGTTTGTTGTTCGACGGCGCCCTGCCCAACGAAGTCTCCTATTTCGACAAGAAATACCCCTTCGCCAACGAGACGATGGAAAAGTCCTCGCTCATGCGGATCGTGCAGATGATCCACAAGACGCTGGGATACCGCCGCGCCGCCGAAACCCTCGACAACATGAAGAAACTCGGGTTCTCCTACGCGCGCAACGCCGGGATCTCGATCTGTATTGACGACATGCGCATTCCGCCCTCGAAGGTCAAGATCATCTCCGAAGCGCACAAGGAAGTGGCCAAGGTTCAGGACCAGTACGGCCGCGGCCACCTGACCGACGAGGAGCGTTATCACAAGGTTATTGATATCTGGACCCACGCGTCAGATCGTGTGGCGCAGGAAATGATGGCGTTGCTCAAGAAGGACCAGGAGGGGTTGAACCCGGTCCACATCATGTCCACGTCAGGTGCTCGTGGTAACGCGTCGCAGATCCGCCAGCTCGGCGGGATGCGTGGTCTGATGCAGAAGCCGACCAAGAAGATCACCGGTTCGATCGGTGAAATTATCGAACAGCCCATCATCTCGAATTTCCGCGAGGGGCTGACGGTTCTCGAGTACTTCATCTCGACCCACGGTGCGCGTAAAGGGCTCGCCGACACGGCCCTGAAGACCTCGGACGCCGGGTACCTGACCCGCCGTCTGGTGGACGTGGCGCAGGACGTCATCATCACCGAGAAGGACTGCGGCACGGTCAACGGCATCATGGCGTCTGCCATCAAGGAAATCACGACCCAGGGCGAGCGCGTCATGGAACCGCTGCGCGAGCGAATCGTCGGTCGTGTGCCGGTGGACAATGTCATCCACCCCAACACGGGCAAAATCATTGCGACGCGCACGGAAATTATCACGGACGAAATCGCCCGCGAGATCGAAGAGGCCGGGTTCGAGGAACTGCTGATCCGTTCGGTGCTGACCTGCGAGACGCGGGGCGGGGTCTGTGCTCAGTGTTACGGGCGCGACATGGCGGGTTGGCGGATGGTGGAACTGGGTGAGGCGGTGGGTGTGATTGCCGCTCAGTCCATCGGTGAGCCCGGTACGCAGCTGACCCTGCGAACCTTCCACATCGGTGGCGCGGTGAGCCGTTCGCTGGAAGGATGGTACGAAGCCTCGAATCCGGGTATCGTGCGTTATCGCGACGAACTGAAGGCCAGCGAGACGGCGGATGGTTTGCTGGTGGTCCTGAACCGGACCGGCTCGATCCGCGTCGAGGATGACAACGGCAACACGATTCAGGTGCTGCCCAACATCCGCTACGGCGCCACGCTGATGAAACGCGACGGAGATCGGGTCGAGAAGGGTGAGCAGTTCGTCAAGTGGGACCCGCACCACACGCCCATCCTCACGGAAGAGTCCGGGTATGTGCGCATGGTGGATATTATCCCCGGGATTACGCTGCGTGAGGACTTCGACCCGAAGACCAACGTCACGCACCGCGTGATTACCGAGCACAAGGAAGAGCGCCACCCCTCCGTGCAGATCGTGGACGAAGAGGGGAATCTGAAAGCCAACTACGCCATGACCGCCGGCGCCATTATGGCTGGCCGCGTCAAGGATGGCGACTACGTGGATGTGGGCCGCGTTCTGGCTCGTCTGCCCCGTATTCAGGTCCGTTCGAAGGACATCACCGGCGGTCTGCCGCGCATTGACGAACTCTTCGAGGCGCGCAAGCCCAAAGACTCCTCGTTTATCGCCGAGATTGATGGCGCCATCCAGTTCCGCGGCATCATCAAGGGGGTGCGCAAGGTGGCCATCGTGGCCGACAACGGCGACGAGGTGCTTTACAACATCCCGCTCGTGCGCCACATGACGGTGCATGACAATCAGCGGGTGGTGTCGGGGGAATCGATCACGGACGGTTCGCTCAACCCGCACGACATCCTGCGCGTCTCGGGCGAAAAGGCCGTGCAGGAGTTCCTGGTGGCGGAAGTGCAGGAAGTGTACCGTCTTCAGGGCGTGAATATCAACGACAAGCACATCGAGTGCATCATCCGTCAGATGCTCAAGAAAGTCATCGTCGAGGAAGTGGGCGACACGCATTTCCTCTACGGCCAGCAGGTGGACAAGTTCGAGTTCCAGACCGAGAACGACCGGACCGTCAAGAAGGGCGGAAAGCCCGCCGTGGCGCGTCCGAAACTGCTCGGGCTGACCAAGGCCTCGCTCGAGACCGACTCGTTCATCTCCGCCGCTTCGTTCCAGGAAACCACTCGCGTCCTGACCGATGCCAGTGTCCGCGGACGATTCGACACCCTGAGCGGTCTGAAGGAGAACGTCATCATGGGTCTCCTGATTCCCGCCGGAACCGGGCTGCCCTACTACCGCAACATCAAGGTTGAACCGGACATCCCGCAGAGCGAGTGGGTGCAGCAGCCCGCCCCGCAAGCGGCGGTGGAAAAGAAAGCGGCTCCCAAGGACAAAATCTTTGACGAGATCGCCGACCTGGACACCAGCGACAGCTGGGATGGCAGCGCCGACACGGATGATGACGACGGCGATGACGAGTAAACCGCGTTGACGCCCCTGTCACGGGAGGCGCCAACCGCAACGGCAAAACCAGACGGGGACCGCGCGCAGGCAACAAAGCGCCGGTCCCCGTTTCCGTTTGAACCCGGACTGGCAGTCCCACCTGTATGGGCGGCCCTGCGCGTCCGCCCCCGATATCGTGAGCGAAAGAACCTCTATGTACCTTGCCGACTTTCACATTCATTCGCACTACTCCCTGGCGACCAGCCGGGACCTGACCCCCGAGCGTCTGGACGGGTGGGCGCGCGCCAAGGGCATCGAGGTGCTGGGCACGGGCGACTTCACCCACCCGGGCTGGACGCGCGAACTGCGCGAGAAACTCGAACCGGCCGAGCCGGGGCTCTGGCGTCTCCGCGACAAATGGCGGCAGCCCCATCAGGGCTGCCTGGCCAACGCGCCCGAGGTTCGCTTCCTCCTGACGGCCGAGGTCAGCACCATCCGCAAGCGCGGCCCCCGAACCCGCAAGGTCCACCATCTGCTTTTCGCTCCCGATTTCGACTGCGCCGAACGGCTTCAGAAGAACCTGACCGACTGGGGGGGCAACCTGACCTCGGACGGGCGGCCCATGCTGGGGATGGACCCGCGGGAACTGCTCGAACGGGTTCGGAGTGTCTCGCCGGAGATGTTCCTGGTCCCCGCGCATGTGTGGACTCCCTGGTTTTCCGCTCTGGGGTCGAAGTCGGGGTTCGATTCGATTGAGGAGTGTTATGGCGACTTGGCACCGCAGGTGTCGGCGGTCGAGACCGGCCTGTCCGCCGACCCGCCGATGCTCTGGGCGTGCAGCCGGCTGGACCGCTTCGCTCTGCTGTCGAATTCCGACGCCCACTCGCCCGAAAAGGTGGGACGGAACGCCACGCTGCTGGAGACGGAACGCTCCTACGAGGCTATCGTCGGGGCCATTCGCTCGGGCGATCCCAAGCGGCTGGTCGGGACGGTGGATCTGTTCCCCGAGGAGGGAAAGTACCATCTGGACGGCCATCGCAAGTGCGCGGTGGCGTTCGATCCGGTCGAAACCCGGGCGCACGGGGGGCTCTGCCCGGTTTGCGGAAAAGAAGTGACGGTGGGGGTGCTCAACCGGGTGGCGCAGCTGGCCGACCGGGCGAACCCGCTGGACCGTCCCCGGCGGGGTCAGGCCCACTCGGTCGTGCCACTCAAGGAGATCCTCTCCGAGATCATTGGGACCGGGGCGGCCAGCCAGAAGGTGGACCGCCGGTACTGGGAATTGCTCGAGGTGTTCGGTCCGGAATTGCCTCTTTTGTTGTGGACGTCGGAAGAACGGATGGCCGAAGCGGGTGAGCCGGTCCTGGCCGAAGCGATCCGCCGGGTGCGGGCGCGCACGATCAAGGTACAAGGCGGCTACGACGGCGAATTTGGCCGGGTACGGGTTTTCTCTGACGAAGAAAGAACCGAGTTGAACCGGAAAAAAGGAAAGGGCGAGACCGACGCATCCTCCTTCTCCACCGGTCCTTCCCCCTTCCCCCCGCGTGGCCTGTTGGGATTTGATGTGGTGGGGTTCCGGCGCCGTTGATTTCGATTCTGGAATCGGGAACGGAAACTATCCCCCTCGCCGCATTCGGTCAGGAAATAATGAGCCTATAAACCGCAGTTGCGGACAGAAAATGCGTCTTTGTTCTTGTGTGATGGAGCCAAAACGGTTTTGTTCTTGTGTGATGGGGCCAAAACGGTTTTGGCTTTGTCGCCCATTGGGTGAGGCTCTATCGGACTACGCCAATCAGGAGATTGGCGG
>Ga0116170_10003443_pt1 | contig 14794 bp, 13 predicted proteins | sample AD_JPNHW1_MetaG_FD_89797 | JGI IMG/M metagenome (GOLD analysis project Ga0116170, IMG submission 89797) | Active sludge microbial communities of municipal wastewater-treating anaerobic digesters from Japan - AD_JPNHW1_MetaG | ecosystem: Engineered > Bioreactor > Anaerobic > Digestate | place...
ACAATGGCCGCCGGGGATGCAACCTCATGATCAGACAGGAGGGTCATTGCGTCTTTTAAGGCATGGACTTCTTTTGTGAGGTTCTTTTTTATCGCAATCTTCTCGGCCTTCCTGAATACATGAGAGGCAGTCATCGTAAGTGATGCATAGTTGCGCAGGAATGAATCACGCTGTTTTGCCAGTTCTGCGTATTGGGCTCGCACGCTTTCAAGCGCCACTAACGAGGGATCGGCAGAAAGCCGGGTCGCTTCGGCAGAAACCTTTTCGAGATTGCCGGTAAGCTCGGCAATGCGTGTTTTAATCCGCTCCTCTTTCCCAAACGATCGCTCGAGATCACTCCGGGCATCCAACACAGCGGCATATGCAGCGCGTGCACCCTGAATACCGGACATCTCTGTCTTGAACGTGCCAAGGGCCTTTGTCATCGCATTGATCTCGCGGCCGATTGCATCGATGCCGGTCCGGGTCGCTTTCATCTCATCCGGAAAAGCCACCGCAAGGTACCGGCCCTGCCCCCGGACTGCATTCAGGCAGCCCTTCACACATTCGACTGCGGTTGTGTAGAAAGCCTCCGGCTCTTCGGGAAATTCCTTTGCAAGAGAGGTATTCATGGCCCTGAGAAAAAGCGGCAGGGAATTTTTTGCGATACTTTTAATTTTCGGGTGAGTCTCGGGATCCTGATCTGCTCCGTTGAGATTGTTGACAATCAGCTGGAGGTTTGCTGCAGCATTCCGGATATTGTTCATCGGCTCCTGCACTTCCGCACTGGCACGGTCACGTGCAGCTTTTTCCCGCTCATCCAGCCACGCAGGAATTTCTGCGAACGTAAGGGTAATTTGATTGTCAGGCGCCGAGCCAAAAATTGATTTTAAAAATTTCAGCATGGAAAACTCCGTGAGACTTCATCAGAAATGTATCAGGTATGTGATCATTAGTCAGTGAACAAAGAAAGTGTTCGTGGTCACTGGTCATCACGCGCGATCTGGCGGAGCCGTTCTACTCCATCAATCTCTTTTATGACGGTCACGACAGCCGGGGGCACAAGGGACTCCCACGGTTCGCCACCAAGCATCCGGCGCCGGATCTCCGTCCCGCTGTGCCGGTCACGCTCGTACATCGCAGGAGACTGCACATTGACACCGGCTTCCCGGAACAACTGGACGACAAGGGGGTTTGACGAATAACAGGTATCAAACGGCGGCGTCATCGACCTGACATGCGCAGCCCAGAGTGCGTTTCTCTGCACATCCTCGATCGGGATCACATAATACGGGCACCCAAGCGTCGTGAGCGCCCTTGTTATCATCATGACACGTTCACCGGCGGTAAACGGGTTCTCGGTCGAGTGGGAAAGCTGTGCGCTCCCGACACCGATGATAATCTCGTCACATGTCTGTGCGAGTTCTTTTAAGACTGCCTGGTGCCCGTTGTGATAGGGCTGGAACCTGCCGACATAAAATCCGCGCTTCATGGCTTTGCTCCTGCGTTTGCGATCCGTGCGGCAAAAGCCCCTGCCGTAAACCCTGCATCAATATTTACCACAGCAATAACCGAGCATGACTGGAGCATGCTTGCAAGGGCTGCCCGTCCCGCGCCCATGTACCCGTAGCCGGTGCTGACCGGCACACCAAGGACCGGTTTGTCCACAAGACCTGCAACAACCGCCGGGAGCGTGCCTTCCCTCCCGGCACAGACTACAAAGACATCAGCGTCAAGCAGGGGTTTGAGCGCCGGAAACAACCGGTGGATCCCAGCCGCCCCGACATCGTACGCCGTCCTGACCGTGCAGCCCATCTCTTCTGCGATGATCTTTGCTTCTTCCGCGACGCGAATATCCGATGTCCCGGCAGTAATCACGGCAACCACCCCGCCGGTCGGTTCCGGTGCGGGACCACAAGAGAGGACGAGCACCTGCGCGAGCTCGCGGTACTCTGAAGTAATTCCTTTTTTTGTGCATTTGGCCTGCACGACAGAGACCTGATCCGGTGTCACGCGCGTGATAATGCAGCGGCCGGCAGACTCTGCGTGCCGCAGGGCAATCTCCGCAAGATGCTCCGGTGCCTTTCCCTCGGCAAGGATCACCTCCGGCATTCCGCAGCGGACCGCCCGGCCGAGATCGAGACAGGCAAAATCACCGACCTGTTCGAGACGGAGTCCCTCTATTTCCTGTGCAGCATCCTCAAGCGCGATCTCCCCGTTTTTATAGCGGTCAAGAAGCGCTTTGAGCGCCGGGTTTGCTCGCATAATGTAATAATACAGATATGGGGAGGCGTATTATAAGTTAGTTCATTGCCATGTCGTACCTGATCTATGTCGCATTTTTTGGCGCGGCTGTCGTAATCTTTCTCTGGCTCCGCGATGCGCGGATATTTTTCCGGACCGGTCTTTCCGGTTACCGTAAAGCGGCGTATCATGGCGTGCTGTATGGCGCTCTCGGAACATTAGGCGTTCTCCTGACTCTTGCTGGTGAAAGTATCGAAATCTTCGGGCTCGCGATCATCCTTGCCGCACTCTACCTCCAGGGACGGATTGTGCGGGAGAAGATCTGGACCGGGAAAGAGACCACACTTGAACGCACACTTGGCAGCGTGAAACGGCCATAAACGAATAAAAAATAATGCCTGATGCGTGACAAAAAGAATAAGGGAATTTTATTAGCATGATCCAGAAACCACGAGGCACAAGGGATTTTCTTCCTGACGAGATGGAAGCGCGGCGCAGTGTTGAGGCAAAGATGCGCGAGGCGGTGCGCCGGTATGGATACCGGGAGGTCTGCACACCGGAATTTGAGGACCTTGAACTCTTCACGCTCCGTTCGGGCGAAGGGATCATGCAGGAAATGTACGTATTCGAGGACAAGGGTGGAAGGAGACTTGCCCTGCGCCCGGAGATCACGGCAGCCGTGATCCGGATGTACATCAACGAGGCAAAGGTCGCGCCAAAACCGCTGCGCTGGTGCTACTTTGCCGACTGCTTCCGGTACGAACGCCCGCAGAAAGGGAGGTACCGGCAGTTCTGGCAGTTCGGTGCTGAACTGATCGGCGCCGACTCTGCTCTTGCGGATGCCGAAGTGATCATGCTTGCCGCAGATGCGCTCAATACGACCGGCGTTACGTGGGATCTCAAGGTTGGCCACCTGGCGTTTATGAGAAATCTCTTAAAAGATCTTGAACCCACCGCCCAGCGCCGGATAATGGCACACCTTGACAAGAAGGATTTCGACGGGCTCAAAGCTACCCTTGCTGACATGGGTAAAACGGATCTGGGAAAGTCGCTTACTGCGCTCGTGGAGTGCCGCACGTTGCCCGAAGCATTTGAAATCGCCGGGACGATCCCGGAAAAAGAGCGGGTCGAGAAGACGATGGCGATCCTTGATGCCTCGGACGTAAAATATTCTCTCAACTTCGGGATCGCAAGGGGTCTTGACTATTACACCGGCATGGTCTTTGAAGGCTTTGCCCAAAATCTCGGCGCGGAAAACCAGATCCTCGGCGGCGGGGCATACCGGCTCGCCCACCTGTTTGGTGGCGATGATGTTGCGTCCTGCGGGTTTGCAATCGGTTTTGACCGGGTGATGGTCTCGCTTGGCGACATGCAGCCCAAAAAAGACACCATTGTCGGGATTGTCGGCACAGATGAAGGCCGCACGTTTGCGCTGTCTGTTGCAAAATCTTTCCGTGCCGAAGGTATCCGGGCGGAGATGGACCTCATGGACCGAGGGCTTGGCGCTCAGCTCGCCCACGCGTCAAAAACAGCAGACTTTGCAGTCGTTATTGGCAAGCGGGAGGCCGAAGCCGGACGGGTGACCCTGAAAAACCTCCATTCGGGTGAGCAGAAAACGCTTGACCCGGCCGCGGCAATTGCCGAGGTGAAGGCGCATGGTGCTCGCTGAGGAACTCGCAAAGCAGCAGCGCAGTATCAGTGTCGCAGAATTTTTCGAGAAGAACAAACACCTTCTGGGTTTTGATTCCCCGACCCGGGGAGTTATCACAACAGTCAAGGAAGCGGTCGATAACGCCCTTGATGCCTGCGAAGAAGCGCAGGTGCTTCCTGACATCTATATCAGCATAAAAAAGACCGGGCCGGAGATTTTCCGGATCATTGTTGAGGACAATGGCCCCGGCATTGTCCCCGCGCAGGTCCCTTTTGTTTACGGTAAATTATTGTACGGTTCCCGGTTCCACCAGATCCGGCAGACCCGGGGGCAGCAGGGTATCGGTATTTCGGCGGCAGTGCTCTACGCGCAGCTGACAAGCGGCCTTCCCACCGTTGTCATCTCGCGCACCGGGACAAAGGAACCAGCGCATAAGTTTGAGATCCAGATCAAGATCGAGACAAACGAGCCCGACATTATTTCAGAGGTGCCTTTTGAGTGGGACCGTATTCATGGCACCCGTGTCCAGATCGAATTCAAGAGCACGATGTCGGCCAAGAAGAAACTGCTCGAATACCTGAAGTATACATCGGTAGTGAACCCCCACGCACGGTTCCGGGTGGAGCTGGACGATGAATCGTTCACGTTCGAGCGCGTGAGCCAGGAAGTGATTGCCTGCCCGGTGGCAATCCAGCCACACCCTCACGGGATCGAGTTCGGGCAGCTCAAACGGATGGCCACAGCAAGCGATGAGAAACTGATCGATTTTCTTGTCAACGGTTTTTCACGCGTCGGAAAAAAGACCGCGCAGGAGATGTGCGATAAATCGGGACTCAAAGCAACGGCAAAAGTAAAAGGGCTCACCGCAGAGGAACTCAAAAACCTGCTTGCCGCCATGCAGTCTGTTGCCGTGCCCGCCCCACCGACCACCCAGTGTCTCTCCCCTATTGGTGAAGACCTGATCCGGCGCGGGCTTGACAAGGAGTTCCAGATGGATTTTGTCGCTGCACGGACTCGCCCCAGTTCGGTTTACTCAGGCCACCCGTTTGCAGTTGAAGCAGCAATCGGGTACGGCGGGAAACTCCCGCCGGAAGGAAATGCGGTGATCCTCCGGTTTGCAAACCGGGTCCCGCTCATGTACCAGCAGGGCGCCTGCGCGATCACTGAATGTATCTCAAATGTCAACTGGAAATCCTACAACATTTCCCAGCAGGGACTCCCGATGGGGGCTGTTTTGATCCTTGTCCACGTCGCTTCGACAAATGTGCCCTTCACAAGCGAGAGCAAGGACGCGATTGCAAGCATACCGGAAATCGAAAAGGAGATCGTGCTCGCCCTGCAGGATCTCGGGCGCGAGCTCAAGACCTTCCTCTCGCGCAGGGACCGGAACAAGCTTGCCGAGGACCGGGCGCGGGCAGTCTGCGCGGTCATCCCGGAGATCGCGGCAAAGGTGAGCGAGATTGTGGAAAAACCGGTCGTCGATACGACTCCCATCGAGGGCCGGCTGATGAAGAAGCTGATCGCAAAGAAATGGACCCGGGACGGGAAGGTTACTATCGAAGTAAACAACTACACCGGGAGCGATGTCGAGATCTCTGTCTACGATATTTCTACGGATAACGCGGCAGATGCGGACATGCCCCCTGCATTCTCAACCGAAATGGAGGGGCAGTTCACGAAAGTCTGGAAAATGGCAATCCCAAAACAGACGGTCTGGCGTGTCACATATACCGGCAAAGGCGGAGGAATGCTCGACATCCGGGGAGTAGAGGATACCAAGAAGATGGTGGTGGATCTCGATGTCTAAAGAAGAACTCGATGCACGGTCGATGAAGGCGCTCATCGGAATCGCAAATGCCTGGTACGACCAGATGAAAGACGGTGAGATCCCATCAATTTCGCTCCCCACCCGAACGAAGTACAACATCGAGTATGACGATGCAAGCGAGGTCTGGAAGTACGGGGACAAGGAAAGTCTCCGGACTGCTGCAACGGCAAAGAGTGCGACGCACCTGCTGAAAATGGCTTACGTGATCGGTTTTGTCAAGCAGCAACTCATCGAGAACCGTTCCTCGACGTTAAGAGAAATGTATTACATCTCGGAGGGCTGGAAGCGTGCGAAGTTTGGCGCACAGGACGAGAGTAACTTCCTTGTCGAGGATTTGGAAATTATCTCCGATCTGCCGCGCGAAGGTTTCCATCTCCGCCCAGAGGAGAACGGGGCAAGTATCTACGGCCCGATGCGAATCCGGGAGCCGACCCGGCGCGGCCTCAAGATGATCCATTGCCAGGACGACGTAGGATCTGCCGGGTATTCTATTCCGAACAACGTTGAGAACCTTGATCTGGTCGATCACGATGCGAAATTTGTTATTGCCATGGAAACTGGTGGTATGTATGACCGGCTTATTGAGAACGGGTTTGACGAGGAGTACAACGCGATCCTCCTCCACCTCAAGGGCCAACCGGCCCGGTCGACGCGCAGGCTGCTCAACCGGATAAGCCTTACCTGGAATCTGCCGATCCTTGTCTTTACCGATGGCGACCCGTGGTCGTACCGGATTTATGCGTCAGTTGCCTACGGTGCGATCAAAAGTGCGCATATGTCAGAGATTCTCGCGACACCGAAAGCGCAGTTCCTGGGGCTTCAGCCGAGTGATATCCGGGATTATAATTTGCCATCGGATAAGTTGTCGGAGAAGGATGTCGAGGCATTAAACGCGGAGCTGACCGATCCACGGTTTGCGACGGATTACTGGAAGAAACAGATCAATTTGCAGCTGGAACTGGGGCTGAAGTCGGAACAGCAGGCGTTTGCGGCCCGGGGGCTGGATTTTGTGACGAAGAAGTATTTGCCGGCGAGATTGACGGAGATGGGGGTGATTTAATCCGAAGTCCTAATAATATTTCAAGCAACAATTTTTAAAAATCGTACCTTTATTGCAGAGGATTGTAAATATCCCCCGTTTTTCACAGCACCCTTTCGACTGACGGGCGTTTAGATTTGCAGCGTTATTTGTTCTCCTCTGCAAAATATTCTAGCGATCAAAATTATTTCCTGAACGGTTCGGCCATTCTCAGAAACCCGTATTTTATCAGATGTCCACATCGGTAAAACGGTTCGAAAAGCGGGTGAAGTTTTTGAGGAGATATCAGAACAATATCCTGTTCGAGGGTCCGCAGCGAAAAAGGCTTCTTTTTTAAGCCATCCGGCATTAATAACCAATCGCTATCTGCAAGTTCCCACAGGTACATGGTCCGGTTTTGGGCCAGTCTGATATTACAGTCAGATTCCGGCCCTTCCCAACGGGGCCCTTTTTTCTCAGGGATATGAGAATAACTGTGGTTCTGGTGGACGGCATGGATAACCTGTGTTGCATCGATGACTGGGATCTTTTTTTCCCGCACATGGTAAATGAGCCAGTTGTCCCAGCCTCTCCTTCCTACCAAAAACGGGGGAAACCCGGGGAAAAGGCCTTTTGGGAAAATAAAATAATCCATTCCCGGAAAATTCTGGAGAGTATGGTGACGCAGTACAAAATTGAAAAGATCCTGTGTCCAGTTTTCCTGGGAGGGAGTGACAGGTGTAGTTATATCCACATCCCAACGTTCCCCAACCATAAGATAGTCATTTACCGGAATTTTTCCCACTGCTTCGGGCAGGTCATTGAAAAAAATAATATCCGCATTTGTATAGCAGAGTACGGTATTGTGTGCGATATTCTGTGCTTTGCTGAATACATCATCCAGATACGGAGTCCCGTACTGATTTTTGTGTATATCCGGTACATGAATAAGACCAAACTCCTCTGCAATCTCCCGGATCCCCGGATCATCACCAAAGAGGATAATCTCGCATTTGGGGACTAGATGCAACCAGCTTATGATGGCGTTTCTTTGTATGATACCGATATGTCCGACGAACGGTTTTGGGATAGTGAAGATGGTCAGCATAATGCTCGTTCAATATTTCACTATATACTTGGGAAATGTCGTTTTTATTCATTATCTCTACTCATGATGAAAAGCCAATAGATGTAGAGTGCCACAATTAATGAATTGGATTCTTAGTCCCGCCAACCAACGGTGGCAAGAGAACTGGCTTTCCAACATCAAACCAGTTTTTCCAGAACCAGTTACAGACTGAAGAAAATTGTGTTATTGTTAACAGGGAATTCCTGGAACATTTAAGGTCGATCTTGCTCTGTTGGTTCTGGGCATATGCAATCTGATGAGCCATGGATTTATTCCCAGCATTTTCTTATCGCTTCAAACTCGTTGAGGATCAAGAAAATTTCCCGCATATAATTTTTCCCCGTCCATCGGTGGGCGCGGGCAAATCCATTTTCGATCAATTTAGCCCGTAATGAGGGATTTTTAAAAAGCCTGTCAATTGTTCGGGCGATTTCTGCCGGATCTTTAGGATCGACAAGCAGAGCTGCATCTCCCAATTGTTCTTCCGCACCGGAAACATTTGCTGCAACTACCGGGCACCCTAATGCAAATGCTTCCAGCGGGGGAATATTATCCGGGCCGAAAAATGATGGAAAAACCAGTGCTGATGCGTTTTGATACAACCCTATGAGATCCTCACGAGAAACAAAACCCAAAAAATGAATGAATTCAGAAATTGGTCGATTTGATGCAACTTTTTTGACATATGACAGATTTCCTGCATCCGATCCCACAAAAACCAGAGATAACGGCAGGTTATACTCTTTATGAAGTATCTCCAGTGCATGAATTGTATTTATATGATTTTTATGTGACCAGAACTGGGCCGGATACAACAAATAGTTCCCGCAGATACCCCATTTCTGGAGAGATTTCCTGTTTTGATTCTGCACCTCCCCCAGACAGTACTCTGGTGTCGGCAGGGGTAACACTTTAATGCGGTTCTTTGGAATAGTATAAAAAAAAGAGATCTCCTCCTGCCCCGTTGAGGTGCCTGTTATAACATACGTTGCCCGTCTTAACATTTCCCGGGCATATTTTTCACGCCCGGCCCAGATACCATTGTTACTTACTTCCGGGAACCATGGCTGTAAACGGTGCTGAAGATCCCATACCGGTACTATATACGGGCATTCCACGACTTCAGGTGCCGGGCTTAAAAAAACCACCATATCTATTTTTTTAGTTTTGATTATCGTATTGAGCCGGGAAAATTTCAGGGCAAGTTTTGAAAAGAACAGGCCATCGAAGAAATAGTGGGGGAAAATTCTGGCAATTGGTTTCCCCCGGACTATAATATTTGACAGATTGGCACCTGGGTATTTCCTGATGACAGGGGTCATATCGGTTTTCGATAGAAGGACATAATCGTGATGGCTTTCGTGTGCAATTGATAAAAATGAGAGCAGGAGATCCTGCTCATAGGTATGTCCCCCTCCAGCTTCTGGAGCGGTTCCGGAATAAAAAATCCCCACTCTCATTCCAGTCATCACAGGTTTTTATTTTCAAATAAGGATTACGTAATGGTTTTCCTAATGACGATTATACTTGCGGTATTGAGACCGTGCATATATTCCAGGTCTTTTCCCCGGGATCTGTTTCGATGTCGGGAAACACCCCAATTCTCTGAATTTTTAACCCGCTGGCAGCAAATAAAAGCGATAACTCCTGCGGGAAGAAAAATCTCATCGTATGGTCTTCCTGTGTTTCTGCGATTATTCTCTCTCCCTTGATAGTCCAAAGATGAAAGTGAACGGTTACCAGATGCCGGAAAATATCAAGCAGCCCTGACGAAACCCGGATGATCTTTGTATCACCTTTTTCAATGACCCGGACTCTCTCTCCGGGTTTTTGGTTGAGGACTGCCGGTCCGTACCAGAGATCGCATATAAATACACCCCCCTTATTAAGATGCTTTGATACGGTTTTCAGCACAGCAAGGACATCGTCATTTTCCTGCTGATATCCCAGAACTGCAAACATCATAATTATGGCATCGTATTTTTCCGGCCGGTTAAATATCCGGATATCGGACTGGTACAAAGAACATTTCACATTTTTCTGATCCGCTTTTGCCTTCGCGATATCAAGCATCTCTTTTGACCGATCAACACCGGTCACCAGATATCCTCGTTTCGCAAGCCGGAGAGAATGGTTTCCGGTCCCGCACCCCAGATCGAGGATTGAATGAACCGGGATTTTACTATATTTTTTAATGATCTTCTCAATCAGGTCACATTCGCCATCATAATCTTTCTCTTCGTAAAGGAGATCATACGAGGTGGAATAGTCCTTACCAAATACAGGGTTCATGCACCAAGAACCTCCGTTACTGCACGTGTAACTGTATTGATCTGCTCCTGTGTCAGGGTCAACCCAGATGGCAGATAGAAACCCTGCCGGGCAATGCGTTCCGCAACCGGGTATTTCTCATTGGTGAATAATCCTATTTTATGAAACGCAGGTTGTTCGTGCATGCCGATAAAGAACGGCCGGGTTTCTATGCCTTTTTCGTACAGACGTTTTGCACACTCCGTATTGTCCATCCCGCAGGAATCTGATAGAACCAGGGCGTACATCCAGTAGACACTCTTTGCCCATGGTTCTTCAGCCGGTAACTGGATCCCCTGAACTTTCTGAAGACGCCGGGTATATTCCTGTGCCATCCATCTTTTCTTCGCGATAATTTCATCAATGCGTGCCATCTGGGCGACACCGAGTGCCGCCTGCATATTGGTGAGCCGGTACTGGTTTCCCAGCTGTTCATGATAGAATCTGCGGGGAGGCTGGAAACAAAGATCCCTGTATGCCCGGGCTTTCTTTTCCAATACTTCATCATCTGTGATGACCATGCCACCTTCTCCCGTGGTGACCAGTTTGTTTGCATAAAAACTGAAACAACTCATCGTCCCGAAACTTCCGCAGCGTTTCCAGGAATCGGAATTGTTGTGATGCGAGTGATATTCCGCGCCATGTGCTTCGGCCGCATCTTCTATAATTGCAAGGTGGTGATCTTCTGCCAGATCAAGAATTGGATCCATGTCGACCGGATGGCCGTAGATATGGACCGGCATGATTGCTTTTGTTTTATGTGTAATTTTTTCGGCCACCTGATCGACATCCATGGTCCAGAGTTTGGGATCGCTGTCCACGAGAACCGGTGTTCCCTTGCTATTTACAACGGCAAGTGCACACGAGATAATCGTGAATGTCGGCATGATCACTTCGTCTCCGGGTTTGAGCCCGAGACAATGGACTGCGACATCGAGTGCTGTGGTCCCGTTACTTACAGCAATGCCGTACTTTTTCCCGCAATAGGCAGACCAGCCGGATTCAAAATCGTTAATGTATTTTCCGGCAGATGAAATCCAACCGGTTTTTATGCAGTCTGTGACATACTCCAATTCCTTTCCTGCAAGGAGTGGTTCATTAACGGGGATCATTTACTTTTTCTCCACAAACCGTACTTTATCCTGATCACCACAATAGGGTCCCTGTTTAACTTCTATCATTTCCGTCTCTTCAAGGAATTCAAATCCATGGCCCCCGGATGCTAATAAGATTACATCTCCGGTTTTTAATTCCCTGCTTGTGAAAAATGATTTGTCCTGATGGTAAAAGTTGATCTTTACCCGGCCTTTTTTGATAAACAGGGTTTCCTGCGTGTACTGTACTTCCCTTACATGCAGGACATGGATATGTTCCTGGATGGTTTCTCCTTTCTTATGTTTCATGTAGCCGAGCTGTTGTGAGAAATCACCGGGGGTAAAGAATTCAATGCCGTCTTTTATAAAATCATGACGGATGATAATAGCCATTATTTGGTCTTTGTAAGTTAGCTGTTCGATAAGGGACATATTGTTGATCCTTATTTTTGTTGTTTAGGTATGTAAAAGATGTTTAAAGACTATGTAAATATTATATAATAATCAAACCTTTAACCGGAACGGAAAATTTTTTTCATCAGACTAAAAATTAAGTTTAAATTAAATGGCATAATAATAAAACTCTTCAAAAAACACTCAATACAGCGTTTATTCATTTTCAAATTATAGTATTTTATTGAAAGTATCAAATAGTGATTTGCCAATGCTGTATATCCGGCATATCGTAAAATTTCTTTCTGAAATTTTTTAATTATTTGTTCATATCCTTGAACATCTCTCAAATTATCTTTTGAAATTGTATCACTATTTCGGCAATCATAAATAAAGGTGGGTTTTGGATAAAACGCAAAATTATAGTATTTTGATAATCGTATTGCAGTATCCCATTCTTGATATGACTTTAAATGTTCATCCAAGTATTCAATTTTTTCTAATGCATTTTTTTTTACTAATAAACTTGGGAATACAGGTCCAGGTTGTTTTAATAAATTCTCATAGATAAACCCTTCAAATGGAGGAACTCCAAATAATTTCATCGGATTCTTTTCATCTTTTAATAAAAAACAATCAGAGTGAACGACATCTACCTGTTTTTCTCGTGCAAGTTGCAATCTCATTTCAAGACTATCTTTAAGCCAGCAATCATCAGAATCCAGAAACGCAATCCAGATACCTTTTGCCGCGTGAATTCCCGTGTTTCGTGCCGCTTGTGCGCCGCGATTTGTCGGATGCTTCAGGTATTTTATACGGGGTTCGCGTTGTTGGATTTTTTTTATTACTTCTTCAGTTTTATCTTTAGATCCATCATCTACTACAAGTATCTCAAAATTCCGGTATGTTTGGGATAACACACTATTGACCGCAGTTTCAATTGTTTTTTGGCGATTGAAGGCAGGAATAATTACAGATACCAAATCATTTATTTGTTCTTTCATTTTTTTACCTGATCGTTGCAAATCTAAAGTTTTAGTTTATCGAACTTTTCCATCGTCAACGTTCCCGTAAAAAATGATCGATTATTTTTGATTGTTTCAATTTTCCAATTCCACCATTCCATTTCTTCTAATTTTTTAATGATTTCTTTTGAAAAGCGGGGTTTAATTACTTTTGCCGGACATCCCGCCGCAATAGAAAACGGAGGGATATTGGAAATAACGACACTATTAGCACCGATTACAGATCCAGTACCTATGTTTACTCCGGATAATATACAACTTTGCGTTCCAATCCACACATCGTTGCCAATAATTATGGATCCTTTAGAGATCGTTTCGGTTTCCCATTCTTCTCCAAATATGTGGTTTAGAATAAAATATGTTGTAACTCTATCTGTTATATGATCATATTCCTGAATTGAGACATTTCGTGCAATTGATGAAAAATTCCCAATAACAACGGGATTTTTTTTGCAGTAAATATCCGAATTTGGCCCATTGACTGTTGAATACCTACCAATCTTTACTGTACCGCCATTTATATGTACATTTTCGATTAATGCTCCCTCTTCAACAATTATTTCGCCAAACAGGTTAGAGTCTTTAATTTTTGCTTTAGGGTGAATTAAGTTTGGCTTATCAATATGAGAGCCAATAATATTCCTGTAAGGAATTAACTTAACCATATTGAGGAAACTACTCCCAATGGCTTCCGTTTTTTCCAGTAAGTTCATTCAATAATCTCCTTTTTTTTCGTGATTCTCTACTATTTGTAAAAGGGATCTGGCAAACCTTTCACCACATTTTCCATCAAATTGACCCATTAATTCATAGGATGCAATTTTTTGATTTTCTATGAGATTTTCTCTGAATTTTTTATCAAATATCGCTCTCTTTATTTGTTGGTTGAGGTGAATCTTATGAAATACCGATATTGCTGCATTATATTCAGATAATAGTGAACTTCCTTTATTTTTGAAGATGTAATTTTGAGTAATAATGGGTTTTCTGGCTAACAATGATTCATTCATGGCAGAACTGATGGTACCGATGATTAAGTCAGAATGATTACAAAGAGACCAAAAATTATTTTCGGTATAACCCACCTTCAAGGTCGAAATACCTAATTCAATAATTGAATTTAATGTATTTAATTTTCGTCTTGGATGATTTAATATGAGTATATTATAATCTGGATTTGCAGTCCGAATTGCAGTAATTACATCATGAATGGCTTCAATGGGGTCATAAGCAAGTGGGTATAGATAGCACGATTCTTCTACCGGAGAATAAAAATATATTATCAATGGTAACTTTGGATTAAGACCATAATGTTGGCATAGTGTTGTGTAATCCGATAGTGGTTGATTGAAAAACTGATCTGTTCTTAAATTTCCTGTAACAATGATCTTATCTTCAGAAATTCCCCGATTTGTTAAATTTTGTTTCCAGTAATCGCCATTTACTGCAACATAATCGGCGAGAATGCAACTGCGCTTTTCAACATTAATGAATTTTGATGTATTCGGTTTACCCTTATTTTTTCCTTTGATTGTCCCAAATTTAATATGAATCAAATAAAGGAAATAATCAAAATTATGGGCAATCAATTTTTTAATTGCAATTAATACACAATAAATAAGATTAAGTTCATCGCTGCAAATTTTATTCTGAAGGGTTAAAAAAGTTCTTAACTTCCCATTTTTTAGAGATAAAATACACTGAAACTTATATTTTCGGGGATAAATCCCTTCTTCAGTTATTTCATCATAATAATCAGGATCGAGATCACCATGTTGATAATGCATGCTTAAAATACCCATTTCATGTGATATATTCACGGCAATAGCTGCGTATCCTAATTCATGCGGGATTATGATAGCTAATGGCTGCTCTCGCTTAAAAAGAGCATAAAAATATTCTGCAAAATTCAAATCAAGATTTGAATTGTTATTATTAATAAAAGATACTCTTATGGATTTGAAACCTGCTTTTTCAAAAATCGCCGCCCCAGATATACAATTTTCATAGCATTGACTGACATCTATTAGAGAAAGATCTATTTCAGGTTTCAATATTTTTATATTTTTGGCAATTGATAAACACATTTTTGCATTGCCATCATTTTCTGCGAGAAAAAAGAT